>Ga0209473_1002041_pt1 | contig 11127 bp, 5 predicted proteins | sample GraSoiAngelo_133_FD_185890 | JGI IMG/M metagenome (GOLD analysis project Ga0209473, IMG submission 185890) | Grasslands soil microbial communities from the Angelo Coastal Reserve, California, USA - 14_0929_05_20cm (SPAdes) (version 2) | ecosystem: Environmental > Terrestrial > Soil > Grasslands ...
TCGTTCCGGCGTTTACAGTTTGATAGACCTTTGTGGTTCCGAGGTAGGCGGTGTTTGCCGCACCAGGATCGGTTACCATAGGAGGCACAAAATTGGCATTGTCCGCGAGATTGATTCCATTGCCCGCTGGAGCGTAGGAGCTCGCCACTCCGTTGGTCACTGAAACCGCCACGTTGTCGCCGTTGCACGCCACAAACACGGTGCTGGGAATCACGTTGTCGATGGCCGTGCCCGTGCCGTCCCCGCACGTATTGTTGTCCGTCCAGGCGGTTCCGTTGACAGCTTGATCGTAGATTTGACTGCCGTTGTCTTGCGCTCCGGCAAACGCGATTCCCTGTGAGGAGGGATGAATGGAGAGGGCCGGGTAAAACTGTGTCAAAGTCAGTAGGGAATCATTCAGATTCATCCAAGTTAACGGCAATGTAGTAGATTCCGCGTCGTCCGTGCGCCAGATTCCACCATCATTCCCCAGATACATTCGGACGCCCGTGCTTAACTTCACGAAAGCAATGGCGTGATTGTCAACATGCGGAAGGCCTGCGCTGCCTGGGAGAAGATTGGGAATCACCGTAGACCAGCTCGTGCCCCCGTTTGTGGTGCGAATAACGTAGCCAGGTTGTGTCCCGGTGGGGTCGGCCACGGACGAACCTCCAAAGAAGGCGAAGTTCCTGCCGTTGGGGTCTACTTTGATGACGTTGTCGTACCAGCATTGTTGCTGACAGATATCAGGGGCCGTAGTTTTCGTCCAGGAAGTTCCACCATCTGTGCTCACGAAAACGCCGAGGTTCGTGGAGGACTGTGTTGAGACATCGGCGATGGACGCGTAGAGGGTGCTGTCCGACGCAAATAAAGGCGAAATTCCAATGTCGATGCGGCCCATGGCACTGGATGCGGGAAGACCACCCGACAGCGCGGAGAACGTGAGGGAGCAACTCGAGGCATTTGTCGATTTGTACACTCCGTTCATCGTGGCGTTATTGAAGGGATTCCCGAGGGCGGCAAAGGCCACAGTGGAGGACGCAAAACCCACGAAGGTTGCCATTTCCCCTGACGCGCTAGAGACGATGTTCCAAGTGGCCCCGCCATCGGCGGAGCAATACACGCCTTCCGTAGCCCCATGCCCAAACTGCGTTTGTGCCGCAGCAAGAACCATTGACGGATTCGACGGGTTCACCGCCACGTAGCTGATGCGAGTTCCGCCCAGAGTAAAGAAGCCAAAGGGAGTGGAGTTATCGTAGGGACCGATGAAAGGGCACGTGGCGCTCGGAATCGTGCAGGTCTGGGTCCACGCTTGGCCGTGGTCGGTCGATTTCAAAACGCCAGCGCCATAATAAATGTCGAAGCCGATCGACGCTTGCTCACCCGTGCCTGCATAGACTGTGCACGTGCCGGGCAACGGACTGCAAGCGGAAGGCGCGAACGCGATGGATCCCAAGGCCAAAGAAGCATTCTGATCGCCCACAACGGCCCACGTGGTTCCCCCGTCTGTCGTGCGCCAGATGCCGCCCTGCGCTCCCCCGAGCAGAACCGTGTTGCCGGTGGCGTCCGACGGATCGACGGCAATCGTCGTGATGCGCCCGGTTACCGGACTGTAGATACCGCCCGTGGTGGGCGTTGGGCCAATGGGGTTCCAAGTGCTCGTAACCGGGACCAGGGGCGCGGCTCGGAATTGCGGAGCAACTTCTGCATAAGAGCCGTCAGGCCGCTGGACGAGCTTGCCTTCCGCGAGCATCATGCGCTGCATGTGTTGCAAGGCGCGAGCGCGCGCTCCCGCCGGAATATGCCCGTTGGCGGAGGAGCGCTGTTTGTAAAACCACTCGTCGCGCTTGCGAATTTCGCTGACACTGTCCTGGCGTTGCTGGTTCTTTGTCTGTTTTCCGGAGGTGCTCGCGGTGCTGGCGGCGTGTGGAGATGGTTGCACGCGCCTCTTGGCAGCGGGGAACTTAGCCGCTGTTGCGCCATCCGAGTCAGCATCTGACTCCTGCTGCGCCCAGGCGCGAAGGGGCATGTAGCTGGAAGTCACAATCACTACCGAAACGAGAAGGGAAGTGCGAAGGAACCGGGATTGGAGTTTCATCGTTTGCCCACGCAGTAGATTTGAAGTTGCACGCTGCAAGACGCTTCCCGGAGGAGATTGCCCCCGCTCACAGGGCACGACTCTTCGCGGGGCGGCAGTTGGCGGACTGGGAAGCGCAACGGAAACGGCTCAACGAATTGCGCCAGAAGCGTATCACACTTCATGAAAACACTCTCTAGAACTTAGAGATTCCAATTCGCTCAGTAGCGACCACCCCAAACGGCGAGCACCCCGACGGAGTTGCGTTACCCGCTTCGCAGCATTATGCCGATTCCGTTAAGCTAATTCTGATGCCCTTTCGAGGCTTCCGGATGCTTTGCTCTTTCCTGAAAAGGAGTATTCCTCCGGACCGAGCCGATGGTTCCCCGAAACGTCACTCGCGGAAGCGGCGATGCTGCTTGCTGCTTTGCGGAACGGTTTGAGTCTCCACTAAGACTGCGCCTATGCTTCGCTTATTCCCGCAGGTGGGCCCCATTCTGGCGGCAAGCTTATCGAGAGCTAAATTTTTTGCCCTTTGGGAGCTTGGTCGAGATCCGGCCGCGAACTACGCCTCACGGGATAGTCTTTGCTCGCCCCGCGTCCAGGTCAGCAATGCGCCGCGCGATTTCGCGCTCCCAAAGGCATTGGCTCTCTCCGCGGAAGGAGATGGGAAGCTTTCTTAGTCATTAACCTATTCCGGCTTCACACCTGGAGAGCGCGGAGGTAGGGAACGCTGGCTTTCATCATGTCGAGGTTCATCTCGACGAAGTAATTCTTCACGCCACCGGTTTTCGCCGCGGTGAAGATTTTCTTCCAATCCAGCGTGCCTTGCCCAACGGGCATGATTTTCTTGGTTTGCGCCGACCAGCCTTGCACATGCATGGAAAAGAAGCGGCCCGGGTACTTGGTGAAATATTCCGCGGCGTCAAAGCCCTGTGCAATGGTGGAAACCTGGAACTGGAACTTGACGAGTTTGGGATCGAGCAACTCCAACAACAAATCATAAGTGCGCTTGCCGTTCGCAGTCGAGCACTCGAAGTCCTCATTGTGCAGGCCTTGCTGGATGCTGGCCTCGGCCGCGAGTTCGCCCATTTTGTTGTATTCGTCGGCGACACGCTTCACGTCGTCCATGGTGGGATTCTTAGGCCCATCGAGGCTGGGCACAATCATTTGGGTTAGCCCGACGTCTTTCGCCCAGGCAATGCGGCCCGGCTGGTCTTTGCGCAGTTCATCGATGCCGAAGTGCGAGCTGATGCAGGTGACGCCGGCATCGCTTAGGATTTTGCGAAGCTCGGTTCCGCTGTATTTGGCGAGGTCGGCGAAGCCGGAATCTGCGTAACCTACGGGCGAGCACAGCTCGATGTTCTGAAATCCGGCAGCGGCCAGCTGTTTGATGGTGCCGGGAAAATCTTTGGCGATCATTTGCCGAACGGGCCACGTTTGGCATCCCAGCGGCAAGCCCAGCGGATTGGCGCGCAAGTCTGGCGCGCCTGCGGAAAGCAAGCCCACCACCGCGGCGTGCTTCGCGGTGCTTTTTAGGAACTCTCTTCTCGTTGTAGCGCTCATTTGCACCCCCAAGGCCGCCTACAAGATACACCAAGCGAATAGAGAAAAAAGCGAAAATAGAAATTCGAAATTCGAAATTCGAAACTGGCTCTGTCGAGATCCTCAGACGAGCGCTTCCAAGACCGAAAAGCAGATCCTCACTCCGCGACAAATTTAGCTTAAACAGGGCGCGGGGATTCGAGATGACAGACTTAAGTAGGTAGGTTCTCAAGATCAGGATGTCAACAGAGCCATCAAAACTTGAGACTACTTTTGGAAACTTGCGGGGCTCTGCTTCTGACTGAGAGATCGGGATTCCTCGTCAAGGTTTCTTGGGCGGTGACATACATCCGGGAGTCCGGCCCTTGCGACCGACAGGGTCGCAAAGGCCAGAACTTGCCGGGTGAGCCTTCTTCGTGGACTTGTCCGTGCGTTTCGCTGAAGTCTGAACCTATGAGGACTTGCCTGTGGGCTGGATCTTTAGATCGTATTTGGTTCCACCGAAGAAGATTTCCTCGATCGCCCGTCCGCCGCTCTTCGGCGGCTGGAGAACATAACCGTCCTGGTCATTGCGCGTGTTAGCTGCCACGATTCGCGCGGGGACGGTGGCCACCCTGCGAAAGCGGCGGTGGAAATCAGCGTGGAACCTGCGAACAATATTGTCGTGAGCTTTAGTGCTCGCATACAAAAATCTCCGTCTTCTCCGCGAGCGACGGCGCGCCAAATTGCGCCACATCTCGCGAAGGACAATCGTTGTTTTGTACTCCTTTAGGTTCGATGGCGCGCGGTTGCCAAACGGTTTTACGGGCCACAAAAGACTCAGTGGAAAGCTGCGGCGAGCAGATCGACCATCAGGCGGATGGCGGTTTGTGCCGTGCGGCCGCTGGGGTCGCGGTACGGATTCACCTCGACAATATCCAGCCCGACGAGCTTTCCCTTGGCAGGAATCCCGCGCAGCAAATCGTCAATTTCCGCGAAATTCAGCCCGTCGGGTTCGAGGGTGCCGGTTCCGGGCGCCAGCGTCGGATCCAGGGAGTCTACGTCGAAGGTCACATAAATATTTTCGCTTTGCGGAATTGCCGCAAGAGCCGCAGAGACGCCGCGCCGATGGATCTCCTCGCAGGTGACGATTTTTGTGTGCAGAGCCTTGGCGTTGCCCGCGGATTCCGGATCATTGGCGATGCCCCGCATTCCCAGCTGGGTTATGTTTTTCACCGTTGGGAGTTTCGCGACGCGCAAGACCCACGACGCGTGGTCGAGATTGCCTTTCGCGCCGTTCCAGGTGTCCAGGTGCGCGTCAATGTGAACCAGCGTGAGAGCAATGTTGTACGCGCGAACAATGGGGAACGTGATGCTGTGATCGCCGCCCAACACTATGGGGAAGGCATGCTTCGCCAGAATTTTCTTCACCGCTTCGGTGATCTTGGCGTCCGTCTCTTCCGCGACCGTAGGATAAATCAGCACGTCGCCCACGTCCACCCAGCGCTTGCCTTTCAAAACCGTGAGCTCGCCATCGATGTAGTAGAAGCCTTCGGTCAAGTCGTGGGCGTACTCTTGCGAATTCTCGCGCATGTCCCGCGGTCCGTAGCGTTCGCCCGGCTGACCCCAAGTGCCTTCATCAAAGGGCACGCCGAGCACGGCAAAATCCGCGTTCAGCTTGTCCAAGTCCGGCTCGTACGGGGCGCTCAGGAACGTTCGCACGCCGACAAAGGTTGGCGCCGTTTGTGTGCGCGCCTTGTCCGGCGCAGTTAGCATGACCGCCAAGAACACGCATCCCAGAGGTAGGGCTGTCCTCATTTGTTTCCTCCACTCGCTCCGAAGCTTCGCGATTTTATCCAATGCAAACCGCTTGGACAATCAAGCGAGCCGGCGGCGGCAAACGCGCGAGGCATTGTATAATCGCTCCCTGATCAATTCTCGCCTGGAGGCAACATGTCCGATCCAAGCTACGAAGAACTGAGAGCCCGGGTCGCCGAACTGGAAAAGAGAGGTGCCGGCCGCCGCACCGGCTCGCTGGAGTTTCGTGTGGGGGAAAAAGGCGGCGTCAGCGTCTATGGCCTTGGGCGCTTTCCGGTCACGCTGTACTATGAGCAATGGACTCGGCTGCTGGACGCGTCCGCGGAGTTGCGCAAGTTCCTGGAAGAAAACAAGGCGGAGGGCAAACTGAAACTCAAAGAAGAGAAGTAGCAGGCGATAACGCCGGGAATGCCTGCCTTCGAAGACCGCGCCAATGTTTAAGCCCAGTCACGGCCCCTCGCTTCTCCGGCCTGTCCCGCCTGGCGCAGGCATGCACTGGCAGGGCTGGAGATGGCAACCTAATAGTGTAGTGTCCGCGATATAAGTGCACAACTCATTGTTCATTCTTTCTGCTCGCTGGCAGGGTGCAGCCGGGCTGAATCTTCTCCAGAGTTTGTCGGCAGCGAGGCCGTTTTTCCATGCTGGATTCCACAGTGGCGGTACACACAAAAGGTTTGGGATCCTCATTCCAGGCGGCAAGAAACTCTCGGATCGCTTTCTTCAGGTCACCGACGCTGAAGAAGGCACCGCGACGAATCCATTGCCGCGTCGACGTTTGCCTTCCTCAAGCGGAAATGCCGCTTCTCCCTGATCTATTCCGCCACAGGAGACTTTTGCTGATCCAAGGCCGGGTTTTTTCGCGACACTAACTCCCTGCGCTAGGATGCACTCGTCGACTGGGCGAGGCAGAGACTCCAAGTCCTTCGACTCCGAGGTGCTGCATCGAAGAGATCTGCGATCAGCGTGCCACAGGGATCCTGTTTGAGACACGGACGGAATTCTCGGTAATCACAACCAGCCGGGGAACCGGCATGACGACCGTTTTTGGAACGCAGCGCGCAGGCGTTGTTCCTGCGCGACGGCAGCGCAAGGGTTGTCATCGGCAGTGTCACCGGCGAGCAAACCACGAGCCGTCTGTTCGGAGGCAGCTTGATGGTGACGCGAGGCGCAGGGCAGATTGAGCCACCAAGCACGACTACATTGAGAGGGAAGTCCTCGTTCGCTAGCCCAGCAGTGGGCAGCAGCGTGGCGCAGCCGGCTACGGCGCACAGCAGCACTGAAAATGTGGGCTGCATGTAAACGCCTACATTTTCGCTTCAGGCTACTCCTCTCCGGCTATTTCACTGTCAGTGTCAACATGGTGTTGTGGCTCAACGAGCCAGAAGTTCCCGTCAAAGTGAGAGTATAGGTTCCCGGCGCAGTGCCTGCCTTTGGCGTCGAACTGCGCCCACTTCCTGCAACGCCGGCGCAACCAGCACAAAGTAGCAATACAAAAATGGCCACACTGGAGACCTGCCACACGTACCCTCGCCTGGGTGCGGCGAACCTGCTAAGAATGGCGCAAGCCACAAGCGCCAGAAGCCACATCAGCCCGATTCGTAAGCCGGCCCATGGCCAAGGCACGATCGTGCCTGGCGGCACCAACGACTGGGCCGTCGTCGTCACCGTAATATTGAACGGCGCATAGGAGCTACCTGTAGGACTCACCGATCCAGGAGCTGTGCAAACAGCTGACATCGGAGCGCCGGTGCACTGAAACGAAATCGTCTGGTTGAATCCGCCCTGCGGAGCGATGGTGATCGCGTACGTTGATGTCGATCCGGCCGTGGCCGCCGCGGTGGTCGGGGACGCTGAAAGGGAGAAGTCCGCCACCGTTTGCGTCAGGCCTGGCGAAGTGCTGCTGGCGAAGTTCGCATCGCCGCCGTAAACTGCGGTGATCGAATGCACTCCTCCCACTAGCGCCGAGGTGGCGAGTGTCGCATTTCCGCCGCTGAGCATGCCCGTGCCTAGTGTAGCGGGGCCATCCTGAAACGTGACCGTTCCAGTCGGGATGCCCGTCGCTGACGACGTCACTGTGGCGGTGAACGTCACAGCGGATCCAAATATTGATGGATTGTTCGATGAGGCGACGGAAGTCGAGTCACCCACCTTGTTCACCGTTTGCATAAGGACCGGCGAAGAGCCGCCGGCGAAGTTCGCATCACCGCTGTAGACTGCGGTGATCGAATGCGTTCCGCCCGTCAGCCCTGAAGTGGTGAACGTCGCTGCTCCGCCGCTCAGCGTGCCCGTGCCCAGCGCAGAGGTGCCGTCCTGAAACGTGACCGTTCCAGTGAGTGTACCTGTGATCGGCGAAGTCACCGAGGCGGTGAGAGTCACAGCCGTTCCAATAATGGACGGATTGTTCGACGAGGCGACGGTAGTGGAGCTCGCCGCCTTGCCAATCGTCTGCGTCAGGATCGGCGAAGTGCTGCCGGTGAAGTTCGCATCGCCGCCGTAGATTGCGGTGATCGAATGCGTTCCGCCCGTCAGCCCCGAAGTGGTGAACGTCGCGGTCCCGCCGCTCAGCGTGCCCGGGCCCAACGTAGTGGCGGCATCCTGAAACGTGACCGTCCCGGTGGGTGTGCCCGTGGCGGACGACGTCACCGTGGCGGTGAAAGTCACCGCCGCTCCACGATTCGATGCACTATTCGACGAGACGACGGCAGTGGAGCTAGCTGCCTTGTTCACCGTCTGCATAAGGACCGGCGAAGTGCTGCTGGCGAAGTTCGCATCGCCGCCGTAAACCGCGGTGATCGAATGCACTCCTCCCACTAGCGCCGAGGTGGCGAGTGTCGCATTTCCGCCGCTGAGCATGCCCGTGCCTAGTGTAGCGGGGCCATCCTGAAACGTGACCGTTCCAGTCGGGATGCCCATCGCTGACGACGTCACTGTGGCGGTGAACGTCACGGCGGATCCAAATATTGATGGATTGTTCGATGAGGCGACGGAAGTCGAGTCACCCACCTTGTTCACCGTTTGCATAAGGACCGGCGAAGAGCCGCCGGCGAAGTTCGCATCACCGCTGTAGACTGCGGTGATCGAATGCGTTCCGCCCGTCAGCCCTGAAGTGGTGAACGTCGCTGCTCCGCCGCTCAGCGTGCCCGTGCCCAGCGCAGAGGTGCCGTCCTGAAACGTGACCGTTCCAGTGAGTGTACCTGTGATCGGCGAAGTCACCGAGGCGGTGAGAGTCACAGCCGTTCCAATAATGGACGGATTGTTCGACGAGGCGACGGTAGTGGAGCTCGCCGCCTTGCCAATCGTCTGCGTCAGGATCGGCGAAGTGCTGCCGGTGAAGTTCGCATCGCCGCCGTAGATTGCGGTGATCGAATGCGTTCCGCCCGTCAGCCCCGAAGTGGTGAACGTCGCGGTCCCGCCGCTCAGCGTGCCCGGGCCCAACGTAGTGGCGGCATCCTGAAACGTGACCGTCCCGGTGGGTGTGCCCGTGGCGGACGACGTCACCGTGGCGGTGAAAGTCACCGCCGCTCCACGATTCGATGCACTATTCGACGAGACGACGGCAGTGGAGCTAGCTGCCTTGTTCACCGTCTGCATAAGGACCGGCGAAGTGCTGCCGGCGAAGTTCGCATCGCCGCCGTAAACTGCGGTGATCGAGTGCACCCCTGCTCCCAGCCCCGAAGTAGTGAATGTCGCCGTTCCACTGCTCAGCGTGCCCGGGCCCAGCACGGTGGCGCCATCGTTGAATGTCACCGTGCCAGTGGGAGTGCCGGAGCCGGAGGCCGGCTTCACCGTGGCCGTGAACGTCACGGCCTTGCCCAAGGCAGATGGGTTCAGCGAGGAGATCAACGTTGTCACCGACAAGGAGGAGCCATGCTGACCGCAAGATGTGAACTTGAAGGACCCGATTCGAGTCTTCCAGTTGAACGAACCGTTAGTTGTCAGGTATTCGTTCGTATACCAGAAGGTGCAGTCATCGGCCGGGTCGACGCTCATACTGCTGTAGTCACCCCAGCGGCTGAGACCTTTAGTCTGCGATCCCGTGCCTTCAATGATGCTGTTTTCGCTCTCCATCGTGCCCGCTGGATCGGAGGGCACGCGGCCTGTATAACGAACAGCCGGGAAATTGCTGCTGCTGGAAGCACTGTAGCCCACCGCAATGTCACCCGATTGATCCATCGCGATCGAACCCATCCAGCGGTACTGCGAGTCGGGTGAGAAAGTCCCCTGTTGGAAAACGGTCGGCGTGGCGTTCGGGCTGCGGATCTCATACCACCGCACCCCCACGCTGCTTCCCGCCATCACCGAGTGGTTGACCACCAGTGATTCATGGTCGCCAAAGTTCCGATACGCCAGCCGGAACATCAGGCGGTCGCCCACGGAATCGAGCTGTTGCGTCGTTCCAGGTTGGGGAATGCATGTGCCGCCGCCACAGGCCTGGCTGAAGGGCGTCACCGGGATCGCGGCGGGACCCGCGAAGGTGGAGTTCGAGGGCGTCGTGAAATCCACGTGAAACTTGAAGAGGTTCAGGCTGCTCGGCGCTGCCAACTGAAGATACAAGTTAGTCTGCCCGGTCGGCGGCGGCGTAGTTCCGTCGAGGTCCGCAGGCAAGAGGCTGTCCACGCTCGAATTCTGCTGCATGCAGATGGCGTTGGCCGGTCCACCGCTCAGCATCGTAGCGCGGTCAAAGGCGCAAGGATTCGCGCCGACGAAAGTGTTTGCGCTTGAAAACGTGTTGGCCGTCCAGTAGTAGGCGTCGGGCCAGACTGCTAGCTTGGGATAATCGGGCGTGTTAGTGCCAAAGGAGAACTCATACCGATAATAGCTTTGCGTCGCATCCGAGGTGGTGGAGACAGCCATGCAGTAGGCGTTGAGATTGACATTCATCTGGCCTACCACCCAGCGGTTGGCGGCCTTGTCATAAAGGACGACGGGGTCGCCCCCGTCGCCATTGGCGCAGTCACCGTTGAAGCCGCTCCAGATGTTGTGGATCGGCGTCGGGCCCAACAGCAGGGCACCCGAGGTCTTGTCGTAAACCGCGTATTCTACGTTCACGATCTGTACGAACTGCGTGGCTCCGACCGAGCCGTTCGCGTCAGGTGGTGCCGAACCGGCTGCGCCTATGCCGTCAAAGTCTAGTCCGGCTGTCGTGTTGACCAAGGGCAGGGAAAGCTGTTGAAGAGCTTGGTCCGGGGTGACCGAGGCGAGGGGAGCCGCGGTAGGTCGCGCCGGCTGGCGCAGTGGAATGTTGCGCTGGCTGGTGGGGGCCATGGGCGGCGAGGAAGCGACCAGGTCCACCAAAGGCGGAGAAATGTCATAACTGACGGGAGGTATGACCGTGGGATTGGAACTGGCCTGCTGTGCCGGCGCCGGAACCGCCGACGCCAACACAACGAAGAATAAGGAAAGAACGCTTACAAGCTTACTCTTCATCCGAACCTCTTGCTTTGAGGAACTTCCAAATTCACCACCGCTGCCTTCGACAACGTCTCCTGCGGGAATCTGGAAGACTACTGCGGACAAGGCCCCCTAGCTACTGTCCTTTGGGCCGGACTTGTACTGTCCTGTGGGCGAGGCTGAGGATTCAATCTACGCACGAGTCAGGTTGGTGATCACTCCGTCGCCTGAAAGGCGACGGCTTCTCGCGGCACGCATGAGGCGACATCCTCTACGTTATGCCGCGAACGCCCGATCCGGGCGCGTTGCAGTATGACTTGCGCGCTGACCACGTCACG
>Ga0209473_1002043_pt1 | contig 11123 bp, 9 predicted proteins | sample GraSoiAngelo_133_FD_185890 | JGI IMG/M metagenome (GOLD analysis project Ga0209473, IMG submission 185890) | Grasslands soil microbial communities from the Angelo Coastal Reserve, California, USA - 14_0929_05_20cm (SPAdes) (version 2) | ecosystem: Environmental > Terrestrial > Soil > Grasslands ...
TGGCTCGACTGGGAAGAGGCGCTGTGGGATTACCGGATGCAGGGACAGATGGCGATGGAGCGAGCCGGCTACATGTCGGCGGCCGATTTCGGCGCGGGCGTGGACGGCAAGTGGGGTCCCGACAAGGTCAATTTTCAGTTCACGGTGGTGAACGGGGAGACCTACAAGACCGGAGAGGTCGCGGGCGCCGGGGGCCAGGGTAAGGATGCGATGGCACGCATCTCGGTGCGGGTGCTCGACACGAACGACTCCAGTCGCGTCGGCGGACTCCGCATCACCGGTTACGCCGCCTACGGCAGGGCTGCGGCCTACGCGGACCGTAACCGCTACCTCGCCATGCTGTCCTACCGCACCAAGCAGCTCACCCTCGCGGGGGAGGCTGCGGCGGCGCAGGACGGTCTCGGAGCGGCGACCAACGGCCACCTCTACAGCGCCTTCGGCGTCTACAAGTTCACGCCGTCCAAGGCCGCGGTCATCGCGCGCGTGGACATCTTCCACCCGCAGGCAGGAAACACGACCGACAAGCAGACCCGCGTCATCGGCGGCGTGTCTTACCAGCTCACCCCCAATTGGCGCCTGCTCGGCGACTGGGACCACGTGAGCTATCAGGGAACGCCCACGGCGGCGCAGGAAGCCGCCCGCTCACAGGCCCTGTTCCAGACTCAGTTCACGTTCTAAACACGCACGAGGTGCACGTCATGAAGAAGACTCCCCTGCTCGCCCTCGCCGCCGCCCTGGCGCTCGCCGCCCCTGCCGCGGCGCAGGTGAAGCTCAACGGCGCCGGCGCCACGTTCCCCAACATCATCTATCAGGACTGGATGCTGACCTACAACCAGTCGCATCCCGACGTGCAGCTCAACTACCAGTCGATCGGGTCGGGCGGCGGGATCCGCCAGTTCTCGGATGGCACCGTCGATTTCGGGGCGACCGACGCCCCGATGAAAGACTCCGCCATCGCCGCCATCAACAGCAACGTGCTGCACATCCCGACGGTGCTGGGCGGCGACGTCCCGACCTACAACCTCCCCGACGTGAAGGCGACGCTCAAGTTCACCCCCGACGTACTCGCCGACATCTTCCTCGGGAAAATCACCAAGTGGAGCGACGCGCGCATCGCGTCGGCCAACGCCGCTGTGAAGCTGCCGGACGCCGACATCGTGGTCGTCCACCGCTCCGACGGCTCGGGCACGACGTTCATCTGGACCGACTACCTGTCCAAGGTCAGCCCCGAGTGGGAGCAGAAGGTGGGGCGCGGCCCGTCGGTCAACTGGCCCGTGGGACTGGGCGGCAAGGGCAACGAGGGCGTCACCGCCACGGTGAAGCAGACCCCCGGCGCCATCGGCTACGTCGAGCTGGGTTACGCCATCGCCAACCAGCTGCCTGCCGGCAGCGTCCGCAACAAGGCCGGGAAGTTCGTGGCCGCCTCGCTCGAGAGCATCACGGCGGCCGCGGCCGGCGCCATGAAGGCGATGGGACCGAACACGGATTTCCGCGTGTCGATCACCAATCCCGACGGCGACGCGGCGTATCCCGTCGCGAGCTTCACCTGGTTCCTGCTGCACAAGCAATACGACGATGCCGCGAAAGCCAGCGCCCTCGTGAAGTTCGTGTGGTGGGCGGAGACGCAAGGCCAGTCGCGCGCCGCGCCGCTCGGCTACGCGCCGCTGCCCAAGCAGCTCAGCCCCTGGATCGAGACACGCCTGAAGAGCATCACGGCCGGCGGCAAGTCGGTGTGGACGACGGCAGCCCGGTAGCGGCGGATACGTTGCCGCACGATGACGACGCTCCCCCTCGGCCCGCCGCCCGCGACCCAAGCGGCGCGCGCCGTTATTCCCGGCCGACCCGTGCTCCTGGGACGGAACACGGGCGATCGGCTGTACCGCGCCGCGCTCACCGGCCTGGCGCTGTCACTGCCGCTCCTGCTGGTGGCGCTCGTCGTGGAGCTGGGCGCGAGCGCCTGGCCCGCGATCACGCGGTTCGGGTTCCGCTTCGTCTGGATGTCGGTGTGGGACCCGGTGGCCGGCGTGTTCGGCGCCGCGCCCATGATCTTCGGCACCATCGCCTCGTCGCTCCTGGCGCTGCTCTTCGCGGTGCCCCTGGCGCTCGGCGTCGCGATCTATCTGACCGAGTTCTCCCCCAAGTGGCTGCGCCAGCCCGTGGCGTTCCTGGTCGAGCTCCTGGCCGCGATCCCGAGCGTGGTGTACGGCGTGTGGGGGATCTACGTCCTCATTCCGTTCCTGCGCTCTTCCGTCGTGCCCCCGCTGCGGGCGGTGCTCGGCTGGACGCCGTTCCTGCAGGGGGTGTTCTACGGCAACTCGCTGCTCGCCGTTCCTGCAGGGGGTGTTCTACGGCAACTCGCTGCTCGCCGGTGGCGTGATCCTCGCGATCATGATCGTGCCCTACATCGCCGCCGTGTCGCGCGAGGTGCTGCTCGCCGTGCCGTCGAGCCAGCGCGAAGCGGCGCTCGGCATGGGTGCCACGCGCTGGGAGGCGGTGTGGACCGCCGTCGTGCCCTACGGCCGGGCCGGCCTGATCGGCGCGGTGATCCTGGGGCTGGGGCGCGCGCTGGGCGAGACCATGGCGGTGACGATGCTGATCGGCAACCGGCACGACATCGGCGTGTCCGTGTTGCAACCCGCCTATACCATGGCCGCGGCGATCGCCAACGAGTTCAGTGAAGCGACCACCGACCTCTATCTCTCCGCGCTGTTCGAAGTCGGCCTCATCCTGTTCGTGATCACCGTGGCGGTGAACGCCCTGGCGCGGCTCATGATCTGGCGCGTCGCCCGCGGCACGGCGGTGGGGAGCCGCGCCCTGTGAGCGCGCGTCGCCTGCGCCGTCGCATCGTGAGCGGGGCCATGACCGCCGTGGTGGCGGTGCTGTCGCTCGTCGCGGTGCTCGCGCTTGTCCTCATCCTCGGGTATCTGGTCGCCAAAGGCGCGTCGTCGCTCGACTGGAGCTTCTTCGTCAAGAATCCCGTCCCGGCCGGCCAGTCGGGCGGCGGTGTGGCGAACGCGATCGTCGGGACCATGATCATCGTCGGACTGGCGGCGCTGATCGGCCTGCCGATCGGCATCGGGACGGGACTGTACCTCGCCGAGTACGGCTCGGGGCGCCTCGGCTGGACGGTCCGGTTCGTGGCGGATGTTCTCAACGGCACACCGTCGATCGTCGTCGGCATCTTCGCCTGGACCTGGCTGGTCCGGCCGATGGGACACTTCTCCGCCCTGGCCGGGAGCGTGGCTCTCGCGGTCCTGATGGTGCCCATGATCGCCCGCACCACGGAGGAAATGGTGCGCCTGGTGCCGCACTCGCTGCGCGAGGCGGCGCTCGCCCTCGGCTATCCGCGCTGGCGCACCTCGCTGCGGATCATCGCCCGCACCGCGCTGGCGGGGATCCTCACCGGCTGTCTCGTGGGCGTGGCGCGCATCGCGGGCGAGACGGCGCCGCTGCTCTTCACGGCGCTCGGCAACCTGAACTTCTCCACGAGCATCCTGCAGCCGATGCAGACGTTGTCGCTCCAGATCTTCACCTACGGGACCGGCCCGTTCGACGAATGGCACCGCCTCGCCTGGGCCGCGGCGCTGGTGCTCATGGGTCTCGTGTTGGTCCTCGCCCTCGCGGCCCGCTGGGCCGTGCGATCTCGCCATGGCGCAGCCCGCTGACGCCCGGCTCCAGCTCGAGGCCGTGCGGCTCACGGCGCTGTACGGCCGGCGGGCCGTCGTAAAGGACGTGTCCATTCTGTTCCCGGCGCACACCGTCACCGCGGTGATCGGCCCGTCGGGCTGCGGCAAGAGCACCTTCCTGCGCTGCCTGAACCGTATGCACGAGCTGTCCGACGGCGGCTGGGTCACCGGGTCGGTGCTGCTCGACGGCGCCGACGTGTACGACGCGGGCGTGGACCCCGTCCAGCTGCGCCGCCGCATCGGCATGGTGTTCCAGCGCCCCACGCCGTTCCCCACGATGACGATCTACGACAACGTGGCGGCGGGCCTGCGGGTGAACGGCGGGCGGTCGCACGGCGATTTGGACGCCGCGGTGGAGCGTGCCCTGCGCCAGGCCGCGCTGTGGGACGAGGTGAAAGACCGGCTGAAAAAGAGCGCGCTCGACCTGTCGGGCGGCCAGCAGCAGCGCCTCTGCATCGCGCGCGCGCTCGCCCCCGAGCCCGAAGTGCTGCTGCTCGACGAGCCGACGGCCTCGCTCGATCCCGCCGGCACGCAGCGGATCGAGGAGCTGTGCCACGAGCTCAAGCGCCGCTACACCATCGTCATCGTCACGCACAACCTGCAGCAGGCCGGCCGCGTCTCGGACTACACCGCGTTCTTCTACGTCGGCGATCTGGTCGAGGTCGGCCGCACCGAGCAGCTGTTCACCAAACCGACGCGGGAGCAGACGGAAGCCTACATTACCGGGAGGTTCGGATGACGACATCTCTGTCGGACAGTCGTGCAGTCACTGACCCCGGGCGCAAGCCCGGGGATCCCGGACTCGCGACAGGGGTCAGAGTCGTGCGCCCGTCCCACCGTGCGACCCCCATCATCGACGCGCGAGCGTACCGCTTCTGGTACGGCGGGACGCAGGCGCTGTTCGATCTGACGTTCACGATCCCGCGCCGCGCCGTGACCGCCCTCATCGGGCCGTCGGGATGCGGCAAGAGCACGTTGCTTCTGGTACGGCGGGACGCAGGCGCTGTTCGATCTGACGTTCACGATCCCGCGCCGCGCCGTGACCGCCCTCATCGGGCCGTCGGGATGCGGCAAGAGCACGTTCCTGCGCTCCGTCAACCGGTTGAACGAGCTGATTCCGGGCACGCGCCACTCGGGCGACATTCTGCTCGAGGGCGTTTCCGTATTCTCACGCGGCATGGATGCCGTGGCGCTGCGCCGCGAGGTCGGCATGGTGTTCCAGCGGCCGAACCCGTTCCCCAAGAGCATCTTCGACAACGTGGCGTACGGGCCGCGCCTCAACGCCCTCGCGCCGCAGCGCGACATGCCCGAGCGCGTGGAGCGGGCTCTGCGGCAGGCGGCGCTGTGGGACGAGGTGAAAGACCGGCTCGAGGCGCCCGGGACCAGCCTCTCGGGCGGCCAGCAGCAGCGCCTCTGCATCGCGCGCACGCTCGCCAACGAGCCCGAGGTGCTGCTGATGGACGAGCCATGCTCGGCGCTCGATCCCGCCGCCACGCAGCGCATCGAAGAGCTGCTGGTGGAGCTGAAGCAGAGCTATTCGATCGTGATTGTCACACACAACATGCAGCAGGCATCCCGTGTGTCGGACTTCACGGGGTTTTTCTACCTCGGTCACCTGATCGAGTTCGGCGATACCAAGCAGCTCTTCACGAGGCCCGCGGACGAGCGTACCGAGGCCTACATCACGGGACGGTTCGGATGAGTGGGCACACAGGCGCCAGCAAGCCGACCCCGGGGCCACGCCCCGGGGCTCACCGCCACTTTCACGACGAGCTCGCCGAGCTCAAGGCCAAGCTCCTCACGATGTCGGGCGAGGCCCAGGAAGCCTTGGGGCACGCCCTCGACGCGCTGCTCAAGCGCGACGCCGAGTACGCGAGCCGCGTGATCGCGGGCGACGGCGCCATCGACGCCCTCGAGCTCGAGATCGAGGAAACGGTGATCGACCTGCTGGCCACGCAGCAGCCCATGGCGCGGGACCTGCGCCTGCTCGTCGCCGCCACCAAGATCGCCAACGACTTGGAGCGCGTGGGCGACCACGCCGTGAACATCGCGCAATCGGCCGAGCGGCTGCTGGGCGCCCGGATGGTCGCGCCCGAGCCCGAGCTGCTCGAGATGGCGCGGCAGGCGCGGGCCATGCTCTCGGGCGCGCTCGACGCGTTCGTGCGCGGCGATGCCGCGTTGGGCCGCGAGATCTGCCGCCGCGACGACTCGGTCGACGCCCTGAACCGCTCGATCTTCCGGATTCTGCTCACCCACATGATGGAAGATCCGCACATCATCGGCGCGGCGATGGACCTGTTCCTCGTGAGCCGCAACCTCGAGCGCGTCGCCGACCTGGCGACCAACATCGCGGAAGATGTCGTGTTCGTGGTGGAAGGAAAGACGATCAAGCACCACGCGGAAGGATGATCACCCCGGAGCGCCGGCGCGCCAAGTACTCCGCGTTCGCGAACAGCTTGATCAGGACCATCCCGGCCACGAAGCCGCCCACGTGCGCCCACACGGCGACGCCCCCCTGCGCGTGCGACAGCGTGCCCGCGGCGCCCAACACGAGCTGCAGCACGAACCAGTAGCCGAGCATCACGTACGCCGGCAGCGCCACCGTCGTCACGAAAAATCCCAGCCACACGATCGTATGCACCCGCACGCGCGGGTACAGGAGAATGTAGGCGCCCATCACGCCGCTGATCGCCCCGGACGCGCCCACCATCGGCACGGGCGACGCCGGGTCGCTCACCATCTGCGTCGCCGCCGCCGCCACCCCGCACAACAGATAGAACACCACGAAGCGCCCGTGCCCCATCGAGTCCTCGATGTTGTTCCCGAACACCCACAGGAACCACATGTTGCCGATGATATGCAGCCAGCCCGAGTGCAGGAACATCGAGGTGACCACGGTCCACCAGTGCGGCTGCGCCGTGATGAGGCAGCGCATGCCCTGCCCCAGCGGCACCGCCGTTCCAGGCGGTACCGAGCGCAGCACCTCTCCGGGGATCAGGCCAAGCTCGCACACCGAGCGCACCAGCTGCTCGGGGCTCACGCCACCGCCCTGAACCAGCAACCACACGACCGCGTTCACGATGATGATGCCGACGGTGACGGCGGGTGTCAGATCGGTGGGATTCTCGTCTCTGTACGGGATCACCCGGGAAAGATACCTTCAGCCTGCCTTTTTGGCATTTTTCTCGGGCACGGGCTTTGCCACTGCGACGAGCGATTACTTTCACGCATCGACCTTAGGATGAGGAGCACCCGTCATGGCTGAGAAAATCATCGGGATCGACCTGGGCACCACCAACTCAGTGGTGGCAGTGATGGAGGGTGGGGATCCCGTCGTCATCCCCAACGCCGAAGGCGGTCGTGTTACGCCGTCCGTCGTGGCGTTCACGAAGGACGGGGAGCGGCTCGTCGGCCAGGTGGCGAAACGGCAGGCGGTTACCAACCCCCAGAACACGATCTTTTCGATCAAGCGCTTCATGGGGCGGCGCATGGGCGAGGTGGTGGAGGAGACGAAGCGCGTGCCCTACAAGGTGCTGGAGGGGCCGAACGGGCTCGCCTCGGTCGAGATCCAGGGCAAGCGCTACACGCCCCCCGAGATCTCCGCGATGATCCTGCAGAAGATGAAGCAGACCGCCGAGGACTACCTCGGCCACAAGGTCGAGAAGGCGGTGATCACGGTGCCCGCCTACTTCAACGACTCGCAGCGCCAGGCCACCAAGGACGCCGGCAAGATCGCCGGGCTCGACGTGGTACGGATCATCAACGAGCCGACGGCGTCGGCGCTCGCCTACGGCCTCGACAAGAAGAAGGAAGAGAAGGTCGCCGTGTACGACCTGGGCGGCGGCACGTACGACATATCCGTGCTGGAGCTGGCCGAAGGCGTATTCGAGGTAAAGTCGACCAACGGCGACACCCACCTGGGCGGCGACGACTTCGACGCACGCATCATCGAATGGCTGGTGGGCGAGTTCAAGCGCGACCAGGGGATCGACCTCTCCAAGGATCCGATGGCGCTGCAGCGGCTCAAGGAAGCCGCTGAAAAGGCCAAGATGGAGCTGTCGACCGTGATGCAGACGGAGATCAACCTGCCGTTCATCACGGCGGACCAGTCGGGGCCGAAGCACCTGAACTTGACGCTCACCCGCGCGAAGCTGGAGCAGCTGGTGGACGACCTGGTGAAGCGGACCCTTCCTCCAATGGAACAAGCGCTCAAGGATGCGGGGCTGAAGCCCACGGAGATCGACGAAGTGATCCTGGTGGGCGGCCAGACCCGCATGCCCAAGGTGCAGGAGATCGTCAAGAGCTTCTTCGGCAAGGAGCCCCACAAGGGCGTGAACCCGGACGAGGTCGTGGCGATCGGGGCCGCGATCCAGGGCGGCGTGCTCGCGGGCGAAGTGAAGGACGTGCTGCTGCTCGACGTGACGCCGCTGTCGCTCGGCATCGAGACGCTGGGCGGCGTCACCACGGTGCTCATCCCGCGCAATACGACCATCCCGACCAAGAAGTCGGAGATCTTCTCGACCGCGGAGGACACCCAGACCACTGTCGAGATCCACGTGCTCCAGGGCGAGCGTCAGATGGCCGTGGACAACCGCACCATCGGCAAGTTCCAGCTGACCGGGATTCCGCCGGCTCCCCGCGGCGTGCCCCAGATCGAGGTGACGTTCGACATCGACGCGAACGGCATCCTGCACGTCTCGGCCAAGGACAAGGCGACGGGCAAGGAGCAGAAGATCCGGATCGAGGCCTCGTCGGGGCTCGCCGACAAGGACATCGACAAGATGGTCAAGGACGCGGAGGCCCACGCCACCGAGGACAAGCGGCACCGCGACGAGATCGAGCGGCGCAACCGGCTCGACTCGCTGGTGTACGAAGTTGAGAAGAACACCAAAGAGTGGGTCGACAAGCTGGACGCATCCCTCAAGGGCCGGCTCGACAAGGGGCTCGAGGGTGCCAAGCAGGCCCTCCGCTCCGGCAACGGCGACGAGATCTCCCGGGCATTGGAGGAGCTGCAGCAGGCGTATTCGGCCGCTGGCGCGTCGCTGTACGCGGCGCAGCGCGGGGCCGGAGCCGGTGCGCCGGGCGCCGAGCCGCCGGCGGGCGGCGCGGAAGGCGCCACGGCCGAGAAGAAAGACAACGTCGTCGACGCGGACTACGAGATCGTGGACGACGACAAGAAAAAGTAACCTCTACCTAGGGAAGAAACGGCGATGTCGGTACGTACGCGGGATTGGCTGAAGTTCGGGACCCTGGTGGCGATAGCGTTCGTGTTCGGGCTGGCGTTCGCGTCCACGCTCAATCTGCCGAAGCAGACGAGTGCGGAGGCTTCGATCGTGTCTCCCCAGCCCGCGGCGGCGGTCGCGGCGACGCCGATCCCGCAGCCGTCCGTCAAGGCGACGGCGGACCTGGGAGACGCGTTCGTCGGCATCGCCGACCATGTGAGACCCGAGGTCGTGTTCATCCGGTCGCAGCACGTCGAGCGGGCCCAGGATCAGAGGCTGCCGCCGGGGTTCGAGGACTTCTTCCCGAACCTGCGCCGGCGACCGCAGGTCGAGCAGGGCTCGGGCTCCGGGTTCATCGTGTCGACCGACGGCTACATCCTCACCAACAACCACGTCGTCGCGGGCGCCGACAAGGTCACCGTCAAGCTGTACGACAAGCGCGAGTTCACGGCCAAGGTCGTCGGCACCGATCCCAACACCGACGTCGCCGTCATCAAGATCGACACGCGTGGCCTGCCCCCGGTGCAGTTCGGCAATTCGGACTCGACCCGCGTGGGCGAATGGGCGCTCGCGATCGGGAACCCGTTCGGCGAAGCCTTCGGCTTCACGGTGACAGCCGGCATCGTCAGCGCCAAAGGCCGGTTGCTCCGGGACCTGCAAAACTCGCGTTACGCCATTCAGGATTTCATCCAGACCGACGCCGCCATCAACCCCGGTAATTCGGGCGGGCCGCTCGTGAACATCCGCGGCCAGGTGATCGGCATCAACTCGGCCATCGCGAGTGACAACGGCCTCTCCGCGGGCTACGGCTTCGCCATCCCGATCAATCTGGCGCGCACCGTGATGGACCAGCTCGTCAAGACCGGCCACGTGGAGCGTGCCGTGATGGGCATCGGCATCACCGACGCGGACGAGAACGACGCGGCGGCCGTGGGCTTGAAGCAGATCACCGGGGTCGGGGTGAGGAGCTACAGCGACGACGATTCACCGGCCAAGAAGGCCGGCATCGAGCTGGGCGACGTGATCGTGGCGCTCGACGGCCAGCCGATCGACAATACCCCCCAGCTGCAGCAGAAGGTGGCGTTCAAGAAGCCCGGCGAGTCGGTGGAGATCACCGTGCTGCGCCAGGGCGGCGAGCGGAAGACCATCACCGTACGCCTGGCACGCGCGCCGAGCGAAGCCGATAGGGAGGTGGCGAGCGTCGGCGCCAAGCCGAAGGGAGAGGCGTCGACCAAAGAGGAGATGCTGGGAATCTCGGTCCAGCCGCTCACCCGGGAGGACGCCCAGAACCCGCGGCTCGAGCCCGTGATCCAGCGCGGCGGCGGGCTGGTCGTCACCGAAGTGGCCCCGGACGGCCCCGCGTTTCAGCGGCTGCGCGCGGCCGACGATCCCGGCGGTCCGGACATCGTCGTGGGCGTGAACGGCGTGCCGACTCACACGCGCGCGGCGCTGGGCGAGGCGCTCCGCAAGGTGAAGCCTGGCGACGTCGTCACGCTCCAGGTGCTGACACGCACCCAAGACACCTCGGACGGCTGGCTCGGTGAGGTCGTGAGGATCCGGGCGCGCTAGCCGCGCAACATCACGACCGCAGTAACGAGCTGCCACACCACGGGAAGCACGAAGGCGGCCTGATCCGCCTTCGTGTCTTCTCGGAATACCAGCGCCAGCACGATCCCCACGCCGCCCGCCGCCACGGCGGCGGCGCCGAGCCAGCGCGGCAACACCTTGCCGTCGAGCACGCCCCAGCCGAACAGCGCCGTCGCCAGCCCGAGAGCGAATCCCGCCACCCGCTGCGCATCGAGCGCGAAGGGCCGCAGCATGTCGAACACGAACGCAGCCCGGGTGGCTGTCATCCCCGCGTCGGCCGTGGCGAAGCTGTGCGCCAGAGCCCACCCCGCCCCGCCCATGAACGCCACGATGATCACCCACAGCGCGTAGGCGAACGTGGCGAGCATCACGCCGGCCCGGGCCGGGCTCTCCCCCGCCGTGCCCACGTGCCGCCCCACGACGCCCACCAGCCCGAGCAGCGACAGGGGAAAGCTGAACAGGAACGCCCAGTGGATCGCGGGCCACGCCCGGCTTTCGGCGATCACAGCGAGCTGGCTCGGGCCGTCCTGGCCCGCGATGTCGGGATGGAGCGCCCCGGCCGCGACCGCGAGCAGCGACCCGGCGAGAAGACACAGGGGATAGACGAGGCGGCGGGAGACGGTCATGG
>Ga0209473_1002046_pt1 | contig 11114 bp, 18 predicted proteins | sample GraSoiAngelo_133_FD_185890 | JGI IMG/M metagenome (GOLD analysis project Ga0209473, IMG submission 185890) | Grasslands soil microbial communities from the Angelo Coastal Reserve, California, USA - 14_0929_05_20cm (SPAdes) (version 2) | ecosystem: Environmental > Terrestrial > Soil > Grasslands ...
TATAACGCCGGCACCCCCTCTGAAATGAAGAAGCGTCGCCCCAAACTGGCACCCACCGTCCCTGGCATCTTCATCCAGACCGTCGCCCGAGTGCGTTCGCTCGGCCCAGACCCACGAGATTATCCGTATTCCGTGCCCGCCATCCGCCATCTTACCGAATTGAGGTTCGAAACACCGGTGACGTTCTTCGTGGGAGAGAACGGCTCTGGGAAGTCCACCCTTCTCGAGGGAATCGCGGTAGCATTTGGGTTGAATCCGGAAGGCGGTACGAAGCATGAACGGTTCACCACGCACTCCACTCATTCAGATCTCTTCGGCTCGCTGATCCTCACCAAGAGCCGAGACGCGCCCACAGACTCATATTTCTTGAGAGCGGAATCATTCTACAATGTGGCGTCCGCGATGGATCCGCGCGATGCCGACCAGTACGGCGGCCGCAGTTTGCATGCCCAATCGCACGGAGAGTCTTTTCTGTCTCTTGTGCTCCATAGGCTCCGTGGGAATGGGTTGTACCTCTTTGACGAGCCGGAAGCGGCGCTGTCTCCTGCACGCCAACTTGCACTGCTGGCAGCGATGTACCGACTCGTTCAGCGCAATTCGCAGTTCATTATCGCGACCCACTCTCCCATCCTTCTCGGGTACCCGGGAGCGACCATCTATCTCTTTGCAGAAGAGAACCTGACACGGACCGCTTACCTCGACACGGAGCATTACCAGATCACGAAGGCATTTCTGGACCGGCCGGAACGCATGCTCAACGAGCTCTTCAGAGGAGATGATACCCCGGAAGCGTAAGGGCTCCGGGTCGTGCCCTAGCGGGCACGGAACGTTCGTCCTTTGCTCTTGCGCCAGCGGGCGAGTCGCCCGCAGCTTAAGCGCGATCCGTTAGGCAGCGCACGTCCCTACTCAGACCACAAACGATCACATGCAATCGCACCCTACAAGGCTGATGATCCTCGTGGCCGGCCCATATCGATCGGGCACGGGGGATGACCCGGCCAAGTTGGCAGCGAACGTGGCCGCGATGGAGGCGTTCGCGATGCCGCTCTTCCGGGCTGGGCACCTTCCGGTCGTGGGTGAGTGGCTCGGCCTGCCGCTCGCGACGTTGGCGGGCTCCGTGCGGATTGGCGACGCGGCGTTCGAGGAGGTGTTCCACCCCATTGCCGAGCGGCTCTTGGAACGGTGTGACGCCCTGCTTCGCGTCGGTGGTCCATCGGAGGGGGCGGATCGGCTGGTCGCGGTGGCGCGGGCTCGGGGTCTGGCGGTCTATCACGCTCTACGGGAGGTGCCCGGGTGCGCAACCACCGCGGCTTGAACCGTGCGCGGCCTAACCAGCGCTTGAAGCTGTCGGCCCGCGGCTTAAGCGCGATCCGTTAGCCAGTGCTAATACTCTGAACTCTATGCGCACACTCACGTTCTTCATCTTTCTGGGCCTCCTCGGTGCGTGTCGGGGCTCCGTCGAGGTGAGCGGTCTGTACGCCAACGCTCCCGCCACATACCCCGAGGTGCCACCACCCCTCGTTCAAGGCACCGGCCAGTTCTTCCCTTGCACTCGCCCCGGCGCCATCTGGTGGATACACGATCCCGGGTTGGCCAAGCGATATCAGGTCGTTGCGAGGCACCCGAGCGAGCTGCTGTTCGCACGGCTCCGGGGCGTTGTGGCCGACTCCGGAAGTATCTACTGGAGTTCTCACCACCTTCTCGTGCGCGCGGTACTCGAGCTCCGAGCGCGGCAGCCAGGGGAGTGTTCGCCGGCGGTGGGCACGCTGTCGCAGGCTCTGGGACGCTGATGGCGGGCCGCCTAACAAGCGCTTGACGCCGCCGTCAGCGCGCCGCAGCGTAAGCGCGATCCGTTAGGTGGGGGAGTCAGCAATAATGAGCGACGCGGCCAATCAGCCCGGCTACTTTCGCAAGCTCGCGACGATACTGCTCCGGATAGTCGCGATCGGTTACGGCATCCAGGGTTTATGCTGGGCACTCAAGATGGTGGCGTGGTCGCCTTCAGATTGGGACGGCTGGTTGAGCCCGGTTTTCGATCTCGTGAGCGCCGCGGCGCTCTGGGTGTTCAGTCCTCGCCTCGCCAAACTCGTGGCGCGAGCGCTTGATGAGTAGAGACTTGAAGCCGCCGGGCGCTCACAAGCAGGGAAGAGTCGCGTTGCCTCGCCAGCCACCTTCTTATCTGCTGTTCCACCACCTTGCGCCCCCGTGCACGTCGCCCGCACCTTAAGCGCGATCCGTTAGGCCGCACGTCTTCGTCAAGCGTGCCTGAATGTTCAACTCAGCCGACAGTGCTTCGCCATCTGCGGTCGTGGTCGAACGCATCCCTTTCATCACCCGGCTACTGAGTGGTGTAGGGGGCGGGGTCGTGTTCCTGGTAGCTCTCGTATTGTCGCTCGGCGCGGCCCTTGCGGCTCCGTTTGGCATGTTCTTGGTGCATCGGTGGGCCGTACGTCACAACCGGCGGTCAAGTTGGATCGCATCGCTGGTCGGGGCCGTGCTGGCCTCGTCGGTTGCGGCCGCAGCTTTGGGACTCCTGCTTTTTGCGCTAGCCCCACGCCCGACGCAGCAGCAGCTCCAGACCGCGGTTACCGAGACTCAGAGACATGAACCAGTTAAGATGCCGGCCTGGTATACCAGAGTCTTTCCCCAAGCCGCGCACACCGACTCGGTGACGCAACAATTGATCCAGTCGCCAGAATTCATGACGGTCACACTCCTGCTCGGCGCGGCATTCGCGGCGTTGTTGTTGGGCGTCCTCGGTGGAACCTTGGGCTGGTGCGGATCCGCGCTTCTGCGTGTGGCGTGGTCCGGTCAGCGTGCGGGCCCCGACTCATTGCTCCATGCGCCTCGTTCTCTTTAGCTTCATTGTCGTCGCCCTCCTAGCCGGCCTTTGGTGGTGGGGGAAGCGACCGCGCATCTATCGCAACGTGCCGCTCAACGGGTTGCGGCGTTTTATCTGGAGTCTCCTCGCGCAGATGGCGTCGGGCGGATTCCTCGTCGCGGACCGACGCGGCGGTGTGGGGTTCCTGCAACTTGCCTTACGCTCCGCTTCGGCCGACTCTTACGCCATAGAGTTCGGGCTCCCGGAGATCGATTGGTCTGCGCCCCACTTTGAGGCTGTGCGTGCAGCGCTCGCACGTCAACACTTCGAAGTTGCGGTTGAGCAGGGCAGCGGCCACGTGTCGCAGTTCATGCGCGTCACGATCAGCGGTCACTCGGAGGAGGTTATCGGCCGCGCTATGACGCTCTTCGAGATGGTAGCCGATACTCTGGGGTGGGGCACTTCCCCTACGTTCACGGTTCGCTTCGGTGGTCCCCTTGACGTCCCGAGGATCCGTGCGCAACTGGCCGCGGCCAGGGGGCGTGGTGCCTAACAAGCGCTCTACGCGTTCCAATTACAGAGAGGCAGAACCCGGACGCCTGCTGAAAGAGACGACTCCTGTTTGATGCGCGCATGTCGGCCACGTGCAGCCGAACACGCGCTTGAAGCTGGCGGCGCAGGAGGTACAGTGACAGACGACCTAAGGAACCAGACGGTTCATCGCTGGTATACGCGGCCAGTCCTCTTCGTGGCGGACGTGAACCGCGCGCTGGGTTTCTACGTCGACACGCTCGGGTTCGAGAAGCGTTGGCACGAGGGCAACGGTGCCGGAGGAGTCTGCCAGGTCAATCGCGGTGAATGTGAGATCATCCTCTGCGAAGATGCTACACGCCGCGACCGGGGACGGCTGTTCGTGGAGCTGACTCCGGACGCGCTCGCGCATCTTAGGCGGGAACTCGCTGAACGCGCTGTTCCCGCCCAGGAGACCTGGTGGGGGTACGACGCGATCCAGATCAGGGATCCCGACGGCAATGAGCTGTTATTTCCGATCGCGGAGTGAGCAGACATGGCGCGAGGATAGCCACGCGCGGGTGCGTGGCGCTGGGGCGGAGGCGATCATGCGGAAGTGGCTGCGACGCATTCGCGGTGCACTCGGGATGGGCTTCACGTGGGCAGCAGCATGGTTCGCTGTGGGCTTCGTGCCGCGCTGGGTGTTCGGCGTTGATACCGACCTCCCGCTCCCTCTCCTCTTTGGTGCACTCGGCTTCATTGCCGGGGTCACATTCTCCGGGCTCCTCGTGCTGACGGAGGGCCGTCGCAGGCTCGATCAGTTGTCGCTTCCGCGCGTTGCGGGGTGGGGCGCCATAGGCGGCGTTCTGCTCTCGGCCCTCTTCGTCAGGGGCGCATCGCTTGGCTGGGGTGAGGTGCTGGCGATCAGCACCACGTTCGCCCTTGCTTCCGCCGTTTCCGCCTCTGGTTCGCTCGCTCTGGCCAGGCGAGCGGGAAGGCGAGAATTGCCCGACAGCCGTGGGGATGCCGCCGAGGCCGAACTCACCGACTATGAGAAGCGGAAACTACTTGGAGGCGGCACCTAACATCGGCGCTTGGCAGCCGCATAAGGAGTCGTGCATGTGATGATACGCCTCGTCGCTCCCTTTGTCTTCGTCGCTGCAGCTGGCGCGTGCGCGTCCGCTCCCAGAGGCCAGGAGCTCACGTCAGTCGTGCACGGTCGTACCTCCTGCGCGGGTTCGAGAAGCGCCGATACAACTGTCTACGATACGACTCAGGTTGACCAGAAGCCAATTGCCCGTAGCGGCCCTCGCTTGACTTACCCGGCGGACGCTCGGCAGCACCAGATTGAGGGCCGCGTCCTCTTTAGCCTCATCGTCAAGACTAACGGGTTGGTCGACCCGTCCTCCATCACCGTCGTGCAAAGTGTGCAGCCAGATCTCGATGCCGAGGCGCGGCGTTGGGTCGACCGCGCGTCATTCTGGCCAGGGTGTCTCAACGGTCGGCCGGTACGTGTGCGGGTTCTCATTCCCATCGACTTCAGAATTCTTGGGTGACCGAAGCGAGCGAGCGAGCGAGTCGCTCGCGGCTTAAGCGCGATCCGTTAGGCGGCGACAATGAAACATGAGCCACTCATGACTCTCCCGTCCGATGATGCGCCCTGGTGGGCGACCGTGGACGAATACCAGCGCCAACTCAACGGCTTGCTACGAGCGCGCAACTGGGATGCCGCGGAGCGTCTGGCCATGGAGTTCTTCGAGCGTGCCGGCAATGCTTACGAGGCAGCAGTGTATTCGCGCTCGCGCGCCACGATGCTGATGCACCTTGGCCGGCAGGACGCCGCGCTGGAAGCCGACGCGTTGGCTGAGCGTCTTGTGCCGGTTGAACCCTATTTCAAAATCAATACTGCGCAGCGCCTTATCGAGCTCGGTCGGCCGACTGAGGGCTTGTCAAAGCTTGCGGAAGCGGAGGCGCTAATGGAGCCGAGCGCTCGGATCGGTCTCCTGGGGGACAGGGCGGTGGCTCTGCTTGCCCTTGGCCGCGATGGCGAGGCCCTCGAGTGTTTCCGCCAGATCGCAAGCCCCGAACGTTTGGCGCACATGCGAGGCTGGGACTACATCGGGCTCGTGGATTTCCGTCTCGTCGACGCATTTCTCAAGAAGCGGTTGGCGCCGGACCTGTGCATTGCCTACCTAGACGCTGCGGAGGCCATTGCAGAGCGTCACAACCCCGATCGCCTTTCGTACGTGCGCGGCCTCCTCGCCCGGGCTCGTGAAGCCGCCGCCTAACGTGCGCATGAAGCTGCCGGGCGCTCACAAGTACGGAGGAATTGCGTTGCCTCGCTGGCTAGCCTTGTTTTAAGCGCGCTCCGTTAGGCGGCCGCATGCGCCCACTCGTGCTTTGTGTCGCTGTTCTTGTTGCTGGGTGCGATCCCGCCAGAATCGCCCGATTCGGGATCGCGCCCACAGGTGCGGGACCTCGCGCCGATTCCCTTCAAATGGGCGAAGCGCTCGGGATCGCCCAGGCGTTCGCACAACGATATCAGATGACCCTTTTCCCGGCCGATGACGCGTGCCCAATCGGTAGATACTTTGTTCCAGATGTCGTACGAGGGAAGAAGGTCGGCCTGAACTTCTGCGTGCGACCCTCCAAGACGGGCATCCAATTCCGGGTGGTCGAAGGGATCACGTCTCACTGGGGGCCGAAGGGCGACTCGCTGCGGCTCGCATTAGGCGACACCTTGAGGGCCTGTTTTGGCAATGCCGCCGTCGTCACCGAATAGCGGCCGCTTAACAAGCGCTTAGGCGGCGCAACAAGAGTGTGACGCCGCCGCTGGTTGCCGAGGTATTAGGTAGGACGAGTTATGAAAGCCAGAAAGATAGTCCTATACGCGGTATTCTTGACCGCTGCGGCCTGCAGTGGGCGAAACCCCGCGGCGCCCGATGTGGCGGCGGGACAGTTCGTCATGATCGGCGTCGACGGGAGCCGAAACCTGCCATGCTGCAGCTCCACTGACAGCTCCGGAGCGGTAGTTGCCTTGGCCGGCGGCGTATTGCAGATCGGCTGGAACACTCCCCCCGGTGCGTACACGTGGGACATCATACGCACATATGACTACCCCAATGGTACGTCGACCCAGGCTCGGCTCTCGTTCTCGACGGGCTCATATCGTCTGGATGGCGCGACGTTGACCTTGTCGGATTCTAAAGGGCTCTCGCTAACAGGCAGCATCGCGGGAAACATCATCACAGTGGCCGGGGGCGGTCACACATACGAGTTTCTTCGTCTCATGGAGATGCCGCATTGATCCGCTTGCGCTGCCTACCATGCACTTGAAGCTGGCGGGCGAGTCGCCCGCAGCTTAAGCGCGACCCGTTAGGCGGCCCTTTTCGCCGGGTGGGAACCTGTTTAGAGTAAGGTACCCGTCACGAGAGGCCATCATGGCGCATCTCGAATTCGGTACCGGTCCGTGCATTCTCCTCGCATTCGCGCTAGCGGCGTGTGACAACAACCCGGCGGGGCCATCACCCCAGGGAGTATTCGTCACAACCAATGCCACAGCGTACGCCATCTCATCTCCGCCACATGCCGCATTCGTCACCCTCGAGAATCGCACCAACGGCGCAGTGACGGTCCGCCGTTGCCTTGCTGGAAACAGCCCGGTTGATCCGGTCGGTGTTGACCTCGTGGTCGAGGAAGAGGTCGGCGGGGCGTGGCGGGCAGTTGATTTTGGCTTTGACTGCATCGGTGCTGGATCGCCGAGAGCGGATGCGGTACTCGCTCCCACGGAAGCAGCACTCGTACTCCGACTCATTGCCCCGCTGCCCGGCCGATTTCGCGTTCGTGTCGGGTACGGCGTGGGCGTTGATGCGGTCCCGACGGACACGGCCACATCTGCAACCTTTGTCTATCGTTGAATTCGGCTGTCTGTGCGCATGGCGTATATTCCACATATGAGCGCGCAACCACGACCCGCCTTCACTCGCGCGTACGTCTTCGTCCTCGCCATTGCCTCGGCCGCTTTCGGCTGTCGCTCGACGGCCGAGCCAGGTTCGCGGCGCGTCGTCGGAATCATCGACAACGGCGGTACCGGGATTGCTCCCCTCGTCGTGCCCGACACCGTATACGTGCAAGTGCCGTTCGTGGTAACGGTCACCACGTTCGGTGGTGCGTGCGACCACCCCGACGGCTCCGACGTGTCGACGAGCGGGTTGCTTGCGGACGTCACACCCTATGACCTCTTGCCGCCACCGGAAACGATCTGCATCGGACTGCTTCGTGCATCGCCTCGATCGATCGCGGTAACGTTCCCAGCTCCTGGGACCGGGATCGTGCGGCTGCATGGTCGGAGTTTTGGCGGCGGCGACGTGACGCTCCAGCGCGTCGTCGTGGTCCGCCCCTGACCATACTCCCACGTTGCCGGAGTCCACAATTGGATTGGCTACTCGTCGCTCTGCTGCTGGCCTCGCAACCTCCTGACTCTCGTGCAGCCCTCGTAGCCCTCGACGGCCAGACGCCCAGTGTACAGGACACCGAGGCACAGGTGCTCCTTCGGCTAGAGGACGATTGGGCTCTGGGGTTGACCCGCCGCGATGCCGCTCTGTTTCGACGGTTGCTGGCAGACGGATTCGTGTACAGCGAAGACGATCGGACAGTCGGTCGCGACGACGTGTTGCGTGATATCGTTGCGGGACCGGACACGGTCGAGACCGCGCACAACGAGGATATGAAGGTCCATCGCTTCGGCACGACGGCCATCGTCACAGGATGGTTGGTGGTCGGCGGCCATGGGCCTCAGGGCGCGTTCAGTCGCCGATACCGGTTCACGGATACCTGGGTTCGGCGGGGCCGGCGTTGGCAGATCGTCGCCGCACACGACTATTTGGTGCCAGCAAAGTAGCTGGCCGCCTGACGAGCGCTTGAAGCTGCCGGCCTTCGCGCTGCAGCGTACGCGCGATCCGTTGGGCTGCCCGCACACTCCCCAATGAGCTCTCCCTTCCACCTACGTGTCGACGCCGAAGCTGTGGAAGCCGCTATGCGGAACTATTTGACTCATCCTGAAGAGGGCGCGGGCGAGCTGCTTCGCTGTGCCCAGCTGCATCACGTCCTCCCTCTCTGGACCGACTGGATGGGTTGCGTTGCCCTGCGGCCCACGGGACAGGTCGTTTTCTTCGCCTGGGATGATCCGGAGAAGGTCGAGCCCGTCGGCGCCGGGGGAGACCACGATCGGCGAATGGTCCACGCGGCTCGGGCTGAAGGCAGCAGGCGCTTTCCCGCCATTGCCGGCCTCGCACCTGTCCGTGACGCTTCTGCTCGCGTCTGCGCCTCCTGCGGCGGCTCGGGCAAGCTCGCGTCCGTGGCGGAGAACATCGTTTGCGAATGCGGCGGCTTGGGCTGGGTCCCATGTTGAAAGGGGACTGCCTACCAAGGGTGCTTGCGCTCGCCGGCACTCGCCACACAGCTTAAGCGCGATCCGTTAGGCCGCATTCGCCTCGACCGTGGAGAGGTCAATGCCTAGTGAAGGCCCAGCGCCGGGCTCAAGGAGAGTGCCGCGGCCGGCGCCGTCGGATAGGAACCTGCATCCGTGGCGCGTGGCGGCGTTGTTGTCCGTTGGCCTGTTCATTCTCACCCTACTCGTCAGCCTCGCGTTCGCCTCGACGGCGCGCGGGCCCGAAACGCTGGGAGCTATCTACGCTGCGGTCCTTCCTGGCTGTCTGGCTGTAGGTATCTGGGCCAAGAAGGCGCAGCGGCGCTGGAGTACGACGGGGTGGATCCTACGTATCGTGGTGTGCCTGGTGCTCTCTGGCGTCGTCATGGGGGCGCTCGCACTCGCCAGTCAGCTAGGCACTGCCCCTCAAGGGATGCGGCCTCACTAGCGCTTCCTCTCACCACCACCGTGCATCGGAGTCACATGAAACGAGTCACTGGCATCGGCGGCATCTTCTTCAAGGCCAAGGACGCTCCGTCGCTGCAAGGTTGGTACAAGCGGCACTTGGGAATCGAGGTCCAAGCCTGGGGCGGAGCTGCCTTCGATTGGACCGACTCCGAGGGCAAGCTGGTTGCGGGCACAACGGCCTGGCTAATCAGTCCGCAAGAAAGTAAGCAGTTTGCTCCGAGCTCTGCTCCCTTCATGGTCAATTACCGAGTGGAAGACCTCCACGCCTTGGTCAAGGCCTTGAAGGAAGAAGGCTGCAATGTGCTCGAGAAGATCGATGAATCCGAGTATGGGACGTTTGGTTGGGTCATTGATCCAGAAGGAAACAAGGTCGAGCTATGGCAGCCGCCTCAAGGCCACTGAGTTCGCTCACTGCATTCTGCATGAGCGTTGAGGGTGAGTGAATCGGTCGTCAGCGTGTCGGAGCTGACGCGCCGCTTCGGTGGCACGACGGCCCTGGACTCGGTGAGCGTCTCCCTCCCGCGCGGGGCCGTCTACGGCCTCGTCGGCGCAAACGGAGCGGGGAAGACGACGCTCATCCGGCACATTCTGGGTCTGCTGCGGGCGGAAAGCGGCTCGGTGCGCGTCTTCGGCCTCGATCCCGTCGCCGACCCGGTCGGCGTCCTGTCGCGAATCGGCTATCTCTCCGAGGAAAACGACCTCCCCGGCTGGATGCGCGTTGACGAGCTCATACGCTACACGCGCGCGTTCTATCCCGCCTGGGACGACGGGTATGCGGAAGAGCTGCGGCGGAGGTTCGCACTCGACTACGCTACGAAAATCACGAACCTCTCCAAGGGGCAGAGGGCCCGGGCGGGACTCCTCATTGCGCTGGCCCATCGGCCCGAGCTCCTGGTGCTGGATGAGCCCTCGTCCGGCCTCGATCCGATCGTTCGCCGCGACATCCTCGGCGCCGTCATTCGCACCATCGCCGGTGAAGGGCGGACCGTGCTGTTCTCGTCCCACCTGCTGGAGGAGGTGGAGCAGGTCGCCGATCACGTCACGATGATCAGCTACGGCCGGATCGTGCTCAGCGCGCCGCTGGACGCCATCAAGGCATCGCATCGCTCCCTCAATGAGGCCTTCATCGCACACGTCGGGAGCGCCGCCACGCCGGCCGCCGAGCCGTAGATCATGCGGGCTCCCGCTCTCGCCCTTGGCTGGGAGTTTCGCCGGCGGCATCTCTGGGCCCTGATCGCAATGGCCGGCTACCTGCTTGCCCTGGCGGCCATCAAGCTCCTGTTCCTCGGGCCGATGGAGCCCATCAGGCTGGATCCGCCCGACGGCAGGGCAGCCGTGGTCATGACGCCCCTGACGGCGACGTACTTCTATCTGCTCGCGGCGTTCAGTTTCGGCCTTGCCGGTGACCTCGGGGCACGCCCATCGATCTATCCCGCCCGCATGTTCGCGCTGCCGGTGAGAACCGCCGCCCTGGTGGGCTGGCCGATGCTGTATGGAACCGCGGCCGTGGCGATCCTGTGGCTGGTCACGGCGCTCTCCGCGCGGTGGCCATGGGGAATCGAGCTTCCGCTGATCTGGCCGGCGCTGCTGGCTGCGGTATTCCTCGCGTGGACGCAGGCGCTGATGTGGATGCCGTACGGCTTGCCGGGGCTGCGGGCGATCGTCACCGTGCCGTGGCTGGCCACGCTGGATGCCGTCGCGCTGCTGGCGATTCACTACCGGGTCCGCGAGCTCATGATGGTGGCCTTCCTGGCGCCGCAGCTGCCCCTCGCGTACGTCACCGCCTGCTCCGCCGTTGGCCGGGCTCGCCGCGGCGAGGTGCCCGATTGGCGGGGAATGGTCGCCCGGCCTGCGAGCAACGCCGTGCTGACCCGCCGGCGAGACCAT
>Ga0209473_1002047_pt1 | contig 11110 bp, 14 predicted proteins | sample GraSoiAngelo_133_FD_185890 | JGI IMG/M metagenome (GOLD analysis project Ga0209473, IMG submission 185890) | Grasslands soil microbial communities from the Angelo Coastal Reserve, California, USA - 14_0929_05_20cm (SPAdes) (version 2) | ecosystem: Environmental > Terrestrial > Soil > Grasslands ...
CGAAGAATTTATTATTCGCGTTAGTCCAGACCGGGATCGGTGAATTACCGAGGCCCGAAATGGCCCAGGCAGTCACACTCTTTTTCTTATCGCCGTTGCCGATCTCAAGACTCATTAGCTTTTCGGCGGTGGCCTTGCCGCCCGGGAGCAACATCAGTGATTTGTCCGGACTTGCGATCAAGTGCTCAACAAACTGGGCGTTCAGCTGCATCGGCCCGCCGAACGCGATATAAAACGATGGCGCTGAATAAGGCGCGCCGCCAGCGTCGATCGGACTTTTCCAGCTCGCCTTGTCGTCTGCGATGGTGAACTTTTCCCCGGCATCACCGTTTGGAGTGAAACCCCGCACAGTAATGCTCGCGGGTAAGCCATCTGCACCGAGTTTTGTCGCGGAATCGGTCTCAAAAACCTGGCCGCGAAGATTCATGCTTTCACGACCCATCCGAGTGCCGTCTGGTGTCTGCCAGATCCAGCTGTCTCCGTGTTTTCCGCCGGTCGAGCTAATTATCAAGTGCTCAGCATCAGCCGGCGGTTTGGCGAGATCGCCCACAGGCGTCTGTGCGCGCGCGGCGGCGGTGACCAGAGCAAGAAGAGTAAGAAGTACGGAGCAAGGATTAAGAAGTGAAGTCATACAAGTGGGTTAAAAAATTGAAAGCTTACACCGCTAAATAGGGAAGGCGGATAGCGACATGGAAAACCAATTAAGAGGTAAGAATTAAGAAAGCAAAAAGGAAGAAGTAAAAGACGGAGCCGTCCGAATGTGAGCGTTCGCACGAAGTCTTCTTAGGCGATCAATGTCGCGTAGAAGGCGTTTGCCTTACGTGGCTTGGGGAAATTACAGAAAACGCCTGAATAAATCGCGGAGGTACAACGACCAAATATACATATGAAAAGGTTTACCAGTTTACTGATAGGCTGTTCGATGGCGCTCGCTGGTGTCGCCATGGCGCAACAGCCCAACGAGGAAGCATCACCAGGAAAGAAGAAACAGCAGGGTGCCGAACACACGCCAGCAGCCCACCAGCAGCCGAACGTAAATGCCGCCCGGCCGCACGCGACACCTGTGAGGGAGCACGCAGCGACAAACGAACCGGGCACAGCAAAGGGGCATAAGGCCCATCAAGAATCTGCCACCGCGCAGCAAACTAATGTTTCCGGTCAACCAGCAGCCAGTACGTCGCCCAGTGGGGAAAGGCATCAGAAAGGGATGAAGGAACATGCGGCGAAAACATCCCCTACTCCGGCAGCTGCGGCCGCGAGTGCTACTCCGGCTGTATCGACAGCCACCCATCAAAAGGGACAGGCTAACGTAGCGGCTCAAAAGGGGCAGGCTAATGTAGCGGCGGGGGCGAAGACCAAGCCCGATCCGCAAAAAGTGCAGCAGATCAAGGCGCAGCACGCGAGTTTTCGTGCGCAGCCAAAGCCGCAACAGGTTCCGCCCGTCACTTACAACCAGAACTATCGGATTCAAGGAAGTGAGAGCTGGCAGGGTCCGCAGTATGAGGTATTCCGTTCCTATCGCCCGGAATGGCATGACGAGGGTTGGTATCGCTCGCGCTATCCGCGGGTTGAGTTAATCGGTGGCGGTTACTATTACTGGAACAACGGCTACTGGTATCCGGCCTGGGGTTACAGTCCTTCGGCCCAGTATTATGCCTACGACGGTCCGATCTATGTCGGTCACCGTGCTGAGCCGCCGGATCAGGTGATCGCGGATGTGCAAGCTGAGCTGCAGGAGATGGGCTACTACAGGGGTGAGGTGGACGGATTGCTCGGGCCATTGACCCGGGAGGCGCTCACAGCCTACCAAGCCGATCAAGGGCTCGCCACCACAGCAGCGATCGATGAGCCAACACTCGATTCGCTCGGAATGTCCTAAAACGAAAAGCTGAAATCGTTAACGAGAAGCCGCCGGGGCGCGGGGATGCCTCGGCGGCTTTTTCTGTTTTGCAGCTCAACACGCGGCGGCTATCGGTTATCAGACCAGCGAAGAGCCTGGAGCAAGGAGCGGAGACGAGCGAACGTCGTGACCGTTTAAGTTCGACAGCGCAGATCAGTCCGAATGCCACCCGCAGGTGCCGACCGAAGGCCCAGTCGACCCTCCGCGGACGAGGACACCGTAACCGCCAGAGATGACGCGGTGCACGGCTTCACCCGTTTTCGGATCAACTCGGAGCGCCTTGTCGTGGAAGCCTTGTCTAAGCTCGAAACGCCGTACCGGCTTTGCAAGGTCGGTAGTTTCGTAAACGTAAACAGGCATCGCGTCCATAATCTACATCTAAACATCGACATAGATAGCTCTTTTAATGGACCAGGATGCTTTCCCAATTGTCGTTAGATGAAAGTTGCGACTGCACCGATCGCTCAGTTCCCGGGCGTCACTTTCGATAAGAAAAGAAAGCGCTGCTGGCAAGAGTCAGATTCGGAAGGTGCGAGTTTCGGCTGACCCGCCACCACTCAGACACCATTATCTCGATGAACTCGCGGTAGGATCCGTGCGCCTGCGGAAACTTGCCGCCGCCGATCGGGAGATTGATTTGCTGCTGCCGTTCGGTGTCGCAGGAATGCGGCGCGACGTTCCAAACTTCGATCGTGCGCAAGGGCAAGGGCGCGGCGTTGGGAATGAGTTGGTTCCATGTTCGTACCGCTCAGTATCCGGTGGAATCGGCCGACTAAGCGTTAAGTCGAGCAACTTGCGACCAAATTTCGCCTTGATAATTACAGAGCAAGGGCTGCATTGGAAAAGCGTGATGTGTAATCCCGGCGACGTTTGCTGCGCGCGGAACATGCAATTCAGTTAAAGCTCGCTCGGTTTGCTCCTCGGACATACGATGTCCGCGCACGACTAAAGAGATGGCATGGGCGACCTCGGCATCACGGAGTATTTCGCATAATTGTTTAAGATGCACTTTGGAATGATCGGAGATTTATGAGTCAATTCTGTTTACGTGTTGAAGATACTATCGCACACATTCGTGAATTCCTTGCACGGAATCGCAAACTAATTTCACCGTACACGCTGGTGGGTCGGATCGCTACGCCAGGTTCATGGAAATCGTTGAGGTTGCGAAAGAGTTCTTATTGGGTATATTAGAGAACTGTCGCATCCATTTACTACCTGGTTCGCCGAATTCCTTCGGAAGCAAGAGCCGGTTGGCCTTAGCTGCGATCACTGCAGCAACTTGGTAAACTAGAAAGTTAGTATGATTAAATTATTCCTCAGTGTCACGTTTGCTACCGCCCTTATGGGTTTGGTGGCTTACGGACAAACATCCTCCTCGTCTTCCACCACCGTGGCGACGGGAAGCACTGGAACAACTGAAACCACCACCACCACGACCGAAAGTCTCGGCACCGTGACCGACTTCATTCCGGGCCAGACAATAGTGCTCAGGACCGAGGCTGGCGAACCTGCGCACTACAAGTTCAGCAAGACGGTCACCTGCCAAACCGCCGACGGACGGGTAATTGAGCCTTCGAAAATCAGAAAAGATTCAAAGGTTCGCGTTCACTACCTCAAAAGTGGGGACGACGTGCTGGTTGATAAGGTCATTGTCACAGACCGCGACTAAGAAGTCCGCCGGAACACACTTGCTTGGCGCATAACGTCCAAGCTTAGAAAAATTAACGCCTGGTGAGTCGAGACATTCTCGCCACCAGGCGTTTTCATTTTCTTATCTCAGCGCGGGGCAAGAGCCAGGGAGTTGAGCGTTGAGATGCGAGATGTGAATACGAGCAGTGAGTGACGAATTGAAATTCGGGCGGCAACGGAGGTAGATGCCCGACGGCGCGAGGGTTGCGTTGCGGGGTCATCAATTATTTGTTCCATCATGAGCGAGACATTAAGAATTCGACGAATGGCGGAGATGGATGCCGAGGTGGTGGCGACGCTGGCGGGCGAGCTGGGTTATCCTAACGAGACCAAGGCGATACGCGCGCGTCTTCGAGCGATTGGCGAATCGGATTTGCTGCTAGTCGCGTTGGACGCGGGCGACAAGGCAATCGGATTTATCCAGGCGCATCGGGTTTGCATTATTGAAGTGGGTTTTCGGGTGGAAATTCTCGGCTTGGTCGTGTCATCGTCGTCGCGTCGAAGCGGGACTGCGCGCCGGTTGATTGAGGAAGCGGAATCCTGGGCAAAAAACATCGGCGCGGAGGCGATATCGGTGCGAAGCAATACCAAACGGATCGAGGCCCACGTTTTCTATCCAGCCTTACGCTACAAGAAGATAAAGACGCAGGCGGTTTATGAAAAGGCAGTGCGGTAGCGACGCCTTTTTGGTTATCACATCGGTTGAAGGTACATATCTTTCCGATTTAGACGCCGGATCGGACGCCGTTGCCGAGTCGCAATCGAAAATGTGGGAAAACGTTGTTTGGCGAAGCCGAGGTTTTGGCGGTGGCCTATCCCAAGCTGAAGGATACGGTTCCTGCGCAGTTTGCCGATGTCGAGTCGAAACCCTTTTATCGCGCGGTTAATACGGTGGACCTTGGGCAATTTATCCGTATAAAAGCCGACGAAGCGACTTACAATCTGATATTATACTGCGCTTCGAATTGGAACTCGAATTACTACCGGAAACTCAAGGTAGCTGATTTGCCCGCCGCATGGAGCGCGCGGTTAGGACCAGTTCTTTGGCATCGTCCCACCGCCCAATAAAGAAGGGAGGTTACAAAACATTCACTGATCACACGGCGCTTTCGGCCATTTTCCGAGCTATGCGCTTGGCAATTTGTTATCGGTGCAGTTCTTCAACAAAGCGGTGCAGAATGTTCCTAGCGTTGCGGAAGATATCAGCCGGCGGCAAATTTGATACCCTAAAGGACGCACTAACCTGCCTTGTCGGGCTATTAGCTGCTAGCCAGCAATCCCCAGCTATCAGCGGTAGGGAATCGAGACTGCCCGCGACGAGCACGTACAAAAAAGCAGAACAGAAACGCCAGCCGACAACAGAACCAACGTCTGTCCTTCGTCCGAAGCTCTGTTTGCACCGAAGGTCACATTATCGACTGCAAACGCTTCCCCCACGCCGGAGAACGTTAGGCCGGCACGATCGAATGGCGTATCACTAGCAACGCCGGCAAAACCCCCGGTGAAGATCGGGTCGGGAATCCCCGCAAAAGAAATGCTGCCGATCGGTGCCGCGCCGGCAAAGAGTTCGATAGTAGTGGCGGATGAGATAGAGACCTTGGGAACAAGGGCGTATCCATAGCCGAATTGAGTTGCGAGATTGGGGAGCGAAACAATCAGGGCAATACCATTTGGAGATACAAACGTGACCAAGTTCGGTGGCGTAATATTTCCGTTGTCCCGGGTCCGCCATCCACACTAACGATTCCGTTGGTCGACGAACCGTTCTTTGTCACTTGAAAAAGGACGCCATTAACAACGAGGCCGTTCGCCTCTGTACCGTCGGCAAGGCCTGAGAAATCGATCACAGTTGCGCCAGAAGCGAAGTCGAGCGGTCCGATTGGAGTAAGGGTCGCGTGGCTCAAAGAAGTTGCGAGGAGATATAGGAAGAGGACTGACAGAGGTCTTATAATATTCATAGGGTTAGTCTTAATTCTTGCTGCATAAGCGGGCTTGTCAGTTGGATATAGCATGTCGACGTCGGTGCGTCCACTCAAATTACCATAACTAATTCGTATCAGGTGTATTCAAAAAGCTGAAAGTTTATCAAAATTCTTGTTGTGCATGTGGATGCTGCCGCGCTACGGTCAGCCGCTTTCCCCCGGGACTAACATGTCAACCGTACAAACATTCTACTCCCGCTCCGATGTCATCCCGCTTCTATCACCATCTGTTGATCGTTCTCGTGAGTTTGATTTCAACCCAGGCGCTTTATGGAATTACCCCGACGCCTACCCCTTCACCGGGTACTCGAACGGTGAAGTTCGCCTGGCGAGCTTCGCCATCTCCGGAAGTGGTAGGATATAAGATCTTTTGGGGCACCGGCAGTTATAATTACCAGATTGCGCGCGACGTGAAAAATGCGCTGGCCACCTCTCTCACTCTATCTCCAAGCAGCAAATATTACGTCTCCATTGTCGCGTATAGCATGACGGAAGCGAGCTGGTTTAGCAATGAAGTGGTCGTGCCGGCTTCGACGACCCCGTGGTAGGTCGTAGCAATCGCTTCACTTTATCGACGGCGGAGGCGCCGAGTTACCAGTTGTCTGTTACCAGGAAGCTTTAAGCATCGCAGAGTTCACGATTCAGGGCCAGGAATATTCAGAATCGAGGATCTAGCATCGAGGATCAGGAAATTACAACCACGGGAGTCCATAGTCAGTGGTGCGTAATCCATTGCCTGCCTCAGAAATTTCATCCGTGCACATCCACGAAATCCGCGTTTCGTCTTTTTAGTGCGCCTTAATTAGTTAAAGAATGGGCGGATCTTTTCGTATCGTTTGCCGGCGCCGATTCCTTTAACGCGCTGCAGGTCATCCGCGCTTTTGAATGGGCGCGCCTCGATGATGCGTTCGGCGATGGATGGGCCAATCCCAGGAACGTTTTCGAGCTCAGTGTGCGACGCGGTGTTGACGTCGAGTTTGGTTGGAGCCGGGAAACCGGAAGGGGTGGTTTCCTCGGAAGGTAATGGCGTAGTCCCCACCTCGGCGACGGGTGTCGCTGCCGCCTTCACCGGCGTCTCACCGGCGGGGTGAAAAAGTTTGTCGAATGGATCAATTCCTTTTTCGCTTTCCGGTTGTTGCGCTCTAGCTGTTATCCGTTCCTCGTTAGCTCCCCAACCACCGACCTTTTCCCGCTTCGCCTTGTGTTCGAGTTTGATCAGATTTTTCCATTCAGCCGCGGCTGACGTTAAACTCTCGGGTTTGGCCGTGGCAGGATGGGCCCGGGCGAGACCATTCTCGACCAACTGCTCGCCAAGATCGCCGGTGCGCGTTTGTACAAAGGCATAGAAACGCTGCATTCGGCTTCGACCACCAGCGTCTTCCCAACACGTCCGCACCAAAAATGCATCGGAGAGTTTTTCGCGGGTAAACTGTTTGGCCAGCTCCCCAACCTGTAGCACCTGATCAACCGTAACTCCGAAGTATGCCGCCTGTTCCTCTACTCGATCGCGGAATTCAGCACTAGTTTCGGGCGCGTCCACAAAATAAAGCCGGAAGATGTATTCATGTCCTTCCATACTCACGTGGAAGCTATCCCCGTCGTTTGGTCGTTTTATCAGGTAATGACCGCCTTGCAGCGTGACCCATGGCGTGGCCGCCAGGCAAGGCGCAGTCGCTACGCCTGCTAAAATGAAAATAAGAAGCCAGCGTCTCGTTAGTTTCACGTTAATCCTTCGAAATGACTCATCATGTTCGAACGCTTTGCTACTCCTGCCGTTGCCAGGTCTGGCTGCGACCGATCACGGATACGCCAATGTACCCGTGCACTTCCAGTTTTTGCCCGCCTTCCAAAGGAGTAAGCGTGACGCGATAAATCTTGCCGTTCTCTGGATCGAGAATTTGCCCGTCTCCCCACGAAGCTCCATCCTTTTTCGCTCCCCACAAAATTGTCATGCCTTCGACCGGTTGATCTTTCCGCTCGCCTTCGCACCGTCGACAAAGCGGGTGCGGTCCCTCCGGGGATTCGAGCACCTGCAGGACTTTTCCGCTGAGCTCGCCATCCTGCTCGGTGATTCGCACAATTGACTTCGGCCGTTCCGTTTTATCATCAAACGTTTTCCATGTTCCCACAGGCGAATCGTCACCGGCCAATGTGCTCGCCAAACCGAGCCAAAAAAGTGCCGCGCAGATTGTCCATTTCATCAAGAGAATTTACCTCAAGGGAGCGACGCACGGCGTCAATGTTCGCGGTTAGGTTAAGACCTCGAATTGACTCATCATTTTGAACATCTGATACCGATCAGCAATTTCGTCCTGGGTCAATTTGCGCAAGCGCTCGAGGCTAAACGCTTCCACACAAAAACTCGCCAGCACACTTCCATAGATCACCGCTTTGCGCATTACATCGAAGGTCACGTTTTCCTGCACGTGCGCCGCCAGGTAACCGGCGAAACCGCCGGCAAAGGTGTCCCCTGCCCCGGTTGGATCGTGAATATCTTCCAGCGGATAAGCCCCGGCGCTGAAAAATTCGTCTTCGCCAAAGAGCAGCGCACCATGTTCGCCTTTCTTGATCGCAACATAGCGCGGACCGTATCCGCGAATTTTTCGTCCGGCCCGAATCAGGCTCGTTTCCTTCGTCATCTCGCGCGCTTCGCTGTCATTCAGAATCAACAGATCAACCCGCCGCAGTAAGGCGTCGAGATCAGCGCGCGTGGTTTCGATCCAAAGATCCATCGTGTCGGCTACAACAAACCGCGGCCGTTCCATTTGATCGAGTACGTGCAATTGCAATTTTGGCGCGATGTTTGCCAGCAAAACAAAGGGTGTGGCCCGATAGTTTGCCGGCAGCTCCGGAGAAAACGTTTCGAAAACATTCAGCGCAACCGAACGCGTCTCGCGCGTATTGAGGTCCCAGGCGTATTCGCCTGACCAGCGAAAGGTTTTCCCGTTGACCCGTTGCACTCCCGTAGTGTCGATCCGATGCGATTTCCAAAACTCGAATTCGCTCTCCGGAAAATCATCCCCCACCACCCCTACCAAATTCACCGGGGTAAAAAAGCTGGCGCTGAGCGCGGCATAGGAAGCAGAACCGCCGAGTAAATCGGCGTGCTCTTCGACCGGTGTTTTGACCGTATCGAGCGCAATGGAACCGACGACGAGAAGCGACATAGAGGTCAGAGGTCAGAGGTCAGAGGAGGGCGAATTACGAAGCACGAATGGTCCGAGCCGGACTGGCGTTGAATGACGAAGGAATGATAAAGCACGAATGAAGAACTCATGCTCATGCTCGTAATCGCGGTCAGAAGTGAAAGGTGAGGCGTTCAGGGTTCAGACTTCAGAGATCGGTGGGTCAGTAGTCACGTAGTCATGTGGTCTGGCTGTCGGCGCAGTGATTTTTTACAAGCTCTCGCATATCCGGCAATGTCGTTCGCTTGCAATAACCCGGAAACGATGACGACGCGTTTAGCGCCGGCGGCGATTACTTGCGGGAGATTTTCCGATTTGATTCCGCCGATGCAAAAAATGGGAATGGAAACTCGCTCGTGGACTTCGCGAATGTGGGTGAGACCAATTGGCGAGTAATCGGGTTTGGTGGGAGTGGAGAAAATTGGGCCGAAGCCGATGTAATCAGCGCCTTCGCGCTCGGCGGCGACAGCTTGTTTGATGCTATGAGTTGATTTGCCGACGAGGATTGGTCGTTTGATCTGCGCACGCACCTTTTCGATTGAATCGTCATCCTGACCCACGTGCACACCCTGCACCTCCACCCGTTGCGCGATCTCAGCGTGATCGTTGGCGATAAGCGGAATCTTCGGCGACATCGTCAGAAGTTTTTCCGCGAGCGCGCTCAATTCGTCGATACTACGATTCTTGCCGCGCAACTGCACGAGGTCGATTCCGCCGGCGATCAATTTTTCTAAAATTGCGGGCGCATTTTCAGCACTGACATAGCCGAGATCGATGATCGCGTAAAGAAGGACGTCCGCGAGCGAGCGCACCTTATTCGTGCAGGCGGCCCGGCGTTGCAATTAATTCGAATTTGTCCGAATTCATCAGCCGCTCGACAAAGCCGGTATCGTATTTCCCCCCGCGAAATTCCATGCTGCGCATGATTGCGCCGTGGAATCCGACTGTGGTTTTGATTCCGGTGATGTAATACTCATCCAGTGCGCGGCGCATCCGCTCGATTGTCGATCTGCGCGATGCTCCCACCGCGATCAATTTTGCAATTAACGAATCGTAGTACGGCGGCACGACGTAACCGGTATAGGCGTGAGAATCGATTCGAATGCCGCGACCGCCCGGCGCGTAATAAAATGCAATTTTCCCCGGCGAGGACTGGAAATTTTTGGCCGGATCCTCGGCGTTGATCCGGCATTGGATGGCGTGCAAACGCGGCGAAGCGCGAGCGATGTGCGGGGAAAGACGCTCGCCCGCCGCAATGCGAATCTGTTCTTTCACCAGGTCGCAACCATAAACCTCCTCCGTGATGGTGTGCTCGACCTGAATGCGCGTGTTCATTTCCATGAAATAGAAGTGACCGGAGTTATCGACCAGAAACTCCATCGTCCCGGCATTTTGATAACCGACCGATTGCGCCAATTTCACGGAAGCGTGCCCCATTTTCTTGCGCAATCCCTCGGTCATGAGCGGCGAAGGACATTCCTCGATCACTTTTTGGTTGCGCCGTTGGATGGAGCAATCGCGTTCACCCAAATGCACGACGTGACCGTGCTTGTCCGCCACGATCTGAAATTCGATGTGATGCGGATTGACGATCAGTTTCTCGATGTAAACGTCGCTGTTCCCAAAAGCTTTGTCTGCTTCCATGCGCGCGGCATGAAAGGCTGGGAGAAATGAAGCGTCGTTGTGGGCTGCGCGCATGCCACGTCCTCCCCCGCCCGCGACTGCTTTGATCATCACCGGGTAGCCGACTTTCTTCGCGACCTTGAGCGCGTCGTGTTCTTCCGTAACTACGCCGTCGCTTCCGGGCGTGACCGGCACGCCGGCTTTGCGCGCAAATTGGCGCGCCAGATTTTTATCGCCCATCGCCCGCATCACCCTGGCCGGCGGCCCGATGAAATGAATGTTACAGCTCTCGCATACTTCGGCGAAATGCGCGTTCTCGGCCAGAAATCCGTAACCGGGATGAATCGCGTCGACATCGCCCACTTCGGCGGCGCTCATGATGCGATCGATTTTCAAATAACTTTCCGAGCTTGGCGGCGCGCCAATGCAAATCGATTCATCCGCCAGTTGGACGTGGAGCGAATCGACATCCGCTTCCGAATAGACCGCGAGGGTGCGAACGCCAAGTTCTCTGCAGGCGCGAATGACGCGTAATGCAATCTCGCCGCGGTTCGCAATTAAAACTTTCTCAAACATCAGTTGTAGGGCAAGCGCTCCCGCTTGCCTAAGTCAGATCGGTGGCAGGCGAGAGGCCTACCCTACAATAAACGCGCTGCATTACCGCACGCGATACAGCACCTGGCCGAATTGCACCGGCTTCCCATTTTCGGCGACGACCTCCGCGATCA
>Ga0209473_1002048_pt1 | contig 11106 bp, 9 predicted proteins | sample GraSoiAngelo_133_FD_185890 | JGI IMG/M metagenome (GOLD analysis project Ga0209473, IMG submission 185890) | Grasslands soil microbial communities from the Angelo Coastal Reserve, California, USA - 14_0929_05_20cm (SPAdes) (version 2) | ecosystem: Environmental > Terrestrial > Soil > Grasslands ...
TGTTGCCCGTGTCTCCCCTGAATACCAGCTCGGAGTCCAGGGCGAGGCGCCACAGCGAGAGCGAGGATTGAAGGTGCGGAACCACCTCGGTGCGCATCCCGATCTCCTCCCCGCGCGTCTTGACCAGAGCGGGGACTCTCGTCGGGGCGGCGATCGTCGTTCCGCGCGCATCGTTGCTGTGAAAGCCCTGCCCGGTGTTCAAGAAATACTCGGTCTTGTCGAACGGACCGAAAATGAAACTGAGCTTGGGCGAGGCGATGTGTGCGTTCGTCGTCCCGGAATTCGCGGGGTTGTCGCTGTCCACGCGTGCGTCGTAGAAATCCTCGCGCACGCCCGCGATGCTGCGAAACGTGTCGCTCCACTGCATCGCGTTCTCGTAGTAGAGGCCTGCGCCCGTCTGCAGGACCTTGTCCGAGCGCACCGGCGGGCCGAGCCGGTCCCGCGCGGCGGTGTCGTACAGCGCCACGTTGATGTCGTCGCGGCGCGCATCGACCCCGAGCTTGTGGGTTGTCTGATGCTCGTCCCATTTCCCGTTGAAGACCCAGCTCGGCGTCAGGCCGATGATCGTGCGGTCGTCGGACTGCTCGAACTGGTCGCCGTCCGTTTGATTGTTGAGAAAATAAGTGAAGTTTGAAAAGAGATTCAGCCGGTACTTGATCGCGTAGACATCCATGTGAAACACAGCGCCGTTCTCGAGCACCTTGTGCCGGTCGAGCGACACGCTGTAGCGCGAGGTGTTACCGCCGTCGCTCGGATCGATCGCGCCGAAGCGCGAGATCGTCCCGTCGTCCACCGCGCGCTGCGGGATCTGGTCGGTCGCGTTCCATTTGCCGGTGTAGCCCATGAGGGACAGGGTGTAGCCGTCCGCGTTCGTTCCCTCGCTGAAGCGCAGCACGCCGTTCAGCTTGCGGTAGTCCTCCGGATTGATCCACGGGCCGTCGTTGTGGAACAGCTCGAAGCCGTAGAGCAGGTGGCCCGGCCCGGAATCGAAGGAATTCGCCGCCATCGCGCGCCGGTAGCCGTTGTTGCCGAGCGCTAGCGAGGCGATTCCCTTCGGCATCTTGGTGTAGTAGTCGATGTCGGCGGCGCCGGCGGAGGAGAAGTCGCCTTCCTCGGCGAAATACGGACCCTTCTTGTACGCGACCCGCGACACCAGCTCGGGCAGGAGGAAGTTGATGTCGGAATAGCCCTGCCCGTGCGCGTGCGTCGGCAGGTTCACCGGCATGTGGTTTATCGTGGTGAGGAAGTCGGTGCCGTGATCGAGGTTGAAGCCGCGCAGGAAATACTGGTTCGCCTTGCCGTCGCCGCTGTGCTGGGTGATGATCACTCCGGGAACGTACTCGAGCACTTCGCCCGGACGCAGCATCGGCCGCGCCTCGATCAGCTGCGGGGTGATGGTGCCCTGGCTCGCCGCGTCCGAGGTGCCGACTGCGTTTTCGTAGTGACCGATGATGCGGACCTGGTCGGGTTTCTCGTTCTCCTGCGCGGGGCTGTGCTGCACCAACAACGCGGAAAAAAAAGCAAGCGCGACTTTCGTCTTCTTCAAGATCGCTCCCATCGGATGGAGAGCGAATCATACCGGGCGCCCTACGAGCGTTGTTGAGCATTCGCCCCCGTGTTAGGGTTCGGACATGTCCCGCCAGCCGGAACGCGCACAATGAAAGCCGACGCAGCCACTAGCGCTCCCCCGCAGCGCCTGCCCGCGGCCCAGCTCAAGCGCTTCATCGCCGATTCGCTGCTCGCGGTCGGACTTCCCGCGAAAGACGCCGCCACCTGCGCCGAGCTGATGGTGCGCGCCGACCTCCACGGCGCCGATGGACACGGAATTTTCCGCCTTCCGCAGTACGTGCGCCGCATCAAAGGGGGCGCGGTCAACGTGAAGCCCAAGGTGAAGGTCGCGCGCGAAGCGGCGGGCATGGCGCTCGTCGACGGCGACAACGGCATGGGGCACGTGGTGATGAGCTTCGCCGCGAAGACCGCGATCGCGAAAGCGAAGACAGCGGGCGCGGCCTGGGTCGGCGTCCATCGCAGCAACCACGCGGGGCCGGCGTCGCTCTACGCGGCGATGCCGCTGGCGCACGACATGATCGGGCTGTATCTAGCGGTCGGAAACGCCAACCACATGGCGCCCTGGGGCGGGATCGACCTCTTGCTCTCGACCAATCCGATCGCGGTGGCGGCGCCGGGAAACGAAACGAACATCGTCCTCGACATGGCGACCACGGTCGCCGCCTACGGAAAGGTGAAGACCGCGGTGCAGCGGGGGGAAACCCTACCCGAGGGCTGGATGATCGATCACCAAGGCAGGCCGCTCACCGATCCGAAGCGCGCCGAGGAGGGCCTGCTCGTCCCGATCGGCGGCTATAAGGGCTACGGGCTTGCGCTCGTATTCGGCCTGCTCGCGGGCACGCTGAACGGCGCGGCAATGGGAAGCGAAACCGTCGACTTCAACGCCGACGACGTGACGCCCACCAACACCGGCCACGCGATCGTCGCGATCTCGATCGCGGCCTTCGGCGATGTGGACGAGTTCAAGCGCCGCGTCGACAAGCTCGCGCGAGAGATCCGCAGGTCGAAGCCCATGCCGGGCGTGGCGCGCATATGGCTCCCCGGCGAGCAGAGCCGCGCGAAGTTCGAGGAGCGCTCGAAGCTCGGCGTCCCGATCCCGCAGCCCTTGCGCGCGGGCCTGGACAAGCTCGCCCGGGAATTGAAAATCAAGGCGCTCGGAACCTGAGGGCCGGCCCTCAGTCGTACCCGGCCACGACGATCTCTCCGCCCGGTTGCAGGAGGACGGCAAAGGCGCCCGCGATAGTGCTCGGGCCTGAGGCGGCGCGGGTCACGATGCCACCAGTCCCGAATCCTGTCATCGGATCGGCATCGAGCGAGCCGTCCGCGTTGTAACGCAGCAAGGCGAGCCGGTCGCCCGTACCGGCGTCGGCATTTCCCGCCACCACGATTTTGTTGTCCGACTGCACGGCGACCGCAAAGCCGTTGTCGAATGCGCTGACGTTGGTGGTGACGTACCCATTCGGGTTGCCGAACCCGGTGTCGAGCGAGCCGTCGGTGTTATAACGGAGCACGGCGATGTCGGAGGTGCCGGCGAAAGAATTCACGAAAGCGTTCCCCGCCACGACGATCTTCCCGTCCGCCTGCAGGGCGACTGCATTGGCGTAGTTGCTGCTCGAGCCGATATCGGTGGTGACGATTCCGTCTCCGCCGCCAAAGGTGGTGTCGGGCGACCCGTCCGCGTTGTAACGCAGCAGGGCGACGTCCCAGATCTGACTCGCGGCGCTTCCCGCCAGACCCGCCACGACGATTTTGCCGCCCGTCTGCACGGCGAGCGCCGCTGCGTCGGCATCGAGCGAGCCGACCGGCGTGGTAACGATGCCTCCGCTCCCGAACGTGGAATCCGGCGCGCCGCTCGAGGTATATTGCGCGAGAGCGATCACGAAGTTCGCGCCGATCTTCGAGTGGCCGGCGAGGAGGATGTTGGTGCCGCTCACCGCGACCGCGTTGGCGCTGGTTGAGCTGCCGGATGGAATGGGGGTCGTCACAATCCCCGTCCCCGCCGTGCCAAAACTCGTGTCGAGAGTACCGGCCGTGCCGGTGCTGATGTCGGTGTGGTAACGCAGCAGCAAGAAGCTGGAGGTTCCCGACAAAGGGCAGCTCCTTCCGGCGACCAGGAGCTTGCCGTCGGCTTGCAGGGTCGCAGCAAAAGCGCTCGCGTCGGCCGGAGGCAGGCCCGTGACCGTGATCCCGTTAGTGCCGAAGGTGAGATCCCGCGCGCCGTTCGCGTTGTACCGGATCACCACGACGTTGGCAGGCGTCGTGAAGCTCGTACCCACCGCGATGATCTTGCCGTCCGGCTGCAGAACGGTCGCGAAAGCGACATCGTCCTGGAAGGTATCGACGTCGGTTGTCACGACGCCCTGTGTGCCAAAACTCGTGTCGAGCGTGCCGGGCGTACCGCTCGCGTTGTATCGCGCGAGCGCAACCGCGGTCGACGGCCGAGAGTAATCCGTCGTCTTGTAGCCGCAGGCGGTCAGAGCCGCGGTCGCGAGAAGAACCGGCAAGGCCAGTCCCGAACACCATAGGATCTTCGGGTTCACCTGCGCCTCCTTTCCAAGTCTCTATAGGCGCAAGCTTAGTTCAAATCGCGCACTTTCGTGCATTACAATTCCCTGTCCGCAAGGCCCACCCCACTTCGGAGCGGCGATATGAGCACACCCATCAAAACGGTGCTGATCTACGGCTACGGCGTCATGGGCCGCGGCGTCGCGAAGACCTTCGCGGACGCAGGCTTCGCCACCCTCGTGAAGAGCAGCCGCGCGGGAAAGCTCGAGGGGCTTCCGGCGACGACGAGCGTGGTCGAGCAGCTGCCGAAGGAGGCGCCTGATCTCGTCATCGAGTTCGTGCCCGAGGACGTTCCCGTCAAGCAGGCGGTCTACGCTGAAATCGAGGCGGCTTATTCGGGAAATGCGCCGGGCGAAGCGCCGCTGATCGCGACCGGGACCTCGGGACTCGATCTGGTCGAGCTCGCGCGCAAGATGAAGCGCCCGGAGCGCTTTCTCGGCGTTCATTACTTCATGCCGGCCGATACCGCGCCGGTCGTCGAAGTGATGGCGGGGCTCGCGACTCCGCGCGCCGAAGTGGACCGCGTGGCCGACGCGCTCCGGCGAACCGGCAAGGAGCCGGTGGTGCTCTACAAGCCCATCGTCGGCTTTCTCGTCAACCGCCTTCAGCACGCGATCCTGCACGAAGCCTATTACCTGATCGAGGCGGGGGTCGCTTCCGTCGAGGACATCGACCACGCCGCGCGCAGGTTGCTCGCCCCGCGCATGTGCCTGAACGGGCTCATCCAGCAGAAGGACATCAGCGGCCTCAAGATCCACGCCGACGCGCAGGAGTCGATCGTGCCGAAGCTGTTCCACAATGCGACCCCCAATCCGATGCTCCAGACGATGGTCGCCCTCGGCCGCACCGGGCTCTCGGCGGGCAAGGGCTTCTACGACTGGAGCGGCTGCGACGTGGAAGGCGTGCGTAGGCAGGCTTCGAGCCAGCTCGCCAAGCTGCTCGAATTCCTGCGGAGCGGAATCGGCCCGCCGGCGCCGGGGACGCAGCCGAAGGCGATCTCGAGGTAGCGCGCGCTACCCGTGCTCCCGTCCCCTGAACACCCACATCGGATCGGTTTTACCCGCGCGCTTGAACCCGCACTTGCGGTAGAACGAGATCGCTTGCGCCTCGGCGATCAGTATGTGCTGGTGAAATCCGCGATAGCGCTTCATCAGCCGTCTCATCAGCTCCCGCCCGATGCCCCGACCCTGGAACTCGGGCAGCACCAGCATGTGCGGGTAATACACGACCAGGCTTCCGTCCGAAAGGGCGTTTCCCAGGCCCACGAGCGAGCCCTTGACCCAGGCCGTGACGACCGAGTGCGAGCTCTTGAGCGCGCGCATGAGGCGGTCGGGTTTCCTTGCCGCAGACCATTGAACCGACCGGTACAGGCGCAGCACCTCCGCTTTCGGCAAAGACTTCGTCGACCGGTAACGCACCCGCACTGCATTGTCTCTCTTCGACCTTTTGCCGGGCATGGCTAGCCCCCGCTCATGGTGATGTGTCGGGGCTCGCTCCTCACGCGCGCGAGCCATGCCTTCACGGCGGGAAAGCGCGAGAGCTCGAAGCCTCCTTCGTGGGCCACGTGCGTGTAGGCGTAGAGCCCGATGTCGGCGATCGTGTAGCGCTCGGCCACGAAGAAGCTGCGGCTCGCCAGATGTTTCTCCATGACTTCCAGCGCGGCGTACCCGGGCGCCATCTTCTCCTGGAGCCTGGCCTCGTGTTTTTCCGGGCGGCCGAGGTAGCGGATGATGTAGCGCGCCACCGCGATATAGGGCTCGTGGCTGTACTGCTCGAAGAAGAGCCACTGCAGCACCTGTGCGTGAAGCAGGCGCTCGGAAGGCAGGAGGGGCGTTCCCTCCGCGAGATAGTGGAGGATGGCGTCGGACTCCGGGAGACAGACCCCATCCTCCATCTCGAGCAGCGGAATCTTGCCGTTCGGGTTCTTCGCGAGAAAGGCCGGCGTCCGCGTCTGCTTCTCGAGAATGTCGACGTGCACCCACTCGTGCGGCCGCTCGAGCTGGGCGAGCAGCAGTTTGACCTTGTAGCAGTTTCCCGACTGCAGATCACCGTAGACGCGTAGCATTGCGTTTGTCAGTCTACGCTTTTCAGAATTGATTCCTCAAGGAGCGCGGCGATCTCCTTCGCCGCCGCGGGCTCGAGCGTGCCTTTGGCGAGCGCGAGGGGAATGGTGCGCAGGCTCAGGATGCGGTAGAGCTCGAGCGAATCGGGCGCTTGCCTTGCGAGGACGTCGAGGTGCCTGCGGATGGTGCCTGCGTCGCCGCGCGCGATCGCGCTGCCGAGGCCGCCCGCCGCGCCGAGCTTCTCCACGTTGTCCGCGGTGCCGCGCAAAAGCGGCAGGAGCGCGGCGAGCGCGTCGGTCTCCGCGATGCCGAGCTTGCCCCACAGCGCGATGGCCTCTTGGACGAGCGCGATGACGAAGGCGCCGGAGAAATTAGCGGCGGCGTGATACAGGGCGCGCCCGCCCTCGGGCAGGCGCAGCGGCCTTGCGTCCAGGGCGCGCGCGAGCCGCGCGAGCCTTTGCACGAGTGCATCGGGACCCGTCAGCGCGATCGCGCAGCCCGCGAGCGCGCCCGCAGGTTCCCCCGCTTCTCCGAACATGTGCAGCGGATGAAAACCTCCCGCGAGCGCGCCGTCGGCGACGGCTTTTTTCAGAACGTCGAGGTCGGCGGCACCGCTGCAGTGCACGCACGCGGCGCCTTCGCGCCAGCGCAGGCTCGAGGCGAGACCTTCGATCGCATCGTCGGGCACGGTGAGGAATGCGATGTCGGCGCGGTCGGCGACTTCCTGCGGCGCGCAGGCACGCGCCCCGCGAACGCGCTTCGCGAGCTTTTGCGCCGAGGCGCTTGTCCGGCTCGCGATCGCGACGACGTTCACTCCAGCGCGAGCGAAGCCGGACGCGAGCCCGGTTCCGACACGGCCCGCGCCGATGAAGCCCAGCGTGACTTTTCTCCGAGGCATTTGTTACGAATTGTACGAGAGTGCGGGGGCTGTCGTTCGCGGGCGACAATTGCGGATCATTTGGGACATAGAGTCAACGCCGGCGGCGCGCTCGCGTTTATCGTACTTGTCCGTAGCAATGGACATAACTCTTAGCGAGGTTCCAAATGAAAAAGCTGATCGCAGTCCTTATGCTGGCAGCATTCGCAGGCACGACTCTCGAGGTCGCAGCGCAGACGCCCGCCACACCGGCTACTCCCGCGCAATCCGCGACCCCGGCAGCTCACGCGAAAATGGGGAGCAAGAAGGCCGCCAAGTCGGAAGGCAAGAAAAAGGCCAAGGCCAAAGGCAAGAAGGCCGAATCGAAGAGCTAAGCCGCACCGGCCCTGACGGGCCGCGCAATATCGGAAAGGCGGGACCTCCCGCCTTTCTGTTTTTGTGGATACAATCGCGGGCCTGATCCCATCCGCGCACTCTTGAAATCCACGAGCTTCGACCCCATTTTCCCGCTAACTTCTTTATCGACGCGGAGACCGAAACCATGAAACGCATCTTCCTCTTCATCGCGACCAACCTCGCGGTGGTGCTGCTGCTCTCGGTCATCGCGAGCGCGCTCGGCGTGGACCGGTTCCTCACGCAGAACGGCCTCGATCTCGAATCGCTCCTGTGGTTCTCGCTGCTGATGGGTTTTGGCGGCTCGTTCATATCGCTCCTCATTTCCAAGCAAATAGCGCTGTGGTCCACGGGCGCTCACATCATCAAGTCGCCCGAGGGCGCGCACGAGCAGTGGCTCGTGGCCACGGTGCGGCGCCTCGCCGACAAGGCGAACATCGGCATGCCGGACGTCGCGGTGTACGAAGGCGCACCGAACGCCTTTGCGACCGGAGCTTTCAAGAATTCGGCCCTGGTCGCGGTCTCGACCGGATTGCTCGAATCGATGAGCCGGGAAGAGGTCGAGGCGGTGCTCGGCCATGAGATCACCCACGTTTCCAACGGCGACATGGTGACCCTCACGCTCATCCAGGGTGTGCTCAATACCTTCGTGTATTTCCTGTCTCGCGTCGTGGGCTTCATCGTGGACAAGGCCGTGTTCCGCACCGAGCGCGGCATCGGACCGGGCTTCTACATCACGGTGTTCGTCAGTCAGATCGTGTTCGGGATCCTCGCCTCGATCATCGTCATGTGGTTCTCGCGCCAGCGCGAGTTCCGCGCCGACGCAGGCTCGGCGCGGCTCCTCGGCACGCCGCAGCCGATGATAGGCGCGCTCATGCGCCTCGGAGGCATGCAGCCGGGCGCGCTGCCGCAATCGATGGTCGCATCGGGCATCAGCGGAGCACCGGGATGGATGGCGCTCTTCTCCAGCCACCCGCCGATCGAACAGCGTATCGCCGCCCTGCAGGGCAGGTAAGGGAATACGTCTACAGCGGGTTCTTCGCGGTGACCGCGTAGAATTCGTGCACTTCGCCGCGAACGCGGGGACTGCGCACCCGACTCAGAGAAAATACGACATACGATCTTTGCCGGGCGGTCACCGCCGCCTCGCGCCCTTCCACCTCGACTGCGGCGAGATCGAGCCTGCTTCCCGAGGCCGCGATCGCCACATTCCCTTCTATGCGCCCGCCCGTCATGACGATGGTGGAGCTGTACGCGTAGAGGCCCGTCTCGCCGCCGCCGATGTCGCTGTCGTCCAGGGTGACGGTCGATTCGAGAACGTGCAGCTCCCGCACCCGCGCGTTTCGAATCTCGGCATTCCGGCAGCCGTCGAGGATCAAGCTGTCGTACTCGCCCTCGAATACCTTATTGCGTTCGTTCCGGCAGGTCCCTTCGCCGCGCTTCGTCAACGGGGCGGCGGCGCGAGCCGGCGCCGGCGGCAGGCCCCGCTCCAGAAACGGCTCAAGCACCGTGCGAAAGCGCTCGGGAGCTTCGAGCATCAGCTCGTGCCCGGCGCGCTCGATTACAGATAGGCGCGCGCGCGGCAATTTCAGCGCGAGCACTTTGCCGGTGCGAAGCGGGGCGAGCGTGTCCTGCGCACCCCAGATGATCAGGGTTTCGGCGCGGACTTTGGGCAACTCCAGGTGCAGGTCCTCGCTCACCACGGCGAGGCCGGCGATCTTCGCGGGGTCGGCGCCGAGCAGGCTCTGGCGCAGTTGCGCGCTCGAGAGGATGACTTGCGGGTCGAGGCGCAGCTGCTGCAGCGGCGCGAGGAGCTTGCGGGCGAGGTTGACGAGCCAATCGGCCGGATCGGCAGCAGGCGGTACGAACTCCAAGCCGAAGCGCGCGAGATACTGGCTCGTCGTAGAGGAACTATGCAGCACGCCCGGCGCATCGACGAGCGCGAGCCGCAGCACGTCGTCCGGGTAGGCGGCCGCGTAGCGCAAACTCACCACCGCGCCCATGGAATGCCCCACCAGCGCGAACGGCCCATGCAAAAAGCGGCCGGCGACGACTTTGAGGACGCGCGCGTAGTTTCCGGGCGAATACAGGACATTCGCCTTGTCGGAAGCGCCGAATCCGGGTAGGTCGAGTGCGACGACGTGAAAAGACTTCTGCAGCCATGCGATGTGGTCGCGGAAATCGCGCGCTGCTTCGTCGCCGATTCCGTGCACCAGCAGGATCTCGCGCGCATTGCCGCGGCCGGCCTCGTAGACGACCATCTGCCCGCCGAACACCGGCTCGTCGATGCGCTGGGATTCAGTCCCCGGAACGCGCGTTTCCTGCGCGGAGACCTCGGCCGCCGCGCTCGCATCCACCATCGAAAGGAGCAGTGCCGCGACGAGGCAGGCCCGCCACGGTCTCAGGAAAGGGCGTCGAGACTGCACTAAGTCGATCTCAGCGCGTAGCGACCGTCCTTCTCCCTGACAAGGCGCCCGGCTTCGCGCAGCGCTTCGAGCGCGAGCACCGCTTCGCGCCCGTCGCGGCTCGCGAGCGCAGCCATCAACGCCTCGAAGGTCTTCGGTCCGTCGGCGAGCGCCGCTTCGACCGAAGCGAAACGCTTGCCCTCGAGGCGCGGCGGCTCCGGAATCGTGGACTCGATTCCGCGCACCTCTCCCACGGGCAGCGTGAGATCGAACCCCGCCTTGGCGCCCGTCTTGGCGCCGGAGAGCGACGGATCGAGCGGCAGCGTGCGGAACCCCGACTGCACCACGAGATCGCGGTCCGCCTGGAAGCGCGTCGCGAGCGCCCAGTCCATCTGCTCGTCGGAAAAAATATCGATGTCGGGATCGACGACGAACACGTGTTTCACGTTGGCTAGGCAGCCGAACGCCGCGGCAATGGCGTTCCGGGCCTCGCCCGGCACGCGCTGGCGCAGGGCGATGCGCAAGTTGTACATCCCGCCACTGGCAGGCGTCGCGTACACGGCTTTCGTCTCGCGCACCGCCGTCTCCAGAGCGCGCCAGACCATCACCTCGGTGCGCAGCGCGTTCAGCTGCGCCGTATCGGTGCGGGCGAGGCTCCGGCCGCCGATGGTGGCGGTCTGGAAGAGCGCGTCGCGGCGCCGCGTGACCGCGGTGAGATGGAACACCGGATTCTGCTTCACGCCGCCGTAGTAGCCGAGGAACTCGCCGTAGGGGCCTTCGGCCTCGACGTGGCCGCGCTCGTCGAGATAGCCCTCGAGCACCCATTCCGCATCGGCCGGAACGCGGATTTCGCAGCTGACGCACTTCACCACCGCGAGCGGCGCACCGCGCAGGCTCGCCACGAGTCCCAGCTCGTCCGCCGGCAGGCGCATCACCGCGGCGACGTAATCGGCGGGGTGCGCGCCGACGACGAAGGCGACCGGCAGCTTTCGCCCCTGCTTCACTGCGGACTCGTAGAGCGCGCGCAGGTCGGAGGGCGAATTGAGATCGACGCCGGCCTCGCGCCGGCCGCGCAGCATCAGGCGGCGCACGCCGACGTTGGTCCAGCCGTTCGAAGGGTCGAGCACGAAATCGATCGAGGCCGAGATGTACGGACCTCCGTCCATGCCGTGCTGCAGGTTGACCGGCAGCGCGGTCAGGTCGGCCTTGTCGCCGGTGAGCACGATGTCCTGCG
>Ga0209473_1002064_pt1 | contig 11069 bp, 8 predicted proteins | sample GraSoiAngelo_133_FD_185890 | JGI IMG/M metagenome (GOLD analysis project Ga0209473, IMG submission 185890) | Grasslands soil microbial communities from the Angelo Coastal Reserve, California, USA - 14_0929_05_20cm (SPAdes) (version 2) | ecosystem: Environmental > Terrestrial > Soil > Grasslands ...
CGGGAATGATGCGCTGGAAGGACCCCTCGGCGAGGTCGCGCAGCGTCGAGACCGCGTGCTTGTGGCGGAGCAGGCTCTTCGGAGTCATCACCACCAGCGGCTTGCGGTACGGACGCACGATCTGCCGGCGGAGGGCGTGGAAGAGCTGCGCCGGCGTCGTGAGGTTGCAGATCTGGATGTTGTCCTCCGCGGCGAGCTGGAGGAAGCGCTCGAGCCGCGCGGAGGAGTGCTCCGGTCCCTGTCCCTCGAAGCCGTGGGGGAGCAACAGGACGACGTGGGAGAGGCGGTTCCACTTGTCCTCGGCCGAGCTGATGAACTGATCGATGACCACCTGCGCGCCGTTGACGAAGTCGCCGAACTGAGCCTCCCAGCAGGTGAGCCAGTCGGGAGTATCGAGGGAGAACCCGTAGTCGAAGCCGAGGACGCCGGCTTCGCTGAGCGGGCTGTCGAAGATTTCGAAGACGCCCTGCTCTTCCCGCAGGTTCGCGAGCGGCGTGTAGGAGCGTCCGCTGCGCTGGTCCTTGAGGACGGCGTGGCGATGCGAGAAGGTGCCGCGGCGCGAATCCTGGCCGGAGAACCGCACCGGCGTTCCTTCGTCGAGCAGCGTGGCGAAGGCGAGGTGCTCGCCGGTGGCCCAGTCGAACGGCTCGTCGCCCGATCCGTCCGCGAGCCGGGCGCGGGCCTCGAGGAGCTTGGCGATCTTCTCGTGGGGAACGAAGCCCTGCGGGACCCGCGAGAGCGTGCGGAGCAGGTCGCGCAGCTTCTCCATCGGGACCGAGGTGTTCGCCTCGGGGGTGCCGCGATCGGGACCGCCGCGGTATTGCGACCAGAGGCCGGCGAGCGGCGAGATGTGGCGCTTGAGGCCCGCCTTCCGCGTCCGCTCCAGGACCTCTTCGAGCTCCTGCACCCGCGCGACCATGAACTTCTGGCCCTCGTCGCGCGTCGCGACCCCCGCCTCCTCGAGCTTGCGCGCGTAGATCTCGCGGGCCGGGGGCTTGCGCCGGATCACTTCGTACATGATGGGCTGCGTGAAAGCGGGCTCGTCGGTCTCGTTGTGCCCGTACTTCCGGTAGCAGTAGAGGTCGATGAGGACGTCTTCCTGGAAGGTCTGTCGGTATTCGACGGCGAGCTGTACCGCCCACACCACCGCTTCTGGATCCTCGAAGTTGACGTGGAACACCGGAGCGCGCAGGGCGCGCGCGATGTCCGTGCAGTAGTAGGTCGAGCGCGCGTCTTCGGGGTCGGTGGTGAACCCGATCTGGTTGTTGATGACGATGTGGATGGTGCCGCCCGTCTTGTAGCCCTCGAGGTTCGCGAGATTGAGGCCTTCCGCGACCAGGCCCTGCCCGGCGAAGGCGGCATCGCCGTGGATGAGCACCGGGAGCACCTTCTTGCGCTCCGGGTCGCGCCCGTCCCGGTCCTGCTTGGCGCGGACGCGACCTTCGACGACGGCGTTCACCCATTCGAGATGGCTCGGATTGAACGCCAGGCTGAGGTGGATCTTCCTCCCGCTCTTCGTCTCGTGGTCGGAGGAGTATCCGAGGTGGTATTTCACGTCGCCGCGGCCGAGCATCGCCTGCGCGTCCTTGTCCTCGAACTCTACGAAGATCTCGGAGACGTCCTTCTCCATGACGTTGGCGAGAAGGTTGAGGCGCCCGCGGTGCGCCATGCCGATGACGATCTCTTCGCCACCCTGGTCGCCGAACTCCTCGATGAGCCGGTCCATGAGCGGGATGAGGCTTTCGGCGCCTTCCAGCGAGAAGCGCTTCGCGCCGATGTACTTCTTGTGGAGGAAGGTCTCGAGGGTCTCGGCGTCGGTCAGCCGGGCGAGGATGCGCAGCTTCTCCTCGCGATCGAGGCGCGGCTCGTTGCCCGCTTCCTCCATCTTCTCCTGCAGCCACTTGCGGAGGCGCGGATCCTCGCCGTGCATGTACTCGGCGCCGATGGTCCGGCAGTACGTCCGGCGCAGGCGCGCGACGATCTCGCGCAGCGTGAGGGTCGGGGCCCCGACGTGGAAGTCGCCGGTGGCGAAATTCGTGTCGAGGTCGTCCTCGGAGAGCCCGAAGTTCTCGATGTTCAGCTCGTCGGCGGGCTTCTGGTGGAGGCCGAGGGGATCGAGATTCGCGAACAGGTGGCCGCGGATCCGGTAGGCCTGGATCAGCTCGGCGACCGCCTCCTGCTTCTCTTCCGCGGCGAGACGCTGCGCCTCGGGCGAATGATCGGCCAGATCGAGGAGGGCGGCCGCGAATTGCCCTTCCGGCGCCGCGGGACGGACGGCGATCTGGCCGTGTCCGTTCCCCTGTCCGTTGCCGTGCCCGTTGCCCGTGCTCGGCGCAGCCTGGGGAGGCTGCGAGAAGCCGCTCGTCTGCAGGGCTTGCGGGCGGGCTTGCGGAAGCGGGATGCCGGCAAGCTGGGCGAAGTAGCGCTGCCAGGCCTCGTCCACGGTCTGCGGGTTGTCGCGCCAGCGCTCGTACTGATCGTCGACGAAGACCTGATTGATTCCGAAATCGCGATCGAACTCCATTGGACCTTCTCCCGACGCGTTGGGGCGCGGAAAATAGCGGATGCGGGAGGCGCGGGCCAGCGTTTCGGAAAAGTAGGCCGGCCGGGGCGGATGGGACCAGTTGCCGCACCGAGGGCGTGGCTTGAAACGGGGTCGAGGGGGCAGGAGACTGCGCGGGCCCGAAAAATGCCCGGGTGGCGGAACGGTAGACGCGGAGCGCTTAAAACGCCCTGAGCGAAAGCTCGTGCCGGTTCGAGTCCGGCCCCGGGTACCTGAATGCAGAACGCCGCGAGCCTTTCACAAGGCCCGCGGCGCTGTCGGTCGAAGAAGCTTGTTGGTGCTCAGGGACTGGCCGTCACCGTGAGCGGATTCGTGATGGGCGCCTGTCCGGCAGCGCCGGAACTCGCGCCGATGTCGACGACGGTCTGCTGCGGCACCGAGCTCGCGGCCTGGATCGTCGCGACGCCTCCCCCCTTGGCGCACCCGGGCGTGATGTTGGGCTGCCCGATGACGGAGGCGACCGCGGGGTTGCTGCTCGTCACCTGGATGGGAAGCCCTTGCGGCGCGGGAAGCGCCTGCGCGGGCGCCATGTGCGTCAGGGTGACGTCCATGAAGGACACGCCGCCCGGCGCGATGCTCGCCGGGGTGAGCGTGAAGGAGGCGATGGCCGGCGGCGGCGGCGCCGTCCCGCCCGGCTGCAAGGTCACGGTGGTCGCTCTCGAGACGACCTGGCGCGAGAAGCCCGACGCGGTGGTGAAGGAGAGGTTCGTCCAGGTGCGAACCGGAGTCGCGGAGCTCACCACGGCGGTCGGCATGTTGAAGCTGACCGACGAGCTGGCCCCCGGAACGTCGAGCACGTTGCAGAAGGCGCGCGCCGCGATCAGGTCGCCCCGGTCGATCTTCATGTTGTCGATCGCGCCCTTGGCGTGGGGGTCGCTCAGCGTGACCGTTGCGGTGACTTCGTTCCCGCCCGCCGTGCTGGCCGGCGTCACGGTAAGAGGCGCCGCTCCGCTGTAGCAAGAATCAGCGCCCTGCGTTGGACTGGTCCCGCAACCGACCGCGCAAGCGGTCAGCAAAGTGCAGTTGGTGGTCCCCTGATCCTGGCATTGATAGAGCACGCCCGGCTCGCAACCCGAGGTGACGAAGGTTCCTCCGCAGATCGTTCCCTTGATGGGAACGCCGCGGGTGGTCCGCGCGGCACAAGTCTGCACCAGGGTGGCGCTGCGAGAGGCGGGCGCCTGCACCTCGAGATCGCTTCCCTCGCCGCCTCCGCAGTGCAGGGCGAAAGGCAGGCAGAGAAGGAGGAGCACGCGCGCGATCGCCGACTGCATGACGTCGCTTCTTCGCAAGTCGCCAATTGTCATCAGGAGTCTCCGGTGTCGAATCGATGTCGACCCGTTGGACCTCTGGACTTTGGACCGCGGAACAGTTTTCAAATACTCTTATCGATGGCGCGCCCGCCCGGACGGCCGCCCCCCGGCGCGCCGTCCGCCTTCAGCCGCCGGCGCCGTCGCAGGTACAGGTAGCCCGCGAGGAGCAGGAGCGCTGCCGCCGCAGCGAGATATTGCACCTGGTGCATGCGGCGGCGAACGTCGTCGAGGTGCTCGCCGAAGTAGAACCCCAGCGCGACGACCACAGGCACGGTGACCGCGGCGCTCACCGCGTCGCAAAGGAGGAATTTCCAGAAACCGACACCCGAGGCGCCGGAGAGGAAGAAGATGGGCGCGCGCAAACCGGGCGTGTGGCGCCCGACGATCACGGTGAGGCCGCCGTGCCGCGCGAAGTGGGCGCGAAGCTTTTCCTGCCTTCCGACGGAGAGCACCTTGCGAACGATGCGGTGCTCGTAGGCAAGGGGTCCGAGCCGTTTTCCCCAGTGGTGGATGAGGAGATCGCCGAGGATCACGCCTCCGTATCCAATGGCGAGGCTCGGCCAGAAATCGGTGATGCCCCGAGCGGAGAACGCGCCGGCGAGAAGCAGCACGAGGTCCTCGCTGATCGGCGCGCCGAGGCCCGCCGCGCAGAGGACCGCGAGGATGGCGAGATACGTGAACCTGCCGAGCAGCGAGGCGAGCACGCGCTCCACGACGCACGTCTGTATCAGATCGGGAGTGACCTCCGGCCACGCCCCGTCCCTCCGGCGGGAACCCGCGGACCCGCCTACGGCGCGCCTTCCTGCCGTGCTATGTACGGCGCCCCATGCTGGACGCAGTCACCAAGGGGTTCCGCGCCGCCAAGCACAAGCTGACCGGCAAGGCGGAGCTTACCGAAGCGAACATCGACGACGCCCTCCGTGACATCCGCGTGGCGCTGCTCGAAGCGGACGTCGAGTTCAACGTCGCCAAACGGTTCCTCGCCCGGGTGAAGGAGAAGGCGCTCGGCGAGGTGGTCGCCACCGCCACGACCGACAAGAAGGGGAAGCGCCTGCAGGCGTCCCCGGGCGACCACTTCATCAAGATCTGCCACGACGAGCTCGAGAATCTCATGGGCCCCGTCGACACTTCGCTGGAGCTCTCCAAGAAAGGGGAGCGGCCCGCCGGGATCATGATGGTCGGGCTGCAGGGCTCGGGCAAGACCACCACGGTGGCGAAGCTCGCCAACCTCTTGCAGAAGCGGGGAAAGAAGCCGCTCCTCGTCGCCGCCGACATTTATCGTCCGGCAGCCGTCGATCAGTTGAAGCAGCTCGGCGACAAGCTGGAGATCCCCGTCTTCCACGAGGAAGGCATGAAGCCGCCCGAGATGGCGCGGCACGCGCTCTCCTTCGCCGGACAGAAGAACCGCGACGTCATCCTCTACGACACCGCCGGCCGCCTCGCCATCGACGAGCAGATGATGGCGGAGCTGGAAGAGTTGAAGAAGGAAGCGGCGCCGGAGAACATCCTCCTCGTCGCCGACGCGATGATCGGCCAGGACGCGGTGAAGACGGCCGCCGAGTTCGATCGCCGGCTGAACCTCTCCGGCTTCATCCTCACCAAGCTCGACGGCGACGCGCGCGGCGGTGCGGCGCTCTCCATCAAGGAGGTCACGGGCAAGCCCATCAAGTTCATCGGCATGGGCGAGTCACTCGACAAGCTCGAGGAGTTCCGTCCCGAGGGGATCGCGTCCCGCATCCTCGGGTTCGGCGACATCGTCGGCTTGATGAAGGACTTCGAGGGGGTCGTCGACGAGAAGAAGGCCGAGGAGGACGCGGAGAAGATCCTCACCGGCAACTTCGACCTCCACGACTTCGTCGAGCAGATCAAGCTGGTGAAGAAGATGGGCAGCGTCGGCGAGCTGCTCGAGAAGTTCCCGCTCTTCGGCGAGCTGCCCGAAGGCATCACCTTCGACGACAAGGAGCTGGGAAGGGTCGAGGCGATCATCTCCTCGATGACGAAGATCGAGCGGAAGAACCCGCAGGTCATCGGCGACGAGCGCATCGAGCGCATCGCGAAGGGATCCGGTCAGACCAGGCAGCACGTTCGCGGCCTGCTCGAACGCTTCTTCGCGATGCAGAAGGTGATGCGGCAGATCGGCGGCGGCCCCGGCGGCGCCGGCGCGGGCCTGCTCTCGCGGCTTCCCGGGTTCCGGCAGATGGCCCAGCTTCAGCAACTCAAGGGCATGCCGGCCGAAGACCTCGCAAAGATGTTCGGCATCCCCAAGGAGATGACCCAGGGCATGCCCGCCGCCGGCGGCAAGGGATCGCACTCTGCGGCGCAGGCTCGCGCGCGCCTGATGGGGTTCCAGCAGGGCCAGCCACGGCAGCTTTCCGACGACGAGCGCAAGCGGCTGCGCGAGAAGCGGAAGAAGGAACGGCAGAACAAGAAGAAGAGCCGGAAGCGCTGAGCGGTTAGCGCCGTCCGCGCGCCCCGCCAGCGTGGGGCGCACCGCCTCCGTGGAAGCCGCCGCTCGGCCGGGATGCTCCTCCGCTCGGCCGGCTGAAACCTCCGCTCGGCCGGCTGAAACCTCCGCTCGGCCGGCTGAAGCCGCCGCTCGGGCGCGCTACCCCGGGACGGGACCACCCACCCGAAACGCGAGCGGGTGCGCGATACACCGGGGAACCCCGCGCCGGCGCGCGAGTCACGACGCCGCCTCGAGACCTGGTCGAGTAGACGGGACCGGGCGTATAGGCACCGCGATACGAGCGCGATGCCCAGCCTCCGAAGTGCCCGCCACGGTAATGGCCCCAGCCGTACCCCGACCGGTACAAGCCGCGATACCAGCCGAAGTAACGCGGGCCGCGGAAGCCGAAGTGAGGATACGGCCCCCACCCCCAGATCCACGGCGCGACGACCCAAGACCAGCCGACGTTCACCGCGTAGACGTAGGCGTACGGGGCGGGAGCACCGTAGGCGCCTTCGTCGACGTACTGGTTCCCGTACGGCATCCACACCCAGCCGTACTGGGCCGTGTAGACCCACTGGCCCGTCGAGCGCGGCGGCGGCCCCTGCTGCTCCGGCGACGGAGGCGGCGGCGCGCTTTGCGAGATCCCGACGTTCTCGTCGCTACGCTGCTGCAGGATCCCGACCTGATCGTCGTCGTCTCTTTGCGCACGTGCGGGAGGCGCCGAAGGCGGCGCAGGGGGCTGCACGTCGGGCGCGGCCTCCGGCGGCTGCGCGGTCTCCACCGCCTGCCCGTCGTCGGGCGGAGGTGGCGGAGGCTCGGACTGGGCAAACGCAACAGCGGGCAAGAGGCAAAGCGACAGGAGCAGCGCGGTTCGCATGGTGGGCTCGGTCAGTGGAGGTACCAGAGCAGGTTGAGCCGGATCCCGTAGATGCTCGAGACGTCGTCGGGGGTACCCGGGAAGTTGGGGATCTCGTGCCAGGTGAAGAAGAACTCGGGGCTCAGCGCCATGTTGGGGGCGATGCGGGCGTCATAGGACAAGCCGCCCGCGAGCGCGAAGCCGGTCGGCGCGTAGGGGCGATCTCCGTACACCGCGGGATCGTAGGTGAGGCCGCCGAACCCCGCTCCGAAGTTCACGTTGAGGCCGTTCCCGGCCCGATCGCCTATGAGCAAGAGCTGACCCCGCAGCGTCGCGCTCCAGGAACCGATGCGATCGCCGTAGTAGTTGCTGCCCATGTCGGTGTTGAACTCCATGAACGTCTGGAACTGATCGGAGAACCCGTACCCGATACGGAAGTCTACATCCGCGGCGCCGAAGCGTCCCGGCCCCTCGGGAGACAGGTAGAGCGAGCCCCCACCCGCGCCGAGCGAGAGCAAGAGTCCCTGTCGCGCCTGCGGCCGATAGCGCGGCTCGTAGTAGCGGGGCGCATACGCGCGGCCCAGGAGATCGGGGTGGCGATCGAGAGAGTCGTCGGCGCGCGCTGCGAGCGGGAGCGCGGCGAGAGCGGCGGCGAGGGCGAGGATCGTCCGGGTCACGGATATTCGACAAAAGGCCGATGCGGCCCATTCACCCTGGACCGGCTTCGAAATGTTTCTTCACGAAATGTGGCCGGCTGCCCGTCAGCGCCGTCTACGCCTTCTCGCGAAAATCCCTACAGGGATGGCGGGCTCGACCTCATCGCGTCGCCGCGAGCTGGGCGCGCAGCCGCCCGATGCCATCCACGCTGCGCGCGCCATACCAGGAGAGATCGCGGCCCGAACAGAAGAGAACGCGCGCCGACGGAATCGCGCTCTGCAGGGCGGAGGCGTCGGCAGCGCTGAACGGATGCGGCTCGTCGGGAAGCAGGATCAGCTCGGGCGAGCGCTCGCGCACCTCCTCGAGCGTTACCCTTGGATATCTCGTGTCGCGATCGCCGGCGGGCCTCGACGCATCGCGCCCCAGATCGGCCTGCAAGGGATAGCGCCGGACCCGATCCCCGAAAACGTTCTCACCCCCTACGAGGGAAAGCGCGTCGTGTATGAACGTCTCCGCGTTCACCGTCATGAGCGGATCCATCCAGATGGGTACGAAGGTGCGCAGCGCCGGCCGAGGCGCGGGGAGCGCGGCTTCGCGATACCCGCGGCGGAGCAGATCGAGCACCGAGGGATCGTGGTCCACGCCGAGGATGCGCGCCAGCCGGGCGAGGTGGGCGATGCCCTCGGCTACCTTGCGCGGAAAGGAGACGAAGACCTGAAGCTGCAGCCGCGCCAGCTCCTCGATCGGCGCGCGCGAATTTTCCTCCTGGTTGGCGAGCACCAGATCGGGGCGAAGCGCGGCGACCGCATCGACGTCGACGTCCTTCGTCCCGCCGGCGACGGGTATCGCTTCGACCGCCCCCTGCGGCTCCACGCAGTAGCGCGTCCGACCCACAAGCCGTGCACCCGCGCCCAGTGCGAAGACGTTGAGCGTATCGCTCGGGACCAGCGAGACGATCCGCTGGGGCGGGCGCACGAAGAGAACTTCGCGTTTGCGGTCGTCAAAGAGGCGCAACGGCACGCGCTTCCTCTATCATCCGAAATGCCATGCGCGCGATCGTCGTCCGGGCCCCGGGCGGGCCCGAGGTGCTGGAGGTTTCTCAAGTCCCCGATCCGGTTCCCGGCGAGTCGGATCTCCTCGTGCGCGTCCGCGCCGCGGGCTTGAACCGCGCCGATCTCTTGCAGCGCCTCGGCCGCTATCCGGCTCCGCCCGGCGAGTCGTCAATACTCGGGCTCGAGGTGGCCGGCGAGGTGGTGCACGCCGGCGCGGCGACACGCGGACCGTCGGGAGGCGCTTTCGCTCCCGGAGACCGGGTCATGGCGCTCGTCGGCGGCGGCGGCTACGCGGAGCTTGCACGCGTTCCCGCAGCGCAGGCGATGCCCATTCCGCGCGGCCTCGATTTCGCCGAGGCGGCGGCCATCCCCGAAGCCTTCCTCACCAGCTGGCTCAACCTCTTCTTGATCGGGCACCTATCGGCAGGCGAGGTGGCCGTCGTCCACGCGGGTGCGAGTGGAGTCGGGTCGGCGGCGCTGCAGCTTTGCCGCGGCCTCTGCCGCGCCGTCATCGCGACGGCCTCGGAACGAAAGCACGAGGCTTGCCGGTCCTTCGGCGCGACCCACGTGCTCAAGCGCGAGGAGGTTCCTGCGCGCCTTCCCCACATGGTGCGCGAAGCTGCGGGAAGCAATGCCAACCTCGTCTTCGATCTGGTGGGCGGCGCCTATCTGGAAGCCAACGTGGCGGCGCTCGCGCAGGATGGGCGACTCGTCTGCATATCCACCCTCTCCGGTGGAAAGGCGACGCTCGACCTCGGCGCCGTCTTGTACAAGCGGCTTTCCATCATCGGCTCGACGCTGCGCTCGCGAAGCCCCGTCGAGAAAGCCAGGCTGGTCGCCGACTTCACCGCCAAGGCATTGCCTCGTTTCGACACCGGAGAATTGAAGCCGGTGCTCGGAGCGACCTTCCCGCTTGCAAATGCGGCGCAGGCGCACGAGCGGATGGAAAAGGACGAGGTGGTAGGGAAACTGGTGCTCCTCGTCTAAAAAACCCCAGGATCTACGGGGCTGTAGGCATAGAGAATTGTTGCGTGTCGGCCGGGGCTTCGGCGATTGTGCTCCTGTCCTTTTGCAGCCCCGGGCGCGAAACAAATCGGACGGCGAGGTGTGTTCTTGGCTCGAATGATTTCGCTTGGCAAAGGCAGGAGCGCGTGAGCCTCCCGCACCTGCTCCTCGTCGACGACGCGAGGCAGTCCTCGCCTTCGAGCGCGCGGCGCTCTCGGGCCATTACGTCGTGACGACGGCCGCCAACGGCCGCGAGGCGCTGGAGAAGGTCGCCGCGGTCCGTCCGGCGGCGATGCTCCTCGACCTTTCCATGCCGGAGATGGACGGCGACGAGGTGCTCGCGCAGATGCAGCGCAACGCCGATCTGCGCCGCATCCCGGTGATCATCATCTCCACCGAGAAGCAGCGCGCCGAAGCGTGCGTGAAGAACGGCGCGAAGGCCTATCTGCCGAAGCCGATCCGCGCGCAGGACCTCCTGCCGCTCGTGGGCCGCGTCCTGGAAGACGAGCGCCGCGCCACGCTGCAGGGAAGCCTCTCCGCGCTCTTCGTCAGCGCCGGCCAGATCGAGATCGGCCTCCCTCTCGATTCCGTCCTCTCGGTCCTCCACCAGGCCGCGACCCGGCCGCTTCCGATCGGTCCTTCCTACCTCTGCGAGATGCTCGATCTGCACGGCGAGCCCGTTCTCGTGCTCGACCTCGCGAAGCGCCTCGGCCAGGAGCATGCGCGACCCATCGAGGAGCGCAAGCTGGTGGTCATCGACTGCCAGGGAGCGCCCTTCGCCGTCTGCGTCGATGCGGTGCGCGATCCCGAAGAGATCTCGCGCGAGCGGCTCTCGAGCGGCGAGGCCCTGGGAGGGTCGGAACACGGCGCCCTCGGCTCGGCGCTCATCGCCCTCGCCCGCACGGCGCGCGGCCCCTTGCCGATCGTCGATCCCCGGGCGCTCGCCTCCCGCAAGCTGCTCTCCGATCTCTCCCGCGCGCTCCGCGCCAAGGCGATCTCCTGATGCGCGCCGTCGACGAACGCGTGGTCGAGCGCCTCACCGAGTACGCCGCGCGGTACACCGGCTTCTCGCTCGACGCCATCCTCCCCGACGCGATCCGCCGCGCGGCCGGGAAGCTGGCCGACGACGGCGAGCGTATCCTGCTTCGCGCCGCCCACGGCGAAGGAAACGTGGTGC
>Ga0209473_1002066_pt1 | contig 11058 bp, 11 predicted proteins | sample GraSoiAngelo_133_FD_185890 | JGI IMG/M metagenome (GOLD analysis project Ga0209473, IMG submission 185890) | Grasslands soil microbial communities from the Angelo Coastal Reserve, California, USA - 14_0929_05_20cm (SPAdes) (version 2) | ecosystem: Environmental > Terrestrial > Soil > Grasslands ...
TTTCTCTCGCCCGGCCGCAATCATTGCGTGGTTTCTTCACCTCTGCGCAGCGGAAAGCGGTGGGCTATTCGCATACGGCGCCGATAACTTCATGACCACCGGCCTCTTCTATTTAATGTTATCGCCGTTGCCAGATCGATACTCATTCGATCACTGGCTGCTAAAAGTAGAACTAAGAAATCCACAACTCTTAGGTTTCTGGCGGCGCGTTTTACAGGTGCATATGTGCTTCGTTTACTTTATCGGCGGCCTGGCGAAATGTCTGGGCAACGGCTGGTGGGATGGCTCCAATCTCTGGCGATCGCTGACCAGGCCGCCTTTCAACCTTATTTCGCCGGACCTTCTTGTTCGATTCAAATACGCGCTACCGGTCCTCGGAATTTCGATCTGTCTAATCGAACTTGGTTACCCATTTTTCATTTGGATAAGGAAGACCCGCTTGTTTTGGTTGGTGTGTATTTTGGGAATGCACGCGGCGATTGGGCTGGCAATGGGAATGTACCTTTTTGCCCTTGTAATGATCGTTTTGAATCTTGCTGCCTTCGGTATCGGAATGAGCAAACAGCGACCTTTCACTGCCGAGGTCACGCTCGGCCGAAGCACGGCGCAACGCACGGGCATTTCGGGGCGAGCAGCCCTTGGTGCTCCATCGCTTCGCGGTTAATTCAGCCGACGCGAAAGCGGACATCGCGAATCGTCCCGCCGCCGAAACGCTGTTTAAGTTTTCGCAAAATTTCGGACTTGGAAATCTGTTCCAGTTCGTAATGCAAGGCGGGCTGGAGCACGCGAACGTAGAGAACACCTTCGCGCAATGCTACCGGCGCCGAGTGAGTAGCGATAAATTCACCGACGATTTTTCCCCACGCGTCCATCACCTCCGTCTCACGCAGACGCTCGCGTAACCCGAGGCGCTGCATCAATTTTGGAACCAACTCCGCCGGCGACTGCCAGCGGTCGGCTCGCATTTTTCTCTCAGGAAGACCCCGCCATTCGGCGATCACTACGGCGCGAAGAGAAGGCGACATGATATATGAGGCGAGCATCAATATTTCCGCCGCATGTGACTTGGCAGAATATTCAGCTCGCTGCGGTATTTGGCGACGGTGCGTCGCGCGATCGGGATCCCGCGCTCGCTCAGAATCTCAACGATCTCATTGTCGCTCAACGGTTGATTGCCATCCTCACGCTTCACCAGGTCTAGAATAGCTTCTTTCACGCTGGTGTTGCTCAGCGATTCGCCGCCGGCGGTCTGGTAACCGGGTGTAAAGAAGTATTTCATCTCGAAAATGCCCTGGGGTGTGGCCATGTACTTTCCCGATACGGCGCGGCTCACCGTAGTTTCATGCACGCACACGGCATCCGCGACTTCTTTCATGGTCATCGGCTTCAGGTGCGATGGTCCATGCTCGAGAAAATCGCGTTGCCTCGCGACGATCTGCTGCGCGATATTGGCAATCGTTTGCTGGCGCTGATGGATTGAGCGAATCAGGAATTTGCCGCTCCGGATTTTATCGCGGATGTAATCTTTGACTTCGCCGCTCTGGGTATTGCCCGACGCAATGATATCTTTGTATAGATTGCTAATCCGCAGATGCGGAATCTGTTCGTCATTCAAAGTGATTTGGTACTCGCCATCCACCTTTTCCACCGTCACATCCGGCAGCACATAGTTTTGCGGCGCAGCCGCAAAGACCTGGCCAGGACGCGGATTCAGCCGCCCAATATTGTCGGCCGCCTTTTGCACGTCCTCTACGCTGATCCCCATCCGACGCGCGATTTCGGGAAAACGCCGCCTGCCCAAATCCTCCATGTGTTCGGACACGATTTTGTACTCCAGGCTATTCTCTTTTCCTTCTCGCCTCAGTTGAATGAGCAAACACTCGCGCAAATCGCGCGCGCCAACTCCTGGCGGATGAAAACCCTGTATCAACGCCAGCATTTTTTCGAAATCTTCCTGGGGGATTCCCGAGTTCAGCGCCATTTCTTCCGGTGCGCTTTGGAGAAATCCTTTGTCATCGATGTTGCCAACGATTAGCTCCGCAGCTTTGCGGTCGCTGGCGTTGAGAGCGGTCTGATTCAGTTGTCCCAGCAGATTTTGCTGAAGCGTTTCCTGAACGGCAATGGAATCGAAAAAGAACTGGCGTTTATCTTTCGCTTCTCCCGAACTCCGAAAGCCGTCCGCGCCGGAACTGGCCGACTGCGCCATGTAATCGCGCCATTCTTCATCCAGGCTCGCGAGCTTCTCGAATTCGTTCTCGAAATTGTCATCACCGGAAGATTCGCCTTCGTCCTGACTATCGGGGCCGGGCTCATCCGGTAATTCCTCGAGAACGGGATTTGTTTCCATCTCTTGCTGAACCAGGTTGCGCAGCTCAAGCAGCGGCGTTTGGAGGACGAGCAAGCTCTGCTGGAGTTGGGGCGAGAGGACCTGCTGTAAGGCAAGGCTCTGCCCGGGAAGCAGTCGGGTCTGCATTCCTTGTCCGGGCATACGCCGAGTTTACCGGCGTCGCAGACCTCGAGCAAGCAGATCAGCGGAGAACCATTTCGGATTCAAACAGAATCAGCCGCAGGTGATTGGATGTTCTGCGTCCGTCCGTTTGCCATGATCCAATCAACTTCCCCATCAAACGCCACGATTTCTCCGAATAGGTCTCGGCCTTCACGGCAGGGAATGGCTATGAGATCGGCGCGAAATCCGGGCCGAATCCGGCCAAGCGTGTTCTGCTGACGTAGCGCCGACGCCGGATTCACTGTCACCATCTCAAAAATCTTCTCGGGTGAGCTCTCAGGTTCACTGCGCTGCAAGGCACGCATCTCTGCAAACAAGCTCAGACTCTCATTGCTGGCGAGGCTATCAGTCCCCAGGCAAATGTTGAACCCAAGGCGACGCAAACGTTCGGATTGAAATGGGCTGTGACCAAAATAGTCATGAAATTTTGTCCTCATTTTTTCAAGCAATTCGAAGTCGCTTTCAGTCAATTCGTTTAAGTGCGCAACGATCCAGCGTTTCGGTCGGGCGTGACCGCCGGACGCGCCAACGAACAGCTCCAGCGCCGTTTCATGGCCACAGTCGCTCATGTCGCGTCCAATATTTTCCATGAATTCGTAAAGGGGACCTGATCCATCGCGAAACATTTCCATTTCCTCTCGCGATTCCGCCAGATGCGTTGTCAACAGGACGTTTTTGCCGGCTTCCTCACATCGTTGATACAAATTTTTGGATGCCGTAAACAGTGCATGCGGTGCTAATCCGTAGTTTTGCGCAAACTTCAGCGATTCGATTGCAGAATCGACAAGTTCGTTTGTCCGGTACGGGCCCCGCACATCGATTAATTCCGCGAACCACCAAGTCCGAATTGGCGGCCCAGGGAACCGCCGGATCAGTTCCGGAAACGCGGTTAGATTTGCGATGGTTGTGGTGCCGAATCTTTTCGCCTCCGCGAATCCTTCGTTGATCGAGACGATGTAATCCTCCGGCGAAAGTTTCGATTTCTCCGTGTTAATGGCCCGGATCCAATCGGTGAACGATTTTTGTCGGGGAATCTTCCCACGCAAACAGGTGTAGTCGAGATGACAATGCGCGTTAATCAAACCCGGCAAGAGAGCCTGCTCGCCAAGATCGATAATCCTTTGGCCCGAATATTGCGCGGAGACTTCGGGAAATTTTCCAACATCGACAACGGAGCCGGCGGGAGCCAAGCGACATGGACGGGCAGCCCGGGAGGGTGATGAGCCGGGAGGCGAACCATCAATTCGATCTCCGGAAACTGCGACCGCGCCATTGTTAATAGGCGCTCCATCCATCGTCACGACAACGCGGGCGCGAACGATCATTCCCCTTTTACGACTTTCCGGCACGCGGCCACCAAAAGATTGCACGGCTCCTGGCAGAGCAGCGGAATCATCGTCCGAGTCACGGTGTCCGCCGTAGTTTTAGCGAAGGATGCCGCCGGCTCAACCGGCGTTTCGACCTGATCCCAAATCGGATCAAACTTTTCCTTTGGCAACCTTGTTGACGCAATCGCGCCGCGCTGGTCGCGCTTCCACAAAATTGTTCGCAAGCAACCATCATTGGATCGGCAAAAATCTGCGACCAGAACGTCGATCTGTGCATCCGAAATCCTGGCGGCTATACGATACATCCCGGATTGCCGATCCAACGTTTCGCGCAGCGGCGTAGTGCGCAGCCGACCAGTCTTCCACGCAATGAAGATGGCCAGTCTTCCTGGATAAAAATGATCAAGCGCGCGTTTCAATCCATCCGATGTCCGAAGCTCCATGCGCCAGCCGTGCCGCAGATTCGGCGCCGTCTTTAGTGCACGGTAATTCCCCGCGTCGTCATACCTTGCGATCTCGATCGCGTCTTCTGGGCCTTGAAAGATTTCCAAATCATCGTGTGCTTCGTCGTCGCGATGGCACAGAACAAAATCGTCACCGGTTTTTCGCACCAAAATTTGGCCGAAACAAAAAGGAACAGCTTCGAGGGCCTGCTCGACGGAATTTTCCATCGGTAGGGCGCGACCGCCCGGCGCGCCGTGCTAATGCAAACAATGCGCAATTAAGCCGCCGGCACGTTCCAGAAATTGACGATCTTCTTCACCAAATGCGTTCAACTTGTCGCTCTCCACATCCAACATGCCCAGAATGCGCCGATGATCGTTGTTTCTCATGGGGACAACGATCTCCGAACGCGTCGTATGAAACGCGGGCAGATGCCGCGGATCTTTGTGTACGTCGCCGACAACAATCGGTTTGCCCGAGTCCAACGCGGCGCCGCAAAGCCCCTGCGTAATGGGAAAACGCGGGTAAGTCGGGGGGTCATCGCCTGTGCCTGCGAGAATCACGAATTCCTCTTTGACGATTTTGTAAACCGCTAACCAGCGATAGTCACGCGCCGCGCGAATCATTTCCACCAGTTGTTTCATTCGTTTTCGGGTGCAGCCGCCAGCCAGCGCAAATGCCCCGATCTCCTGCAGCTTCTTGCAAGTGGTTTCCTTCATTCGCGGGAAAGCAATCTTGCGCAAAAACAAGCGAAGCGCGAGCACGATTTCAACTTTTTACGTTCGACGCTTCCTCGATAATGATATCAGTAGAAACCACGGAGCGGTGCCATGACTTGGCTCAGTCATAACGAAATGTGGGAAGCGTTCGGAACGCGCGCGCTGTTCTGGGCAGGTACAGGGTCAGATTTCGGCGAGGTGAAGAATACTATCGGCCGCATTGGCGCGGGCGACGTGCACGATTGGCATCGGGAATGGACCGCGACGGCTGAGCGCATCGAGTCGATTGGCGACCAGTGCGTCAGAAGAAAACATTCCGTGGGCGCGCGAGAGGCATGCATCCGCGCTGCGACGTATCATCGGACCGCATACTATCCGCTGTTTGGTCCAAAGGTGGAGCCTCCACTAGCCGAATCGTCGCGCCGCGAGTGGAACGCGATGGTGAAGGCTGCGCCACTGTTCGATCCTCCATTTGAGATTTTCAAGATCCCCTACGAGAACATGACTCTTCCGGCGTTATTGATGCGCGCCGATACTGCTAATGAGCCTCGTCCGTTCATCGTCCACACAAACGGTTACGACTCCACAGTATGCGAGATGTTGCTTGGGAACGCTCTTGCCGCGTCGCGCGCGGATACCATTGTCTCCTCTTCGACGGGCCGGGGCAAGCCCGGGCACTGATTGAGCAACGCCTTCCAATGCGTCCAGATTGGGAAAAGGTTGTTACGCCCGTTGTGGATGTCGCCGTCAAACTGCCGGGAGTCGACCCAGAGAAAATCATCCTGGCTGGCTGGAGCTTCGGCGGTTTTCTCGTTGTGCGGGCAGCTGCCTTCGAACCGCGGGCTACTGCAGTCATTGCCGATCCCGGGCAATGGGATCAGCGCGACAACGTAATTAGCGCTCTTCCTTTATCTGATGACCAAAAAGCGGACTTTCCCAATATTGACCCCAAGTGCCTGGACCCAATGGTCAAGTGGCTAACGGGATCGTCGGGGGATCCCATGCTGCGGTGGAAATTGCTCCAGCGTGGCCCGCTGGTTCACGCGGTCGATAACTTGTTCGATTACTTGAAAGAGCTTTTGGCTTTTTGAACTCTCGGCGGTCGTCGGCAATATCACGTGCCCGATTCTGGTCACAATGGCGGATGGCGACCCAACCGCCACTGGCGCTCCCGAGGTCATCGATGCAGTAGCATCAAAGAAGAAGCAGCTTATGCATTTCACGGATGTCGAGGGAAGCGGAGGGCATTGCGAGGGAACAGCACGCATGCTTTATCACCAGCGGACGTTTGATTGGCTTGACGAAGTACTAGCATAGAACTGAATCCGAGACGTAATCCAGCAATTTCTCACCTGTTCCCTGACTTAACAGGAATTTTGCGCTTGTTCGACAATGATATCGGCAAAACCGGGATCGGTGCCGATGGATGGTGCGTAAAACAAGGAGCGCCCGTTGATGCGGTACGGATTGGCCCGGAAAATCTCACCGCGCGCCGCGTGCGAAGGGGTTGTCGATTTCTCATTCGCGATCCCGATTAACTCGGGTATGTCTTCGTAACTATGAAGTCCGTCTGAGATAAAGAACGGCACTACCACAACATTGCGAGTCTTGGTTAATGTCCGCCACTCGGAGACCAGCGGCGGTTCTTCCATGTAAACGTTCAGCACTTCCGCAAATTTTCCGAGCTCACGGATCTTTTCCGCTTCGCGTTTTGCCGCCACGGCACTGTTCTCATTCAAATCAGTGCCGTGCGCGACAATCAGCAACGTGGTCTCGGCGGGATCCACGCCGGGCGCGATCTCGTGTGCGCGTTTGAGCAGCAATTCAGTCATCGCAGGATGATTCCCAACCGGCTCGCAATACTTCCAGATCTGGCCATTCGGTCGTTTCGTAGTTCGTCCGTTCAGCTCAAGCTCGCGCGGCACCACTGTCTGAGTGAAGTAGCCTTCGCTGATGAAATTCGGCACCACGTAAACTTCGCGGATCGATTCCGGATCAAACAAAAATAGCGCGTCGCGCAGACTCGGTTCCTCTTTCCAGAAGGCGCAACCGACATCTGCAAAAATGTTACGACGCCGAATCTCGGCCGCGTGCGCCAGCGTCGGTGCGCTCGAATCCGGGTTCATCGTCGAGCCGTGAGCGACGATGAGGAGTGCGCTGTTTCTTTGTGAATTCGCTGGCACTTCGCAAACGTCGAACCTCTGATTCAGGACGTCCAATATCGATTACTTAACGTCTTTCCACTGGATCATGCGTTGTGCAAAATCCTAAGCGAGTGTTAAAGAGCTGCCGGCTTATGAAAATTTGGCAACTTTTGTTCGATCCGCGAGGAATGATTTCACGCCTTTCCTTCGCGCTCGCGGCCATCTTCCTAGTGGCGATCAAGATCACGGGCGACTTTGCATTGGCACGGTTGCTTTTTCATCGCACGTGGAGTTTGCGAGAATACCTATTTCCACATCTCGCGTTCTTGTTCGATAACTTGCCAGACGGCTGGAAGTTCGACGCCGTGCTTTTGCTTTGGGCTGCGCCGTTCGCGTGGATTGGCCTAACTCTTTTAGTAAAGCGTCTCCGTTCGGCGCGAGCTCCGATTCCACTGATTTTGTTGTTCTTCGTCCCAGTTGCGAAGTTCTTTCTCTTTGCCATCCTGTGCGTGCTCCCGGAACGCGTCTATGAAGCGCGAACGCCAGTGCTTCCGCCACCGACCCGTAGATGGGCACCCGAAAGCTCGCTGGCGAGCGCCGGGCTAGCAGTTTTTTGTTCAACCGCGATCGGAATTGGCTTTAGCCTGCTGGCGACTGAGCGAAAGGGAGCTTATTTGAGCTGGCTCTTCTTGGGACTGCCGTTCTTAATGGGCTTTCTTGCTACTTGGATCCATGGCCTAGCTAGACCACGCACTCTTCGACAATCGTTTGCAGCAGCATATCTCTCTCTCGCTATTACAGGCGCGATCTTGCTCAGCATTGCCGCTGAAGGAGTTGTTTGTCTGCAAATGGCAGCGCCGATTGCACTCTGCGAAGCAACGCTGGGTGCATGGATCGCCCACTTGCTCCATAGAACATCTTGGAAAAGCTGCGGCGGAAGCTCATCCGCTGTCGCAGCGTGTGTGACTCTTCGTTGCTGGCCCTATTCGAAGCGGGAACGAACATTTCTCCAACGGAATTTGCTGTCACAAGTCAGTTATCGATCAATGCACCGCCAGAAATTGTGTGGAAGCATGTGATTTCATTTCACGAACTTCCGCCTCCGCATGAGTGGATCTTCCGCTTGGGCGTCGCTTATCCAAAGCGAGCTGAAATCGATGGTCGCGGTGTTGGTGCCCTGCGACATTGCATTTTTTCTACAGGCGAGTTCTTGGAGCCGGTTACGGTCTGGGACGAACCGAAACGCCTGGCGTTCGATGTGGTGGCGCAACCCGATCCATTGTCCGAGCTGTCACCGTATCGCAATTTGAGACCGCCACACTTGCACGGCTATTTCAATTCGCATAGGGGTGAATTTTGCCTTTACCGCAAAAATAGCGGCACGCTGCTTTTGGGAACGACTTGGTATTCAAATCGCATGGAACCACAGCTTTATTGGAAGCTTTGGTCTGACGCGCTCATCCATCGAATTCACATACGCGTGCTCGAACAAATCAAACTAGAAGCTGAAACAGAAATAATCCACGGCTTTGACTCGACTCGACAATCGGAAGATCGTTTGCTCGGTCCGCAATGAAATTTCGCACTTACAAAAACACTGATTTGGCGGTTAGCGAGGTTGGCTTTGGTTTGTGGACGATTTCCACCGGCTGGTGGGGAAATTTTACCGAAGGCGAAGCGATTGCGCTCATGCAGCGAGCGCTCGACCTCGGTATCACCCTGTTCGATGCGGCTGATACCTATGGCAACGGTTTGAGCGAAGAGCTGATCGCGAAAGCGATCCCGAACCAGCGGGATGAAATCGTGATCGCAACCAAGGTTGGATACGATTTTGTTCATCACGGCGAAGCCCGCGGGCGAGGGCAGCGGGAAATTCCGCAGGATTTTTCGCCGGAAGCAGTGGTGCGCGCGACGGATGCAGCCCTCACGCGCCTGAAAACGGACCGCATTGATCTGCTGCAACTGCACAACATTCGGATGGAGCAGGTTTATGACGATGCGCTGTGGACAACGCTGGAGAAATTAAAGGTTGTCGGGAAGATTCGCTATTACGGCATGGCGCTTGGCCCTGCGATTGGCTGGCTTTACGAGGGCGTGAATTGTATTCGCGAGCGGGAAATCACAAGCGTGCAACACATTTACAACATGCTCGAGCAGCATCCCGGGCGCACAATTCACGACGCGGCCACGGACGCCAATAAGGACACGATGTTCCTTATTCGTGTGACGCATTCGTCTGGAATGCTGGAAGGAAAATACACTACGGAGACGAAATTTCCGCCGACCGATCATCGGAGTCATCGGCCGCGCAGTTGGCTACTGAATGGGATAAAAAAGGTTGAGCAGCTGCGCTTCCTCGAAAATTCCCAGCGCACACTCGGACAAGCGGCATTGCAGTGGTTACTCGCCGATGATCGTATAGCTTCGACGCTGCCGAATATTTACAACGAAGAACAGCTCCTTGAATTCGCCAAAGCACCGGAATGCCCGTCGCTTACCGCCGACGACATTGCGAAAATCGAGCAACTTTATTCTGAAAATTTTGGAATCGAGGAGGAACCACTGAAATTCAAAGGTACCATGGAGCTGCCGAAAGAAACTGCGGCCGCGTGATCCGGGTCATCCTGAGCAGCGAAGACGGCGAAGGACCTCCCATAACTCTATGGATCACACAACCTATCGGAGTAGACGCAAACTGCGGTTGTGAGGTCCCTCATTTCGTTCGGGATGACAGGCGTTTTGTAAGACGATTAATCTGACTCGTCTTCTTCTTCCACCGGTTCGGCGCGGCGAATTTTCGGTTGTTCGCGCCCGCGACGCTGTCGCTGGCCGACTACCTTTTCGCTCTTGTAAATTTCTTTGAAAACATCAGCAATCATTGGGGCAGCTGCAGAGCCGCCATGGACCTTGCTGCCGACGTCGCCTTCGTAGAGAGCTGCGAATGCATATCGCGGTTGATCAGCTGGCATAAACCCCGCAAACCATGCCGCAGTGCGCTCTTTGTTTTTGGGTCCCCATTGTGCCGTGCCGGTTTTACCGGCTACTTCAGCGTTATCGAGGCTGGCTTGGTGGGCGGTGCCGCCCGCGCCATTTACAACATCGATCATTCCCGTGTGCAACTCGTCCAGCGTCTCGGATGACAGGTTTAGCGTTCTTTTCGCTCGCACCTGATAGGCAGTAACTATTTGGTTATCGAATGTCTGCACCTGTTGGACCAGCCGTGTCTGGTAGAGTGTCCCGCCGTTTGCTACGACGCCCATGGCCTGGGCCATTTGTAACGGAGTGACTTGTACGTCCCCCTGGCCAATCGACATGTTTGCGATATCCCCATTGAGCAGCCTGCGACCGTGCGTTGCCTTCATGTATTCATCGTTGGGAACACGGCCTTCTGCTTCGCCGCGCAAAGGGATGCCGCACTTTGCGCCGAAGCCCAGAGCTAATGCCCAATCGATGATGGGTTGCGCGCCGGTCCTGATCCCAACCTGGTAAAACCATGTGTCGCACGATTCGGTGAGTGCTTGTACGAAATTCAACTCGCCGCGATTGCCCTTTTTCCAATTATGGAAAGTGACATTGCCAATCTGAATTGACGGAACGCATTCATATCGGTCGTCCGGCTGGATGGCACGGCTTTCGAGCGCGGCGATTCCAACGTCAATTTTGAAGGTCGATCCTGGCGGATAAGACGAACGATACGCTCGCGGCAAGAGCGGGATGTCCTTGTCATCTTGCAACAACTTGAGTTGCTCGGCTGATATCGAAGGAACAAACAAATTTGGATCGTAGGTAGGCCACGAGGCCAACGCCAGAATGTCGCCGTTGTTTGGGTCGATAATCACAATTGCGCCGCGTTTTGCTTTCGTTTCCAGCGCCTTTTCAGCAAGTTGCTGGAGACGCAGGTCAATCGTGGTGAC
>Ga0209473_1002080_pt1 | contig 11017 bp, 9 predicted proteins | sample GraSoiAngelo_133_FD_185890 | JGI IMG/M metagenome (GOLD analysis project Ga0209473, IMG submission 185890) | Grasslands soil microbial communities from the Angelo Coastal Reserve, California, USA - 14_0929_05_20cm (SPAdes) (version 2) | ecosystem: Environmental > Terrestrial > Soil > Grasslands ...
TTGAAAGGCAAAGAACGCGAAGAACTGCAGCATTCGATCGAGATTTGTCGAGGCGAAATCAATCGACTCGATTCCATCGTCACCCAATTTCTGCGCGCGATCCGGCCGTCGCGCCCGCAGCTTCAGCCCGAAAATATCAACGCCATCGTGGAGGAAGCGGTGCGCTTTTTCTCGGCCGAGATCGAAGCGCGCGACATCGTGGTGGAGACGGAATTGCGCTCCGATTTGCCATTGCTCCAGCTTGATCGCGGCCAGATGAAGCAGGCGTTTTACAATGTCATTAAAAACAGTTTCGAAGCGATGAAACGGCGCGGCATTCTGCGGATTCGGACCGACATGGATGAATCGCATGTGCGAGTGAGTTTTATCGACACCGGTGGAGGAATGTCGGCGGAAACGTTAAGCCATGTCTTCGAGCCTTATTATACGACAAAGGAACGCGGCACCGGCCTCGGTTTGCTCATCGTGCGACGGATCGTGCGCGAGCATGGCGGCGAGCTTGCGATCGAAAGCACCGAGGGGAAAGGATTAGCGTTAACCATTCGCCTGCCTTTCAAGGAACAACGCGTCCGCATGTTGGAAGCGGGCGACCGGAATCCGGGAACGCCGAAATCTGCGAACTAATTTGAGAGATTGAGCGATTGAGTCAGAATTGCTCAACGTGAAAATTTGACGCGCTTGGAATGCAGCCAACGATTTTGATTGTCGATGACGAAAAGCATACCCGTGACGGGTTGCGGCGTTTGCTCGAAGACGAATACGACGTCTATATCGCCGAGGACATCGGCGGTGCCATGAGCGTGCTCGAACGCGAAACGGTCGACTTGCTCCTGACCGATCTGCGGTTGGCCGGTGAAGACGGAATGCAACTAATCGAGCGAGCGCTGAAAATGCCGCACCCGCCGATCTGTATCATGATGACGGCCTACGGGTCGGTCGATACCGCAGTGGAAGCGATGAAACGCGGGGCCTACGATTTTGTGACCAAGCCACTCAATCTCGACAAGGTCGAAATCCTGATTGCGCGTGCGCTGCAATCGCGCCGGATGGAGCAGGAGAATCGCACCTTGCGCCAGCAAATCGACGAACGCTTTGGCTTGGAAAATATTTTGGGCGAATCGGTCGCGCTGCGGGAAGTGCTGGACACGATTCGGCAGGTCGCGCCCTCTTCGGCGAATGTTTTGATCGAGGGCGAGAGCGGCACTGGCAAGGAACTGGCGGCGCACGCGATTCATAACTTGAGCCGGCGTAATCAGGCAAAATTTGTGGTCGTGCATTGTGCGGCCTTGTCGCCGACTTTGCTGGAAAGCGAATTGTTTGGGCACGAGCGCGGCGCTTTTACCGGGGCACACGAGCGGCGGATCGGACGGTTCGAACAGGCCAATGGCGGCACCATTTTTCTCGACGAGATCGGCGAGATCGATCCAAGCACACAGGTGAAATTGTTGCGGGTAATGAGCGAGCAACGCGCCTTCGAGCGCGTTGGTGGCACGCAAACCTTACGCGCGGATGTAAGGGTGATCGCGGCGACGAACAAGAACCTCGAGCAAATGGTGCGGGAAGGAAAATTTCGCGATGATCTTTATTTTCGCCTCAACGTTGTCCGCATCACCATGCCGCCGCTTCGGGTGCGCAAGGAGGACATCCCACTTCTCGTTAGATCATTCCTGCGGCATTTCTCGAAAGCAAATGAGAAGCCGGTGCTCGATCTCACCCCGGACGCGATGAATACGCTGCTAGCCTACGATTGGCCGGGAAACGTGCGCGAGTTGCGCACCGCGATCGAGCACGGGGTAGTGATGGCGAGCGGGCCCAAAGTTACGGTGCGCGATTTGCCGCGCGCGATCCGGGAGGCGGCGGGAACGTCGGCCGGTGCAATCACAGTTTCGGAAACGGCAAATCCGCTCGATTTGGCGGAAACAGAAAAACGGCTGATCACCCAGGCACTCAATTCAACAGGCGGAAACATCACCGCCGCGGCCACGCAACTGGGAATCAGCCGCCGCACCTTGCACCGCAAACTAAACGAGCTGAATGCGCAGGGGCGGAATGTGCGGGAGCAAGCGCGCGCCGCCAAGAAACGCACAAAGTAAATCATGCCGGGCGGCACCGATTTCATTCAGAAAGTCGTCCATAAGCGGAATCGCGACCCCCACAAGGATGAGTCGACACATCGAATGTCAGCGAAGTTTCCCATACTTTCCGATTTACGGATGTCACATCGGGACGTTGAATTAGGCCGGGTGAGCGACAACAGAAAGATTTTTGGAACGGATGGCGTTCGCGGCGTCGCCAATGTCGAGCCGGTCACAGCCGAGACTGCCCTTAAGCTGGGTCGCGCCGCCGCACACGTTTTCCTGAAGTCGAATCCACGGGCACATCCGGGCGGGACGCGACCAAAGATTGTGCTGGGCAAAGACACCCGGCTGTCTGGTTACATGCTCGAAAATGCGCTGGTCGCCGGGATCACGTCATTGGGGGTGGATGTGCTTGTGATCGGCCCGTTGCCCACTCCCGGGGTCGCTTATATCACCCGCTCCCTGCGCGCCGATGCGGGAATCGTCCTCTCCGCTTCACATAATCCCTACGCCGACAACGGCATTAAATTTTTCCGCCATGATGGCTATAAGCTCGATGATCAGGTTGAGCAGCAAATCGAGCAGCTCGTTTTCAGCGGCGAGATCGATGCGATCCGCCCGACCGCGGGGAAAATCGGCCGCGCCACTCGAATTGATGATGCGCTTGGCCGTTACGTAGAATTTGCCAAGCAAAGTTTTCCGCGTGGAATGACTTTGGAAAAAATGCGGATCGCGGTCGATGTTGCGAATGGGGCCGCCTACAAATCCACCCCCTGCATTTTGCGCGAGCTCGGCGCGGATATCACCGTCGCGCATGACACCCCCAACGGAACCAATATTAACGCCGACTGCGGCAGCACTCATCCGGAGGAAATTCAGCGGGTAGTTAAGGAATCCGGCGCCCACGTTGGTATCACCCACGATGGTGACGCCGATCGCGCTTTGTTGTGCGATGAAAACGGCGAACTGGTTGATGGCGATGAGATTCTGGCCATCGCCAGCGTGGATTTATTGCGCGCGAAAAAATTACGCGATAGCACTCTGGTCGCGACGGTGATGAGCAACTTCGGCCTCGATGAAACCCTCGGCGCACATGGAGGCAAAGTCATTCGCACCAAAGTGGGCGACCGCTACGTGCTTGAAGAAATGATGGCGCGCAATCTCAATGTCGGCGGCGAACAAAGTGGCCACATGATTTTTCGCGATTTCACCACCACCGGCGATGGCATCATCAGCGCGCTCCAGGTTTTGCGCATCATGACGGAAAGCGGGAAACCATTGAGCGAGCTGAAGCGGTGCTTGAAAAAATATCCGCAGGCGCAACGGAATTTGCGGGTGAAACGCAAACCGCCGCTGGAGGAATTGCCAGCGGTGATGAAACTAGTGGATGAAACCGAACAGCAACTTTCCGGGAAGGGCCGTGTCCTTTTGCGTTACTCGGGCACCGAACCGAAAATTCGTTTACTGATCGAGGGGCGCGAACCGGACGAGATCGATCGGCAGGCCAATCGAATCGCGGAAGCGATCGAGGAAGCAATCGGAGCAGGATGAAAACGATTAAACGCGCCGTCATCCCGAACGCAGTGAGGGACCTCACCCAAGCTGCTGGATCACACAAGAAAGTTTGTGTGATTAAACTTCCTGGTGAGAGGTCCTTCGCTGCGCTCAGGATGACACGTGTTGTGTGGTTATGACCCTTTCTCAAGTGCTCGAAGCGCTCCTCTTCAGCGCGCAAAAACCGCTGACCACGGCCGAGGTGCGTGACGCGCTCACCAACGCGGGCCAAGATGACGAGCTCGTTCCGAATGAATTTGCGCGCGTGAAAGAAGCGGAAATTGCGGTCGCGCTCGAGCAACTGAAAGTCGAGTACGCCCTGGCGCCGCGCGGATTCCAGCTCGTAGAAAAAGCAGACGGCTGGCAATTGGTTAGCCATCCCGATTGCGCGCGCTGGGTGCGCCAACTCTTTCCCGGCCCGAAACCGGCGCGACTGTCGCCGCCCGCGTTGGAGACGCTCGCCATCATCGCCTATCGCCAACCCATTACCCGGGCCGATGTGGAAGCGGTCCGAGGCGTCACCGTCGAAGGGGTGCTGCAAAATTTGATGGAGCGTGGGCTGGTTAAAATCAGCGGGCGCGCGGAATTGCCCGGCCGCCCGCTGCTTTACGAGACGACCCAATTTTTCCTGGAGCACTTCGGTTTGCGGAATCTCGACGAATTGCCGAACGCCGAGGAATTGCGAACACGCTATTTGCCGACAGCGCAACCGAAGCCGGAGATCGCGCCGGTTGACGCTGAGTCGGCGGAACAAACTCAAAACGCGGAAGTTGTGCCAGCGCCGCAGGATTGACTTGGCTCGTGATCTGCGAAACGATTTGAGCACTTCAATCTTATGAAAATTTCCATTTTCAAAATTGGGACCTCGGTGCTCGGTCTGGCCGCGATTTTTTCACTGAGCGGCTGTAATAGTTACAACCGGCTGGTCATTCTCGAACAAAACGTGAACAAGAAATGGGCAGACGTGCAATCGGTCTACCAGCGGCGCGCCGATTTGATTCCGAATTTGGTGAACACTGTGGCTGGTTCGGCAAATTTCGAAAAATCTACCCTCACGGAAGTGACCAATGCACGCGCCAGCGTAGGCCGGGTCCAACTGGATCCGAACAAGGCGCCGGAGGACGCGGAGCAGTTGAAGAAATTTCAGGCCGCGCAGGGGCAATTAAGCAACGCGCTTTCGCGGTTGCTGGTAGTGAGCGAAAATTATCCGCAGTTGCGGGCGACGGAAGCGTTTCAGAATTTGCAGGCGCAACTCGAGGGGACGGAAAATCGGATTTCGGTGGAGCGCAACAATTACAACAGCGCGGTGCAGGATTTGAATACGGCGTTGGAAAGGTTTCCGACCAACATGTTGAACAAGATGTTTGGATTTAAGCCACGTGCATTTTTCCAGGCCGAAACCGGTTCGGAAAAAGCGCCGACAGTGAATTTTAACTTTGGAAGTCCTGCTCCCGCACCAGCGGCCACGGCGGCTCCCACACCATAACATTTGCCCGTCATCCTGAGCGAAGCGAAGCGGAGTCGAAGGATCCCGTGGAAATAACCTTAAAGTTGAGTCAGCCGGATCCCGCGGTCCGGGCCGGACTGGCGGTTTTGCTCGGGATGACGACAATGCGAAGACGACTCCGCCTCGGAATCCTCGCGCTTTTCGCCAGCGCTATCGTCGCGCACGCCGCCGAAACAGTTCCGCCGAAACCGGATCGTTATTTCAACGATTACGCCGGCGTCGTTTTGCCGGGGGCGGCCCAGCGTTTCAACGAACAGTTGGCGCAATTTGAGCGCGAAACCTCCAATCAGATTGTAGTCGCTGTCTGGCGGAAAATGCCTTCGCAAAGTTCTATCGAAGACTTTACCCAGCGCACTTTCCAGGCATGGCAGGTCGGGCAAAAGGGACGAAACAATGGCGTCGTCTTTTTCGTTTTCGTGGACGATCACCGGATGCGAATCCAGCCGGGCTACGGGCTGGAAGGGGCGCTGCCCGACATCACTTGCAACGAGATTATTCGCGATGCTGTTGCCCCGCGATTCCGCGCGAACGATTTTGAAGGCGGCCTCGCTGCTGGAATCGATCTCATATTTAAAGCGATTCGCGGGGAGTACAAGGGGAGCGGAAAGACGGTGCGGGAAAGCGGGAGCACTCAGAGTAACCCTGCCGGGCTACTGATTTTCTTTTTCGTTCTGGTCATAATTTTGCTGGCGATTCGCGCCTCGCGTCGTCTCGGCGGTTATCGTTATACCGGCGGTGGCGGCCCCTTCGTTTCGGGCAACTGGGGTAGCGGGAGCGGATGGTCGTCGGGTGGCGGCGGGTTCAGTGGTTTCAGTGGTGGCGGTGGGTCGAGTGGCGGAGGCGGCGCGAGCGGCAGTTGGTAAATGCGCACCCACACTTTTCTTCGTCGGCTCGATCACAATCGGGTAACCCAGGCGATCAAAAAGGCGGAGGGGAAAAGTTCCGGCCAGATTCGTGTTTTTATTCAACGGGGAAAATTCGAGGATGATGCCTTGCCGCGGGCAGAGAGAAGATTCCTCCAGCTTGGGATGCAAAAAACGCGCGATCGAAACGCCGTTCTAATTTTTGTCGCGCCCCGCGCCCATAAATACGCGGTGGTAGGGGACGTCGGGGTGCACGAGAAATGCGGCCAGGAGTTTTGGAAAAAATTAGTGCACGACATGCGGTCGCATTTCAAAAACCAGGATTTTAACCGCGCTATCATCCTCGCCATCAGCGAAGTAGGAAAATTATTGGCAGCGCATTTTCCCCGCACCGGCGACACGATCAACGAACTGCCAGACGAGATTGCGCAAGGGTGAACTTGTGACGTCGATGTAGCGGCCTTTGTGTCAAACGCCGGATCAACGACCAGGCGCTCGCCGCGGCGAGCGCCTCTACAACTTGCAAAAGACGCGGAATCGTGTTCATTTGCCAGCTCGCAGCGAGTTTTTAAATTAGTTGCGCTGTTGGTCCCTGGGTTTCCGTCGCTGGACGCGAAGCTTTACTCGCCAGGGGAAACCCGGCGCTTTGAAAGGAAGAAGTCAGAATTAAGAAGGACGAAATGTCGTTACAGCCGTTTCTTAATTTGTAATTCCTACTTCTTAATTCTCACCATGCCAGTTCGTTACGGTCGATTTGAAATGCCCAAGACCCTCTCGAAGGAGGAGAAGGGGGCAACGGAATCTTACGCGAAGTTTGTCGCGGAACCATTTGAAGCGGGCTACGGGCACACCGTCGGCAATTCGCTTCGGCGAGTGCTTTTATCGTCGCTGGAAGGCGCGGCCATTACCGCGGTAAAAATTACCGGCGCGCAACACGAATTCGCCACTTTGCCGGGCGTAGTCGAAGACGTCACCGACATCGTGTTGAATTTGAAGCGCATCAAGTTCAAGGCTACCGAGCACGAGCCGCGCAAACTTTCGCTCAGCGTGAACAAGGAAGGCGAAGTCACCGCCGGCGATATTCAACTCTCCCAGGGTTACGAGGTTTTGAACCCCGATCAGGTCATCTGCACTCTCGACAAAAAACATAAGTTTGATGCCGAGCTGGAAGTCCGCGTGGGACGCGGTTTCGCCACCGGCGAAGAAAACAAGCGGCCCGATCAGCCGATTGGCCTCATTCCGATCGACTCCATTTTCTCTCCGGTAACGCGAGTAAAATACGCGGTGGAACATACCCGCGTCGGCCAGCGCACCGATTACGACAAGCTCGTTCTCGAAGTTTGGACCGATGGCCGTCTCACACCGGACGACGCGCTGCTCCAATCCTCAGCTATTTTGCGGCATCACCTCGATGTTTTCGTCAATTTCAACGAAGACGTGATCGAGTTCGACGAAACGCCCGCCGGAGTAAGCGAGGAGAACATGAAGCTGAAGAAGCTTCTCAACATGAGCGTGAACGAAATTGAGCTGAGCGTGCGCGCGGCCAATTGCCTGAACAACGCCAATATCACGACCGTGGGCCAGCTCGCCCAAAAAACCGAGGCAGAAATGTTGAAGTATCGGAACTTCGGCAAGAAATCGCTTAACGAGATTAAGGACAAACTCACTGCCCTCGGACTGGGACTGGGAATGAAATTTGATCCCGGTTTGGTGGAAACGCCGGTTGGAGTCGATGTCGCTGCCAGCTCCAATGGTGCGGGCACGGAGCAGCCATCGCGCGTCAGCTAATTCGCGATGCGACACCAAAAGAAAACGATAAAGCTCGGACGCACGGCCGAGCATCGGAAAGCTCTGCTGGCAAATCAGGTTTGCAGCTTGATCGAGCATCAACGCATCCGCACGACGCTGGCGAAAGCCAAAGCAGTTCGGCCGCTCGCGGAAAAAATGGTCACCCTCGGCAAAAAAAGGTCGATCCATGCCCGTCGCACCGCTTTCGCGGTTCTGCGGCAAAAGGACGCTGTGAAAAAGTTGTTCGACGAAATCGCGCCGCGCACGGCGGATCGCAATGGCGGTTACAGCCGAATTGTGAAACTTGGGCAGCGCAAAAGTGACGCAGCTCAGGTCGCCTATCTGGAGTGGGTAGATGCCGCCATTCTTGTCGATCAAGAGATCGATGAGGCGGCGGAGAAGAAAACTCGCAAATCGAAAAAAGAGGGCGAGCAATCCAGCGGCGCGGAAAAGAAATCGAAGAAAGCGGCGGCGGCGGCCGGAAAATAGGGCTTTGCCCTGTGCGCCAAGCGGACATTTTGTCCGCCTTTCTCGTCGATCATCAGCGGAGTGCAACTCCGCTGGGCGCACAGACTGGAAAGTCTGTGTTCCATTTTGCGTAACGAATGTTTTACCTGCACAAGTTCGGGCGTGTGGCTGTCGCCGTCACTGGCGGCAGAAATTGTAGGCCGTCTCTGCGAGACGGCGATCCAATCAAATGGCGTCTGACACAGACGCCCTACAATTCAAAAAGCGGCCAGCGATGGCGGCACATATCCGCGTTTCGGCTAATGTTCCGGTTCCATTTTCGGGACGGCCATTTCCCAAGCGCGGAATAAATTGGATCGGGACAATCTTAGTGATCGCATTTTAATCGACACGGCCTCAGTTGCTTACAGCCCGATAAAAATCGCTGGCACGCGGAGTGCATTAGGGCAAGGCAACCTATGCACACCCATAAATCTACAACTTACGATCTCATCATGGAGTCTGAGTCTGAAGACAAGAATCGAAGCCTGCTCGAAACAATAATTTACGCTCTCTTCATTTTGAGCGCGATCGTTTCGATCTGGCAGTTCGTGGTGCAGCCGATCGTGGTGCCTTCGCATACCGCCGGCTTCGCTTCCAATCAGACCCAGTGCGTCCAAGGCGAGATCTAACAAGAATTAGACAGACGGACATCAGCCAGTCGAACCGGACCGAAGTATGCCGGTTTTAGATTAGATCGCGGTCATGTTGCTGCAGGATTTGCGGTATGCCCTGCGAATGCTGGTCAAACAGCCGGCGTTCACTTTCATCGTCGTCATTACCTTTGCGCTCGGGATTGGCGCCAATACCGCGGTCTTCAGCGTGGTCGATGCCGTTGTGCTGCGGCCCCTGCCGTTCCAGCAGCCGCAAGATCTCGTTGACCTTGCGCTCTATGATGTGCGCGAAGGCCCGGAGAAGGTCGAAGGTATGTCCGTTTCGTATCCTGACTTCGAGGATTGGCGTGCGCAGAATCGCGTCTTCGAGCGCGCCGCCGTTTACGTCAATCGGAGCCTCACGCTGACTGACGGCAAACAGGCAATGCATGTCGTCGGCGAAGCTGTTTCCGGCGAATTGTTCAACTTGCTCCGAGTCAAACCGCTGCTCGGCCGGACCTTTACCGCGAACGAAGATGAGCCCGGGAATCGCGCTGTCATCCTGAGCTACCCAGTGTGGCAAACGCAATTCGGCGGTGATCAGTCGATCATCGGCAGGTCCATCACCTTGGATGGCAACAGTTACCAGGTCGTCGGGGTGATGCCGAAGGGTTTCGATTTCCCGCTCGGTCGCGACAATATCCCAGCCGATCTTTGGATCACCGTCGCGATTTTGCGCGAAAGCAGCGATGGATCGAAGCCGATGACGGCGCAGCGCGGGAATAATTTTCTCGGTTGCATCGCGCGTTTGAAAAGCGGCGTCTCGATGGCGCAGGCGCAGGCGAACATGGATACAATCAGCGCACGCCTGGCTCAACAATACCCCGATAGTGACGCCTATTTCCGCGTGCGTGTCCGCTCGTTGCCCGACGCCATCGTAGGCCAAACGCATTCCGCGTTGATGATGCTGAGCGCGATGGCGGCATGCGTGGGCCTCGTCGCCTGCGTCAACGTCGCTAATCTTCTCCTCGCGCGTTCCGTTTCGCGGCAAAAACAGATCAGCATTCGCGCCGCGCTCGGCGCCGCTCGCCGGCACATCGTGCGGCAATTGCTCACCGAAAGCGTCTTGCTCAGCGTCATTGGCGGCCTCGCCGGTTTGTTGCTCGCCATTTGGGGACTCGACGCGATGAAACGATTCCTCCCGGCGAACATTCCGCGCATTGATCAGATTTCGCCAGACACACACGTTCTCGCCTTTACCGCCGCAGCGAGTCTCATCGTGGGAATTTTCGCCGGTCTTCTACCAGCCTGGCGCGCATCGCATCCGAACATCGCCGGCTCGCTCAATGAGAGCGCGCGCGGCTCCAGCGAAGGCGCGCACGGACGGCGCCTTCGTTCTGCGCTGGTCGTGGTCGAGATCGTGCTCGCGCTGTTGCTGCTCTCGACCGCGGGGCTGCTGGTGGAGAGTTTTCTGCGTTTGCAAAAAGTGCCGCCCGGCTTTGATCGCACTAACGTGTTTACCGCGCGCGTCGCATTGCCCGACGCGACCTACGGCAAACCGGCCGATTGCGCCGCGTTCTTCGATAAATTATTAAAGCGCGTCGGCCAGTCGCCCGGCGTCCAATCCGCCAGCGCGGCCTGGTGGATTCCACTGAGCGGAAGCGAGATCACGCTCACAACCGACATTCAGGAACATCCATTGCCGAAAAGCGAGCAACCCGCCGTCCAGGTCAATGTCGTCGCGCCCGATTTCTTCAAAACATTGCGCGTGCCGCTGCTGCGCGGCCGCGACTTCACTGAACGCGACGACATCAACGCGCCGCCGGTCGCTATCGTCACGCAGAGCTTCGTGAACAAATATTTTCGCGGCGAAAATGCGCTCGGGAAACGGATCAAGCCCAGCGGCTCCGTCACTCCCGGCGAGCCACCGACGCGCGAGATCGTGGGTGTGGTTGGCGATCTTCACCTGACAACACTTCGCGAAGCGGCGCAGCCGCAGATTTACATCCCACATCAGCAATTCGCGATTTCGACCGTGTCGCTCTTCGTGCGCAGTACTGTCAATCCATCCTCCCTCACAGGTTCGCTGCGCAACGCCGTGGCCGAGCTCGACAAAGACGTGCCGCT
>Ga0209473_1002083_pt1 | contig 11010 bp, 8 predicted proteins | sample GraSoiAngelo_133_FD_185890 | JGI IMG/M metagenome (GOLD analysis project Ga0209473, IMG submission 185890) | Grasslands soil microbial communities from the Angelo Coastal Reserve, California, USA - 14_0929_05_20cm (SPAdes) (version 2) | ecosystem: Environmental > Terrestrial > Soil > Grasslands ...
ATGGCATCACGCTTCAAGGATCTAACGGCTGCAGCATTGACCCAAACACAGGAATCGAATCCTGCACCGGCGGTCCTTCCTTCAATGACCAGATTCGCCGGCCCGATTACGCCATCGGCAGCCTTCTGCTTGGCGGTAAGCACGTTCTTTCCACGACTTGGTACGCCTGGGATGTTTCGGCGTCCCGATCCAGGCAAATTGGCGGCGTGGGCGACCGCACCGCTTCCTTCAGCTCCAACCTGTCTTCCAGCTCCTGTCAATTTGACTTGGCCAACACAAAATCCGTGTACCTTCCTCAGTGGACGCCCGCCTGCTTTACAGAAGCCTATACGAACCAGAGCAGCCTCCCTCTGAGCCGGATGCAAATCAATCATGGGCTGACGGCGCAACTGAATCTCCAAGGCACCGGGGCAATGGCCAAGCGCTATCACCTCGGGTCACGCTTGGCCACGATAGAAGTCGGCGGAAAGTTCCGCAACGCTCACAAGTTCGCCAACAGCTTTAGGGATAACTTTTTCCCCAGCGGAACTGGCACGCCTCTTACGCTTGCTGACTCCTCCAATAGTTTTTCGAACAGCAACTACTATCAGGGGGCTTACAAGCTGGGGCCCAACCCTAACTTCTTCGCTGTCTACAACGCTTTCAAAGCCGAGATCGCTGCGAATCCGGGTAACTACACGCTGCTGGAAGACATCTCCAGCCAGTTTGACCTGATTGAAAAGGTCAGTGCCGGCTACGTGATGAATACAATCGATTTCAACAAAGTACGTCTGGTGGCGGGTGTTCGCTTTGAGGGTACCAACCTAGATACCTCTGCCCCGGATGTTGACGGCAACGGTCAATTCCTCGGAACTTTCCACAAGTTCAGCGGTTCTTATGTGAAGGTGTTGCCGAGTGCTTCTCTCCGATTTGCATTGGGCAAAGACACTTACCTGCGTACAGTCTATGGCCGCGGCTTATCACGCCCGGATCCCCAAGATATCGCTGTAGCCGCCACCGTCGATAATACGGTCAACCCCGTCCTTGTTTCCATCGGCAATCCAAATCTCAAAGCCGAGACCGCGGATAACGTCGATGTCCTGATCGAGCATTATATGAACCCTTTCGGGATGATTGAGGCTGGCTACTTCTACAAAAACCTTACAGACCCGCTCGCTTCAACCATATTCCCAATCACCTCCGGCACGTTTGGTACCACGGACTGCTCGACAGTAAGTTGTAGAGGCACTCAACCAATTAACGCCGGGAGTGCCTGGATCAACGGTTTTGAAGTAGCGTATCTGCAGCACTTGAGCTTTTTCCCCGGAGCGCTCCGGGGGCTTGGCTTTTCAGCCAACTATGGCTATACCACATCTCGTATCAGTGGATTGGCCGGTCGCTCGGATCGTCCGAGGCTGGTGCGCAATGCGCCCCATACTTGGAACATCAGTCCCACATACGATCGCGGTCGTCTCTCCGTTCGCGTGGGCTTGTCCTACAATGCCGAGAACATTGCTGGTTATGGGGACGGCACTCCCGGCCCCTTTGGCGATAATTATTTCTACCCACACCTCCAATTCGATGCCCAAGGCAGTATCCGCCTGGCCCACGGACTCAGCTTTGTCATGTATGGCCTCAATATCAATAACGAGGTCTTCGGCTTCTACAATGGCAGCCCGCAATACATGGTCCAGCGCGAATACTACCGGCCTACGATTGCAGCGGGTATGCGCTGGTCGCCGGTGCACGAGAAATAAGCGGAATTTCGTGGTCGGTGCGGGCGGGAGAGCCGCCAACTCTTCGCAACACTTAACAATTGAGGGAATGGAGTTTGTCGCTAGTCTCTGGAGGCAGGGATCAAAGGGAGACGTGAGTCCACTGTTTCCCAGGTAGAGCGAACCCAGGTGTGCTGCGGATCTTCGGTGTTTGCCAACGAGCGCGCGCTCCCGGCCAAGCAGTTTAAATAATAAACGTGGTACCCATGCCCGGCGACAACGGGATGGTATCCGTCTCGAACTAGTACCGCGTCTCCATTCGTGACCGTCAGAGTCACGTCTCGTTTGCCGTCGGCGGTGTAAAGGCGATGGTACGCGTAGCCACTTGGATGAGCCATGCGATAGTAATAAATCTCATCGAGATCCACTTCGTGAGGGGGATTGTGAACGTCGTGCTTATGAGGAGGATAGCTTGACCAGTTCCCGCTGGGAGTATAAACCTCGATGATCATAAGCTTGTCTGCCGGAAAATCGGGGCGTACGACATCCACAATCTGTCTGGAGGCATTTCCGCCACCCCGGAGGCTCGCAGTAACGTCCGCCGGAGTAATTAGCCGCGGCTCTAGCCGCGCACTCGATGGCACGGAACAAGCAACGAATTCACATTCGGTTAGCGCTTCAAGATTGAGTCGAAACCCTGCAGGCAAATAGACGGCATAGGGCAGACCGTCAAACACGTTTTTTCTCTGACCGATTTGCTGCCGGCCCTCGCCCCAATCTGCCAAGAAGGTCCCGCCAAGCATGAGCACCACGGTTTCTTCTTCGGCGTTTCGCGTCTCCCAAACTTGTCCGGGAACCAAACGACGAACGAGAAAGCTCATCCATTTCCAACCGACGTCCTGCCTCGTGAACCGGAGCAGTTCCCCCGATTCTTGGGGCCGCAAAGATCGCGAGGATCTGCGGAATCCGTCAAGGCTCGGCGTTTGCATGTTAGACATTTTTGGACAATTCGAGCAACCGTCTAAGCGCTTAGCTTGACCGATCAATGTAACAGGAAAGCGTCACCACCGGCAATCCTCTTCGTTTAAATAGCGACCGACATACAGGAGCGTTGAATAGCCAAACTCGTCAAGGCGTCGGTGAGCCGGCAACGCTAATCGCGTGTCAGCGTAGGCCCTGGCTGGTCGCCTGCCAGCTTCTCCCTAATGACCGTCGGGCGGGAGGCAACATCAAGCTCTTTGCCTTTTTGTGAATCGTGGGGAAAGACTTTTCGATCGACGTTTCGCAAATGGAGAGTGAATCCACAGGACTCTCGCACACACAATTGTGGTTCCAACTTTTGGACGGTGGTGCGTCCCTGCATGCCGGAGATACGCTTCAACAAGAGCTGGGCGCTCTTGGCGCCAAGTTCGTATTTGGGTAGTTCAATTGTCGTGAGGCGAGGACGAAAACAGCGGAGCCACGGATAGTCGTCGAAACTTGCCAGCCCGAAATCTTCTGGGCACCTGATTTCCATTTCGTCAGCGGCCTGCATGAAACCAACCGTCATCAAATAGTTTGCGACGAAAACTGCATCTGGACGGCGCGGGAGTAGCGTGAGTCCAGCACGGTGGCCCGACTCGGTTCGATAGTCTCCTTCGGCGATCAAGTCCGGACTGCACGTGAGTCCGTTTGCTTCGAGTGCCTCGCGATAACCCTTCCACCGTGCGGTTCCGTTACTCACTTCCAAGGGGCCGCTAACGAGAGCGATTCGGCGATGACCGATACGCGCGAGATGCGCCACGGCTTCGAAGGCCCCTTTATAATCATCAGTTAACACCGCATCCGTTTTCAAATCCTTAGAGGTTCGCATCACAAGCACAATCGGTACTTTTATTTCGGCAAGCATTCGCTGAAGCCACGGGGTCAATCGTCCCGGGGCCATCGTGAGCAGGATGCCGTCGACGCGCTTGGAGAGCAGCAACTCCAGGTAATGCTCCTCTTTCTCCCGCTGATTGTCGCTGTTGCATAAGAGAGTGCTGTAGCCCGCCTTCTGAGCGATATCCTCTACTCCGCGCACCACTAACGGGAAGAACGGATTCGCAATGTCTGGAACAATGATGCCAATCGTGTGCGTGCGCTGTTTTGCCAGGCTTCGCGCCAACAAGTTGGGGCGGTAATTAAGCTGCCGGATGGCCACCTCGACGCGCCGCTGGAGGGCTGGGCTGACTTGGTCGCTTTTGTTGATAACGGCCGAAACCGTGAACACAGAAACACGCGCCTTCTCCGCGACGTCGTAAATGTTCGCGGCCTTGACGGGCCTGCGTCTCTGGACGCTTTTCGAAGTCATGGACCCTCCTTGCGCCGTGGAGCTTCGACCGGGACTCCCGTTATTGCAGTCCGGGAGCCAAAGCGAGGAGCTCCTTCAGTTCTTTTAAGTATGGCATCGCGTCCGAGCAGCTGATTCGGCTGACGACGATCGCGGCTACAGCGTTGCCGTAACGCAAGCAGTCGTCCAGACTAAAGCCGCGAACCAGCCCGTACAGAAACCCGGCAGCGAAACCATCCCCGGCGCCGATCGTGCTCGCCACTTGCACAGGACACTTGGGAGCGAAAACGTACCCCTCACGAGAGTATGCTTCCACTCCCTCGCTGCCTCGCTTGCGAATCACCAGCCCGACACCAGCATCCAATCCGACTTGCGCCTGGGCTCGCGCTTCGCGCTCACCGCTCAACAGGCATAGTTCGTCTTCATTGCCTAGCAAAACGTCCACCCAGGGTAATGCCTTGCGGGCTTCCGCTCCCGCTTGCGCAGGCGATTGCCAGGAACTGGGCCGGTAGTCCATATCAAATGCTGTCCGCAAGCCAGCTACGCGTGCCGCCTTCAGGGCGCTGATGGTCGCTTCTCGCGCCGGAGAAGCAGATAGGCTGGTGCCATTGGTGACAAAGAGTGACGCCCCCTGAATATAAGCCAGCTCCGCTCGCCCAACTTGAAGGTGTACATCAGCTGGGTCACGGCGATAGAAAACCTGGGGGAAATGATCCGGTGGTGAAACTTCCGTTAGGCAGAGCGAAGTGTTGTACCCTTCCACCAACCGCACAAAGCGTGTGTCGATTCCTTCGTTCTTCAAGAATCCAAGAAGAAAGTCGGCGAGCGCATCTTTGCCAACACTGCTGATGATTCCAACACCGAGACCCAGGCGGGCCAATCCTACGGCAATGTTGGCACTCGACCCGCCGAGATGCCTCGAGAAGTGCTTGACCTCGGCAAGCGGCTGATTCCGCTCGACGGCGTGTAAGTCGTAACCAATTCGACCTAAGACGCAGACGTCCATGAGATTGCCCGTTCGATTCAATTCCTAATGTCGTGATCCCTTCCGCATTGCACCGTTTCTCGTCGGATCTGCTCCTTCGAAGACACCCAGTGCTTGGTTCAAGCTAGCATTCTGATGCACCAGAGTTGTCAGCGCGCGGCACATGGGCAGGGGATCGGCTTCAGGCGGAAACAGAAGATTCCGGCCGATAATGGCCCCACGAACTCGGGAGCTGGATGCCAACCCATCGGCATAATCCCTCAAAGTGTCCGCCACCGTCTCGCGTGCCGGCCCGCCGAGCAGAAGAATAGGCAGCGTTGTGGCTCGGCCCACTTGAGCAAATCCTTCGCAATAGGGCAACTTCAGCCACAAGTTTGACGAAGACTCCCCCAAAGCCGAGGCGATTCCACACTGGCGAACCATCGTCGCGATATCCTTCTGTACTTCATAACTGTCAGCCTTCCGCAAAACACCCTGTGGCTCAAGAAAGGCGGCCAGTTTGCGGCGTCGGAGCGCGTTGACGGCTTCCGAGCACGCAAGCATTGTCCGGGCAGAAGCATGATCCTGCGGATCCATCCGGTACATCATCTTGCCCCCGTCGCAGCGCAACTCTGCCAGTCGCTCCGCAGTAAGTGCAGTGAAGGTGTCATCCATTTCGAAGACCGTGCCGGCAATTCCTCCGCGATTCATGCTGCCTACGAGCAGCCGGCCATCGAGAAAGCTCCGCCCCGACTGTTTCCGTTCCAAATAGTTGAGGAAGAACAAATCTTCCAGTACGTCGCCGGAAGCAACAACGCCATCCAGCTCCGGATCCGCCAGGATTCGCCGCGCACGAGCCAGCAGTTCGTAGCGATCACCCATTGCCAATCTGTCTTGTCGGATTTGTGTCACACCGCGCGCGGCATGATCCAGGGCCAGAAGCACCAGCTTTCCGTCCGGCGTCAATGCGGTGCGTTTCTTTCTTCTCCGGGCCTCTTCCTTGATCACGCTCGGCCGATGAATACGAAGCTCGGTAATTTGCTCGAACACCGCGGCCGGCAAGACAGTGTCGTATTCGAACCGCACTGCTGCCGCACTCATTGACATGAAAGCCTCTCCCGATAGAGTCGCCTGCTCAGTAGCCAAGCGTCTTCAGAAATTTGCGGCCGGCGACCGCATTCTCCAACGGATTCGACGCCCTTGCTCCCCCTGCCAATACATCTTGCTCAACAACAATCCAACCACTAAAGCTGCAACCACTCAGCAGGGCAAGTATCTTTGCGAAATCAACCACGCCCTGCCCGAGGGGTGCAAAAACTCCCCGGCGCACGGCCTCGTAAAAATCCAGGTGTTGCCGGCGTGCATCTTCCAAGCGCTCTCCATCAATATCCTTGAAATGGGCGCAATGAATTCTGTCGGCATATCTCTCGAGCAGCTGCGCCGGCTCTCCCCCCCCGTAGACGCAGTGGCCGGTATCAAGGCACAACCCCAAGTCACTCGGCGAAAAGGATGTCAGTAACCTGTCCAATTCTTCCGGTGTTTCGACATGCGTACCCACGTGATGGTGAAATGCCAGGCGCACGCCAAACTCTCTGCAGCGATCCACGACTTCGCTGACCGCAGAGAAGACGTCCTTCCATTCCGCCTCTGTCCAGGAAAGGCGATTGGCCTCGTCACGGCGCCCTGCGACTGCGCAGCGCTCAGCAGTAATTTCGTCCGACAATATCAGCAGGTGGCAACCTACCGCACTGACTAGGCGTGCGGTCTTCAGTACCTGGGCGAGCCCGTCACTGCGTGCGGCCCTGTTGCCTAGCGGAATGGCAACAAAGGCTGAGCAAAGAGTCAGGCTGCGCTTGTTAAGCTCCTCCCTCAACTTGGCCGCGTCAGAGGAAAGAAAGCCATAAGGCCCCAGTTCGGTTCCTGCATATCCGGCTTTGGCAATCTCATCCAAAACTCTAGAGTAAGGATACTGCGAAGGTGGTTCGACCGATTCCATGATGCCCCAGCTTACTGGAGCACTGGCGATGGACATAGCTGCAGCACGTGCGCTTTGGTGAAGAGTGCTCAATCTATTGGTATCGGCAATGCCGCTCATACGAATTCTAAGCCGGCGGCATGTTTGATCTCGCTTCGGTTATCTAGCGATCTCCAAGCCGGCTGCATTCTTTGTGTTTCCTTCAAGTCTTGCACTCGATTCTAAGGCCACTGGCCGAGATTCGCGGTGAGAACGTTCCGCTGCGAGACAGACTGCAAGCGCACGAAGACCCTCTTGTCCATCGACTTGCATGGGCTTTTCCTTCAGGACCGCGTCCACAAAGTATCCCAGTTCGTTCAGATAGGCGTCGGCAAATCGAACAAGCCAGTGGTCAACCGTGTCGTACGAAGCACCCGCGCTGGTCAGAACGAGTTGCGCAGTTTGTCGAAGATACCCTATTTCCAAAGCCCCTCTCGAACCGACAACCTCCGTTCGAATGTCGTAACCGTAGTTTGACTTCCGTAGGCATTCGACGTTTCCAATTCCGCCGCGCCCAAAACGCATGTTCACAACCGCGGAATCCACATCACCAAACTCGGCTAACTCGGGACACCCGCGCACACCACCGAACGAATGAACTTCGGCGACTTCATCATTCATCAGCCACCTCGCCAGATCAAATTCGTGAATCGCAGCGTCCAGGAACAGTGTCCCGTTAATGCCTCCTTGGAAAAAGCTCCGAGGTGGCGGCTGGCGGTCGCGTCCGATGGATTTAAACAGAATCGGTTCACCAATTTCACCAGCCTCGATCAATTTCTTGGCTCGCGTGTATGGCGGATCATATCGACGCATGAAGCCGATCTGGAATTGGACGCCCGCTTTAGCAACCGCGCTCATAGCACTTTCCGCTTCTTCCATCAATAAGGCAGGGGGTTTCTCACAGAAAACATGCTTGCCAGCAACAGCTGCTAACCGTGTGACCGATGCGTGAAATCGCGAAGGCGTGGCTACTACAACTGCCTGAATGTCCTCACGTTCCAGCAGGTCCTCAACGTTGTCGAAATGGTGCTGGATCTCCAGTTCACTCGCCACTTGTTTGGCGCGACCGCCATCTGCGTCTGCCACGGCGATGAGTTGAGCTGCCGGAATTGCTCGACGCAGGTTTTCAGCGTGACGCCTTCCGAGCGTGCCCACGCCAATTACCCCAATTCCCAGTTTGCTCACGGCCCCGCACCTTCGAGTTTGTCTTATCCTAAGCGCTTAGGACGCTGACACTGCGGGCTATACTTGTCAAGGGATTTCTTGACAGGAGAAGTAAAGCATAGTATGAGGCAATCCCAATTGGTAGGCCGACTACCTTCAAACAAAGGTTTCAGCAGGGAGACTCTGATGCCCAATCGCGATAAAAACGAACAATCTCGGAGGTGGTGGTCTCCCATCCTGAAGGACATCCACTTTTGGGTGCCTTTGATCGTACTTTTGGCCGGGCTCATTGTCTTGCGATGGATCCGTTAAAGCGAGGCGCACAACCATGAGCTTTGAACTCACCTTGCCAGCATCAGAGGTTTCGCGCCTGAGAAGTTTACAAGCCTTGGGGATCCTTGCGGCTTCGCCGCCGGCGCTTGGCTCGGAGCCGCCGAGGCACCCACGAAGCTTGTGGCCATCGGCGTTTCGCCTCTCGTGATCTCTCTCATCATGGTGGTCGGAGTATTCCTCGCACGTTGGAGCGTGCCTGCACTCATCCGCGGTACATCGCACATTCGGGCCGACGTGCGGCAAGCACCACATTTGATCGTTTGGGCCGTCCTGCCGGCTGTCTATGGGCAGTCGCCAACACGATGACGATCTTTGCTATCCGGGATATTGGGCTCAGTGGTTGCTTTTCCCCCATGGAATACCAACAGCCTTCTGGGTATTTTGGAGGGCTTTGTTCTGTTCAATGAATTGCGCCAGGCCGGGTGGACACGCTGGTTTGGTGTACTGGATGGGGCACTCGCAATGTTCTTGGGCGCGACGCTGCTGGCCATTACTTCTTCCTCGCAAGGCCCCCCGGTGCATGCGGTGCGCGGGATTTCAGCGGCCCTGGGCGCAGGAGCCCTTTGGGGAACAATGTATATCCCTTATCGAAAAGCGTACATTACGGGAATGAACCCTCTCTCTTTTATCGCGTTCTTCACCATCGGGGAGCTCGGCATGATGACCTCCTTGGCCGTGACCTATACTGGCGGCCCCTCCTCCTTGTGGCGCGAGCTTGTCGGCGCAAAAGACGTTCTCTTTTGGTTGATGCTGGGGGGGCGTTTGGGTGATCGGAGACGTGTTCCAACAGCATGCGGTTAAGTACGCGGGAATTAGCCGAGGCATTCCGCTATCGAACTCTAACCAGTTATGGGGATTGCTGTGGGGAATCCTAGTTTTCAGTGAGCTGCATGGCCGTGGGGCATCGCTATACCTGCAGGTAATTGGAGGATCCCTCCTCATGATGTTGGGAGCTGGCGCAATTGCATTATCTTCGGCGACGGGAAAGGAGCAATTGCGCTGGAAAGAGGCTGCGGAACGGGAAGGCCGACGATACGGAGTTCCTTCGGACTATGTCGAAGCCCGCATGGCGGGCAGACAAATAGTCGGCGAGCCGAAGCCTACGCGTAGCTTATAGGGCTGGTCCTTGGTCGTCTCCGCCACGGGGATCTTGCTGATCTTTGCGACAATGGCGCGTGTCCCGCAAATGTCCCTCCATTGGGGGCCCGCCCTGGCCTTGAGCGCGGCGATGCTAGCCCAACTTCCACGGTTTTCAGGGTCGGATCCTTTGTTTTCTATGACTTAGGATTTTTTTGTTACTACCTGCGCTGACCTGCCATGATTTGCCGGAGCTGCATCACCTCGGCGGTAATGCCAAGCGTGGCGTAAATTTGGCGGTGCTCAGGTTCAGGGATAGTGGCCTTGCGGATGGTCAGTACGCGGCCCTGGTGATCTTCGGGCAGGACAATGCTGATGACCTGATGGGTTCGGAGTTGATCGCGAATGGTCCCCCAGGAGGTGTGCACGCCGGCCTGCAAGAAGCGGTGCTCGATGGCGGCCAGCAGATGGTAAGCCAGCACGCAAAGAAAAATGTGGGTCTGGGTGCGGTTCTGCAGATGATGAAAAATCGGCCGCTCCATCAGCGGACTCTTGATGTCGCGGAAGGCATCCTCCACCCGCGTGAGCAGGATATAAGTGCGCCAGATTTCCTCTGCGGTCAGATCCTGCCGATCCGTTTTGAGAACATAGCTACCGTCGAGTTTCTTAGCGGTCGCCTTTTTATCGGCAAGTTCGTTCCACGAGAGATTCTTTTGGACCGCGTCATAAGAGAGCTCGTAATAACGCGCCACGCGCGGATAGCGTTCTAACAGTCGACCGATCGCCCGCTGGATCTTGCTTTCCTTTTTCAGCCCGCCCTTGGCCACGCGCTGCTGGAGTCGATTCAGGTCCGCGATCAGTTTCGCTTCCTGCTTTTCTCGAATGGCCCGGTCCTTTTCTTCACGGCCTTCGCTGCGGCAGAGCAGATAGACGATGTCGCCCTTCTGCTGGCGTTTGATTTCCACCCGCGTCTTCTTCTGAAACGGATTCCGCGGTGAGGGTGTGCGGTGGACCTGTTCCCAACCATCGTCGTTCTCCAACTCCTCGAGCCATTGGTTTCTCTCCGATTGCCGTCCCGCAACCAGGTAATGCAGCTTGCGCTTGCGGATCTGCTCCAGGTTTTCCTCAAAGGCCATCCCGCGATCCACGATCACCGTGGCCCCAAGCTTTTTGCCCGTCCGTTTCTCCAGCGCATCCAGCATTTGATCCAGGCTGCGCCGGTCTTGCGTATTGCCGTCGAAGATTTCGTGGGCCTTGGGAAAACCATCACGATCCAGGACCAATCCCACCACCACTTGTTTGCAATCCGGACGCTTGTCCCGCGAGTACCCTCGCTTGGCTTGCGGGTTGGCCGTGGCTTGCCCTTCGAAGTACGTCGAGGTCAAGTCATACAGATAGACGGTGTCATCCAGGTTGAACAGCGTCTTTTCCTTCTCCGCCAGCGCACGCTCGATGG
>Ga0209473_1002085_pt1 | contig 11004 bp, 9 predicted proteins | sample GraSoiAngelo_133_FD_185890 | JGI IMG/M metagenome (GOLD analysis project Ga0209473, IMG submission 185890) | Grasslands soil microbial communities from the Angelo Coastal Reserve, California, USA - 14_0929_05_20cm (SPAdes) (version 2) | ecosystem: Environmental > Terrestrial > Soil > Grasslands ...
GCGTGCCCGAGCCGATCGAGCTCTCGGAGAGGATCACGAACTGCCCGATCTCCGCGGTGGAGCGCACATGCGTGCCGCCACAGAGCTCGCGCGAGTAGCCGGCGACCTCGACCAACCGCACCTCGTCGCCGTACTTCTCGCCGAAGAGCATCATCGCGCCGAGCTTGCGCGCCTCGTCGATCGGGACGATGAACGCGCGCACCGGCAGGTTCTCGAACACGCGCTCGTTGACCTGCCGCTCGACCTCGGCCCGTTCTTCCGGTGTCAGCGCCTGCGGGTGGGCGAAGTCGAAGCGCAGCTTGTCCGGCCGCACCGCGGACCCCGCCTGGCGCGCGTGCTCACCGAGGACGTCCTGCAGCGCCTTGTGCAGCAGGTGCGTCGCGGTGTGGTTGGCCATCGTCGGGAAGCGAACCGACCAGGGCACAACCGCGCGCACCCGCATCCCCTCGCCAAAACCGGACCCCTCGAAGATGAGCACCTGGTCGTCGCCAGGGAGCCGCGACGCCGCGAGCAGCTCGGCACGTGCGCCCGTCTCCTCGTTCTCGATGTAACCGGAGTCGGAGACCTGCCCGCCGCCCTCGGGATAGAAGGGCGACTGCTCGAGCTTCGCCTGGAACTGCCCGTCGCCGAGATCCTCGTAGGCGATGATCGCGGTCAGCACGTCGGTCTTCTCGTAGCCGACGAAGTCGCTCCGCTTGTCGGAGCTGACCTTCACCTCGACGTTCGCCTCGGTCCGCCTCGACCGCTCGCGCTGCTCCGTCATCAGCCGCTGAAAGCCGTCCACGTCCACCGGCAGCCCACGCTCGCGTGCCAGCTCCTCGGTCAGCTCCAGCGGGAAGCCGTAGGTGTCGTGCAGCCGGAAGGCATCGTCGCCCGAGATGCCGTCGCCGCCCGCGACCTCCTCGAAGAGCTTTAGCCCGCGCGCCAGCGTCTCCGAGAAGCGCTTCTCCTCCTCGCTCAGGATGCGACCGACGTCCTCCGCGCGCTCGCGTAGCTCCGGGTAGCCGTCAGCCATCTGCGCGACCACGACCTCCGCGAGTCGCGCGAGGAACGGCGAGTCGAGCCCGATCCGCCCGGCCTGCAGGATCGCGCGGCGGACAATCCGCCGCATGACGTAACCGCGCCCTTCGTTCGACGGCTCGACCCCGTCGGCCGCGAGGAAGGTCATCCCGCGCGCGTGGTCGGCGAGGATCCGGTGCGCCTTGGTCGCCTGCTCGCTCTCGCCGTACGCGACGCCGGACTCGGCCGCGATCCAGGCCATGATCTCCTGGTAGCCGTCGGTGTCGTAGACCGAGTCGACCTGCTGCAGGATCCGCGCGCCGCGCTCGAGGCCGAGCCCCGTGTCGATGTTCTGCTGCGGCAGCGGGGTGAGCGAGCCGTCAACGTGCAGCTCGAACTCCATGAAGACGAGGTTCCAGAACTCGAGGAAGCGCTCGCATTCGCAGCCCGGCGCGCACTCGGGCCGGCCGCAGCCGACGCCCTCGCCCCAGTCGTAGAAGATCTCCGAGTCGGGCCCGCACGGCCCGGGCCCGCCGACCGACCAGAAGTTGTCGGCGCGCGGCAGCCGCGTGATCCGCTCCGGAGGCATCCCCTTCCGCTCCCAGTGGGCGATCGCCACCTCGTCCTCGCCGAGCCTGAGCTCCGGGTCGCCGGCGAAGACGCTGCACCAGATCCGGTCCGGGTCGAGCTTCATGTGCTCGAAGATGAACTCCCAGGCGAGGTCGATCGCGCCTTCCTTGAAGTATTGCCCGAACGAGAAGTTGCCGAGCATCTCGAAGAAGGTCAGGTGGTAGCCGTCCAGGCCGACCTCGTCGATGTCCGGCGTGCGGAACACCTTCTGCACCGTGGTCAGCAGCGGCGCCGGCGGCTCCTCGAGCCCGAGGAAGAAGGGCATCAGCGGCTGCATTCCCGCCGAGACCAGCAGGGTCGAGCGGTCGTCCGCGCGCGGGATCAGCGAGGCCGAGGGCTGGAACTCGTGGCCCTTTGACTCGAAGAACTCGCGGTAGCCCGCGCGCAGCTCGGCGGTGGTTCGCACGGGAGTGATTCTAGGTGCGGCCCCAGGCGCGCTAGCCGCTCGCAGCGCGGTCGGGCTCGTCGGGCTCGACAGCGATCTCGGCGCGGATCTTCTCCAGCGACCGGCGGATCAGGCGCGAGACGTGCATCTGCGAGATGCCGACCTGCTGGGCGATCTGCGACTGCGTCAGGCCCTCGAAGAACCGCAGGTGCAGGATCTGCCGCTCGCGCTCGTCGAGCACGCGAAAGCCCGGCGCGAGCACGGCGAGGTCCTCCGTCAGCGCGTAGCGCGGCTCCTCGGTGCCGAGCGATTCGAGCGGGTCGAGCTCGCCCTCCTCGTCCTGGCTCGCGCCGACCGAGAGCGAAAGGGAGCTGTAGGCGCGGCCCGACTCGAGCGCCTCCAGCACCTCTTCGTCCGTCACCTCGGCGGCCTTGGCCAGCTCGGCGATCGTCGGCGAGCGGCTGAGTTGAACGGTCAGCTCCTCGAGCAGCCGTGAGAGCTGGATGTTCAGCTCCTGCAGCCCACGCGGGACGCGGACCGACCAGCCGCGGTCGCGGAAGTGGCGCTTGATCTCGCCGATGATGTTCGGCGTCGCGTAGGTCGTCAGCTCGACACCGCGATCGACGTCGAAGCGGTCGATCGCCTTGATCAGGCCGATCGCGCCGATCTGGACGAGGTCCTCGAGCTGCTCGCCGCGATAAGCGTAGCGGCGCGCGAGCGACCGAACGAGCGACATGTACTGCTCGATCAGCTGCTCCCGCGCGGCGAGGTCGCCCTCCTCGTGGTAGCGGCGCAGCAGGACCTTGTCGCTCTCGGCCATCAGCCCTCGCGCTCCGCCACGCGCTTGCGCAGCTCGAGCCACCCGTCGGCGTCTAGCTGGTACCCGTCGAGGACCGTGTCCAGGATCCGGCGCAGCGTCACCTCGTCGCCGGGATCGCGCTCGAGCTCTCCGCGCAGAGTGCCGTCGGGGAACGGGCCGACCGTCGCGCGCAGCGAGCCCTCGGCGAGGCAGAGCTTGACCGTGACGTGGCCGTTGCTCGCCGCCCGCTCGAGCACCGCGTCAAGGGCAGTCTCCAGGTCGTCGAGGCTCTCGAAGGTCAGGCCGAGGCGCGCCGCGAAGCCGCCGAGCACGAGGTGCGCGACCTCGTGGAACGGCTCCTCGCGCGGAATGCTGAGAGTGATCTCGTCGCCGGTCATCTGCCCCGTTCTTCAAACGCGGCAACGGCCTGGGAGGTTTCGCGAGGATCCGGTAGTCCGATCGTGCCTGCACCTACGACAACGTCATGTTCGTAGAGCACGGCCGCCTGGCCCGGCGCGACGCCGTACGCGGGCTCGTCGAGCAGGAGGCGGAAACCGCTCTCGGTCTCGATCGCCTCGGCGGGAAGCGCCGGCGAGCGGTAGCGCAGCTTCGCGTCGACCCGGCTCACCGGCACGTAGAGCCGGCCGCGGGCCTCGACCTCGGTCGTGGCAAGAGCCTCGCGACGACCGGCGACGACCGTGTTGGTGGAAGGGTCGGCGCGCAGCGCGTACAGCGGCTCGCCGGCCGCGACTCCGAGGCCACGTCGCTGGCCCGGAGTGAACCGCCAGAAGCCGTCGTGCCGCCCGATCTCGCTGCCGTCCTCGTCGACGACCGGGCCGTCCGCAGCCTCGAGGCCGTGCCGCTGAAGGAAGTCGCGGTAGTCGCCGCCGGCCAGGAAGCACGCCTCCTGGCTCTCGGAGCGGCCGGCCGCGGCGAGCCCGGCGCGCGCCGCCTCGGCCCGCGTCTCCTCCTTCGTCTGCTCGCCGAGCGGGAACCAGATCCGCTCGAGCAGCCGCGGGTCGAGCCGGCCGAGCATGTACGACTGATCCTTGGCCGCATCGGCCCCGCGTGCGAGCAGGAGCCGTCCGCGGTGGCGGACGATGCGCGCGTAGTGACCGGTCGCCAGGCGCTCGGCACCAGCGCGCGCGGCAAAGTCGACGAGCTCGGCGAAGCGGAAGCTGCCGTTGCAGCGGATGCAGGGGTTCGGGGTCTCGCCCGCCGCGTAGCCGCGGATGAACGGGCCGACGACCGCGCGCCGGAACTCCTCGCGCAGGTCGAGGGTCACGTGCGGGAGACCGAGCGCGTGGCAGGTCGCGCGGGCGGCGAGGACGGCCTCGGGCGAGCAGCAGGCGCGCTCGGCATCGGGCCCCCGCGGATCGAGCCAGAGGCGAAGCGTCACGCCGATCGCGCCGGGGCCCGCTCGCAGCAGCGCCACTGCACTGTCGACGCCGCCGCTCATGGCGACCGCGACCCGGCCGGGCTCCGGCGCAGCGGTGAAGATCGGCCCGAGCGCATTCGCGAGCGCGTCCACGGCCAGCTCGTCGCCGCCCACGGCCGCGGCCTCGAGGAGGGTCAGGCCCTCGAGCGGCCGCTCGAGCCCATCCGCCTCGGCGCTGACGATCCGCTCGCCTTCGACCGCGAGGCGGATGAGCGCCCAGCGTCCGTCACGTGAGGAATCGCCGGCGAGCTCGACCATCAGCCCAGGCTAGCGAGATGCGCAGGGGGAACGCGTGGCTCCCCCTGCGCTGCCCCACCCTGCCGCTGTCCCGAGCTCGATGCGAACCTGGATAGCCAGGTGGGTGCCGCGTCGGCCTTCGAGCGCCAGGCGCCCTCGGGTCGAACGACGGCTCCCTCTGCATCGGTGTTGGTTCTACATTGAGAGCCCGGGCACGTACAGGGTCGAGCACCTCTCACTCTAGCGCGGCGGCGTTCCGGCGAAGACCCACTGGATCCTCTGGACGCCGTCGATCCCGAGCTTGCCGGCGAGCGCAGGCGTCAGCTCGAACTTCCGCCCGGGCGGCACCGGCCCGTGTTCGATCACCTGCACCAGGAAGTGCGGGCTGTTCTCGTAGGCGACGTAGAGCTTGATTCCGCAGGGGAGCACCGAGTCGGTGACGCCGAGCGTGCCCGGCTGGATGGTGACGCCGCAGTTCGTCACGCGGCCCGTCTTCTGGAGCGTCCCGCCGGCAAGGCTCGTGCGCCACTGCCCACCCTGGAGCGTGACCGGCTGCAAGAGGCTGCGCGTCTGCTGCTTGCCGTTGTGAGACGTCAGCGCGAGCGAGACGACCGCCGCCAGCAAGGCGACTCCCGCCAGGGCGATCTCGCGCTGGGCGAGGACCGGGCTCAGCGGAGCTCCTGCAGGCGCATGTCGTCGAGCGCGGCGCCGAAGGCCTCGCGGATCAGCGGGTCGAAGTCGACCGACAGGTCGCCGGAGGCATTGGCGAACTGCCGCAGGCTCATCAGCAGGAGCGTCCGCTCCTCGTCCAGGGCCGGGCTCCGGCCCTCCTGCTCGCTTGCGATGCGCTCGAGGTCCCAGACGTTCCACTCGCGCGGCGTGGAGTCGTGGCGGACGAGCGGCAAGACGACCTCCGGCTCGGGCTCAGGCTCGGGCGGTGGTGGCGGTGGCGCGACCGAGAGGGCCGGCTTCGCCACGGGCTCGGGCTCGGCTTCGGGCTCGGGCTCGGCTTCAGGCTCGGCTTCGGGCTCAGGCTCGGGCTGCGGCTCGGGCGCCGCGGGTGGCTCCGAGACCGGCTCGGCCTCGACGTCGGCCTTGCGTCGATCGGCGGCGGAGCGAGACTCGCTGCGCTCGACGACCGCAACCAGCAGCCAGGCGCAGAACATCACGACCGCGATCCAGACCCACCCGAGCTGGGCAAGCCCGACGGCCGCCGCGACCAGCACGAGGAAGCCAGCCTCGAGCACGAAGCGCGCGATCGTCGTCCGGTGAAGCCTCACGTGCCGGTCTCCTTTGGCTTCTCGGGCTCGTCCTTGTCCCCGGCCGGGGAACCGAAGAGCTCCGCGACCTCCTGGGAGGCACGACTCGACTCGGGCGCGGCCCGGCGCGGGAGCAGCTTGACGTGCCGCGGCGTCGCAGGCTCCGGCGCCTCGGGCTCGGGCTCCCGGCGGCGCAGGAGCGAGCGCACGCGCCGTCCGAGCGAAGGCTCGGGCTCACCCTCTTGCTCCGATCCGGTTTTGGGTGCTTCGACCTCCGGCTCCGCTGCGGACTCGGGAGCGGGCTCGAGGATCGCCAGCGCTTCGGGCTCAGGCTCTTCGGGCTGGGTCTTGTCCAGTACGGGCCCTTGGGGCTCGGACTCTTCGGGCTGGGGCTCGTCCGGCTCGGGCTCTTCCTGCGCGGGGTCGGCTTTAGTCTCGGGCGGCGCCACGACGGTCCGCTCCTCGACCGGCGGCCCGAAGATGCGCTTGGGCCCCTCGTCCTCGTCCCAGGCAGAGCGCGGCGACAGGTATGAGAACGGCGAGCGGTCGATCCGTTCGGACGTCAGCTCCGCGAGCGCGACGAGCACCCATGCCGCCGCCATGATGATCACGATGTAGAGCGGCCTCAGATTGGCGAGCCCGGCGCCCAGCGCAAGCAGCACGAGGAACCCCGCCTCGAGCGCGAACCGGACTCCGAGCCGGCGCGGAAGCACGCGAAGAGACTAGCCGGTGTCGTTGCCGTTTTCGTCCGCCTCGGCCCCAGTCTGGGACGACTCGCGCTCAGGCGGTGAAGACGGCGGTGGTCCGGGCGAGACCGGCGGCTCGGGCGGCTCGGGCTCGGTGGCGGGCTCTGCGGCCTCTACCGTGCGAGGCGCTCGCAACAGGGCGTCGCGCTCGCCTTCCCCGGGCGCCCCAGAAGCGGCCGACGCAGTAGCGGCAGCGGACGCAGCGTCGACGATCGTCTGCGCCACGCGACCGATGGCTTCGTCGCCGAGGCCCGCGGCGCTGAGCAGCTGCTCCGCGCCTTCCTGCGCGCGCGCGATGATCGCGCCGGCCTGTGACCGCGCCCACTCGAGTGTCGACTCGACTTCGGCGCGGGCCGAATTGGTCAGCTCGGTCGCCTGGTGCCGTGCCTGCTCGAGCAGCCGGGCAGCGCGCGACTCGGCCTCCTTGATCTCCTGCGCAGCCTGCTGCTGCGCCTCCTGCAGGGTCTGCCGCGCCTCTGCCTTCGCCGCGTTGATCATCTCTGCCCGCTGGCGCTCGCTCTCGCCGCGATAGCTCTCGACCTGCGCCTCGCGTTCCTGCAGCTCGCGCTGGCGCCGCGTCACTTCCTCTTCGGTGCGGCGAAGCTGCGATGCCGAGGCGGTCTGCGCGTCGCGCTCGACGGTGTCGGCCATCTCGGCGGCGGCCCGGATCAGGTGCAGCGCATCCATGCGGACCGCGTGCCCGCTCGGCTCGACCCCGCTCTGCCCGGCGGCCTGCAGCACCCGCAGCTGAACCTGCAGCTGGGTCGTGTGGCGCCGGAACGCCTCGAAGGCGTCGCGGACCTTGTCGCGGTCGTACCCGTCGCTCGCGCTCGGCAGGTCCTCGACCCGTGGCAACGACGTCAGCGCCGGTGCTTGCTGTGCTCGTTCTTGCCCTTCTGGTGGCATCGCGTGCTCGTCTCCCTGGCTCGACCTGCGTACAAGTATGCCCACTGCATCGGCGGGCGAGGCACGTGCCCTTAGGAGGCTCGGGCGTTAGGAGCTCGGGTCCTCCTCGACAACCACCTGAATTCCAAGCTCGTCGAGCTGCACCTGCTCGACCGGTGAGGGGGCGCCGCTCATCGGGTCGAGGCCGGCCTGGTTCTTCGGGAAGGCGATCGTGTCGCGCAGGTTCGGCTCCTGCGCCAGCACCATCAGCATCCGATCGATGCCGAACGCGATCCCGCCGTGCGGCGGGGCGCCCATGCCGAGCGCCTCGAGCAGGAAGCCGAAGCGCTCGCGTTGCTGCTCCGGCGAGATCTGCAGGATGTCGAACACCTTCGACTGCAGCTCGGACTCGTGGATCCTGAGTGAGCCACCGCCGAGCTCCTCGCCGTTGCCGACGAGGTCGTAGGCGACCGCGAGCGCCGCACCCGGGTCGCTGTCGAGCAGCGGCTCCGACTCGGGGGTGGGCCGCGTGAACGGATGGTGCACGGCCGTCCAGCGCTGCTCCTCCTCCGACCAGCCGAACATCGGGAAATCGGTCACCCAGAGGAAGCGCCACTCGCCACCGGGGATCAGCCCGAGCTCCTCGCCGAGGCGCGAGCGCAGCGCCCCCAGCACCCGCGCGACGATCTCCGGCCGGTCGGCTCCGAAGAGGACGGTCGTCGCCGGCTCGGCGCCGATCGCCTGCAGCTCCGGCTCGGAGAGGAACTTGAGGATCGGCGAGCGGGCCTCCCCCTCCTCGTCGAAGACCACGTAGGCGAGGCCCTTGGCGCCCCAGCTCTTCGCGAACTCCTCCAGGTCCTCGAGCTCCGCGCGTGAGAGCTGCTGCGGCACGGTCAGGCAGCGCACCGCATCGGCCCCGCCGAAGACGTTGAAGCCGGAGCCGCGTGTTGCCTCGGTCAGGTCGCGGATCTCGAGCTTGAAACGGAGATCGGGCTTGTCGGTGCCGTAGCGCAGCATCGAGTCGGCGTAGGAGAGGCGCGCGAACGGGATCTCCACTTCGAGCCCCAGGCACTCGCGCCACACCGCCTGGATCATCCGCTCCATCAGCTCGAGGATGAACTCGACGTCGGGGAACGCCATCTCGACGTCGAGCTGGGTGAGCTCCTGGACACGGTCGGCGCGCAGGTCCTCGTCCCGGAAGCAGCGCGCGATCTGGAAGTAGCGCTCGAAGCCGGCGATGACCAGCAGCTGCTTGAGGATCTGCGGCGACTGCGGCAGCGCGAAAAAGCGTCCCGGCTGGAGGCGCGAGGGGACGATGAAGTCGCGCGCGCCCTCGGGGGTCGGCTTGAACAAAATCGGCGTCTCGATCTCGAGGAAGCCGGCCTCCTCCATGATCCGCCGGATCGTCGAGACCATCCGCGCACGCAGGCGCAGGTTGCGCTGCAGCCGCGGCCGGCGGAGGTCGAGCCAGCGGTAGCGGAGACGCAGTGTCTCGTCGACGCCCTCCTCGTCGAGCTGGAACGGCAGCGGCGGGCAGCGCGAGAGGATCTCCAGCCGGTCGACCTGGAGCTCGACCTCGCCGGTCGGGAGCGCGGGGTTGACGTTCTCCTCCGCGCGGGCGACGACCTCGCCCTCGGCCCGGAGCACGAACTCATTGCGGATCTCGCGGGTCGCGGCCGCGGCTTCGGTGCTGCGCTCCGGGTTGATCACCAGCTGGCCGATCCCGCTCGAGTCGCGCAGGTCGATGAACACGAGGCCACCGTGGTCGCGTCGCCGCGAGACCCAGCCGGCCAGCGTGTGCCTCTCGCCGACGTGCTCCTTGCGCAGCTCGCCAGCGCCGACGTCGCGCCAGGTCATCGCCTTAGCCTCTCGGCCAGCTCAGCGGTCGGGACCTCCTCGTCCTCCTCGCCTGAGCGGCGGATCTTGGAGCGCTCCGGGCCCCACTCGACCACGGCCTTCGCGCCGAGCCGGTTCGCGTGCGTGACCTGGCCCTTGAATGAGCGGCCGCCGTAGTCGACGTCGGCGCTCAGGCCGGCGCGGCGCAGCTCCGCCACGAGCGGCAGGGCGCTGGGCTTGTGGTCGCTCTCGAGCAGGAGCACGAAGACGTCCAAGCCGGGCTGCTCGGAAGTCGCCCCGGCAGCCTCCATCGAGAGCAGCAGGCGCTCGACGCCCGCGCCGAACCCCATCGCGGGGGTCGGCGGGCCGCCGATCTCCTCGATCAGCCCGTCGTACCGGCCGCCGCCGCAGATCGAATCCTGTGCGCCGATCGCCTCGTCCACGAACTCGAAGGCCGTGCGCGTGTAGTAGTCGAGGCCGCGCACCAGTGTCGGGACGAGGGTGTACTCGACCGCGTAGTTGTCGAGCAACGCCTTCACCTGCTCGAAGTGCTCACGGCATTCGTCGCAGAGCGCGTCCCCGATCTTCGGTGCGTCGGCGAGAGCCTGCTGCACCTTCTCGCTCTTCACGTCGAACACCCGCAGGGGGCTGGTCGCGCGCTTCTGGCGCGCCTCGTCGTCGAGCAGGTCGTCATGTGCGTCGAGCCACTCGACCAATCGCTCGACGTACTGCGGGCGGCAGTTCTGGTCGCCGATCGAGTTCAGCTGGAGCTCGTAGTTCGTCACGCCCAGCCGCGCGAGCAGCTCGTCATAGAGCTGGATCACCTCCGCGTCGACTGCGGGGTCGGAAGTGCCGATCGCCTCGACGGAGATCTGGACGAACTCCCGGTAGCGGCCGCGTTGGGGAGACGCGTAGCGGTACATGTTCGCGATCGTGTAGAGCTTGACCGGCTGGCCCTCGCGATGGAGCCCGTGCTCGAGGTAGGCGCGGGCGATCGGAGCAGTGGCCTCGGGCCGCAGGGTCAGCGAGCGGCCGCCGCGGTCCTCGAACGTGTACATCTCCTTGTGCACGATGTCCGAGCCGGCGCCGGAGGTTCGCTGGAAGAGGGCGGTGTCTTCGAAGTCCGGCGTCAGGATCGGGCGGTAGCCGTAGAGCGAGCAGAGTCGCTCGACCTCGCCCGTCACCAGGCGCCAGAGCGGCTGCTCGGCGGGGAGGATGTCGTGGGTGCCTCGCGGCGCCTCGAAGGTCGTCACGAGACGCGCAGGTCGGCCAGGAACGGGTTGCGGGCGAGCTCGGTGCCGAGTGTGGTCGGCGGGCCGTGGCCGGAGTAGACGACGGTCTCCGGTGGGAAGCGCTCGGTCAGGGCGCGGAGGGTCTCGATGAGCGTGTCCCAGTCGGCGCCGGGGAGGTCGACTCGTCCGACCGAGCCCGCGAAGAGGACGTCGCCCGAGAAGAGCGCCTCGTCGGCGTGGTATGCCAGGTGTCCCGGCGAGTGGCCGGGGACGCGGAGCGTCTCGAAGGTGATCCCAGCGAGCTCGAGCGTCTCGTCGCCTGCGAGCAGGACGTCGGGCTTGAAGGTGCGGGCAGGCACGCCGGCCGGGACGAGCTCCGGGAGGTTCTCGAGCATCGCCTGCTCGTCCTCGGCCATGTGCACCGGAGCGGCGGTGCCCTCGGCGAGCTCGGCGACTCCGAGCAGGTGGTCCCAGTGGCCGTGCGTGATCAGGATCGCACTGCAGCGGGCCCCGACCCCCGCCAGCTCCAGGCGGAGTTGCGCAGCGTCGCCGCTCGGG
>Ga0209473_1002088_pt1 | contig 10991 bp, 8 predicted proteins | sample GraSoiAngelo_133_FD_185890 | JGI IMG/M metagenome (GOLD analysis project Ga0209473, IMG submission 185890) | Grasslands soil microbial communities from the Angelo Coastal Reserve, California, USA - 14_0929_05_20cm (SPAdes) (version 2) | ecosystem: Environmental > Terrestrial > Soil > Grasslands ...
CGAATCGGAACTCGAGCGCGCCGAACGACTGGAACAGTTACGCTTTCTCGATCACGGCATTGAGATTCATGTGGCGGAGACTCCCTATGACACAGTGGGAGTGGATACAGAAGAGGACCTCAAGCGAGTCGAGGAAATCCTAAAGAGGAGCTAGAGACGCAGCATGCTGCGTCTCCACCAGGCAAGCGAACGGAGCCGACTAGCCTGGATTTGCTTTTGCAAGCAGCTAGTCCCGAGTCGCGTGCACCTCGAGATATTCGGCTCTGATCCTGGTTGTATTGCCCGTGGCCTGATTGTGTTCATTCCACAGCTTCTCCAGATCAGCGCTGAGAGCCGCCTGGCCGTTCTCGTCCAGCTTCGAAAACGCGACCTGCGTGGGTCCAAAATACTTGCGGAAGAGCGCCAGGACTTCAGCGGGAGGAAACGGAAAGTCGAAATCGCAGGTGCGGCGCGTGCAGTCAATCTGTTTGGCGCCCCCGCCGAGGCGCTGGCGCACTACCTCTTCGTCTCCCCACAACGCGGGCGGCGGAATGTCTGCAGGCGGCGGGACATGTTTTGCGCTGATGCGGAACATCTTGCCGACGAAGCCCATCGGCGTCCAGTTGGCCATGGCGATCATGCCGCCGGACTTGGTGACGCGCAGCAACTCTCGCGCAACCAGCTCGGGACGCGGCGCGAACATGGCTCCGAAAGTTGACATCGCTACGTCGAATGCCGAATCGGGAAACTCCAGTTGCTCGGCGTCGCCTTCGCGGACCTCGACCTTCAGTGCTTCCTTCGCCGCACGCGCGCGTGCCTGCTCCACGAGGTTGGTGGCAATATCCACGCCTGTGACTTCAGCTCCGGCTCGCGCCGCGGGAATCAGCGTGTTGCCGGTGCCACACGCCACGTCCAGCACACGTGTGCCTGGCCGCAATTTCAGCCGCGAGACAAACGCCTCCATCTCCTTCTCGGCATAGCGCGCGATCACGCCAAAGTCGCCCGCCATCCAGGTATCGCGCATTCGCGACTTCAGCGCGGACATGTCTATCGCAGCAGGTTGCATGGGTTTCTCTCCTGGCAAGTATTGGAAATGGGCGCTAGGAAAACGTCAATGGCGGTGGTTGATCCTTCGTTCTGACGCATGCGATGGATTGTGAATTTGCCGAAGGGATACATCCCCGCAGGATGTAACTGCGCGAGCGCTCCAGTGAATACGTGATCGCGGCGAGAGTTAGTGCCGCAACTCCAATGATTACCAGGCGAGCCCGCACGTTGTTCTCTGACGGCGCGAAGCGCGCAATCAGCGCTCCGCAGAACATCCCGGCCAGGAGACCTCCGAGATGGCAGAAATTGTCAGTCGTGCCCGCGCCCATGCCGAGGATGATATTAAAGCCCACAAAGAAAATCAGGCTGCGGAGTTGGGCCTGAATTACCGGTTTTGGCAGCGTGAATTCGCCAAGATAAAAGCTGGCGATCAAAGCTCCGGCGAGTCCGAAGATTGCGCCCGAAGCTCCCACACTCAGCCGCCCCGGATGCAGTCCAGTGCTGGCGAGTCCTCCCGCGACTGCGCTGATGAAGTAGATCGCGCCAAAGGTAAGTGTCCCATATAGGGATTCGCAAAGAGCGCCAAGGTCCCACAGGCACCACATGTTGAAGGCGATGTGAAGCAGGCTGCCGTGGAGAAAAGCGTAGGTAATCAGCCGCCACCATTCCCCATTGAAAGTCAGCGGTCCGAAGTTGGCGCCGGAACCAACCAGCTGCTGCGGAGAAGGATCGGAGAGCAGTCCGCCTCCAACCAACCCCATGAGGATGTAAACAGCGATGTTGATTCCAACCAGCGCACGGCTCAGATTCACGGAGCTTACGCCAGCGCGCTGCCATGGACGAGTGATGACAGGCTGCGGCGCGTCCTCAGGCAATTCGCCGCGCTGCGCAGCCTCGTGCTGCACACACCAGGTGCAAAGCCTCTTCCCAAAAGAGAACCCAGCTAGCTTACGTCCGCAACTGGAGCAGTTAGCCACTGTTAAAGGTGTATCACAAGAAGCGGTGGTCGGCACTCGGCGGTCGGCCAGCCACCCGGACCAGGCCAATGAACCAGCGATCCTGCGCGAAGCTCCTTTTCGTGGCTAAAAGGCAAAGGCTTTGAACACGGAGGTCACGGAGGATTCGGAGGGAAGAACCAAAAGCTCACACTCGGATTGGATGGATGATTGTTTGGTGAATCATCCATTCCGTGTGATTGCGCGATCGGCGAAGTCGACTCAGTCGCAAGACATGACGCTTCCATTCATCCCGCCATCGCGTTCAATGAATCCATGCTCCAGCCTTAGACATTTTCCTCCCCCTTCCTCCGTGACCTCCGTGTTCAAAAGCTTTTGCTTTAACCCACGCAAACTCAGAATCCACGCAATCGTCCCGGCATCAGCCAGTACGGTCGGCCAGCCGCCAGCACGAGGCCAATGAACCAGCGATTCTGCGCGAAGCTCCTTTTCGTGGCTAAAAGGCAAAGGCTTTGAACACGGAGGTCACGGAGGACTCGGAGGGAAAAACCAAAAGCTCAGACGCGGATTGGATGATTATTTGCGGATTGGACGGATGATCGTTTGGTGAATCATCCATTCCGTGTGATTGCGCGATCGCCGAAGCCTACTTTCAATCCCAGGAGATGATTTCGCCGTTCATCTTTTCAGGCCCGTCCAATGAATCCATGCTCCAGCCTTTGACGTTTTCCTCCGCGTCCTCCGTGACCTCCGTGTTCAAAGCTTTTGCTTGAGCAGTAGGCAGAGGCATCGGCTTTAGCCGCTGAGCTCGGGTACGGTTACATCGAATAACGTATATGTCGCTCCAAGTCCCGGAAGCGTGGGTCCGATCGCAAATCGTCCAATCGAGGATCAAGTTTCACCAGAGCGAATTTGATCTCATGCTGCTGGTAGGCTTTTGCGCATAGCACGCTTGGTCCGCCCATGGTGGCCCGGGCACTTGCGAATCGCCAACAAATTTACATTTCATGCGCCGGTAAGCGAGTACCGCGCCTCCGGCGCTCAAGCTTCTTGTTTTCGCTAACCCAGGGTTCCTACCCCTGGGCTAGAGAATTCCGCGCTTCGCGCTGGCTTGATGGTTTACACGCGCTCCCGAATCAGCTCCTCATCTCATCGTTGAAAGATCACCTGATCGTGCCGCATGGTCCGCGTACTTGATGTAGAACTGATTTTGAAAAATCTCCTGAGGATCATATTGCCGCTTTAGCCGGAAGAATTCTTCCGACTGCGGATAGGCGCGGTGGAACTGCTCCACGGTTGCGTGGAGGCGGTAAGGCAGGTAATAGCGTCCACCAACTTTCAGCGCCGCATCCACAAGCTCTGTGGTGATGTCTTGCATTTTTCGGTCGCCCTGCTCAGTGCGAGGCTGACTGAAGAACATGACAAACGCAATCATGTGTTTGTCTGCATATCGCAAGAACGTATCTGGATCCTCCTCCACGTCCCTCACAGTCACGTTCAGCAGATCGGCATTGTGGCCACGGATGATCTTCTTGGCCTGGAGCAGGAAGGACCCTGCTCCTTCGCGAGGCACAAAGTATTCATGTAGGATATCGGTCGTCTCCGCTGAGCGGTCGAGGTACCATTCTGGGCTGTCGTTCATCAGTTGATTGCGCGAAAACACTGTTCCCTGCAGGTAAGGCAGGACTTTGGTTTCCGCTTCCCAGCGCATCCCTTTGCCGTAATCATTGCCGGCAGAGCCGCGAAAGACCGCTCGCGCCATCCAGCGTGAATCAGCCTGCACGAGCTGCGGAATGGGTCCCGAATCGGGATAGAACATGTTGATCAGCACTTCGTCGAAGATATTTGCAGGAGTAGTGTTCAGCCTGGCATAAACCATCCTGACTCCCGGCTTTTCGCGAATCTTGCGGTCGAAAGCCTGCATAGCTCGGCCAAGCGGCACCAGGGCTTGCTCAAGCCTGAGCCGTTCGTTAGCAACGACGTGCAGGTCAGCGTCAAGGATGACGCCGAAAAGACCATAGCCACCCAGCGCAAGCGAGAACAGTTCCTTATTTTCAGACCGGCTGCAGCGCACAACCTTTCCATCTGCCTTCATCAGGCGGAACGATTCCACTGTCGAAGCGACCGGCGGACGCCCATACTGCCAGCCATGGCAATTCACGCTGAGCGATCCTCCCACCGTGAACGCGTTGTCAGACTGCATCACCTGGATCGATCGCCCGTGCTTATCCAGATACGGAATAATCTCTGCCCACGTTGCCCCAGCCTGCACGTGCAGCAGATTCCTGGCTTCGTCTAACCCCATGCCATTCAGCGGGCGCATGTTGATGTTGATCCCACCCGGATAGATGGTCTGGCCGCCCATACTGTGACGAGCACCCGCGATGGACACGTGCAGACCGGACTCCTGCGCTCTATGCAGCAACTCGCGCAGCTTTCGTTCAGCTTCGTCAACATTGGAAGGCACGTCCCAGTTCTCAGCGACGCGAGTCTTGTTCATCCGGCTGACGTCATCTGCATATCCATGCGGCAGCTTCTCGATAGCTGCTCTGTCTCTGTAGGTGGTTCGCGCCAGATGGAAGATGGGAGGCCCAATCAGAATCAACGCCAGCGCACCCGCTGCAATTCCGAAAAGGAGTGTCTTAGAGCGAAGGAGCATTTCGCATTGAAGATAGCCCAGAAATAGGGTTCGGGTGTTGCCTTAGTCGTGCCACTGTTGGCCCGGCTTTTGTTTCTACGGTGTAGGGAGGGGCACCGGCTTTAGCCGTGCCGGCAAAAATGCATTCCGCGATTGGGCTGATCCACAGTTGCGCGCCTCCGGCGCTCGATGCCAACTGGCTCAAATGAGGTTCGGGGCCGCAGGGCGGGTTTGGACACTCGCCCTGCCAGCCTAGTTCACCCACTTCGTTTGCTCCATCGCTCGGATGTACTCGATGACCGACTCTGACCAGCCATCGATGTGCGTCCACTTGCCGTAGCCCACGCCGTTCTTGTAGCTGGCCACGTTGATTACGTAGCCCTTGCCGCGCGGCGCGGGAACGGTGTCGTGCGCCTGCTCGTCGGTGATCACGATCAGGCGGTCGTAGTCCTCAAGGTGGTTGAGGAGGTCTACTGCCTTGCCCAGTCGCGTGCTGCTGTGAGCCTGAGACTTGTCGATGGCGTCGCGCAAAGCGAATCCACGACGCGCCGGTACCTCTTCCAGCCCGTCCGAGAAGCTGTACACGCCGACCTTCTCTGCGATCTCGCGCAACAGCACTGCAAGACCGTAGGCAGCGTCGGTGCGCTGCATCTCGGAGCGCCGCGACAGTGGAGCGGTCATCGAGCCGGAGACATCCACCAGGATAATCGTCTTGCCCGGCAACTTCTCGGTTTCGGCCACGCACTTGAGCATCGCCTGCTCGAGCGCCTCTTCCCACTTTGGCGCATAACGCGCCGCAGCCAGGAAGCGGAACGGAAGCACTCGCGCCGTGTTCATCGAGCGAATCGCCGAGACCACTAGCGCCTCGTCGACTCCAACCTCGCGAACGTTCCGCAGGTTGCGCAGCAACGCGAGTCCACCGAGCTTTCGCTCACGCAGCAGACGCTCCCACGCTTCGCGCTTGTCGGCGCCAGACGAGAGTGCGACCTCCCACGTGTCGGGTGTAGTCAGGCTTCCCGCGATCAGCTTCTTCCAGACTTCCGCCTGCGCCTCGTCGCGAGGCTTCGCGTGCGAGAGGAAGAGCACGTCCCGCAACTTGATCGGCCCGCCGCGATCGTACTTGGCGAGCTGGTACTCATCAAACTTCGGGAAGGCCGCCGCCAGTCCCTTCTTCACCTGGCCGGAGAGCGGCGCCTTGCCGTCCTTCCAGTAAATGGCAACGAACTCGGCGAGTTCGTCGGCGCGCTGGATGACGCGAGCGAGCGTCTCCGAAACCAGAGCGCGATGCGTCTTGTGGCGAGCCATCTCGCGGACAAGCAGCAATGGCACATGGCGCAGCTTCATCTGCTCGCGCGCCTCTACCGCCAACCCCGCGACCTTCTCAACCGCAACCTTCGGCACGAGTTCGGCGATGCGGCCGGCGATCTCGACTCCGTCCTCGTAGAACTGGCTTTCCCAAAGCAGGCAAGCCAGCACCGAGCGCCGCAACTGCAGCTCCGTAGAAACCTGCCGCGCCGGAGCACCTTCATGCGTGCGACGTCCAAAGTTGAGTTTAAACACGTTGAGTCGTGCCATTGTGGTTCTCCTTTCATTGTCCGCATCGATTCAAGCACCGCAGTGCCGCACCAGCGGGTCCTTCATCTACATCCAGAGCGGCGGAGTACACGACGATGCGAGCGCGCAGCGCGGAATTCTCGTAGCCCAGCGGCATAAGCCCTGGGTGTGCGAAAAAACGAATTGAGCGCTGTAGGCGCGGCACAATCGCTTGCAGCATTTAGTCGCCGGGGAACAAGGCGATGACGGTATTTTTGATCCGATATCCTGTCCAGTTAGACGACGCGGCGAAAGCCGCGACGGGAGTCGAACCCGCATCGTCGGATTACGATGTAACCCTCATCTACACCACCGGCGAAACTCTCGTGCGCGTCTCCCGATCCAGAGCGTTGGATCGTGCGACGACGCCAGCGCGCATCCAAAAACAAATTCCACTATCTCTAACGAGCTACCCCTGTGCCGCGCCTACGGCGCTCACTTTTTGAAACAATTGCTTACCCAGGGCTTACGCCGCTGGGCTACGAGAATTCCGCGCTATGCGCTGGTTTGATCGTCACACCGCGTGCGATGGATATCCACGCGACGTATCCTCGCTGAACCGGGAGGAAACTCTAGGCCACAATTTCGTGCTGCGTTTCGATCTGATCGAACCGTTCTTCTCCTTGCTCCAAAGCCAGGAGCAGACCTTGAAACTCTGCCATCGTCGCTGCGAAGTGTGCTTCCGCGAACTCTCGTCCTTCGATCTCCATCGCATCCGGGAAAAACCTGCGATAGAGCTCGATCTTCTGTGACTCCGCAGCCTCTCCCATGAACAGCTTGTAATCGATGCGCCCGGGACGCAGCAGCGCCGGGTCGAGCTCCTCTACTTTGTTGGTGGTCATCACGAACACCACATTTTCGGGAGCGTGAAAACCGTCGAGTACATTGAGCAGCCCCGAAAGGGTGACACTGAAGCGTTCAGTGGAATCGGTCTTCTGATTGCCGGTCGCCGCCTCCTGCTTTCTGCTCCATTCCTCTGCCTCCGGTCTGCGATTTCCTGCCTTCATGCAATCGATGTCCTCGAACAGAATCATTGAGTTCTCGGGCACGTCGTTCATTGCGTTCTTGAGGGTGCGATCGTTGAACTCGATCAAGTTGACGGCATAGATCGACATGCCAAACTTTGCCGCCAAGCCCGAGAGCAACGATGTCTTTCCCGTTCCGGGAGGACCGTACAACAGATATCCACGGTGGTATGGCACTCCGAGCCGGCGGTATCGCTGTCGGGACGCTCTAAATTTCTCGAGATCCCAAATCAGATGCTCTTTCTCGCCCGGCTTCAGGATCACCGAATCCAGCGAACGCGGAGTGTAAGCCTGAACGTAGGTCCAGCCATCGTCGTACACATAAAGCAGCGAAGCCGTCTTCAGCTTCTTCTTGTGGCAAGCCACGACCTCCTCGACGAACAGCTTCAGGAACTTCTGGTCCCTGCCGATGGTTCGAAACGTAAGCGACTCAATACGTCGCATGCCCCGGCCTTGCGCTTCCTCGCTTCGAAGAAACCACACGCAGAACGGCCGGCCCGCATGCCAAAACCAATGCCTCCCCGGAGCGGGAATCAGCGCCAGTTCCTCGCCGCGCAGAGTCGTATCGAGATCGACGCGGCGAATTCGCTTCAGGAATTTCTGCTCCAGGAACCATTCCTTTACCCACACGAATGCCAGGTCATCGTCTTTCACCGTGATCATCATCACTGTCTGGTCGACGAACCACGACCAAAACCGCAACGGTAAGGCGCGCAAGTACACGCCGAGACCGCCGACGATCATCAGCAGCAATCCGCCGGAGGCAAACTGGTTTTGGCCGCTCAAAATGTGATTCAAGAAGTCCAACATAACGTTCGTTTTCTAACCGGAATCTGCCCGGATTTGACGTAGGGAGGAGCATCGGCTTAGCCGTGCCGGCAATCAGCAAACAAGACTTCCGGCTTTAGTCGCTGCGGTTGCTCACCAACTCTGAACCAACCGGAGGGCTAACCTCAGCGGCTAAAAGCCGATTAATCCAGCCGTTCCCATTACGGCACGGCTGAAGCCGGTGCCCCTCCCTAATGCACATTCTGGTCAGGGAACAAGCGGCCACGGCAGGGCTTGCGCCCATGAGGATTTGAACCTCACAGCCCGAAGGCTGTTTCACCTGAGAAGTATCCGTGCCCAATCACCACTGACCGTGTGAGCTACGCTGGGGGAATGAGCAGCAGCGGTATGTCGATTAACAGTCGAAGGAACCGCGGCTTACGCCACCCAGCTATGTATTTTGTTTTGCGGGAGCGCCGAGGAATCGGCTAGTACGACCGAAGCGACGCCCTATAGCAACCGCGCCAACGTTCTGGTAACGGTTGCCCGCTTAGCGTTTTAATTGTGAAATCCGCCAATTCGGGCGTCCTTTCGTAAGAAGATAATTCAAGATGCCATGAGTGCGAGATTTTTGCAAGACCAAATTGAACGGAAGAAAGGCGAACGCGAAGGTCACGAAGTCAAAAGAAAAGGTCACAAAGAAAGCTTCGTGACCTCATCTGTTTCCTTCGTGACCTTCGTGTTCGCTCCTGGTTTTGAAGTACTCAATCTCCCCCATGAGACAGCGCCGCCGTCCGCTCCAGCTTTTCTCAGGAAAACGCGCGGCCATCGATCGCGCGCTTGATGGTCTTGAATAGCACCGCTGAGAGCACCTGGCGGTACGTGAAGCGCTGGATCCACATATCCGCCAGGAGCCAATAATCTTCGTGCTGTCGCGGATCGCGGCGTTCTAACGCAGACGCCGACATTGATTTCGCCATCAACTAGTTGATAAACTGGTCTATGGAAAAGAAAGCACAATGACTACCGTAGGCGCCTTTGAGGCAAAAACAAAGCTGAATGCTCTTCTCAAGAAAGTTGCAAAAGGGGAGACGATTCAGATCACTCTCCGCGGCGTTCCGGTGGCGAAGCTTGTTCCTGCCGGTTCTGAGGAGGCGCAAGATCCGCGCGACATCGTGCGTGACATCCGCGCGCTCAGAAAAGGCGTGACGCTGGGAAAAATACAGATCCGGGATTTAGTCAGGGAGGGGCGACGACATTAGGCACACCAAGAGGCTGGTGCTTGACGCGTCGGTCGCCGTCGCTTGGTGTTTTGCAGACGAGGCTACCTCCTTTACCGACGGAATTCTTGACCTGCTGGCAAACGGAACGACGGTGATGGTCCCGGCGCTTTGGCCGCTTGAGGTGTCGAATGCCATATTGAGCGCCGAACGCAAGAAGCGGCTTACGGTGGCGCAGGCTACGGCATTTCTTCGTCGCGTGTCGGGACTTCCGATCTCACTCGACGCGATGCCGCTGGGGCATGCCTTCAGCGAAGTTCTCTCTGTCGCACGGCAGCACCAGCTTACGGCATACGACGCTGCATACTTGGAACTCGCACTTCGCCAAGACCTTCCCCTGGCCACTCTCGACGAGCCCCTTCGACGTTCCGCGCGGGCTGCCGGCGTGGCGCTGATGTAGGTCAACCCCCGCTGAACGAGGCGAACACGAACGTCACGAAGTCAAAAGAAAAGGCCACAAAGAAAGCTTCGTGACCTCATCTGTTTCCTTCGTGAGCTTCGTGTTCGCTCCTGGTTTTGAAGTACTCAATCGCCTCCATGAGACAGGGCCGCCGTCCGCTCCAGCTTTTCCCAGGAAAACGCGCGGCCATCGATCGCGCGCTTGATGGTCTTGAACAGCACCACTGAGAACACCTGGCGGTAGGTGAAGCGCTGGATCCAGATGTCGGCGAGGAGCCAATAATCTTCGTGCTGTCGCGGATCGCGGCGTTCCAGGGCGAAGGCTAGTGATGACGCGAGGAAATCGATGATCAGGAAGCTGACGAAATAGATCACCAGCTTCTGGAAGGTTGCGGGATTGGCGGCGTAGGGATGGAAGTGGCGATCGATCAGATACCAGACTGCGCTTACGATGAACATTACATCGATCAGCGGCGAGACCAGTGGAAGCATGATCTGGAAGATGACGATGTTGGGGAGCGCGAACCAGCCTAGCGCGCCGCGGCGGAGCAAAGCTCCACGGTTTTTCCAGACGGCCTGGAGAATGCCGAACGACCAGCGGAAGCGTTGGCGCATCAGGCCGCGGGCGCTTACCGGGGCTTCGGTGTAGGCTAGCGCGCGGTCTTCGTAGATGACGCGGTAGCCGCTGCGCAGGATATTCATTGTGAGATCGGCGTCTTCGGCTACGGTGATGGCGTGATAGCCGCCGGCTTTCTTCACGATCTCGGTGCGCCATGCGCCCAGTGCGCCGGGGACGACCGTGACGGCGCCGAGCAGGTCGAGCGCGCGGCGCTCGAAGTTCTGGCTGGTGATGTACTCGAGAGCCTGCCAGCGCGTCCAGATATTCACGCGATTTCCCACTTTGGCATTGCCGGCTACGGCGCCGATGCTGCGATCGGCAAAATGCGGAATCAGGCGGGCGATGGCTTCGCGGGCGATTACCGTATCGGCGTCGATGCCGATGTAGAAATCTTCGGTCACCTGCTCGAGGCCGTAGTTCAGGGCTTCAGCTTTGCCGGAATTGGGCTTGGTGAGAACTACTACTTTCCCGGCGCTAATTTCATTTTGGAACTTGCTGGTGGCGATCTCGAGCGTCCGATCCTTCGAGCCGTCGTCAATGACGATGACGCGCAGGTTGCGATAGCTCGACGCCAGCACCGAGCGAATCGTGCGCTCGATGACTTTCTCTTCGTTATATGCGGGGATCAACACTGCGATCGCCGGCCTGAAGGCGGGATCGAGGTTTTGCGACGACGAGCCCCGAATG
>Ga0209473_1002094_pt1 | contig 10975 bp, 9 predicted proteins | sample GraSoiAngelo_133_FD_185890 | JGI IMG/M metagenome (GOLD analysis project Ga0209473, IMG submission 185890) | Grasslands soil microbial communities from the Angelo Coastal Reserve, California, USA - 14_0929_05_20cm (SPAdes) (version 2) | ecosystem: Environmental > Terrestrial > Soil > Grasslands ...
TCCAAATATTACTCATGCGCAGGGCATAATCGCTCACGCGCTCTCACGACAGGGCAAAGGCTGGTTTGAACAACGGCTTGGACCGAACGTCGAGATTCAATGGTTTACTTATAACGCAGGACCTTCGGCGATGGAGGCGATCTTTGCCAAATCGCTTGATGTAACATACGTCGGCCCAGGGCCCGCGCTTAATGCATACTTCAAATCCAACGGTGAAGAAATTCGCGTAATCTCCGGCGCAGCCAATGCTGGCGCCGCCCTGGTGGTAAAGGCCGATTCGCCGATCAAGGCGCCCACAGATTTTCGTGGCAAAAAAATTGCCACGCCTCAGCTCGGCAATACTCAGGATATTTCCTGCCGGGCTTGGTTAAAAGCGCAAGGGTTCAAGATCACTCAAACCGGCGGTGACGTGACGGTGATTCCAACGGCGAACCCGGATCAGCTCGCACTATTCCAGAGTGGCGGGGTTGCTGCCGTTTGGACTGTCGAGCCGTGGGTGACTCGTCTCGAGCGAGATGCAAAAGCGCGCGTTTTTCTCGAAGATAAGGATACGATCACAACCTGGCTTGTATCTAGTGTGAAGTTCCTGCGTGATCGACGCGACCTAGCCAAGAAAGTCGCGGACGCGAATGTGGAACTGACGAAATGGATCCAGCAGAATCAAGCACAGGCGCAAAAGTTACTCATTGAGGAACTGAAAGCCGAAACGCGGGCTGATTTCGCACCAGATGCCGTCGCGCAGGCATGGAATCGGATTCAATTCACAAGCGACGTATCTCGCGACTTGATCGCCAAATCGGTGCAGGATGGAAAAGATGCGGGTTTTTTGAAGGGCTCGACAGACACGTCGAAGCTAATCGAAACTCCGTAAAATGCATCTAGCTCACCGCCACCACTCCTCAGCCACCGAGGAGCTCCAAGTCATCGCACCCTCGAAGCTCGCGATCGAGAATGTGTCGAAAAGCTTCAAAGGTGGATCCGGCTCTGTCCTCGCTTTGGATAGGGTGAGTCTCAATGTTGCTGAGGGAGAATTCGTTTGTCTTGTGGGCGCGAGCGGCTGCGGCAAAACGACATTACTCAACATGATTGCCGGCTTGGAAAAACCCGACAGCGGAACGGTATGCGCTGATGGCAGACCGGTCACTGGACCAGGCCGTGAGCGCCTCGTCATGTTCCAGGAACCAGCGCTGTTCCCGTGGCTGAACGTGTTTGGGAACGTTCTGTTTGGACTCAAGCTCAAACCGAATCTGACTAAAAAAGATCGGCAAGACGTAGCCAAGTACTATCTGGAACTGGTCGGTCTGAGCCGGTTCGAGCGCGCCAATATTCACGAGCTATCTGGTGGAATGAAACAGCGGGTCTCGCTTGCCCGCGCGCTGGCTCCCAATCCGCGCATGCTTCTCATGGATGAGCCGTTCGCGGCTCTTGATGCGCTGACTCGTGAGCAACTCTATGGGGATCTTCAGCGAATCTGGAAAGCGCGGAACAAAACAATCGTGTTTGTTACGCACAACGTCCGAGAGGCCGCATGTCTCGGCGACCGGGTAATAGTTTTTTCGCCCCGTCCCGGTCGCATTCGAGAAGAATTCGCTGTGGACCTGCCTCGGCCGCGCGACATCAACAGTGTCGATCTCGCCGTTCACGCCACGGAGATTACCAAAGCGCTCAAGAGTCATAGCCAAATGGAGGTCGCAGCGGCATAATGAAACGATTTCTTTTGGCGGCGCTTTTCTTTGCCGTTCTCCTACTCATTTGGGAGGCGCTGTTTCGTGCAAAGATTTGGTCGCCTGTCCTCGTGCCTTCGCCGCGCCAAGTGGCAGCCTATTTGGAGGGCGCTGCCGTAGATGGAACTTTGCTAAAGGCAACGATTGTTACGATGCGTCGATTGGTGATAGGCTACATCATTGGGCTCGTTGTAGGGCTGCCGTTGGGATTGCTGACCGCGCGTTGGAAGCTGTGGCAGGACACGGTTGGAACGCTTGCCCTAGGCCTCCAGGGTTTGCCGAGTGTCTGCTGGGTGCCGCTTGCGTTGTTGTGGTTTGGGCAAACGGAAGCCGCCATGCTTTTCGTGGTGATAATGGGCACGCTGTGGTCGGTAGTGATCGCAACAGAAACTGGCGTACGCCATGTTCCGCCGATTTATCGCCGTGCCGCATTGACCATGGGTTCGAAAAGTTTGCACATATGGTTCAAAGTGATTTTGCCCGCAGCGCTTCCATTTATCGTTAGCGGGATGAAACAAGGTTGGGCATTTGCGTGGCGTTCACTTATGGCTGCCGAGATTTTCGTCACGATCCTGACCGGTTTCGGGCTCGGACAGCTTCTACACTACGGCCGTGAATTGAGCGCCATGGAGCAGGTTATCGGTATCATGATTGTCATCGTCGTCATTGGTTTAATGGCCGATAAAATTTTCTTCTCGCCGATTGAAAAATTCCTGCATCGCCGTTGGGGAACGAGCCAGGCATGATCTTCGGGCACAAGCGAGCGCCTGTCTCCGCGCGGCGCGAGGTGCGCGTTAGCAACAGGCTGGGATTGCACGCGCGGCCTGCCGCTCACTTTGTAAAACACGTGAGGACTTTTCGGTCCGAAATCTGGCTTGTCACCGCCCACGGCCGGTACTCGGCTTCAAGCTTGATCGAGGTTCTACGCGCCAACCTCGATTGCGGAGCTAATGCAACGCTCGAAGCACACGGTGTTGATGCTGAGGAGGCCGTGGAGCGCCTACGAAACTTGCTCGGCGAATTGGATAAGTTCGACGAATCCTAACGCAGAGGTCTTGCGACTAGAATTCCGCTATCGGAGCCATAGCGATAAAGGTATTTCGAGAGCTCGTCGTCTACGACTACTTTGCCGTAATTGCTGGGGGACGAAGCGTGCATGAAATGTAAAACACCGTCACTCGCGCGCAGTGCCAGTCCCACATGTGCGGTCGAATGGAGTCCGTTTCGCTCGCGCGAAATCACGCCAATGACGTCGCCGCTGCGCAATTTCGGCTCGATCTTCGCGACTTGGCTTTTTGGAATTTCATAGAGCGGCCGCGACGATACATTCGCTTCCATGCGCGCCAGCGGCCCGAGCAACGAGCGGTTGGCGGCAAGATAACGATAGTGCCGCCAGCCAACGCTCATCTCGCGAGCAGAATGCGGGACGCTGTGCCCGCCAAGCTGGCGCGTCACATCTTCCACCAAACCGCGGCGATCATTATCGTAAAGCCAATCTTCCAGGTAATGCAGCCGGGAAAGATAATCGCCCGTGCATTGGCCGCTGCGATAACGGTCCGTCTCGATGTGATACAGCAAACGCTCTGGAGTCCAATTTGATTCCGGTTCGTTTAACATTCGCGCAAACCCAAGTGCCGTTTCGAAAAACGTCCAGCAGTCCATCCCGTAGAAATTCACCGAAGGCGATTCAATGCGGTTATCGATCTCCAGAGTGAAATGTTTGTAGCGGGTGCCGACCAGCGCTTTTCCAACCGCCGCAGTTCGATCACCGATGGGTAGTGATTTCCAATTCTCTGCTTTCGCCTTGCCAGCCAGCCCGTTGAATTGGTCCTGTCCCTTGAACACAGTGCCGAATGGCAAGCGAGATTCGGACGCCATCCCGGCTGAACAAATCAAAGACAGTATGACGCAGACCTTCCAGCTCCGCATGTGAAGAGATGTAACTGAACGCGGGATGTAGAAAGTTACAAGGTCAAAAAGATTAGACGCTTAGACGTGAAGCGCTCGGTCTACGCCGCGTGTGAAGTTTGTAACGTTTTAACGCTTTCCACTTTGTGACTGTCTCATATCCTTCTAAGACCGTGCCAATTCGCTTTCCGAAAAACAATCGGCGAAATATTGTTCGTCAAGCGCCCGACGATGATACTCCTGTTCCACTGCGGCATTCCACCCGCGTCCGACTGCGTCCGCGCTCCGACTGGCACAAACGCAATTTCCTGACCAGCGTTTTGATTCCATCGCTGTTCGTAAAGCGATCCGGCGAATACGCGCCGCCGCAATTTCCGAAGGTTCGTGAAGGCGAGATCTGCATTACGTGGATTGGCCATGCTTCATTTCTCATCCAAACGCACGAGGTAAACATCTTGATCGATCCGATTTGGTCGAAATGGCTCAAGGTCATCAAACGATTGAAACAGCCTGGGTTCGAAATCCATCATCTGCCTTCGATTGACTTCGTACTCGTGACCCATGCCCATTTTGATCACCTCGACCGGCGCACGTTGCGGCGCGTAGCCGCGAATCAACCTATCGTGGTTCCAACCGGCGTGGGAAACCTGGTTCACGATCTAGGGTTTCACATCGTGCACGAACTCGACTACTGGCAGACCGTCAAACTCGGGCCGCTTAAGATTTCGCTTACGCCATGTCACCACTGGGGAGCCCGGTTTCTTGCGGATTTGCACCGCGATTTTGGTGGGTTTGTGATCGCATCGAACGGCCGCACGATTTTTCATTGCGGCGACACAGCTTATTTTCCGGGCTTCAAAGAAATTGGCGACCGGTTCAGTCTCGATTTGGCGTTGCTTCCCATCGGCGCCTACGAGGCACCTACAGGCCGTCAAGTCCACATGAATCCCGAAGAAGCGGTAAGAGCCTTTCTGGAATTGGGCGCCAAGACTTTAATCCCGATGCATTACGGGACATTCCCTCTCGGTTTCGAGCCGCTTCACGAACCGCCGCAGCGATTGCTTGCAGCAGCACGCGCGCACGGAATCGAGAACAATGTGCTAGTGATGACCGAAGGCAAGCCGGTGGTGCTGTGAGAATTTTAGTCGCCACGGATGAACACGGATGAAACAGGGATTGCTTTTCCTGATCCGTGAAAATCCGTGTTAATCTGTGGCCAAATCTTACCGGCGCGCTCTCAGCTGGATTACTCGTCGTTGGTTTTTGCCTGATATTGCTGTGGCACAATCCGCTCGTTTTTTGGAATGACGATTATGAGTTGTCTGTGCTGCCGGTGTTCGCCGACATGGCGCGCAGTTGGTCCGAAGGTCATTGGCCGATCCTGAGTCCGTATTCCTGGGTATGCGGCAATCTCGCGGGCGAATTCCAGTACGGCACGTTTTCGGTTTTTGTAAATGCGGCGGTCGTTTTGATCTGGAAATTTCCGCTCGCATTTCCACAACAGGCGGCTGCACTTTCGATCGCGCACCTTTTTGTGCTCGCGATTGGCGCATTCTCGCTCGCGCGCGATCGCGGTTTTTCGGTCGCCTTATCCATCTTTGTCGCGCTGATCGCCTCGTTAAACGGTTGGATTATTTGCTGGGGCGCCAGCGATTGGTTCGGTGCGCTCGGTGCGTTCACCTGGCTGCCATGGGCGTGGTGGGGCGCAGAGCGCGCTCTCGATTCGCGCCGAACGAAGTGGCGCTTCCTTTGGCCGGCGCCATTCGTCTATCTGCTCGTCACGGGCGGATTTCCCTACACCGTTGTAATGCTGCTGCTCCTCGTTGCGTGGTTGTCGCTCAAGTCACTGGTCCAAACTCGCAACATTTTCTCGACACTGCCGCTGCTCGTCGGCGTAGCCCTGGGTTTCGGTCTTTCCGCACCTGCGTGGCTGGCGCTGCTTGGTCTGGTTCAGGGTTCGGCGCGCGAGTTGCAGTCGTCTGCAGCACATTGGCAGTGGCGCGTTCCGCCTGCGGCGCTGCCGGGATTAATTCTCCCATCGTGGACGGTGAACTGGACCGATTTTTCTACCCGAGGTCGTCCGCATATGGCAGCGGAATTGGCTTGCGGGTTGGTCGCTCTTTCCGGGCTTATTGCCGGACTACTCTGGCGTGCACGCCAGCTCGTTAGGCAAATCAAATGGGAGCTCGTATTGCTCTTGCTAGTGCTCTTGCTCTGCATGATTCCAACTGCCGGTATGTTCCGATGGAGTTTTCGCTGGCTGCCATTTTTTCATCTCGTATTAGCGGTTTGTTCGGCGGAGGCTTTGCATTTAACGCCGCGCTCACCGGCCCCGGCAGTCGCGGCGCTTGGACTCGTCGTTTTGACAAGCCTCGCCGCATTGATCTTCCATACAACTGGTTCGTACGCTTTTCCGCTCACTTTGATTTTTATTGGATTGGCTGCGGTTTGGGTTTGTTTGGAATTCCTGCTACGCAGCTCCGCTTTTCATTTTTGGGTGCCCGTGGCAATTACATTTTGCGCCCTAGTTGCCACGTATCTTTGCCTCCCGACAAACTGCAGAGTGCCGCGATATAATTTTTCTCAAGAACTGGTTAAACCTGAACCGCTCGATGCGCAGCGCCTTTATCTCAGCGTGTATCCATGGGCGGAACTTACCTATGCTATGACAAACAAGCCGCAGCCGGTCGGCCAAACTCTACGGCCGGGAAGCACCTCGATGTGGGCCGGCTTGCGATTCGTCAATGGCTACAGCCCGATCCGCGCCGCAGGCGTGGCGCGTGAATTCGCAACCAGCATCCACGGTGAAATTAATCCTGACGTAGGAAGCCATTTACTCAATCATCAAGCCGGCAGAGATGGCGAGCTGGCTCTGATGGGCGTGGACGGCGTCGTCGTTGCGCAAGAGGTGAGTATTACGCCCCAGCCGAGTTCTGAATGGGAACTGGTCGTTTCAACTGATGAAGGAAAGGTTTTTCATCGGCGCCGCGCGCCGTTCTCACGCGTGCGCTCGGTTACCTCAATCGATTCGCGGCCGAACGACCAATTTGTGCTGGCGACGATCTCACAGGTTAATGAATCGCGAAATTTCGTTAACGCAGATATTGATGTACCAGCGGGTGATCGGTCAGCGCTTTTGACTTTTTCGCGCCCATATTTCCTCGGATACAAAGCCAGAATTGGAAGTCAGAAACTCGCCCTGACGTCTTATCGCGGATTATTTCCAATTTTGGAAGTTCGAGCGGGCACACATGGCCGCCTCACGGTTGAGTATAGACCAGCTTGGTTGCTGTGGGGAGGGTGCTTGGCTGTCGTTTCAGGATTGATCGTCCTCCTCGGCATTATCGCCGCGTGGCGCTACTCTTGTTCGAGTGGAACGGAATCGTGTTCCTGATTTCTATTTTTGCCTCGTTGCTTTCGCCGCCGCTGGATGCAATTATGCCAGGATGATTCCGAGACAACGGCAAATTCGCTGAGACTCAGTCATGTCGGAATATCTGGCGTCACCCTTGCTCGGCATGAAATGCGTGCGGTAAATTCCATTCACGTCCGCATCGCTGCAATACGTACTCAAGAGTCACCGGTTTTCGCCGCGGAAACATCCCTCGATCCTGCCTTCGTCCTCTGGAGAAAGCATTTCAATGTTGGTTGATCGAAACTCCTTTGGGAGCGCGCGCGTCAGGGCCAGCATCAGCCGGTTGTCGTGAATATCAGAGAAAAGATAGGGATTTTCGACAGAACGTGCAGGATCGAGACGTCGAGACTGGGATTTCGGGCTTCGCTTTCAAAACGTGTACTCTTTCCGTGAAAGGCCGAGCAGATTGAAACAATCCTGAGCAGGATTTCCGCCGGCTAGCAATTCCGGTAATTAAAAATCGGACGTGGATGTTTGCCGCTGGGAGCGTGGATTTCCACGTTTCAATGTCGCGCTTGAAGGCTGGTGTACGGCTGTCCAGACATTGAGCAACAAAATCGCTGAGCGACGCTCCCGTTTTCAGCCCCCATTGCTTCCAAGCCGACGGTATCCATTGAAGTTGAGGCCGAAGGTAAAAAATTACCGACACGTCACATTGGCTGTCGAGTCCTGCCAATAGATCGGCCATTCCGGGATTAGTCAGCTTTTCGGCGCTCGGGATCGCAAGCTGATGTCCTTTTCGCTTTAACAGAGGTGCAATTTCGGCGTTGAGTCTTCGCGTGAGGTTTTCGGAATGCTTCCTCGCCTGCTCAAGACACCAAATCGGCGTGCCGATGAGATCGGCAGCCGTTTCCGCAATCCTTAAGTTTTTATGAAAAACAAAACATTATCCTTCTGTAGGTTGCGAAAATTCTGGAAAATCGCAGTGCGAATGCTCGCACTTCCGCACTTCGCAAATCCCGTATGAATAAGGAAGGCGCGATCTCACGTAAGGCGGCGTTAAGACGGCGCGTTTATAGCAGCACGGCGCTTAGAGTTCCTTGGGATGTTCGAGCAATTCGATCACGCGTTTGAGCAAACGGCTGGCGCCGCCGCCGTCGATGCTTCGATGATCGAAGCTTAAGGTGATTTGCGCTTCGGTTTTGGGTACGAATTCGTTTTTGGTTTCTTCCCACGACGGAACCTTTTTGCCGACGCCGAGGCCGAGCAGCAAGGTTTGATCGGGGAGGGGAATCGGCGTGCCCCATTCCATTCCGAAAATCCCGAAGTTGGAAACCGTGGCGATGCCGCCGGTCTGCATGTCAGGCGAAATCCGTCGCTGTCGCGCGAGCTCGATCAGTTCCTTGTATTTTGTGGTGAGATCGGCAAGCGACGTTTTGTCGGCGCCGCGAATGACGGGCACCATGATTCCGTCTTCAGCTTCGACGGCAATTCCAATGTCAATCGAGTTTGATTGCACCATGCGATTCCCGAAGAATTTCGCCGCCGCGGCTGGATTTTCCGCCAGCGCAAGCGCAAGCGCACGCAGCGCGTAAAGGCCGAGGCCGGGCTTCGGATCGCGCGATTGCCGATCTTTTAACATCGGATCGAGATTCACCGATGAACCGATCGTTGAAAGAGGACGTGTCCAACTCCGACGCATTGCATCGGCCACGCCGGCACGAATCTTTGAAGCTTCATGCGCTGTCTGGTCGTCGATGTTGTGCAGAAAACTTTCGAGGTCTTTGATCGTGACGCGATTGCCGGTGCCGGTTCCCATGATCCCTGCGAGATCGGCAGTTGTCAGCTGCAATTCAGCCATGCGCGCGCGTACGCGCGGGGACATGAAGGTTGCGCCTTTCGTAATCGCTGGAACGGGCAGACCGTCGGCCCGGTCGCCGTCGCGTGCACCGATCTTCTTCCCCCGCGCCGGAGCAACTTCTTGATCGGCGCGCACAGGAATCTCTTCCGCGACTTCCTTCTGCGGTGAAGCTGGTGGCGCGTGTTTGGCGAACCGTGCAGCGTCTTGTTCGTTTGCTTCAACGTAACCGAGTACTGCGCCCACGGGATAAGTCTCCGTCAATTGCACGGTGATTCGCTCAATCTTGCCCTTGCAAGGCGTGGTTACGCCCATGACCGCTTTGTTCGTCTCGACGTCGATGATTTCCTGATCGTCCACAACTTCGTCGCCAGGTTTGATCTTGATATCGACGATGGTGGCTTCGGCAATTGATTCGCCGAGCTGCGGCATGATGATCGGGACTTGCGGCATGGATTTTATTCGCGGAGCAACGCCCGCGCTTTTGCGACAATACTTTTTGCGTTTGGCCGGTGTGCGCTCCAGAGATTTGGATGATATGGAATCGGTGTGTCCTTCGCGTTGAGACGTTGGGGCGCGGCATCGAGCAGATGAAAGCCTTGGTTAGTGACCCGTGCGATAACCTCTGCAGTCGTGCCGCCCCAGGGAAATGATTCGCCGACGCAAAGCAAGCGGCCGGTGCGCGCGACAGAAGCAAGCACGGCATCGGTGTCCAATGGCTTGACCGTGCGCAGGTCGATAACCTCAAGCTCGAAACCTTCACGCGCGAGTTCCTCCGCAGCGGCTAGAGATTCCTGCGTCATTGCGCTGTAACTCACGATCGTGAGATCGCGCCCCTCCCGCGCAATGCGCGCACGTCCAATTGGCAAACCTTTGTCCGGCAATTTGTCGGCCTTGAGATGGTAATAAAGATATTTGTGCTCGCAGTAAACGACAGGGTCATCGATGGTCACAGCTTCGATCAACATCGTGTAAGCGTCTTCTACCGTGGCCGGTGTCATCACTATGAGACCCGGATAATGCGCGTAAAGCGATTCCATCGTTTGGCTGTGAAACGGACCGCTTCCCTTCGTTCCGCCACAGGGCAAACGCACCGTGATCGGCACCGGCACGCCTGTTCGCCAGTAATGCGTACCTGCGTTGTTTAGGATCTGGTTCAGGGCGATGCTTGAGAAATCCGCAAATTGCATTTCCACAATCGGCCGCATTCCCTGCATCGCAGCGCCAATGGCAGTACCGACGATCGCATCTTCACTGATCGGTGTGTTCAACACGCGCTTCGGAAATTCCTTCGCTAAGCCTTTCGTTGCCTTGAAGGCGCCGCCAAATGTCCCACCGACATCCTGTCCGTAAATGAAAACGCGATCGTCGTGGCGCAACAATCTTGCCTGCGCTTCTCGGATCGCTTCGAGATAAGTGATGCTCATGGCTGTACCACGTGAATCGTTAATCGGAATTCCGATCTGACGTTGTAACGGTGTAACGGATCAGGTTGATGAGATTCGTCATTCGTCCTCGCCCACGTGGTCAACAAGATCGCGTGTGGATAACGCGCACCAATCTTCTTTGTCAGCTTCTGGCACGGCTTCTTTTTGAGCAGTGGCAACTGCGTCATCTACTTGCGCGACGGCGTCTTTGCGCCATTCGGCCAGCGCATTCGGATCCAGCAGATTGGATTCGATAATCGTTTGCTCGGCGAGCTTCAAACAGTCCCGCGCAAAGGGCTGACCCTTCATATCTTCGGGTACGTAGCTGGCGTCATCGTGTTCACCATGACCGGAAAGGCGCAGCACCGAGGCGACCACTAACTGTGGCGGACGCCCTGCACGCGCGCGTTTGACCGCGCCTCCAATTACATCCAAGCACGCTGCAAGATCGGTGCCGTCCAGACTGTACCCTTCGAACCCGTATCCGATTGCGCGCTCCACCAAGTCATCGCACGCGAATTCGCGGTCGTTAGGCGTTGAGTACGCGTAATGATTATTTGTCGCGACCACCACAAGTGGCACCTGTTCCACAGCGGCTATGTTCATTCCTTCGTGAAACGCACCGGTTTGCATCCCGCCTTCGCCGATACACGACAGGCCGACGAAATCTTTCTCTCCTCGAAATCGCTTCGCCATCAATGTG
>Ga0209473_1002099_pt1 | contig 10969 bp, 8 predicted proteins | sample GraSoiAngelo_133_FD_185890 | JGI IMG/M metagenome (GOLD analysis project Ga0209473, IMG submission 185890) | Grasslands soil microbial communities from the Angelo Coastal Reserve, California, USA - 14_0929_05_20cm (SPAdes) (version 2) | ecosystem: Environmental > Terrestrial > Soil > Grasslands ...
CGTGAAGATTTCGCGCAGGCTTCCCTGCAGAATCTCGGTGAGGTCGGCACCGAGCAGTACGGTGACGAGAATGGCCGCGCCGATGAGCGGCACCGCGAGCAGCACCTGAAAGGTCGTCTCGGCGATGAACTGGACGACGACGACGGGCCAGTTCGCCGCGGTGACGAGCGCGCCGCGTTTGAGAAGATGCCTCAGGTCCAAATCGTTTTCACTATAGCACCCGTGTATCCTGTGATCGGACGTGTTCCCCCTCCTGCGTGTGATGCGCGCCGGCGTCCTGGTGGCGCTGGCCGTCGGCGTGATCGGCTGGGGCATGGAGCGCGCGCGCTTCGGCCGCGCGGACGAAGACGCGCTCGCCCGCGTCGAGCGCGAGCTGCGCGATCGAGTGGACGCAACCGCCGATACGCTCGGCGGCGTCGCGGCGCGCGTCGCCGGCGCGCGCGCGACGATTGAATCGGCCGCGCGCGATCCCGGCGCGCAGCGAATCCTCTTCGACGTCGTCGCCGGTGCGCTACCGCCCGAAGGCGGCGCCAACCCCGGCATCACCGTGTACGACACCGACGGCGGACCTGTGGCGTGGGCCGGCCGCGTCACCGATCTGCCAAAAGAGCGCATCGACACCAAAGCCGCCGGGGCAGCGCTCTTCATCGCGCCGAGCGCGCTGGGTCCGCGGCTCGTCCGCGTCGAAACCATCCCGGGCGTCGCGGCCATCGTCGTCGAGCAATCGCTTGGCACGACGCCGGCGGCGCCAGGACCGTCGGACACGCTCGTCGTCCCGACCTCGCTCATTCCCGTCACCGTGCGGGCACAAATCCCGCCGACCGATCGGCCGGCCGGCCGGCCGCATCACGTGTTCGTGGTCTCGTCGCGCGACGGCGGCACCCTGCTCGAGGCGGAAGTCATGCCGGCCGATCTCGCCGCGGCGCGCGATCGCTGGGAACACATCGTCGGCGCGGTGTCGATCGCCGTGCTGGCCGCGACGCTCCTGCTGTGCATGGGCGCGCTCATCGAATGGCGCGCACGCGCGCACCGGACGCGACCATTCGTTGTTGCGACGGGAGCCCTGCTTGCTATGGTCGTGGTCGCCTGGGCCGTGCTGCGGATTGCGATCGGCTGGCTGGTGCCGGGCGCATCGTTCGCGGCGCCGCTGCCGTTTCTCGTGACGGCACTTGCCGCGGCGGGCGTCGTGTGGGTCGCAATCGACGCCATCGAACGGCGCCGTCTCGAACCGCCGCGGCCTCGACTGCTCGCGCCTACGGCGCAGTCGATGACGCTCGTGGTGATTGTCTATGCGTTGGCGGGCGCAGCCGCGGTCGGCGTCGTCTGGACGTACGAACGGGCACTGCAGCGTCTCGTGTCGCAGACCGTCCTCGATTTGCTTCATTTCTCCCTGCACCCGGTCAACGCCGGACGGCTCGCCGTCACGTGCGGGCTGGTGCTGTTTCATGCCGCAGTCGTGTGGACCGCGGCCGCGATCGCCCTTGCGCCGGAAATCGTGTGGCGCACGCGCCGGGCAATCGAATGGCGCGCGTCGCTGGCGGGTTCGTGGCTGATCGGCGTGGTCGTCGCGATCGTGCTCGTTCGGCCGTCAGCGCCGGGCGTGCCGCTGGTGCCCGCTGGCGTCGCCGTGCTCGTCGCCGGCGCATTGGCCGTGACGGTGACGAGTATTCGCAGCCGGTTCCGGCGAGCCTCGCAGTCGGCTCGGATCTTCACCGTCTTTCTCGCGCTGCTGGTGCCGTCGATCGCCATGTATCCGTCGGTTCTCAGCTTTGCGACCGACGCCAAAGAGCGCCTCGTCGCAACCGAGTACGGTCCGCAGGCGGCGAGCCAGCGCGAGGATCTCGAGCAGCGGGTTCGCAACAGCCTTGCCGAGATCGACGCCGGACCGTCGCTGAAGGAATTCGTGGCCGGCGTCGACGTCGCGACACCGACGACCGATCGTGCGTTCCTCGCGTGGTCGCGGACCGACCTCGCGACATATCGTCTGACGTCGGCGGTCGAGTTGTTCAACGCTCTGGGCCGTGTCGTCAGCCGCTTCGCCTTGAGCCTGCCGGAGTACTCGACGTCGTCATACCGCGCCACCACGGGATGCGCGTGGGAGCCGCTCGTCGACGAGGTGTCGCCGCTCGGATCGATCGAGCGCCACGTGCTGCGGACGAGCCGCGGCATCTGCGACCGCGGCCGCATCCTCGGCGGCATCGTCGTCCGCGCGATGCTCGACCCGCGCACGCTGCCGTTCATTTCGTCGCAGAGCCCGTACCTGCAATCGCTGCGGCTCGGCCGGCCGTCGCCGTCCGAAGGCGTATTCGGCCGCGACATCGAGTTCGCGATGTACGGCTGGAGCCGGGCGCCGATCTACGCGTTCGGCACCAGCGTGTGGCCGCTGCGCGACGCCGACTTCCAGCGCATGGTCGACTCACGCGATCGATTCTGGACGACGATCGATCGCGAGGGCGAAACGTTCCGTGTGTACTTGCAGAACGACCGCTACGGCATTTACGCGCTCGGCTACCCCGTCATCACGTGGCTGGGCCATCTGATCAATCTGTCCGAGCTCGTGCTGCTCGCGGGGATGCTCTACCTCGTGCTGCTCGTGGTCTCCAGCCTGTTCAGCTCGATTGCGCTCCGGACGCCGGCGAGCGCACGCGCGCTGCTGCGCGAAATTCGATCGAGCTTCTATCTGAAGCTGTTCTTCGCGTTCGTCGCGTCGGTCGTCGTGCCGGTGGCCATCCTCGCCATCGCGACGCGGACCTATTTCGCCAACCAGCTGCTCGCGAGCGCCGACGAGACGGCCGCAAGAACCGTCACGACGGCGCAGCGCCTGGTCGAGGACTACGCGACGCTGCAGCAGCGCGGCGCCAGCGCGCTGACGGCGATCGACGATCAAATCATGGTGCTCGTCCGGCGCGCCATCGACGAAGACGTCAACCTGTTCGATCGCAATCGCCTGCAGGCGACCAGCGCACGCGATCTCTTTGCGTCGCGGCTGCTCTCGATGCGCACGCCGGGCGACGTCTATCGAAGCGTCGTGCTCGACCGGTTGCCGACCTTCATCGGCGACGAACAGATCGGCGCCGTGCCGTTTCGGCTCGCGGCGGCGCCGGTCACCGCCGGTGGCCGCGAGGGCGTCGTCACCGTCGCGCTCACGACCAAGCAGCTGGACATCGAGCAGCAGATTGACGAGCTCGACCGGCGCGTGCTCTCGGGTGCGCTGCTCTTCAGCCTCCTCGGCGCGGCGCTCGGATATTGGATGGCCGAACGGATCGCCGACCCGGTCAACCGATTGACGCGCGCGACCCGCCGCATCGCGCGCGGCGATCTCGACGCGCGCATCGCCGCGACGTCGTCGGACGAACTGCGGCGGCTCGTCGAAGACTTCAATCAGATGGCCGCCGACCTCAAACGGCAGCGCGCCGAGCTCGAACGCACGCAGCGACTGGAAGCGTGGGCCGATATGGCGCGCCAGGTCGCCCACGACATCAAGAATCCGCTGACGCCGATTCAGCTGTCGGCCGAGCACGCCCGTCGCGTCAACGTCGACCGCGGGCGTCCGCTGTCGCCGGTCCTCGACGACTGCGTCGACGCCATCCTCACGCAGGTGAAGCTGTTGCGCCAGATCTCGGCGGAATTTTCGAGCTTCGCCTCTTCGCCGACCGCTCGCCCCGAGCCGACGACGTTGCCGGCCCTGATAGAGGAAGTCGTCGAGCCGTACCGCACAGGTCTTGCGGGACGCATCGAGATCCACGTGGACGCCGCATCGAATCTGCCGCCGGTCACGATCGATCGCACGCTCTTCGCGCGAGCGCTCACGAACATCATCGAGAACGCGCTGCACGCGATGCCTGGCCAGGGACGGCCGTGGTCGTGGAGATAACGGATACGGGCGTGGGAATGGATCCCGAGTCGGCGTCGAAGATCTTCGAGCCCTACTTCTCGACGAAGGCGACCGGCACCGGACTCGGGCTGACGATTGCGAAACGAAATGTCGAGCTGAACGGCGGAACGATCGACGTCCGCAGCCGGCGAGGCAGCGGCACGACCGTCACCATCCTGCTTCCGATGACCTGAATCGATGGATCGCTCTTACTATTTCCCATCGACCGAGAACGCGAGCAGCACGTTCCCGCCCAGGCCACCCCATTGCGCGTAGCCGGACGTCGTCACCACCATGCCGCCGGCGATGGCCGGTCCTCCGACGTCGATCGATCCGCCGCGCGCTTTCACGCCGTTCACCGTCGTGTACTCCTTCGCCGTGTCGAAGTCCCACACGATGCGGCCGTCTTTCGTCGAGTACGCGCGCAGATGACCGTCGACCGAACCCGAGAACACGACGCCGGCCGCGACCGACGCGGGCGCCGATTGCGCCGGGCTGCAGTTCGGACGGCCGTTGCAGCCGGGCGGCGCGGCATGCCACGCCTCCTTGCCGTCGGCCAGCTGCAGCGCGAACAGGCCGCCGCCGACGTCTGGATTCGGCGTCATCCCCGCGATGTCGAGCCCGCGCTGCCTGAACGCGATGTCCGACAGCGGCACGTAAATGCGCTCCGTATCGGCGGCCGATCCCCACTCGACGCCGCCGAGCGCGCCGCCCCGCCCGATGCGCGTGCTCCACAACACCTTCCCTTTGTCGTCGGGATCGAGCGCGTGCACGACCGCTGACTTCTGGCCGATGACGAGCGCGCGCTTGCCCGACGCCAGCGTGACGAGAATGGGCGGCGATCCGAAGTCGACATCGGGTCCCTTGGCGTCCGGGCAGTTCGTCGGATCCGGCCCGCCGCACGCCAGGTTGAACGCGTCGCCGGCGGTCATCTGCTGCGACCACTTGATCCCGCCGGTTTTCAAGTCGAGCGCGACGATGGCGTCGCTCGTTTCGGCCGGTGGATCGGAATAACTGTCGCCGGTCGCGACGTAGATCGTGCTCGTGTTCTCGTCGATCGTCGGCGACGACCAGACGGCCGCGCCCGACGGACCGAACAGCTGCGTGCCGACCTTGTTCGTACGCGTCGGCTTCGGAGCTTCCGGGATCACGTACGTCTTCCACACGACCGCACCCGTCGCCGCGTCGAGCGCGACCACGCTGCCGCGGAACGTGCAGCACGGATACTTCGGATCGGCGCCGGCGACTTCCTCGATCGACGACACCGGCACGTACAGCCGTCCGGCGTACAGCTTCGGCGTGCCGGTCACGCGCGCAATCGGATGATCGTCGACGTGGTGCTTCCAACGGAGACGTCCGGTGTTCGCGTCCACGCTGTAGACGTTGCCCGCGACGTCGCCGAAGAACGCCGCACGCGTCCCGCCTGCGTCACCGACGTCGACGGCCGTGCGCACCATGATGTCGGCGTCGAACGTCCACACGGCGCAGCCTTCGCGCAGATCCAGCGCGTAGATGCGGCCCGCAACGCTCGCCACGAACACCCGTCCGCCGACGATGCTGGGTTGCACCGCCGCCGAAGCGTCGCCGGCGAAACCGAACGCCCATTTCACCTTCAGTCGCGGCACGTCGTTCGGCGTGAGCCCCGCGGCGGCGCCGCGCTGGAAGCGATCGTTGGCAAGCGACAGACCCCACCCCTTCCATTGCGGTGCGTTTGTCGCCGCCGGCGCCGCGCTGGTCGCGCACATGCGCAGCGGCGGCGGCGCCGGAGTGTCGCCGACCGCTTTGCCGGTGAGAAAGGCCGCGATCGCTCGCCGCTCCCCGGGCGTCCGCTCCGCGCCCTGCGTCCGCATCGTGCCCGACTCGAGAGCCGCGACGATCCGTTCGGGCGCGAGGCCGCTCAATACATGGCGCGTCGGCGTGCGCGGCAGACCGAGGTCGTGACAGCGCGCACAGTTCCGGGCGTACAGGGCGCCGCCGTCCTCCACCCTTTCTTGCACCCCGGCTTCCACCCCAACGCGCACACTCCGCGCGTTGGGGACCCCGGCTTTCACCTCGGGTTGCGCGTACCCGGATGCCACCATCAACACGAATCCGAACACAACGCCCGTATAACGCATGTGATCCTCGGTTTTTCTCAGTCGTCGTGAGAAGGAAGATTATATGACGCGGCGATCGGAGGAGGACGGCTCGCTGACGGCGTCCGGGATGGCGCGGCCTCCGCGGTGACGCAGGCGCGACACCGCCTGGCCGATGAATGCCGAAATGAGATACGTGTAGGCGGTGACGACGAGCACGCCGCGCGGATGCGTCGCAACGGCAACGATGCCGGCGGCGATGAAGATGAGCACCGAGTACGGCTTGCGCGTCTGCAGATCGAGCGTCTTGAAGCTGCGGAAGCGGATGGTGCTCACCATCAGCACCGCGGGCACGAGCACCATCGCGAGCGCAGGCAGCGCCTCGCGGTAATCATACAAACCGTACGGGTACGCGAACACCGTCGCCGCGGGGACTGCTGCCGCCGCGGGACTGGGCATGCCGACGAAATACCGTTTGTCCGCGCCCGACGTCGCCTGGATGTTGAAGCGCGCGAGCCGCATCGCGGCCGCGCTCACGAACATGAAGCCCGCGGCCCATCCGAGCCGTCCGAGCGGCTGCAATCCCCAGTTGAACGACAGCACCGCAGGCGCAACGCCGAACGAGATCACGTCCGCGAGCGAATCGAACTGGAGGCCGAACGCGCTTTCACCGCCCGTCAGCCGCGCGATGCGGCCATCGAGCATGTCGAGCACGAACGCGAAGCCGATGAACGGCGCGGCGGTCTCGAACTCGCCGCGCATCGCATACACGATGCACGCGTACCCGCAGAACATGTTGCCGAGCGTGAACAAGCTGGGCAGGATGTAGACGCCGCGCCGCAACTGGCGCCTCGGCCGATCCGTCGACCGCCGGAAAAAGCGCAGGCGCGGCGACGATTCCAGATCAGCCATCTGCACCATTTCGTCTCCGACCGCTGAGCGCTCGTCTGTCACCTGACTTCTGACCTCTGGCCCCTCACTCCGCTCCCTGACCTCTGATGCTCTGGCCTCTGCCCTACGTGGAGTGTAACACCGCGATAACCGTTTCGCCCCCGCGCACGACGTCGCCGACCTTTACGCGAATCGTTGCCGTCGGCGGTAGAAAGACGTCCATGCGCGAGCCGAATTTCATGATCCCGAAGCGATCGCCCGCGCGGACATCCGCGCCGGTCTGCACGCGGCAGACGACGCGCCGCGCGAGGATGCCGACGATTTGTCGCGCGACGATCACCTGCCCGTGATGATCGATCCAGATCTCGCTGCGTTCGTTGGCGCTCGCCGCGTCGTGGCGGTACGCCGGCAGAAACCGTCCTGGCAGATAGCTGACGCGCATGATGCGCCCCGACGCCGGAATCCGGTTCACGTGCACGTCCATCGGGGAGAGGAAGATGCTCACCTGTTGCCAGTCGCCGGGCGGCGCCGCGTTGGCGGTGGCAGCGCCCGCGACGAGTACGCGGCCGTCCGCCGGCGACAGGACGCTGTCGTCGTCCGATGGCGAGGTGCGGTGTGGATCGCGGAAGAAGAAGGCGAAAAAGGCGCCGAGCGCGAGAAACGGAACGGCAAGAATCCACGCGACAGCGGCGCCCGAGATGAGCGCGAGGGCCAGCGCGCCGCCAATGAACGGCAGGCCGGCGGGATCCAGACGCAACCGCTAACTCTGCTGACGGTGGCGCCGCAGGATGTCTTCCATCCGGTCTTTCAATTGCAGCTTGCGTTTCTTGAGGTTGGTTTCTTCGACTTGCTCGGGTTCGGAGAGGTAATGCTTGGCGGTCAGTTGATGCAGGCGATCCTCGAGCGCGTGATGCTTGGCAACGAGCTGGCTGAATTCCTCATCGGTGCGAAGCAGCACTTCCTTGAGATCCTGCGTCTGCGCATTCATACGCCGCCTCCTTGGTCATGTCGACGCGAACGTACCACAACAGTCAGGGTGATTCAAGGCCATCCATGAGCTGGTCGCGCGAGAGCACGAGCGCGTCTTCGACCGGTTTCGTGTAGTAGCCACGCCGCACGCCGGCCACGATGAACCCGAACCGTTCGTAGAGGGTCCGCGCAGCCTCGTTCGATCGCCGGACCTCGAGCGTTGCGCGGCGGGCGCCGAGCCGCGCCCCCTCCTTGAGGACGTACGCCAGCAGCGCCGACGCGGCGCCGCCGCGCCGGAAGTCAGGGAGCACCGCGAGGTTGTTGATGTGCAGCTCGTCGAGGACTCGCCAGAAAGAACAGAACCCGACGATGCTTCCGCGCGGGTCCTGCGCGAGGTAGCAGAACGACACGCCGCGGTTCTCCTGCTCCGCGATGTACATGTCGCGCGTCCACGGGTTGGTGAACGACGCTTCCTCGATCGTCACGACGGCGTCGATGTCCTCCGGCGTCGTCAGCGGCTTGATGATCCACGGCGTCATTGTGGCGAGCGCTTCTTCTCCCGATCGATCTCCGCGTCCGGCCGGCGGATGTACAGCGGCTGAATGCCTGCCGGGTCCACCGTGTCGCCGCGCGCCGCGCGCGCGAGCGCGATGCGTCCGATCGCGCCGGCCAGCGGCGGCGGCGCGGTGACCGCTGCACCCGCCGCCCCGCGATCGATCTCGCCGCGGTACTTCACCGCCCCGTCGCCGATGAACACCGACCCGCGATCGAAATACGCCGACCAGCGGGTCAATGTTTCGAGCGGATCCCCGACGCTCGGCGCTTCAACCGCAGCGAGGCGCTCGGGCGTGAACAGCGGCGCATCGGTCACGCGATACAGCGCCGTGAACACATCGTGGCGATGCGCGTCCATCCATGCCGCCACGATCGTGCCCGCCGCTCGATCGGCGCTCGCCGCCTGCGCGAGCGCGTCGAGCGCGGCGACCGCGACGACGCGGCGGCGGTTCACGAACGCCAGCCCCTGAATCGTCGCGATGCCGATGCGCAGGCCGGTAAACGACCCGGGGCCCGACGCGACCGCGAACAGATCGATGTCGGCCCATGCCACGCCGTGCGCGGCCGCGAGATCGGCGAGCTCCGATGGCAGGCGTTCCGCGTGGGTTCGCGATCCGTCGCCGCGCCGCTCGTCGACGACGCGATCGTCTTCGACGAGCGCCACGCTCCCCTCTCGCGTCGTCGTGTCAAGCGCCAGCACGCGCATCGAACGGCTAACAGCTTTCAGCTATCAGCTATCAGCTTTCAGCTGCGCCATGCACCGAAAGCCAGAGCTGAAAGCCGACGGCTGACAGCTGATAGCTGGTCTAGACTTTAAAGCATATGTCAGCGACGGCGACGCCCGCGATGCGTCAGTACCTGGACGCGAAGCAGCAGCATCGCGATGCGATCCTGTTGTTCCGGATGGGCGACTTCTACGAGATGTTCTACGAAGACGCCCTCGTGGCGGCGCGGGCGCTCGAACTGACGCTGACGTCGCGGTCGAAGGACTCGAACGGCGGCGGCATCCCGATGTGCGGCGTGCCGTACCACGCCGTCGACGGCTACATCGCGCGGCTCGTCAAGAAAGGATTCCGCGTCGCCATCTGCGAACAGGTCGAAGATCCGCGCAAGGCGAAGGGCGTCGTCAAGCGCGAAGTCGTCCGCGTCGTCTCGCCGGGGACGCTGACCGACGCGAGGTACCTCGACGCGCGCGAGCCGGCGTTCATCATGGCGGTGGCGCCAACGGGTATGGATGTGGCGCGGCCCTTTCAGGGCCGCGATCGCGGGGCTGAAAGCGCCGCGCCACCCGTTGTGGGCGTCGCGCTGCTCGATCTCTCGACCGGCGAATTCACTGCGGCCGAATACGCCGGCCGCGAGGGACTGCAGGCGCTGGCCGACGAGCTCGCGATCATCCGGCCGCGCGAAATTCTCGCGGCGCGTCACGACGCTCCGGGCTCGTCCAACGGCGGGACCACGCATGCGCTCCCGAATCCGGTCGTCGCCGCAGGGCTGCCGATTACCGCCGTCGACGCCTGGACGTTCGACGTGGAGACCGCGCGAAGAACGTTGCTCGATCAATTCCGCGCCGGCGGCCTCGGAGGATTCGGTCTCGACCGCCACGACGCCGCCGTCGCGGCCGCAGGCGCGCTCGTCCACCATCTCCGCAGCACGCAGAAGGTCGACCTGGCGCACGTACGGTCGATTGCCTTCCGGCAGCGCGCGGATGCGCTGCTCATCGATCCGACGACGCTGAAGCATCTCGAGGTGCTGGAAGGATCCGAGGGCAGCCGCGACGGATCGCTGCTCCGGGAGATCGATACGACGGTGACGGCGATCGGCAGCAGACTTCTGCGCTCGTGGCTGCTTCGTCCACTCGTCGCACTCGAACCGATCCGCCATCGGCTCGACGCCGTCGAGGAGCTGGCGTTCCGTACGACCGATCGCGGCCGGTTCCGCGAGACGCTGAAAGCCGTTCAGGACCTCGAGCGGCTCGTCGCGCGTGCCGCCCTCGGCACCGCCGGACCACGCGACCTCGTCGGCCTCGGGCAGTCGCTCGGCGTCGTGCCGCGGGTGCGCGCGGTGCTCGGCGAGCTGCAGGCGCCGCTCGTGCGATCGCTCGTCGCGGAGCTCGACGACCTGACGGACGTCCGGCGCACGATTGAATCGACGTTGACCGAAGACGCACCGGTGTTCGCGCGCGACGGCGGCTTCACGCGCGACGGCATCGATCGGGAGCTCGACGAGCTGCGGACGATCAGCCGTTCGGGCAAGCAGGTGATCGCGGAGATGGAAGAGCGCGAGCGCGCGCGAACCGGCATCGCGTCGCTCAAGGTCCGCTACAACCGCGTCTTCGGCTACTACATCGAGGTGTCGAAGTCGAACCTGCGCGCGGTGCCGGCCGACTATCACCGCAAGCAGACGATTGCCGGCGGCGAGCGCTTCATCACGCCGGCGCTCAAGGAGTACGAGGAGAAAGTGCTCGGCGCGGACGAGCGGATCCTCGAGCGCGAGCTCGAGATCTTCGGGCGGCTGGTCGCGGAGGTGGCGGCGGAAGCGCCGCGGATTCAGGCGACGGCGCGGGCGCTCGCCGCGCTCGACGTCCTCGCGACACTGGCGGAGGTTG
>Ga0209473_1002103_pt1 | contig 10962 bp, 10 predicted proteins | sample GraSoiAngelo_133_FD_185890 | JGI IMG/M metagenome (GOLD analysis project Ga0209473, IMG submission 185890) | Grasslands soil microbial communities from the Angelo Coastal Reserve, California, USA - 14_0929_05_20cm (SPAdes) (version 2) | ecosystem: Environmental > Terrestrial > Soil > Grasslands ...
ACAGAGCGGCTTCCGCGCTCGCTCCCGACGCGTACGCCTTGACCGCGAACCGCCGGCTCGCCATGCGCGCCTCGAAGGTGGCGCGCGCGCCCGGTTTGTAGGCGCGCAGGATCAGCTCGACTGGATCGTCCGGGAGACCGAGGCTCGGGAGGGCCCGCGCGAGCCCCATGGCGCGAATTGCCCCGAGGGCGGGGAGGGCGGGATCATCGGGGAACTCGCTAGTCGCCCTCACGGGCGGGCGTCTGGACACATGGTCGGGGCGCCGAGGGGAGCGGGACGCTGCAGCGCAAGACAAGTAGCGTGCCAGCATGCAACGCCAGGTGCAGCACGGGATGTAGGGGAAACGGAGGGGCGGGAATCGATCCCCTGGTGCGCGGCGGCGACAGAGTGCGGGCTAGCGCCTCACCCCGTCGTATACCAGGCGCGACAGGTCCGCGACCAGGTTGTGGGCGACGCTATCCTCTTTGATACCGCCCGTGAGCACGACCAGGACGTACCCTCCTCCCGCCGCGGGGGAAACGACGGCGGCGTCGTGGTAGACGACCTCCCCGATCCATCCGGTCTTGTGAGCCACGCGGGTCCCCGGCGGCACGCCCACGGGGATCCCCTCATTGAACTCCTGGCGGCCGAGGATGGCGAGCATGGAATCGCACGCTGCGCGGCTCGCCGCGCGGCCGGTGGCGATCGCCTCCAGCAGGACGCCCAGGTCCCGTGCGGTGGTCGTATTGTTCAGCCCGGCCCGGTACGCCGCGCCGTCTTCCACGCCGCGCAGCACCTGGATCGACCACGCGCCGAGCGCGCGCGCGGACGCTTGCGCACGAGCAGCGCCCACGCGCTCGATCAGGATGTTCGTGGCCAGGTTGCTCGAGCGGGTGATCATCCGCTCCAGTAGATCGCGCACCGAGCGGTTCCGGCCCACGAACGAGTAGAGCGTTGAATCCGAATCGTCTTCCTTGCCGACGATGAACGCTCCCTCCGCCAGCGACGGGAATGCGGTATGGACGGTGAGCGAGTCGTCGAGCGCCAGGAGGCCCGCGTCCGCGTCCCGGAAGATCTGGATCATCACGGGCAGCTTCATGGTGCTCGCGGCGTGGAACCGCAGATTCGCGCCAATGAGGAGCGAGTCGGCGCGTTCGAGCGAGCGGTAGTAGAGCCCGACGGCACGGGCCGGCGCGCGGGCGATGCGCGCGTCGAGCGCCGCGCGCAACGCGCTCGTCTCTTGGGCGGCGGCGGCCGCCGTCCCGCTGAGGAGCAGCGCCAGCACGCGTAACCATTTCATGGCGCTCAATATACGCTTGATTACATTTCATTCGTGAGCGAGTTCGTGTTCGGCACCCACAACGCCGCCTTCGTGCAGGTGATGTACGAGCAGTACCTGCGGGATCCCGCCTCGGTTTCCGACGACTGGCGTCAACTGTTCGACAACGGGAAGCTGGCCGAGCTGCCTGTTATCCCAACGGATCGGGCCGAGGTGCTCCGGGACGAGGGACGGGGGACGAGGGACGGGGCGATCGTGGCGCCGGCCACCCGTCCCCCGTCTCCCGTCCCCCCTCCCCAGGCACTGACCGCCATCACGGGGCCCGCGGCGCGGCTCGCGCAGAACATGACCGACTCGCTCTCCGTCCCGACTGCGACGTCGTTCCGCGACATCCCGGTGGACCTGCTCGACGCGCGCCGCAAAGAGCTCAACGCGCAGCTCGCAACGGCCGGCAAGAAGGTCTCCTTCACTCATTTGGTCGGCTTCGCCATCGCGCGCGCGGCGCGCGAGTACCCGGTGATGACCCATGCCTTCCAGGAAGTCGAGGGCAAACCCCACCGGCTCGACCCCCACGGCGTCAACCTCGGCCTCGCGGTGGACGTGGAGAAGAAGGACGGCAGCCGCGCCCTCGTGGTGCCGGTGATCAAGCATGCGGAGGCCATGGACTTCGCGACGTTTCACGCCACGTACGAGACGCTGGTCGAGAAGGCCCGCGCCAACCGGCTGCTGCCCGACGACTACGCGGGCGCGACCATCACGCTCACCAATCCCGGCACGCTCGGTACCGTGGCCTCGGTGCCGCGCCTCATGAAGGGACAGGGGTCGATCATCGCCACGGGCGCGATCCGCCAGGTCGGGGCCGCCAGGATCATGACGCTCACCTCGACCTACGACCACCGCATCATCCAGGGGGCGGAGTCGGGGATGTTTCTGCGGCGGCTCGATGCGCTCCTCCAAGGTGAGGAGCGTTTTTACGACGCGGTGTTTGAGAGCCTGGGGCTGACGGGAATCGGGAAACGGGAAACGGGAAACGTTGCCGCCGTGGAGCCCACGTTTCCCGTTTCCCGTGTCCCGTCTCCCGATGAGTCAAAGCACGTCGCCGCCGCGATGGCCTTGGTCAAAGCCATCCGCAATTTCGGCCATCTCGCCGCGCGGCTCGACCCGCTCGGCTCGGACCCGCCCGGCGATCCGGCGCTCGACCCCGGGCCCTTGGGCCTGGGCCCCGAGATCATGGCGCGGATCCCCGCCGAGCTGCTGCGCATCTACGTGCCCGGCCGGACCCTGGCCGAGGCGTATCCCCGGCTGCAGCAGACGTACTGCGGCACGATCTCCTACGAAGTCGAGCACATCGGCAGCCACCAGGAGCGCGTGTGGCTGCGGCAGGTGATCGAGTCGGGCGAGCACCGCCGTCCGCTGGCCGCGGACGAGAAGAGGAAGCTGCTGTCCCGGCTCACGGCGGTGGAGACGCTCGAGCGCTTCCTCCACAAGGCCTATCTCGGCCAGAAGCGGTTTTCGATCGAGGGTCTCGACGCACTCGTCCCGATCCTCGATCAGACGGTCGAGCTGGCGGGCGCGAGCGGGGCGCGCCGCGTGGTGCTCGGCATGGCCCACCGCGGCCGGCTGAACGTGCTCGCCCACATCGTGGGGCTGCCCTATGAAACGATCTTCGCCGAGTTCGAGGGCGGGCGGCACGTGGAAGAAACGCTCACCCCCGAGGGCGGCACGGGTGACGTGAAGTACCATCACGGCGCCGACGGCGTGTACCAGACCGCCGCGGGCAAGCCGGTCAACATCACGCTCAGCCCCAACCCGAGCCATCTCGAAGCGGTGAACCCGGTCGTCGAGGGCCGGGCGCGCGCCAATCAGACGAACCGCCGCGGCAAAGACGCGATCCACGACGGGAGCGTGGCGCTTCCCGTGTTGATTCACGGTGATGCGTCCTTCGCCGCGCAGGGCGTCGTCGCGGAGACCTTCAACCTGGCGCGGCTCAGGGGCTACACCACGGGCGGCACGATTCACCTGATCGCCAACAACCAGCTCGGGTTCACCACCGACCCGAAGGAAGGGCGCTCCACCGACTACTCGAGCGATCTCGCCAAGGGCTTCGACGTACCCATCGTCCACGTCAATGCGGACGACCCCGAGGCCTGCCTCGCCGCCGCGCGGCTCGCCATGATGTACCGCGAGAAGTTTCACGGCGACGTGGTGCTCGACGTCGTCGGCTACCGGCGCCACGGTCACAACGAAGGGGACGAGCCCGCCTACACCCAGCCCGTGATGTACGAGCGGATCAAGCAGACGCCCACCGTCAGGCAACGCTACGCCGATCAGCTGGCCCGGGAGGGCGTGGTGGACGCGGCCGCCGCTGCAGCCGAAGCAGAGCAGAAGTACCAGCGGCTCACCGACGTCCAGCAGTCGCTCAAGACCAATCTGCGTGAGGCGGGCGCCGGCGAGGAGCCGCAGCGCATTTCGGGGGCGTACAGCCCGACGCTAGAGCCCGAGACGGCGGTATCGGCGTCGCTGCTCACGACGCTGAACGAGCAGCTGCTGCAGGTTCCCGACGGGTTCACGGTCATCCCGAAGCTCAAGAAACAGCTGGAGCGGCGGCGCGCCGCGCTCACCGCCGGCGAAATCGACTGGGCGCACGCCGAGGCGCTGGCGTTCGGGTCGCTCGTAGTCGAGGGCTCGGCGATCCGCCTCACCGGGCAGGACACGGAGCGGGGCACGTTCAGCCAGCGGCACCTGGTGCTGCACGATGCGGGAGACGGGCGCCGCTACGCGCCGATCCAGAATCTTCCCGGCGCGCGCGCCCCGTTCGAGCTGCACAACAGCCCGCTCTCGGAGTTCGCCTGCCTCGGCTTCGAGTACGGCTACGCCGCCGCGGCGCCCGAGGCGCTGGTGCTGTGGGAGGCCCAGTACGGCGACTTCACCAACGGCGGCGAGGTGATCATCGACCAGTTCCTCATCGCCGGCCTCGCCAAGTGGGGGCAGACGTCCCGCCTCACGCTGCTCCTGCCGCACGGCTACGAGGGCCAGGGGCCCGAGCACTCGAGCGCCCGGATCGAGCGCTTCCTCGCGCTCGGCGCCGACGGGAATCTGCGTATCGCCAACTGCACCACGCCGGCGCAGTACTTTCACCTGCTGCGGCGCCAGGCACGCCACGCGGAGCTGCGGCCGCTGGTCCTCTTCACGCCGAAGAGCCTGCTGCGGCTTCCCCAGGCGACGGTGCGGCTCGAGGACCTGACCGGCGGGACCTTCCGGCCGGTGCTGGACGACCCCGACGGCGCCCGCCGCCGGGACGCGACGCGGCTGGTGCTGTGCAGCGGCAAGGTCTACTACGACCTGCTGCTGTCGCCGCGGCGCCCGGCGGCAGCCCATGTGGCGATCGGCCGCGTGGAGCTGCTCTACCCCTTCCCGAAACCCGAGCTCGCCGACTTGATCAGGCAGTACCCCAAGATCACGGAGATCGTCTGGGTGCAGGAGGAGCCCCGCAACATGGGACCGCAGAAGTTCATGCTGCCGCAGTTGCGCGAGCTGGTCGGGGAGGGCGTGACGGTGCGCGACATCGGGCGGCCGGAGCGGTCGAGCCCGGCCGAGGGGTACCCCGCGGCGCACCAAGTGGAGCAGGCGCGGATCGTGGGGGCGGCGTTCAGTCCGCCATCGCGCTAACTTCTCCCTCAATGGACACCGCCTCCACTCTCCGGACCCGCCAGTCGCGCGAGTCCGTCGTCATCCGCTTCGCGGGCGACTCGGGCGACGGCATGCAGGTGACGGGGTCGCGCTTTACCGTCGAAACGGCCCTCGCCGGCAACGACCTCACGACCTTCCCCGATTTCCCCGCCGAGATCCGCGCTCCCGCCGGGACGACGTTCGGCGTGTCGGCGTTCCAAATCCAGTTCGGGGCGCACGACGTCGTGACGCCGGGCGACGCCGTCGACGTACTCGTGGCCATGAACCCGGCCGCCCTCAAGGTCGAAGTGAAGGACCTGCGCCGCGGCGGGACGATCTTGGTCGATACGGGCGCCTTCACCGAGCGCAACCTCACCAAGGCGGGATTCCCCGCCAACCCGCTCGCGGACGGCTCCCTCGCCCCCTACCAGCTCCTGACGTTCGACATCACGCGGCTCACCACGGAAGCGGTCAAACCGTTCGGCCTGTCGAGCCGGGAGGCGCACCGCTGCCGCAACATGTGGGCGCTCGGCTTGATGTTATGGATGTACGGCCGCGACCGGCAGGCGACGATCGACTGGCTGCACCGCAAGTTCGCCGACCGGCCCGAGCTCGCCCAGGCCAACGTCGCGGCCGTGAATGCCGGCCACGCCTTCGGCGAGACCGCCGAGATGTCGGAGCACCTCGTGGGCTATACGGTCGCGAGCGCGCCCGTCGCGCCGGGGCGGTATCGCACCGTGAGTGGGACGGAAGCGCTCCTGGGGTCTCATCGCCGGCATGCGCGGCGCCGGGCTCGAGAAGATGATCTTCGCGGGCTACCCGATCACTCCCGCCTCGGCGCTGCTCCACACCCTGGCGAACCTCAAGGCGTACGGGGTGGTCACGTTCCAGGCGGAGGACGAGATCGCCGCGATCGGCGCCGCGATCGGTGCGGCGTACAGCGGAGCGCTGGGGGTCACCTCGAGCTCCGGCCCCGGGATGGCGCTCAAGACCGAGATGCTCGGGCTCGCGATCGCCACCGAGCTGCCGATCGTGGTGATCAATTCGCAGCGGGCCGGCCCGTCCACCGGCATGCCGACCAAGGCCGAGCAGTCCGACCTGTTCCAGGCGGTGCACGGCCGGAACGCGGATGCGCCCCTCGCCGTGATCGCGGCGGCCACGGCCGTGGATTGCTTCGACGTGGCGATCGAAGCCGTGCGCATCGCCACGACGTACATGACGCCGGTGATCGTGCTCACCGACGCCTACCTTGCGCACGCGGCCGAGCCCTGGCGCCTGCCCGACGCGTCGGCCCTGCCGCGGTTCCCGGTGCGCTTTCGGACCGATCCCGCGGGCTTCCACCCGTTCCTGCGCGACGCGGCCACACTGGCGCGGGCGTGGGCCGTGCCCGGAACGCCCGGTCTCGAGCACCGCATCGGCGGGCTCGAGAAGGATTACGACACGGGGCACATCTCCTACGATCCCGACAACCACGCGCGCATGACCCGCACCCGCGCGGCCAAGATCGCCGGAATCGCGAACGGCATCCCGGCCCAGGGCGTGGCCCTCGGCGAGGATCACGGCGCCCTCGCGGTGGTGGGATGGGGCTCGACGTATGGCGCGATCCATCGGGCGGTGAGCGAAGCGCGCGACGAAGGCGGCGACGTCTCGCACATCCACCTGCGCTACCTGAACCCGTTCCCGCGGAACCTGGGCGAGCTGCTCTCGCGGTTCGAACGGATCCTCGTGCCGGAGCTGAACGACGGCCAGCTGGTGCAGCTGTTGCGGGCGGCGTATCTCGTGCCCGCCCAGGGGCTCTCCAAAGTCCAGGGCAAGCCGTTCAAGGTGTCGGAGATCGCGGAGGCCATCCAGTCTCTCGGGAGCAAGGGATGATCGTGTATGACGGGCTGAAGCCCGTACTCGGCGCAAGGGCGTCCTTAAGGACGCACCCGTATGCCGAGCCGGCTCTTCAGAGCCGGACCAACACGCGAGCGCGCCCATGACGGTCACGACCATCACCGATGCCGAGCTCACGCCCAAGGATTACGCCTCGGACCAGGAAGTCCGCTGGTGCCCGGGGTGCGGTGACTACGCGATTCTCAAAGCGGTGCAGAAGGCGCTGGCGGAGCTGGGCGCGGCGCGCGAGCGCACGGTGTTCGTGTCGGGAATCGGCTGCGCGGCGCGCTTCCCGTACTACCTGTCCACCTACGGGTTCCACACGATTCACGGGCGCGCCCCCGCGATCGCCACCGGCGTCAAGCTCGCCAATCCCGCGCTCGACGTGTGGGTCGTCACCGGTGACGGCGACGGTCTCTCGATCGGCGGCAACCACATGCTGCACGTGCTGCGGCGCAACGTGGACCTGCAGATCATCCTCTTCAACAACGAGATCTACGGCCTCACCAAGGGGCAGTACTCGCCCACCTCGCGGCGCGGCACGCACTCCCCCTCCACGCCGCAGGGCTCGATCGAGGCCCCCGTGTCGCCGTGCGCGTTCGCCCTCGGCGCCGGCGCGCGTTTCGTCGCCCGGGCCGTGGATACCCAGCAGCCCGACGTCGTGGCCGTCCTGAAACGAGCGCACGGGCATCGCGGGGCGTCGTTCGTCGAGGTGTTCCAGAACTGCGTCGTGTTCAACGACGGGGTGTTCGATCACTTCACGTCGAAAGACACGGCGGGCGACGCGCAGCTCCATGTGGAGCACGGTAAGCCGCTGCTGTTCGGACCGAAGCGCGAGCGCGGCCTGCGCCTCACGCCCGGCACGGTCGCGCTCGAAGTCGTGCCGGTGGGCGAGGGCGGCGTGCCGCCCGGCGACATCCTGGTGCACGACGAGACCAACCGCGCGCTGGCGCAGCTGCTCGTGGCGCTCGAGCCCCCAGCCTTCCCCGTGGCGCTCGGTGTGCTGTATTGCAACCCCGCGGCCTCCTACGAAGCGGACGTGTACGCGCAGGCGCAGGCGGCGGGCTTCTCGGGCGAGCCCGCCGACCTCGGGGCGCTGCTGCGCCGCGAGGGGACGTGGACCGTCACGGAGTGAGGGCGAGGCCGACCTACCCGACCCTCCTGCTCGTCGTCAGCACCACTGTCTTCCAGATCGACGGTGCCTGGTCCCGCGTCGCGCCATTGCCCCAGCCGATGCAGGAGCTCTCCGCCGCGGCGCTGCACGGGCGGATCTACGTCGCCGGCGGCATCGACCGGAGCAACCACGCCAGCGCCGCCGCGTTCCGCTACGATCCCACGGCGAATCGCTGGGAGCGGATCGCCGACCTCCCCGCGCCCCGGCACCACATGCCCCTCGCCGTGGTGGGCGACACGCTGTACGCCGTCGGCGGTCTCACCGGTGAGAGCTTCGTGCCGGAAAACACGCTCTGGCTCTACCGCGAGGACGCGAACCGTTGGGAGCCGCGCGCCGCGCTGCCGGCGCCGCGCGGCGCGTCCGGCGCCGCGGCCGTGAGCGGTAAGCTGATCGTCGTCGGTGGCTGGGGTCTCAACCGTCGTCTGGTGCAGGCGACGGCGATCTACGATCCCGCGGTCGACCGCTGGCGCGACGGCACGGCGATACCGACGCCCCGCGACCACCTCGCCGCGGCGGCCGTGAACGGCCTGGTGTACGCGATCGGGGGTCGGCCGCTCGACCCCGACCGCAACTACGATGTCGTCGAGGCGTACGACCCGGCGGCCGACCGGTGGACGACTCGGGCCGCGATGCCGAGCCGGCGCGGCGGTCTCGCGGCGACGGCGCTCGACGGAACCGTGCACACGGTCGGCGGCGAGAGCCGCAGCGGCGTGTTCGCGAACCACGAGGTCTACGACGCCGCGACGGACCGCTGGAGCACCGCGCCGGCGCTGCCGCTCGCCCGTCACGGACTCGCCGCCGCCGCGCTCGGCGGACGCCTCTACGTGATCGGCGGCGGGCCTAGAGCGGGGTTCGCGCAGACGGACGCCGTCGACATGTTCGTGCCCTGACATGCCGGCGATCCAGGCCGTCGCGCGCTTCGCCGTGATCGGCGTGTTCGCCGTGAGTCTCGTCGTCGCGCTCGCCTCCTGGCTGGTGCGCACCCAGCGGGTGTCGCCGTTCGGGGCTGTGGGGCGCGTCCTGCGCACGGCCAGCGAGCCGCTCATCCGACCCGTCGAGCGGCGACTCGTGCGCGCGGGAGGGAACCCGGTGCACGCGGGATGGTGGCTGGTCGTCGGCGTCGCGGCCGTGGGCGTAGTCCTGTTGTCGCTCTTGAACTGGCTGGCGGGCACGCTGTACGGCGCCGGCGCGGCGTTCGCGGGCGGCCCGCGCGTCGCGCTGGGATTTCTGATCGTCGCCGCGTACAACGTCGTGTTCGTGGCGCTGGTGGTACGCGTGATGGCGAGCTGGTTCGGCCGGTTCCGCTACACCTGGTGGCTGCGGCCGGCCTATGTGCTCACCGACTGGGTGGTTGAGCCGATCCGCCGTCTGCTCCCGCCCGGCGGAACGCTCGACTGGAGCCCCCTCGCCGCCTGGCTCGCGCTCTGGGTGCTGAAGCAGGTCCTGCTGGCCATCGTCGGGCTGTGACCCATCCTGCCTGAGGGAACGCGATGAAACTGCTGAAGACACTGGTCAACCTCGTGGTCGCGACTGTCGTCAGTGCCCTGGGGAGCAAGCTGTTCGGTGCCTGGGGAATGCTCCTCGGTTTCGTCGCCGGAGGGCTCGCCGCCTGGTGGGTGGCGCGGCGGGTGTTCGATTGACCGGTCGTGCGTTTACGGATGAGGGATAACGGATGACGGATGACCGCGCTTGAAGATCCGAAACAGGTAGGTGAGCGACGGAAACAAGACCAGCGCGCCCAGCGCTACGGCTCCGAGGGCGAGTCGCAGCGTCGCGGCGGGCGCCGCGGCGTCCGCGATGGTCAGATCCGGCGGGATGACGTAGGGATACTGCCCCAACGCCCAGCCCCACAGAATGAGAGAGACCTGCGCGGCCGCGGCGACCCGGGCGAGGCGCCAGCGGCGAACCCACAGCGCCGCGAGCGCGGTCACGGCGCACGCGGCCGTGAGGAGATGCAGCGGTACTGCCCACGCGGCAACAATCAACCCTTCACGCATCGGCGGGGCGTAGTCACGGGAGAGCAGCAGCGCGAGGGCGGCGGCGCAGAACAACGCGACACCCGCTCCCAGCGCCCGCCGGCGAAAATCGTCCTCCAGCTCTTGTTCCCGCGCCTCGAGCGTGAGGTAGACCGCCGCGAGAAACGCGAACGCGATCAGGGCGAACAGACCTACTGATAGCGTGAACGGATTCAGCCAGGGCCGGACGTAGGTGGCGACGAACCCGTCCCCCATCCCCCGTCCCCCGTCCCCCACCGCTCCCGCCGCGATCGCCCCGACGGTGGTGCCGAGGAGCAGCGGCGTGATCAAACTCGCCATCGCGAAGGTCACGCCCCAGTGGCGCAGCTCTTCGTCCTCCGCACCGCCGTAGCGCCAGAAGGTGAACGCCGCGCCCCGCAACACGATGCCGATCAGCACGAGCGACAGCGGGATATGCAGCAGCGTGCCGAGCCGTGCAAACGCGGGGGGGAAGCAGGTGAACAGCAGCACCACCGCGAGGATCAGCCAGACGTGATTCGCCTCCCACACGGGACCGATCGCTTCGGCGATGAGCTCGCGATGGCGCTGTTTGCGCGGGCCGGAAGCCAGCAGGCCCCACACGCCGCCCCCGAAATCGGCGCCGCCGAGCAGCGCGTACATGTTGAGCGCGACGAAAATGATGCCGGCGAGCAGATCGGGGAGCGTCAAGGGACGGCCCGGGGCATGTAGAACCCGCGCCACTCCGGGATCTCGGGGCTGCGCAGGATCTGCCGGTACAACAGCCAGCACACGATCACGCCGAGGCAGCAATACAGCAGCGTGAAGGTCAAGAACGGCACGATCAGGCCCGGCATCGGCGTCACCGCATCGCGCGTCCGCAAGACGCCGTAGATCACCCACGGCTGACGACCCAGCTCCGTCACCATCCATCCCGCTTCGACGGCGATGAACCCCATCGGCGTGGCGAGCGCGATCGCCCGCATCAACCAGCGCTGGTGCGCCAGGTCGCG
>Ga0209473_1002104_pt1 | contig 10961 bp, 8 predicted proteins | sample GraSoiAngelo_133_FD_185890 | JGI IMG/M metagenome (GOLD analysis project Ga0209473, IMG submission 185890) | Grasslands soil microbial communities from the Angelo Coastal Reserve, California, USA - 14_0929_05_20cm (SPAdes) (version 2) | ecosystem: Environmental > Terrestrial > Soil > Grasslands ...
CCGGCAGGTTCTGCAAGTGCCGAGCTACCTCGCGCTGTTTGCCAACCGGCCGTTCGACGCCATCGCTCCGCCCGAAGTGGAGCGTCGGCAGCAGCTCGGCCTTAATAATGTGCTGCTGACCCAGCGTGTCGGGCCCGACTATGCCGATGTCGTGCCGAACGATCCGTTCCGCAGCGCCTTTGTGCGGTTGCGCTCCGAACATGGGCTGTATCGCGAAGATACTTCGGCCGTGACATTCCTGACGCCAACGCTGTTTCGTACCGGGATTCCGCTTCCCGCCGCGGTGCCGATCGGCACCTATAACGTCGAGATCAAGCTGTTTTCCAATGGCGCGCTGGTGACGCGGGCTGAAACCGCGTTTGAGATCGTCAAAGTAGGTTTCGAACAGTTCGTCGCAACCACCGCCCGCCAGGAAGGCCTGGTTTACGGTTTGGTCACTGCACTGATGGCACTGATGACCGGCTGGATGGCCTCTATCGTGTTTCGCAAGGACTAACGTGTCTGCGATGTGTTGAGAGGCTGGGCGAGCTCAAGTTCAAGCTTCAATGGCAGCGGGACGCGGCGATGGTGTGCAGCCTGACATCGCCGAGCACGTGCACCAGGAATGTCAGGGTCTGGAATATCCTTGAAAATGCCTCGTCACGAATGCTGAGACCACCGGTATAGGCGCCGAATGCCGGCATTATGGCGCGCTCGCCGTCGCAGGCGAAACATCGCCGTTCCATCGAACGCCCGCGTGTCGATATGCGCGCCTTCGGATGCAGATGACCGGCGATTTCGCCAGATACCCCGGTCGGCTCGTGGCGAAACACAATGGGCCCGACAGCAACCTCATGAGCCACGACGCCACCCAGAGAGGTCGGGAGCGCCGGATCGTGATTGCCCGATATCCAGAGCCAGTCCCGACCCGCCTGCATCGCCGCGATAGCGTCACGGTCCGCTACGGAGAGCCGGTCATGCGCGTCGCGGTCATGAAAACTGTCGCCTAGCGCAATCACCACCCGAGGATCGTGCCGCGCGATCACAACCCCAAGACGGCCGAGCGTGTCCAGGGTATCGTAGGGCGGCAACAGCACGCCGCGCGCGGCAAAACTCGAGCCTTTTTCAAGATGCAGGTCGGAGACCACAAGCAGGCCTTGGTCTTCCCAGAACAACGCGCCGAACAGGTCGGCGATGAAGCTCACGCCCGCAACATCTAGGCTACCCGCGCCCGCAGCAGGAGGCTTGTCGTGCGAGGATTGCGCGCGCGCCGCCATGGTTATCCAGTCGCCTCTTTCACCAGTTCCTGGGCGGCCTCCGCCAGCAACTCGTCCGAAGCTTCGCCATAAACCGACTCACGGCCGATTTCCAGCATCACCGGCACCGCAAGCGGTGAAACCCGGTCGAGTTCCCTGTGGATGATTCGTCCCTTGATCCGCAGCAGCATATCACTGAGTCTGCGAATATCGAGCAGGCCGGTAGCCGCATCGGCGCGGGCGGCACGCAGCAGCACGTGATCCGCCTGGTGCTTGCGCAGCACATCGTAGATCAAATCGGTCGAGAACAGCACCTGACGGCGGGTTTTTTCCTCGCCTGTGAATCGCCGCGCGATCAACCCGGAAATGATAGCGCACGTGCGGAAGGTACGTTTCATCATCGCGGATTCCGCAAGCCATGCTTCGAGATCGTCGCCGAGCATGTCGGGATCGAACAGCAAATCGAGATTCAATTTTCCTTGGCGGACCATGAACGACAGATCGCCGAGACCCCATACGGCAAGCGCATACTCATTGGCAACGAAGCCGAGCGGCCGGGCGCGGGCGCGCTCCAGCCGTCTCGTCAGCAACATGCCAAGCGTCTGGTGCGCGAGCCGGCCCTCGAACGGATAACAGATGAGGTAGTGCTTGTCGGCGCGCGGAAAGGTTTCCACCAGCAGCTCGCGCACGCCGGGGACCTGCGAAACATCGCGTTGCAGCGACAGCCAGTCGCGCGCCTGCTCCGGCAAGGCGCTCCAGGCCCGGCTGTCGTCGAGCAATTTGCGGACCCGCTCGGCGAGGTAAGTCGAAAGCGGAAACTTGCCTCCCATGTAGGATGGCACCTTCGCGTCCTTGTCGTTGGCGCGCGAGACATAGACGTGGTCTTCCGCGAGCGCTTCGTAGCGCACGACCTCGCCGGCAAACACAAACGTGTCGCCGATCACCAGTCCCTCGATAAAAGCTTCTTCGATCTCGCCAAGCATGCGGCCGCCGCGCCCCAAGGCGCCGGTCGATCCCGAACCGCCGCCGCGCGAGCGAACCAGGCGCACCTTGAGCATGGTGTCTTCGACAATGGTGCCGACGTTGAGCCGATAGCTTTGCCGCACGCGAGGATTGGCGACACGCCAGCGTCCCGTCTTGTCCTGCTTGATACGGGCGAAACGCTCGTAGGTTTTCAGCGCGTAGCCGCCGGTAGCGACGAAATCGACCACATCATCGAAATCGGATCGCGAAAGACCCGAATAGGGCGCGGCGGTCAGCACTTCGCGATAAAGCTGATCGGAGACGAATGGCTCACCGCAGGCGCGCCCAAGGACGTGCTGCCCCAGCACATCCAGCGCGCCGGTGCGCAGCGGCGGGGTATCCTGGGCGTTTTCGCCGACGGCGTCGATCGCAACGCGGCATTCCAGCACCTCGAAGCGATTGGCCGGTACCAGCACCGCGCGCGAGGGTTCATCGAGGCGGTGATTGGCGCGGCCGATCCTCTGCATCAGCCGCGAGGCGCCTTTCGGCGCACCGATATTGATGACCAGATCGACATCGCCCCAGTCGACGCCAAGATCGAGCGAGGAGGTGCACACCACACCGCGCAGCCTTCCGCTCGCCATCGCGTCTTCGACCTTGCGGCGCTGTGCGACGTCAAGGGAGCCATGATGCAGCGCGATTGCCAATCCGTCGTCGTTCATGCGCCAGAGATCCTGGAACAGCATCTCGGCCTGGCTGCGGGTGTTGACGAACACCAGCGTGGTCTTGTTGCGCTTGATCAGATCGTAGATTTCGCCGAGCGCGTGGCGCGCGCTGTGACCCGCCCATGGCAACCGCTCGCGGGTGTCAAGCATCTCAACGATCGGGGCCGCAGCGCCGTCCGCTACCACAAGGTCGGCGGCTTCGCAGACCCCGTCCCGCTGCGGCACCAGAAAGCGCGCCAGGGATTCCGGCTGCGCGACGGTAGCCGACAGCCCGATCGAGCGCATTTGAGGCGCTAGTTGCCACAGCCGCGCCAGCCCAAGCGACAGCAAATCGCCTCGCTTGGAAGTCACCAGCGCATGTAACTCATCCAGCACGATCCGCCGCAGCGAGGAGAACAGGAACGGCGCGTCGTCGGACGACAGCAACAACGCCAGTTGCTCCGGAGTGGTGAGCAGAATGTCTGGCGGGTAGCGGCGCTGGCGCTGGCGTCGCGAGACCGGCGTGTCGCCGGTGCGGGTCTCGACCTTGATCGGCAGACCTATCTCGGAAACAGGGGTTTCCAGATTTCGCGCAATGTCGATGGCGAGCGCCTTCAAGGGGGAGATGTAGAGCGTGTGCAGGCCGCGGCTGCGCTGCAGGCCACGTCCGGTGGAGATGATGTTCGGACGCGAAGATTGCGTCGTCTCGCCTCCTGCCGCATGCGCAGCGTGTGGGGAGAGATGCGCAGATGGAGCCTTGGGCGAGGACGCGCTCAGTTCGACAAGCGTCGGCAGGAATCCGGCCAATGTCTTGCCGGCTCCGGTCGGGGCAATCAGCAGCGCGGAACGGTCTTCACGCGACTTCGCCAGCAGCTCAAGCTGGTGTTCGCGCGGACTCCATCCGCGCCCGGCGAACCATCGGCGGAAACGGTCTGGCAGCAGCGCGGCGCTCTCGGCCGGAGAAGCGGTGATGATGCGGGGCGGCACGGCAAAACAGGTAAGCCGTTGCGGCGGTTTCGTCGAGGGCCGACAGCGGACGAATGTCGTCCACTGCCGCGATCATCGTCAATTACTCTGTGACCGGCCTGTCGGAAATATCCCAGTCCTTGCCGTTGAAGATCGAGATGTAGAGCGTCTTCATCGGTGTATAGTCATCAGGCGTATAGCTGTAGGTGATGCCATCGAGAAAATACGGCGAGTGAAAGCCCGTCAGCGTGGTCGCCTGCTTCAATACATTGGCGCGCGTCAGCTCGTCGCCACAGCGGCGCAGGATCTCAGCCATCGTCGCCACCTGGCCATAGCCCGCGAATGCAATGGTATTGTCTGGATCGACATTGGGCAGATATTTCTTCCGTAACTCCTCGAACGCCATCACGTCGGGATCCTTCTCCCAGCGCGCCACGCCGACTTCCTTGGCGTAGCGGATGGCGACGATCCCGGCCGCATTCTCAAGGCCGGCGGCACTGAGGATTGAGCGGCCGGTGGAGCCCGCGGAAAGCAATTGCACGGGCTTCCAGCCGAGTTCCTTGCCGGTGCTGATGTTGTAGAAAACATCCGCGCCCGACTTGGACAGATTGATAAGCTGGGAATCGATGGTCGGATCGGTGAGATCGTAAGTCTGCTCCATGATCACCTTGGCGCCGCCGCCGGCATCCGCCAGCACCTGTTTGAACGGCCCGAGAAAATCGCGGCCGAAATCGTCGTTCTGGTAGAGAATCCCCACCTTGGCGTTCGGCTTCACGCTGACGACATGCTTGGCGAGAATTCGTGCTTCGGTCGGATAGAGAGGTAATCCCGCCATGGTCCATTTGTGATTCTTCGGATCGTTCCATTTCGATGCGCCGGTGTTGAGCAGAAGCTGCGGCACGCCTTTGGAGTTGAGATATTTATGCACGGCGGTCTGCGGCGCGGTGCCGAGCGAGCCGAACAATGCCAACACCTCCTCCTGCTCCACAAGCCGCCGCGTCGCTTCAACGCACTTCGGCGCGCTATAGGCATCGTCCATGGTGAAGAATTTGACGTTGCGGCCATTGATGCCGCCCTTTTCATTCAGCATTTGGAAATACGCCTCGCCGACCCGACCAAGCACGCCGTACAGCGAACCCGGGCCGCTGTGCGGCACTGTTTGTCCCACCTTGATCTCAGTGTCGCTCGCGCCGGGATCGTATTTCTTTTCCGCCGCCTTGACCGATGTGGCGGATGCGAGGACGGTAGCGATGGCGGTAGCGCAGAACTCGCGCCTCGACTGATTGTTTTTCATTGTTTTCTCCATGAGCAGCAATTGATCCACATTCCCGGCGCGCTCGGCAACAGCAAAATTACGATTTTTTGGATCAATGACGCCGCGCTTTTCAAGCATCCCTTCACTTGGTGGAACAGTATCTTAGGACTTGACGGCGAGCGCAACGAGACCTGGGGCTGGCGCGTTATCTTCATTCCGCGCGGAGGAATGTTCCAGACGCGACAGCTTGAGACCGGCCTCTCCAATTGACGCGCGCACGTGAGCAGCGCCATGGGCGTAGCGCAGCCCCTCGCCGAGAATGACATCCTCGCCGTCATGGGTTTCCACCGTGAACGCCAACATGCCGCCCGGCACAAGTACCCGCTTCACCTCGCGCAGCGCCGGGGCGAGGTCGGCGAGATAGACCATCGCGTCAGCAGCGAGAACGAGATCGGCGCTGGCTTCGGGCCGGTCCCGCAAGCCTTCCAGCATGTCGCTGACCTGAAGCTGCGCGTAAAGTCCGCTTGATCTCGCCTTCTCGATCATGCGCGGCGACAAATCGATGCCGACGAAATGATCGACTCCTTTGGCGAATGCGCTCGCCGCAAGCCCGGTACCGCAACCAAGATCGATAGCACGCTTGAAAAAGGCCGGCTTGCGGACCTCGTTGCAGGCAGCCACCACCGCCTTGAACAGCAGCGCGGGGCCGCGATAGTCGAGATCGTCGATCAACGCCGACTCGAATTTTGGCGCGTATTGATCGAACAGCGCGCGCACATAGGCCGGCGGCATGGCCGAGAGCCTCTCCGCGCCGAGCAGCATCAGCCGCAGGCTTGCGCCGTGCCGGTCGTCGGGATCGGCCACTTGCGCTTCCCGAAACGCCGCGATCGCCGGAGCGCGCTCGCCGAGCTGTTCGCGAATTTCGCCGAGCGTAAACCAGGCGGAGGCAAACGTCGGAGCAAGCTCGGTCGCCTGCAGCAACAGATCGGCGGCGGCCACAAGGTCGCCTTTGAGCTGTAGATCGCGCGCAAAATCGAACCGGCGGTCGGCAACCAGATCGCCGGAAGACAGAAACAAGCGTGCGGGCATCTACGGAACCTATTCTAGGCTTCACTGGGCAAGACTCGAACAGGCCTCGCGGCGGACTATATAGCCAAGATGCGTCCGCAAGACATCCTGATCCCGGTTGCTGCCGGATTGTGCTGCAAGCCCGGCGGCTTCCATATCGATCCGGTACGGCCGGTCGAGCGCGCCGTGATCACCCACGGCCACTCCGACCACGCCCGATCAGGCCATGGCGCGGTGCTGGCGACGCAAGAGACGCTGGACATGATGCGCCTGCGTTACGGCGATAACTTCGCCGGCACTACGCAGGCCATTGCCTATGGCGAGGAGTTGCGGCTCGACGGCGTCACCATCAAATTTCACCCGGCCGGGCATGTGCTGGGTTCGGCCCAGATCGCAGTCTCCTGTAAAGACACCTGCATCGTCGCCTCAGGCGATTACAAAAACGCGCCTGACCCGACTTGCCCCGCGTTCGAACTCGTGCCGTGCGATGTGTTCATTACCGAGGCCACCTTCGGTCTGCCGGTGTTTCGCCATGGCGAGGCGGCGGATGAGATCAAAAAACTTTTGGCTTCGGTCGCGCTATTTCCGGAGCGGGCACATCTGGTCGGCGCCTATACGCTCGGCAAGGCGCAGCGCGTGATTTCGCTGCTACGTGCCGCCGGGTATGACGCGCCGATTTATCTTCACGGCGCGATGGAAAAGATCACGCGCTACTATCAAAGCCGCGGCGTGGCGCTGGGCGAACTGCGCCCGGTCAAGGGCATGAGGAAGTCCGATCTCGCCGGCACCATCACCTTGGCTCCGCCATCCGCCACCGCCGATATCTGGACCCGGCGGTTTCCCGATCCGGTCACGGCGTTTGCATCAGGATGGATGCGGGTGCGCGCTCGCGCGCGGCAGCGCGGGGTCGAACTACCGCTGGTGATTTCGGACCACGCGGATTGGGACGGGCTGACCGCGACCATTGATGCGACCGGCGCCAGTGAAGTCTGGGTCACTCACGGCCAGGAAGACGCGCTGGTGCATTGGTGCACGTCGAAGGGCTTGGCCGCTCGTCCACTTGATCTGGTCGGATATGGCGAGGAGGACGATAGTCCCGCCATTCCGGCCGGCGAGGATGTCGAAGCATGAACCGCTTCGCCGAACTGCTCGATCGCCTGGCCTATGAGCCCGGCCGCAACAACAAGCTGCGGCTGCTGACTCGTTATTTTCGCGAGGTCGAGGACCCCGACCGCGGCTACGCGCTGGCCGCGCTCACCGGCGCGCTTTCTTTCAAGCACGCCACGCCCGGCCTCATTCGCGACCTGATCGCCGCCCGCACCGATCCGGTGTTGTTCGCGCTGTCGTATGACTATGTCGGCGATCTCTCCGAGACAGTCGCGCTGATGTGGCCGAAGGGGTCGCTCCAGGCGCACTCTGCTCCCCTCCCCCCGCGAAGAGGTGGGGAGGGGTCGGGGGTGGGGGGCGGTGCCGTAATCACTGAAACAACGTCCTCTGCTGATGCACCCCCCACCCCCGACCCCTCCCCACCACGCGCGATGCGCGTGGAGGGAGGGGAGCGCAGTACTGGCCACAACAACCCGCCGCCCACTCTTACCGAAGTCGTCACTACGCTGCGCATGCTCGGCAAGACGGAACTGCCGGGACAATTGTCGCGCTGGCTGGACGAGTTGGACGAAACCGGCCGCTGGGCGCTGTTGAAGCTCGTAGTCGGGGCGATGCGGATCGGCATCTCGGCGCGGCTGGCGAAGACGGCGGTGGCCGACTTCGGCGGCAAGGACCCGCACGAAATCGAGTTGATGTGGCCCGGGCTCTCGCCGCCTTATCTCGATCTGTTCGCCTGGCTGGAGGGCCGCGCGGAAAAGCCCGTCAATCTCGATCCGGTCCCGTTCCGCCCGGTGATGCTGGCCCATGCGATCGAAGATAGCGACTTCGGCCAGCTCAATCCCGGCGATTTCATCGCGGAATGGAAATGGGACGGCATCCGCGTGCAGGCGGTGAGCGGCCGCGACAAGCGCGGCCAAATGCTGGCGCGGCTCTATTCGCGCAGCGGCGAGGACATCACCGGGAGCTTTCCCGATCTGCTGCCCTCGTTGCATCTGCCCGGCGCGATCGATGGCGAGTTGCTGGTGCTTCGCGACGGCCGGGTGCAGAGTTTCAACGTGCTGCAGCAGCGGCTCAATCGCAAGGTTGTCTCAACGAAGCTGGTCAAGGAATACCCGATCCATCTGCGCGCTTACGATCTGCTGGGCGAGGGCGATAGCGACCTTCGCACGCTGCCATTTTCCGAACGCCGGCAGCGGCTCGAAGATTTCGTGGCAAAACTCGACGATGAGCGGGTAGACCTGTCGCCAACCATTGAGTTTGATAGCTGGGACACGCTGGCGGCTGCACGGCGCGATCCGGCCAGTGCCGGGGCGGGCGAGGACGCCGAGGCGGTCGAAGGCGTGATGCTGAAGCGCCGCGATGCGCTCTATCTGCCGGGCCGCCCAAAAGGGCAATGGTGGAAGTGGAAGCGCGACCCGCATATTATCGACGCAGTGCTGATGTATGCGCAGCGTGGCCACGGCAAGCGCTCATCGTATTACTCGGACTATACGTTCGGGGTCTGGACGCCGGGCGAGCACGGCGATGAACTGGTGCCGGTTGGCAAAGCCTATTTCGGCTTCACCGATGAGGAGCTGCTGCAGATCGATCGTTTCGTTCGCCGCAACACCACCGAGAAATTCGGACCTGTCAGGCACGTCGTGCACGAACCGGATCAGGGGCTGGTGCTGGAAGTGGCGTTCGAAGGACTGGCCCGCTCGCCGCGGCACAAGTCCGGCGTGGCGATGCGCTTTCCGCGCATCAACCGGCTGCGCTGGGACAAGCCCCCGCGCGAGGCCGATCGGCTGGAAACACTCGAACGGATGTTGAAAGCCGATGCAACTCAGGCCGTGGCGCTTTCTGGCCAGGCGGATAGCCCTTCCGCGTGAGGGAAACTTGGCATTGCTGCAACAGGCGGGTTCCCCAAGGAGCCGCTACTGACTACAATGCGGCGTCTTAGAGCGGGAGACCATGATGCCTAACGACACAAGGGAATTGCCGTCAAGCAATGACGGCCTGTACCGGTTTCTCGGCGGCTCACCGCTCGCCGTGGCGTTTCGGCTGATCCTGCTGTCGATTTTGGTCGGCGTGGTGCTCGCAGCGATCGGTTTCGATCCGTGGAATATCCTCAGCAGCATTCGGCTGCTGTTTCAGCGGCTGTGGGATCTCGGCTTTGACGCGGTCAACTGGCTGTGGCGCTACTTCCTGCTCGGCGCCGTGATCGTCATCCCGGTCTGGCTGCTGTCGCGCATGTTCGGGGCGCCGCGCGGGCGGTAGTCCCGCAATTCCCTGAGGTGGCCGGATGCAAGTGCAATTTGTCGGCTGCGGCGACGCGTTCGGTTCCGGCGGCCGATATAATACCTGCTTTCACGTCACCGGCGAGCACGTCAATTTTCTGATCGACTGCGGGGCATCGTCGCTACCGGCGTTGAAGCGGCTGAAGATCGTCCGAGACGATATCGAATTAGTTCTGATCACGCATTTTCACGGCGACCATTTTGCCGGCCTTCCATTCCTGCTGCTCGACGCCCAGTTCTCCCGCCGGACCCGGCCGCTGGTGATCGCGGGACCGGAAGGAATCGACTTGCGTCTGACACAGGTGATGGAAGCGCTATTCGAGAATTCATCCAAAACAAAGCAGCGGTTCGATCTATCGGTGGTCACGCTCAGGCCTGAGGAAACGCGAATGTTCGGCGGGGTGAAGGTAATGCCTTTTCCGGTGGTGCATGGCGAGTCCGGCGGTCCGTTCCTCGCCTACCGGGTCGAGGCTGAAGGGCGCGTCGTCACCTATACCGGCGACACCGAATGGACGGAGATGTTGATTCCGGCGGCGCGCGAGGCCGACCTGTTCATCGCCGAGGCCTACACTTACGACAAGATCGTGAAAAACCATCTCAGCCTGAAAACGCTGGAGATGCATCTGCCCGAGATCAAACCGAAGCGGCTGATACTGACCCATATGAGCGACGACATGCTCGGGCGAGTCAATGAACTCGCCCACACTGCCGCCACCGACGGCATGAGCGTTGAAGTTTAACTCGCCGGCCAGTCCTCGGCCGTGATGGTGGCGGCATCGGCACCGACAATTTCGGAGAGCGAATCACGCCCGGTGCGCAACAGTGTCGAGGCGAGATCGTTCTTGATGTCCTCGACCAGGCCAAGCCCCTTGTAGATCAGAGACGAATAAAGCTGGATCAGACTGGCGCCGGCGCGGATTTTGGTCAGTGCCGCGCCGCCGGTATCGATGCCGCCGACCCCTATCAACGGAAACGCGCCCTCCGCCCGCACATAAGTCTCAGCCACCATCCGCGTCGATAACCGAAACAGTGGCCTTCCTGACAATCCGCCCTGCTCCCTGGCGCGCGCCTGCTCGCGCAGGGTCGACGGCCGCGCCAGCGTGGTGTTGGCCACAATCATACCGTCAACGCGGCGAGAGCGGGCGATATGCACGACATCGTCGAGCTCGGTGAGACTTAGATCGGGCGCGATCTTGAGCAGCACCGGCGAATCCCCGGCGTTTTGCCGGACCCGTTCGCGGGCATCGATGACCTTGCCCAGGAGGTCGTCGAGGGCTCCCGCCTGCTGAAGGTTTCGCAGTCCCGGTGTGTTCGGCGAGGACACGTTGACGGTGAAATAGCTCGCAACTGGGGCGAATATCTCAATCAGTTTCACATAGTCGGCGAC
>Ga0209473_1002105_pt1 | contig 10956 bp, 10 predicted proteins | sample GraSoiAngelo_133_FD_185890 | JGI IMG/M metagenome (GOLD analysis project Ga0209473, IMG submission 185890) | Grasslands soil microbial communities from the Angelo Coastal Reserve, California, USA - 14_0929_05_20cm (SPAdes) (version 2) | ecosystem: Environmental > Terrestrial > Soil > Grasslands ...
CGGGGCGGTGCAGCGGAATCGAATGAAGCGACGGCTGCGGGAAGCGGTTCGGCTGGAGGCGACGTGGCCCGGCCCAGCGGCGGATGTTGTGATCAATCCGAAGAAGTCAGTGATAGCCGCGGAGTTCGCGGTGTTGAGAGGTGAAATCAGCCGCGCATTTGAAGTGATTCAGAAATCGGCGAATAGAAGATAGGTGATGGGGTTGGGCGGGTGAGGGCACGCGCCCCTACGTGAGTCGTTGAGGATCCTGAAGGCGATGAGACGTCTTGCGATGAATCGATTCCGCGCGAGAGATCTGCTGCTGTACTTGTTGCGTGGCTACAAGTGGGCGATTTCGCCCATGTTTCTACCAGCCTGCCGGTACGTCCCGACCTGCTCTGAGTACGCGATGGAAGCGGTGGAACGCCGTGGAGTGATGCGCGGAATTGCGATGGCGACTTGGCGTGTGTTGCGCTGTCACCCATTCGCGAAAGGCGGATACGATCCGGTGGTGATGGAACAAAATTCAAATGCCGCTTGCCTTGCGGCGGAAGTCTCGAATCACTGAGTAAGCCAACTTTGCCTGAATTCCCCAATCCTCAGCAGGACCCCGGAATGGAGCGGCGTCTGCTGCTCGTGTTCGCGCTCACATTTCTGGTGATCGTGCTGTTTCAGCCGATCTTGAAAAGATATTTGCCGCAGCCGCCGAGCCCGCCGGCACAGAATCAAACTCAGCCAGCGCCTGCGAACAATCCGCCCGCAGCTGCGCAGTCCCAAGCTCCCGCGGAGGTTGCTAAACCGACGAATGCGACGAACCGGGCTTCGGCAGAATCAGAACTTGTCGTCGAGAATGAGTTTTACAAAATCACGCTGACGAATCGTGGCGCGCAGGTCAAATCCTGGATTTTGAAAAAGTACGACGATGACAACGGGCATCCGCTGGACCTGGTGAATGCTGCGGCAGCGGCAAAATACGGATATCCGCTCTCGCTGTGGACCTACGACGAGAATCTTCGAAATAAGCTGAACTCAGTCTTGTATGTTGCGACGCCGGATCGCGAACCAAAAAGTGATGCGCTCTCCAAGACTTTTGATGCGCCCACGGGAATCAGCTTCGAATACGCCGACCGGGATTTGGCGGTACGAAAAGTAGTGCGCTTCGAGCATGGATACGTAATACACATCGAAGCCTCGGTTCTTCTAAGAGGAAGTGCGGTGGGGGCATTTCCGGCTTGGCCCGCGGGTTTCGGCGATGAAACAACTTTGGCTTCGTATCACTCCGGCCAGGTGGAATATCAGTACAACAACAATACGGAGCACCTCGATCTGAAGAAGATCAGCGGCGGAGCCACGCTGCATGGTCCTTTCAATTGGGCGGGGGTCAGCGATTCATACTTCACGGCCACATTTATTCCGGACAGTCTTGAGAGCGCGAGCCTCGTTACGTTGCGAAATCCGCTGGATGTGCCCAAAGACCCGCGAAAGCCAGAGGAAACGCAGCCGGTGGACGTACTGGGCGTTGCGGTAGGCAGTTCTACTGGCCCGACCAGCGAGCGCATGTACGTTGGGCCAAAGTCGCTCGATGTGCTGGAGTCCGTTCCGGTTCCCACAATTACCGGTGCGGAGAAGGATCTGCGCGCCGTGGTTAACTTCGGATTTTGGGGTGCAATCGCACGGCCTCTCTTTCTTTGGCTGCGCTGGACTTATAGGCACTGGGTGCCGAACTGGGGCTGGGCGATCGTGATTCAGACGGCGATCATCACTCTCGCCCTGCTGCCGTTGCGCATTTCGCAGATGAAATCGGCGCTGAAGATGCAGAAGGCGGCACCGCAAATCAAAGCGATCCAGGAAAAATATAAGAAGTACAGCATGCGTGATCCGCGCAAGCAGGAAATGAATAAAGAAATTACGGATTTATACAAAAGGGAAGGCGTGAATCCCATCGGCGGCTGTTTGCCGCTCGTGATCCAGCTTCCGTTCATCTTTGCTTATTACAAAATGCTGCAAGCTGCCATCGAACTCCGGCATGCGCATTGGCTCTGGATACACGATCTTTCGTCGCGCGACCCGTATTTTATCTTGCCGATTTTGTTGGTGGTTAGCATGATCGCGACGCAAAGAATGACGCCTCAGGCGGGCATGGATCCGCAACAGCAGAAGATGATGAACGTGATGATGCCTCTTATGATGGGTTTCATATTTTTTAATCTTGCCTCCGGCTTGAATTTGTATTACGCCCTGAGCAATTTGATTTCGATTGCGCAGCAGTCCATCATGAACCGCACGACGCTGGGACAGGAGATGCGTGAGATGGCGGCGAAACGGGCGAGAAAGAAGGATAAGTAGCTTTCGGCTATCAGCTATCGGCTTTCGGCAAAAGATGATCTCATCGGCACCAACGCTTGCGTGATAATGCTGATAGCAGCAATGGATAGAGCTGAAAGCTGAGAGCTAATAGTTGAGAGCTGCCTATGGCCATTCCCGACAAAATCGGCGCAGCAAACAAGATTAACGAGCTCCTATCCGGAATCGTTAAGCATGGCGGACTGCGATTGAAATACCGCATCACGGTTGATCCTCCGATGGCTGAGGAGCGCGATTGGGAGCGGCCGGAGATTCTGGTTGAATTTTCCGGGCCGGATTCGCCGCTACTCTTGGGGCGCGGGGCTGAGCTGCTGCGCGCCATCGAATTGCTGGCGATTGAGATGCTCCGTTTGCCCGGCAACGAACACGAGAAAGTCTGCTTCGATTGCATGAATCATCGCTCGATGCGTTTGGAAGAATTGCGCATCGCCGCAAGCGTGGCTGCGGAGAAAGTTCGCAAGAGCGGAGCGCCGTACCAGTTTGCTCCCATGTCATCACGGGAGCGGCGCATTGTGCATCTTGCGCTGCGGGATCATACCGATCTGCGCACGGAAAGCCAAGGCGACGGGCTGCGACGGTATGTAGTGGTGTATCCCAAGGATTTTGTGCACGCGTCAAAGCCCCTAAAGAAAATTATTCCCTGATGTTCCACACGTAAATGCATACTAGCCAGGACGGCAATGCTGTATCTACCAATTAGTCGAAATTGGATCGTGTCGCGGATTGCGGTGCGCACGTATTTCATTTGTGCTCTGACGGCACTCTCCCTTTTTGGGGTGATAATCGCAAGTCGCATGGCGTTGGGATCCGCGGGCTTCGGGTCCTTCGAGTCAAGCTCAACTGCGGCTTTGTTCGTGCGATGCCTTGTGTGGCCGGGTATTCTGGGTACGGCGATGCTTTGTATCGCGATGTGGTATTTTTGGTTCAATTTCGATGATTCAGGTGTCCTGAGGAGGACGGTTTGGTTCATTTTGTTATACCTTGCCATTCCCATAGGTCCTGCCTTCTATTACTTTTTTGTCTATCGCCGCCATTCCGCAGTTAAAGCTTGCTTGTGATCGCAAGGGGTGCCTCCCCGCTACAATCTAGCAGTGAATCTTGACGATACGATTGTGGCAATAGCCACTCCGCCGGGGCGCGGCGGGATTGGAGTAGTGCGGATTGCAGGCCCTGAGGCGCGAGCGATTGCGTTGCCCATGCTGCGCTTGAAGCAAGACCTGGAGCCGGGTCGAGCTATTTTCGGCGAGCTAGTTGAACCGTGTGGCGCAGATCCCATCGTCCGTGAAAACGCTGGAAACGAACTTGGAAATCAGTCGCGGGCGGGGGCGCCCGCGCCACACAAGCAACGCATCGATGAGGTTGTTGTCACCTACTTCGCTAAGCCGCACTCCTACACGAGAGATGACGTTGTCGAAATTTCTGCGCACGGCTCGCCGGTTGTGCTGCGGCATATTGTCGAGCTGGCGATCGCCCGCGGTGCGCGCCTTGCGGAGCCCGGCGAGTTCACCATGCGCGCTTTCCTGAACGGGCGCATCGACTTAACGCAGGCGGAGGCGGTCCGCGATCTGATCGAATCGCAAACATTGTTTCAAGCCAAAGTTGCAGCGCAGCAACTCGGAGGCGCGCTTTCGCGCCGGCTCCAACCAACCAAGCAAAAGCTGGTCGAACTCATTGCACTGCTCGAGGCCGGAATTGATTTTGCGGAAGATGATGTGGCAGTTCTGCCGCAGGAACGAATCATGGAGCAGATCGCGAGTATTCGGGCACCTCTTGCTGAACTGGCGGAATCGTTCGCGTATGGGAAGGTCGTACATGAGGGTTTAACGCTGGCGATTGTGGGGCGGCCGAATGTGGGCAAATCCAGCTTATTCAATCGCCTGGTTGAACGCGAGCGGGCGATCGTTACAGCAACGCCCGGTACCACTCGCGACTTGGTGAGTGAGACGGTTGCGATCGGCGGAATCCCGGTAAAGTTGGTTGATACGGCCGGGATCCGCCGGGCGCTGGATGAAGCGGAAAGCATTGGCATTCAAAAATCGATGGAGGCGCTTGCCGACGCCGACTTGGTGCTCATTGTGCTCGATTGCTCACAGCCCGTAACGGTTGAAGACCGGGAACTCTTGCAGCAGGTGGCGCAGCGGCCTGCGATTGTTGTCGAGAATAAAGTAGATGTGCTCAGTGCTGAGTTCTCGGCTTCCAGTTCTCAGTTCTCAGCTCCCAGTTTTCAGTTGCGCGAGGTGAGAACGTCGGCGGTAACTGGTGAAGGGATCGCTGAAGTTAGAAGCGAAATTCTGCGGTATGTAGGCGGAGAAGGTCATGAGTCGGCGGAATCAGGATTTCTCACCAATGTGCGGCATCAATCGCGAGTGAAGGAATCGATCACGGCGCTGGATGCCGCATCGGCTGCCGTGCGAAAGAATATTCCACATGAAATGGTGCTGCTGGATCTTTATAACGGGCTGCGGGCGCTGGATGAAATTACGGGCGCGACTACGACCGACGATATTCTTAATCTGATCTTCAGCAGCTTTTGCATCGGAAAATGAGCATACTACTTGGAGAATTGGTACATTTTGCGCGCGGAGGCTGGTTTTGTCACTCGTGGTAAAGCTCGAAGACGACCTTGGAGAACGCAGCGACTGGATCATGCTGTATGGTGTGATTCCCTCCCGCGAAGAGCGCGATTTTCCTTGCCTACGCTGCATCGATCCCTATGGCAAGACAGTTTTCAATCATCTGCAAATGGAGACTTTTCTTGCAGAATGGGAGCAGGTGCGTGAACGGGCGCACGACGAATCCCAGAAGGAAGCCTGGGAGAAGATCAAACAAATGGCTCAAACCTGCCAGACGGACCGGGACTTATATTTAAGGTTTGTGGGAAATTGAGCCGTCGCGGAATCATTTCGAGAGCAGCGCAAGAGCTTCGCGAAACATGGCGTCGAACGCTCCATCTTTGCCGTTCTTCGAAACAGCCACTACCGCTTTCTCCGCGCTTGGCCTCTGATAGCCGAGATTTTGTAATGCGGATAACACATCCTCTTCCACTGCGCTAAGCGTAGGAATGGCAGTGAGCGCGTCGGCGCCCGCGGGCGGAAGTTTGTCACGCAATTCCAGGACCATACGCTCGGCGGTCTTCTTGCCAATTCCGGGAATGCGGGTCAGGCGGACGACATCGTTGCCACGGATCGCTTTTACCATGTCATCAGCCGCCATGCCGCTCAAAATTGTGATCGCCAATTTCGGCCCAATCCCACTGACGGTGATCAGCTTCTCGAAGAGCTGCTTTTCCTCGGGGCGCAGAAACCCATAGAGCGCGATCACATCCTCGCGAACATGCGTATGGATGTGTAGGGCAACATTGCTGCCCAAGCCGGGGAGATCCGAGAATGTTGGCACGCTGATGGTCACGTCATAACCAATCCCGCCGGTCTCAACGACAGCTTGGTTCGGGTGTTTCGCCAGCAGCGTTCCACGAAGATGGGCAATCATGGTGAGCCATTTTAGCCGAACTGGGAGCTGGTGAGACGCCGCAATACGCCGGAGGACGCTACAAGTTGGGCAGGTGTTGGTGCCAAGCTGTAGCCTGCTCGTAGGCGTGCGCAAGCTGCAGAACTTCGGACTCTCCCCCGTGGGGGCCGATGATCTGCAGGCCGATAGGAAGTCCGGACTGAGTGAAGCCACATGGCACGGAGATCGCCGGAAGGCCCCATACATTCATCGGGCGAGTATTGCGCAGCAGGGCGAGTTCTCGCGGGCGAAGCAGATCGGGATTGGCTTTTAGTTCGGAGATAACGGGTGCTGGTGTCGGGGTGGTTGGGGTGATGAGCAGGTCTACGTCGTTGAAGACTGAAGCGATCTGTTTTCGAGCCTCTTGCAGTTCGCGTTTGCACTGGGCCGCGTCTTCGGGGCTGATGCCTTCGCCGGTGCGTATTCGCCGCAGCGTTTCTGGCTGGTAGAGTTCGGGGCTTTGCCTTACAAATTCGCAATGATAGGCGTAAGACTCGGCTTTTTGCAGGGTGCGGTCGATGGGGACTTCTAAGTTAATCTCGCTGATGTCCGACATCGTGCTCAACACCGAAAGCGCCTGTTCGAATGCGGAGGCGACCTCAGGATCCAACTCTTCGCAGAAAAATTTGCGGGGCACGGCAATTCGCAGCTTGTGTGCAGGCGGGTCTTCGATCCGCACGGGCGAGGCCGATCCCCATCCCTGCACGACATCGGTCTCTTTGGCGATTGCCTGGAAGATGATCGCAGCATCTTCGACGGTTCGGGCAATCGTTCCCACGTGGTCGAGCGATTGTGATAACGGAATCACGCCACGAGTGCTCACTGCCCCAAAAGTCGGCTTTAGACCTACAACTCCGCACAGCGATGCTGGTTCGCGAATGGAGCCGGCAGTATCAGTCCCGATTGCGCCGTAGCACATGCCGGCAGCGACGGCGGTTGCCGATCCGCCAGACGACCCGCCCGCAATGTGCTCGGGATTCCAGGCATTGTGGACATCTCCGAAATAACTCACGAGTGAGCTGCCTCCGTATGCGAACTCGTGCAGGTTCTGTTTGCCAAGCAGGATGGCGCCTGCTTGCTTCAGCCGGCGAGTGACTTCCGCGTCCTCTGCTGGAATGCGTTCTTTGAACACGGCGCTGGCCGCGGTGGTGAGGACGCCTGCGGTATCAATCAAATCTTTCAATGCCAGCGGGATCCCGTGCAGCGGCCCCCGCCATTCGCCGCGCGTGATTTCTGTTTCGGCTCTGCGCGCTTCCGCCATAGCAGAATCGGCAGTGATCGTGATGAATGCGTTCAGCACTGGGTTTAACTTTTCAATACGCGTCAGGCACTCACGCGTGAGTTCTACCGGCGAAACCTTGCCGCTGCGCAGCAGCACGCTTGCTTCCCGAATGGATTGCAACCAGTTCTCCTTCGGAGGACGACATTACATCAGACGCGAGGTCTCGCGAAGAACTATAATCATCGCATCTCTCGGCGGAGGTTGAGCTAGCGCCATGGCCCAGATGACCGTAACTCCCGTCAGCACTCAGGGTTTTTTCCTAGATGGTAAGTGGATTGAAGAAGGCGATATCGTCGAGATCAAGGCGCCGTACGATGGCAATGTTTTTCAGGGACGCCGCGAGCACGCCGAAGCGGCAATCAAGGCGGCAGTAAAAGCGTTCGGAACGACGCGCAGGCTTCCAGCATTCGAGCGGCAACGGGTACTCCGCCGTGTGGCGCAGACGATTTCCGAACGCAAGCAAGAATTCTCCCGTACTCTGGCACAGGAAGCAGGCAAGCCGATCAAGGCCGCGCGCACCGAAGTTGAACGCGCGGTTTTTACATTCACGGTAGCGGCGGAAGAGAGCACGCGGATTTATGGCGAGTACCTGCCGCTCGACTGGCAGGAGTTCACCGCCGGACGATGGGGGATCGTGCGGCGCTTTCCGCTGGGTCCCCTTGCCGGGATTACGCCTTTTAATTTTCCTCTGAACCTGGTCGCTCACAAAGTTGCGCCCGCAATTGCGGCGGGGTGCAGCATGGTGCTGAAGCCGGCGCCGCAGACGCCGCTCTCAGCTTTGCTTCTGGCCGAAGCCGTGCAGCAGGCGGGCTGGCCGGATGGCGGGCTGAACGTTCTTCCTCTTTCAAACGAGGATGCAGGCCTGCTCGTGACTGACGAGCGTATCAAGCTGATCAGCTTTACTGGCAGCGCGCCTGTGGGATGGCAAATCAAGAAGAACGCCGGAAAGAAAAAGGTCATTCTTGAGCTTGGCGGCAATGCTGGCGTGATTGTTCATAGCGATGCCGATTTGCAATACGCGGCAGACCGCTGCGTTGCCGGAGGTTTCGCCTATGCGGGCCAGACCTGCATCTCAGTGCAGCGCATTCTGGTGGAGCGCTCGGTATACGGGAAGTTTACCGACCTACTACTTGATGGCGTGAAGAAGCTGAAGACCGGAGATCCGTTAGAAGAATCCACTGATCTAGGTCCGCTCATCCGGGAAAGCGATGCCGCTCGCGCCAGCGATTGGGTACAGGAGGCGGTTCGCGGGGGTGCACGGCTGCTTTATGGCGGACATCGCACTGGCTCGGCGCTCGAGCCCACGGTGCTGACTGGGACGCGCCCAGAGATGAAAGTGAACTGCCAGGAAATTTTTGCGCCCGTGGTCACCGTGGAGGCCTACGACCATTTCGACCATGCCGTGCGGCAAGTGAACAGCTCACCTTACGGTTTGCAGGCTGGAATCTTCACGCGCGATGCCAAGCTGCTGTTCAATGCTTATGAGGAGCTTGAGGTCGGCGGATTGATTGCCGGCGACGTGCCTTCATTCCGCATCGATCACATGCCATATGGTGGAATCAAAGACTCCGGTTTGGGTCGCGAGGGTCTGCGGTATGCGATTGAGGAAATGACGGAACCTAAGTTGCTGGTTATGAACCTGCGATAGCGCTCAAGATCGGCAGGATTAAATGCTTCTCAACCACGTGCCGGGTCACATTTTTAAAATCTGTCGCAACCAATACCTTTTCCCTTCATCACACAAGTGTCCGAATTGCTCTATAATCAAAAGTTTTCTTGCTCACAATCGTTGTCACCGGTGACCGCTTAACCAAAGCTGCATGAACCTGGGGATCTGCGATTGATTCCCGCTGCACTGGAACGTTCTCCGCGATGCAGATATTTCATCGCAGTACGAACACAATTTCCCGCGCCACGATTTTTGGCGCGATATTTATTGTGGCCGTGCTGCTGTGGGCTGCCATTCAGTTTCAGCGGTCGCCCTACGTGACCTACGCGGAAGTGGCGAGGCCACAGCCGGCGCCATTCAGTCATCAGCATCACGTGGCCGGACTGGGGATTGATTGCCGCTACTGCCATACGTCGGTTGAGACCTCGAGCTTTGCAGGAATTCCTCCCACCAAAACCTGCATGAACTGCCACTCACAGATTTGGACTGGAGCGCCGATGCTCGAACCGGTGCGGGAAAGCTTCCGCACCGGTAAATCGCTGGTATGGAATCGGGTGAACGACCTGCCGGATTTCGTCTACTTCAATCACAGCATTCACATTAATAAAGGAGTGGGCTGCAACACCTGCCACGGACCGGTGGATCGCATGCCCCTCATGTACAACTTCGCTTCTTTGCAGATGGAGTGGTGCCTGGACTGCCATCGAGCGCCGGAGAAGTATTTGCGGCCGCGTGAGCAGGTGTTCAACATGCGATATGAGCAACCTTCGAGTGGCAAGATGGTGACGGTGGATGGGAAGAGCTATACGGATCAGCTATCGCTGGGAACGGACCTGGTACATAAGTACAATTTGCGCAGCGTCGCGGATATTACGAGTTGTTCGACGTGTCACAGGTGAGGCAACAGGAGGTTTGTGGCATTTGGCTGGCAGCTTCGGGAAGGGCACGACTTTTAGTCGTGCCGGTAGTCAAGAGTTCTTCTGTTCGGCGATGAGACTCGCGAAATGCGAGTCGCATCGCGAACGGGCGTCGAGAAATGTTTTGGGCGAGGCAGCACAGGCTGCGAAAGACTCGGGAATGCGATTCCTCGCGTGCTGGAGCACGCTCGGGATAGCAAACGTAAAGGGCTTAAGCGGCACGACTGAAGTCGTGCCCTTCCCAAACGGGTTCGAATTGGAGTTTTTCCAGCCTGTGAAGCCATGCCCTCACGCATTGTTTAAAACATGAACATGGACCGACAAAACGGAAAATCCCGACGCGAGGAAGTTTGCCCGGGAAAGAAAGACAAGCTCGACCTCGCGACGGCGCGAGCCTGCATCGCGCAAACCAAAGGCCCTGAGTATTGGCGCAGCCTGGAGGAACTCGCCGGAAGCGCGGAATTTCATGAGATGATGCACCGCGAATTTCCCAAAGGTGCATCGGAGTGGCTGGATTCGGTTTCCCGCCGAGGCTTCCTCAAGCTCATGGGCGCGTCGATGGCGCTTGCCGGCATGACGGCATGTACTAAGCAGCCGCTAGAGCCCATCGTCCCTTACGTTCGCCAACCAGAAGAAGTCATCCCAGGGCGGCCCCTGTTCTTTGCCACGGCGTTCACGTTGAGCGGATACGCCAGCCCGGTGCTGGTTGAAAGTCATCTCTATCGCCCGACAAAAATCGAAGGCAATGCGCAGCATCCGGCGAGCCTGGGTGGAACGGATATCTTTGCGCAAGCTTCAATCTTGGGGCTGTACGATCCTGACCGCTCGCAGACAATCACCTACTTGGGCGATGTTCGCACCTGGGGCGATTTTCTGAATGCGATTCGCGGGCCGCTGAATGTTCAGAAGGGATTGCAAGGAGCGGGTATCCGCATTCTCACGCAGACGGTTTCTTCCCCCACACTCGCGGACCAGCTTAACTCAATCCTGAAACTCTACCCGCAGGCCAAATGGCATGTTTACGAACCGGTGAATCGCGACAACGTCTATGCAGGCGCGCAGATGGCCTTCGGCCAGCCGGTCGAAACGATTTATAAGCTCGAAGCTGCCGATGTGATCGTCTCGCTGGACGCCGACTTTCTCTCCGCCGGATTTCCTGGTCAGACACGCTATGCACGGGATTTCGCCAAGCAGCGTGATCCCGATTCCGGGAATATGAGCCGGCTGTATGTGGTCGA
>Ga0209473_1002108_pt1 | contig 10943 bp, 15 predicted proteins | sample GraSoiAngelo_133_FD_185890 | JGI IMG/M metagenome (GOLD analysis project Ga0209473, IMG submission 185890) | Grasslands soil microbial communities from the Angelo Coastal Reserve, California, USA - 14_0929_05_20cm (SPAdes) (version 2) | ecosystem: Environmental > Terrestrial > Soil > Grasslands ...
ACTATCGAGCCTGCGCGCGCTCAAGCGCGGCGGCCGTCTGGTGCTGATGGGCAGCGCCGAGGTGCCGCTTGAAATCTCGTTCCGCGAAATGCTGGCGAACGACTGGGAGGTGGTGGGTCAATTCATGTATGAGCGGACCGCGCCGGGCCAGCTCGCGGGGCTCGCCGCCGACGGCTTGCTCGATCTCAAAAAGATCGTGGTTACGACGTTCAAGCTGGCCGACTTCCGGCAGGCGGTCGCGGCCGCCGCCTTGATGCAAGGCCTCGATCTCACGGCAGTAGTGCCGTAACAACAGCCGATGAATTCGAACCCAACCATATGGCGCGCGACCGTGCTCACCCTGTTTCCGGAGATGTTTCCGGGGCCGCTCGGCGTCAGCCTTGCCGGCAGGGCGCTGTCGTCGGGCCTCTGGGCGCTGGAGACGCGCGATATCCGGGATTCGGCCACTGACCGCCACCGCAGCGTCGACGATACGCCGGCTGGCGGCGGTCCGGGCATGGTACTGCGCGCGGACGTGCTCGCGGCCGCCATTGATGCGGCCGGCGTCGCTTCCGATCGACCGCGCCTCTTGATGAGCCCGCGGGGTCGGCCATTGACCCAGTCCTGGGTTGCGGAACTCGCCGCCGGACTTGGCCCGCTGATCGTCTGCGGCCGGTTCGAGGGGGTCGACCAAAGGGTGATCGAAGCCCGGGCGCTCGAGGAGGTATCGGTCGGCGATTACGTGCTGTCCGGGGGCGAGATCGCCGCCATGGCGCTGATCGATGCCTGCGTCCGCCTGCTGCCGGGGGTGATGGGAAAGTGCGAATCGGGCGCGGATGAGAGTTTTTCCGAGGGGCTACTGGAATACCCCCAATATACCCGTCCGCAGACCTTCGAGGGCCGCCCGATCCCGGACATCCTCACCTCGGGGGATCATGCCAAGGTCGCGGCCTGGCGGCAGGCGGAGGCCGAGGCGCTGACGCGGGCGCGGCGGCCGGATCTTTGGGGTGGCCGAAAAGGGCCAAAAAGCACGACGGACGGGTGACAAGCCCGCGCCTTTGCCTTATACGAGCGCCAATTCCGCGAAGTGACAGCAGGATAGAACGCAGCCCGCGTCGGCTGGGCGCGCCGCCGATGGAGATTTCAATGAACCTCATTCAACAGCTCGAAAAAGAGCAATTCGACAAACTGTCGGCGAGCAAAACGATTCCGGAGTTCGGGCCCGGCGACACTCTGATCGTCAACGTCAAGGTGGTCGAAGGCGACCGCACCCGCGTACAAGCCTATGAAGGCGTCTGCATCGGCCGCTCCGGCGGCGGGCTCAACGAGAGCTTCACAGTGCGCAAGATCTCCTACGGCGAAGGGGTGGAGCGCGTGTTCCCGGTGATGTCGCCGATGATCGACTCGATCAAGGTGGTGCGCCGCGGCAAGGTGCGCCGCGCCAAGCTGTATTATCTGCGCAATCTGCGCGGCAAGTCGGCCCGCATCGTCGAGAAGACCGAGCGCGCCACCGCCGTCGGCGAGTAGTTCCAAAGCTCTCGAATGGATTTGACGAAAAGCGCGGGACCACGTCCCGCGCTTTTTTGTTGCGGCACACTATCTAACCTATCGGCGATCGATTGATTGTCGCGGCGTGTGACCCTGTGTTAGTAAATTGAAATGGTTCCAGGTCAGACCAGCACGGCTTGTCGGCGCGTCGCACCCATCGTGATCGACGATCGCTCGCGCCTGCCCGGCCGCTTCTTCGGACGCTTTGCGACCTCGGCGACATCGGAACTTATTCGCGCGCATTGATGCTGCGCCGATTTTTCGCTTCCGTAGCGCGTGATCGCGCCTAACCGTTCAAAACAGAATTTCTTTGGAGCTAACGCGACAAGATATGGAACGACCACTTGGTTCACGAAGCCGACGACGGCACCTGCCTGATCTATATCGACCGCCATCTCGTCCACGAGGTGACCTCGCCGCAGGCGTTCGAAGGCCTGCGCACCACGGGACGCAAGGTGCGCGCGCCCGAGAAAACGCTCGCGGTGGTCGATCACAACATCCCCACCACCGATCGCTCAAAGCCCAACCCCGATCCGGAGAGCATCGAGCAGATGCGGGTGATGGCGGAGAACGCCAAAGAATTCGGCATCGAATACTACAACGAGTTCGACAAGCGGCAGGGCATCGTCCACGTGATCGGCCCCGAGCAGGGCTTTACGCTGCCCGGCACCACCATCGTCTGCGGCGACAGCCACACCTCGACCCACGGCGCCTTCGGCGCGCTGGCGCACGGCATCGGCACCTCGGAAGTCGAGCACGTGCTGGCGACGCAAACGCTGATCGCGAAAAAAGCCAAGAACATGCGCGCAATCGTCGACGGCAAATTGCCCGAGGGCGTCACCGGCAAGGACGTCATCCTCGCGATCATCGGCGAGATCGGCACGGCCGGCGGCACCGGCTATGTCTTGGAATATGCCGGCGAGGCGATTCGTGCGCTCTCGATGGAAGGCCGCATGACCGTCTGCAACATGTCGATCGAGGGCGGCGCGCGCGCTGGCCTGATCGCGCCGGATGAAAAGGCGTTCGACTTCCTGCGCGGCCGGCCGAAATCACCGAAGGGCGAGGCCTGGGACGCGGCGATGCGCTATTGGGAAACGCTGCGCTCCGACGATGGCGCCCATTTCGATCACGAGATCAGGCTGGATGCGGCAAAATTGCCGCCGGTCGTGACCTGGGGCACCTCGCCCGAGGACGTCGTCTCGATCACCGGCATGGTGCCTGATCCAGACAAGATCGAGGATGAAGCCAAGCGGCTCTCCAAGCATCGCGCGCTGAAATACATGGGCCTGAAGGCGGGAACCAAAATCACCGACATCAAGCTCGACCGCGTCTTCATCGGCTCCTGCACCAACGGCCGAATCGAGGATTTGCGCGCCGCCGCCAAGATCGCCGAGGGCAAGACCGTCAACGGCAATGTCGACGCCATGATCGTGCCGGGTTCGGGCATCGTGAAGGAGCAGGCGGAAGCCGAGGGACTGGACAAGATCTTCATCAAGGCCGGCTTCGAGTGGCGCGAGCCGGGCTGCTCGATGTGCCTCGCCATGAACCCCGACAAGCTGAAGCCGGAGGAGCGCTGCGCCTCGACCTCGAACCGCAATTTCGAGGGCCGCCAGGGCTTTAAGGGCCGCACCCATCTGGTCTCGCCCGCCATGGCCGCGGCGGCCGCAATCGCCGGCCATTTTGTCGATATCAGGGAATGGCGGTAGCATAGCGTTTTCGAGCGAAAACCTGCCCCGGACTTGGATAGCGGGGTGGATACCGGTTCGCGTCAAGAAAACGCGGCAAAATAGAAGTGCCTCAACCTGGAGCCGTTTTGGCAACGGCTCCTTAAGCAGAGGGGAGCAGACTGGCCGCTTGCGAAAGCGTGACGCTTCGCGAAGGAGCCGGTCATGGCCGAAAAAGCCGAATTCATCGATATGATCAGCGAGGCGACGCGGCAAAACCGCCGCCGCTTCACTGAGCGCGTCGCGGCGCCGGCCGAGACCAAGGAAACATCGCGCCTCAGCCATTGGCCGCCGGACCGCTGGGTCCAGTGGCGGCTAGAGACGTTGACGCCATGGAAGCTGAGGTCCTGGAAATTCAAGAACTGGGATTGAGCGCGGTAATGGTCGTCCGCCTGAGAGGCTAAGGCACCCCCGCGGTCCTCGTTCATCTCGGACGCGACATTGATCGCAGACGTGCTTGCCTCATCGGTGCGCGTGCCGCGCTTGAAAAAGAAACTTGCGGCGATATTGAGCGCGACATCGAGGAGAACGGAATGACCGTCTATGTGATCGTGCAGCTCAAGATGACGGATCGCGCGGCTTATGACCGCTACCAGGCGCGGTTCTTCGATGTGTTCAGGAAATTCAACGGCCGGCTGTTATCCGCTGACGAAAACCCCGCGGTGCTGGAAGGCAACTGGGATCGCGACAAGCTGGTGCTGATGTCGTTTCCCGATGAGTCTGCGTTCCGCGCCTGGGCTTCTTCGCCGGAATATCTGGAAATCTCCAAAGACCGCAAAGCCGGCGCCGAAGGAATCGTGCTGCTGGCAGAAGGAATTGCGCGATAGCGCGACGCGACAACATTTTCACCGCCGGCGCGCAAAACCGGCGTAGGCTGTCGCCCGTATCTTCTGGAAATTTTTATCGCAGGAGATCGTCATGACAACGTCTCGCGCAGGACAACAAGCAACGGCGCTCGCACGCACCGCATTGACCCTGAGTTGTTCGCTATGGACGAGCGCGGCCTTCGCTTCGCAAGGGCCCGGCGCACGCCCGGGCACCGCCAGCAGCTTCACCCAACTCACGATGGCTATTCTGGTCTATGGAGCCGTGGCGCTCGTGATCGGGGCCGGATTGATCGGCGCGGTGCGACGACACTAGAAAATAAGAAATCAGCCGCCGCGCCAGTAACAGCTCATGCGCGGCACGATGACGGTGCCGCTCGGCCGATATTCCTGCACGTAAGTGGCATTGCACTCACGCACCGCATTCGGGCCGGGATTGTATCGGGGATAGACGTTGTCGGGCCATTGGTCATAGCGGTCATAGCGCGGATAAACCCGCAGCCGGGTCGGCGGCTTGCGAACGCGGCGCGGCGTGGAGGCATCCGGCGGCACCGCCTGGGCGAGGCGGATCGCCGCGGGCGCGGTTTGCGCTTTCGCCCCTGTCGGTGCCACGGAAAAAATCCCCACGAGAGCCATCAGTACTGCCGTCGTCCTGAGCAAAGCCATGACCCCTCACCCCAACCCGTTATCGGGGCGCACGGTCTCCGTTTTCGCGGCCTGCGTCAACTCGCCAAAAATCCGATATGCAGCCATGCGGAACCCGCGCTAAACAGGCGGCATGTGGAGCGCGCTCAAAGCCCCCTCATTGGCCGAGATGGAGACCATGGCGCACGAGATTTTCGAGCGCCTGCCGCGGCGTTTTCGCGATCTCTGTGCAGGCGTGATCGTCCGCGTCGACGATTTCCCGACGGACGAGGTGCTCGATGAGATGGAGGCGGCAAGCGAATTCGACCTGCTCGGCCTGTTCCAGGGCACCGGCCTGCCGTTGCAAAGCCATGACGACATCGCCCGCTTGCCCAACATGATCTGGCTGTACCGCCGCCCGATCCTGGACTATTGGGCCGAACATGACGAGACGCTTGGTCATATCGTCCGCCACGTGCTGATCCACGAGATCGGCCATCATTTCGGGCTCTCCGACGACGACATGGCAGCCATCGAGGTCGATACCGACTAGCCCAGCGCGATTTGGCCTTTAAAGATCGCCGCGTTCGCGATAAACCACCAGCCTTGGTTCTAAGGGGAAGTGCGATCGATGGAAAAGTTCACCACACTGGAAGGCGTCGCGGCGCCACTGAAGATCATCAATGTCGACACCGACATGGTCATCCCGAAACAGTACCTGAAGACCATCAAGCGCACCGGCCTTGCGAAGGGGCTGTTCGCGGAACAGCGCTATAAGGACGACGGCAGCGAGAACCCGGATTTTATCCTCAACAAGCCGGCGTACCGCAATGCCAAGGTGCTGGTCGCCGGCGATAATTTCGGCTGCGGCTCGAGCCGCGAGCACGCGCCGTGGGCGCTCCTGGATTTCGGCATCCGCTGCGTGATCTCGACCTCGTTCGGCGACATCTTCTACAACAACTGCTTCAAGAACGGCATCCTGCCGATTCGCGTCAGCCAGAACGACCTCGACAAATTATTCGACGATGCCGAGCGCGGCGCCAATGCGACGCTGACCATCGACCTTGCCAACCAGGAGATCCGCGGCCCGGACGGCGGCAAGGTGAAATTCGAGATCGATCCGTTCCGCAAGCACTGCCTGATGAACGGCCTCGACGACATCGGGCTGACCATGGAAAAGAAGTCGTCGATCGACGCCTATGAGGCCAAGGCGAAGGCCGAGCGCGCCTGGGTCTGATCCGAATCGACTGCTGCCGGTTAGAAGGTGACGCATGCTGGCTGACGTCGCCACCTTCTGGCATGGCCCACTCGATGAGTTTCGCCTGGCCTGCCTGAGATCGCAGGTAGCTGCGGGCCACAAAGTCACCGTCTACAGTTTTGAGCCGCTCGCGGGCTTGCCCGACGGCGTCGGCAACGCCGAAGCGGAAGCGATCCTGCCGCATTCGTTCGCTGAAAAATTGCGCCCGGCGCAACCGGACGGGACATGGCGCGACTGGACTGTTCTGCAGTTCAGCGATTTTTTTAGAATGCGGTTGATGGCGCGTCACGCCGGCCTGTGGCTCGATGCCGACGTGCTCTTGCTCAAAGCCGTCGAGATCGACAAGACAAAGCCCTTTTTCGCCTGGGAGCGGCCGCGCCGGCTTGGCAACGCCGTGCTTTACCTGCCGCCAGGCGATCCAATCGTCGCAGCATTCGAAAAGCTGATGCAGCAGGAGGAGTTGACGCCGGATTGGCTGGCACCGCTCCATCGCCTGACTTTCGCGTTGCATCGTTTACGGGGCGGATCGCGCCGTGTCTCCGACATTCGCATCGCGATTTACGGTCCGGCGGCGCTGACCGAGCTGGCCCGCCGAACCGGCGAGCTGCGCTGCGCACTGCCGAAGAAATCGTTCTATGCGGTGCACTCCGAGCCGAAGCTTTTCTTCGAACGGTCGGATTACTCTGCGCTGATCCGCGATCCCGACATTATCGGGTTGCACATTTCCGGAAAAGGCCGCACCAAAAAGCCGCCGGTCGCCGGCAGCCTCCATGCATGGGCGATGGAGCGGTTTAGGTCGTAGTTTCCCTGCAATCAGTTCGGCTCGACCGATCCTGCGGCAAATCGCCCGCTCAATTCCCCATCGCGCCGATCGCATCCGCGATCTCGATCGTGCGACGCGCCATCTCGGCGTGCAGCCGCTCCACCATCTGTCCATCGAGCTGGATCGCACCGCGTGCGGCGTTTTCCGGCAGTTCGAACGCGGCGATAATCCGGCGGGCATGTGCCACCTCTTCCGCCGGCGGCGTGAAGATTGCGTTGCAAGCCACGATCTGGCCGGGATGGATCAGCGTCTTGCCGTCGAAACCGAGATCGCGGCCTTGCGCGCATTCCAGCGCGAACCCGTCGACATTGGAAAAATCGCTGTAGGGCCCGTCGAGAATTTCGAGGCCATGCGCCCGCGTCGCCAGGATGCAATGCGTGATCATCGGGATCATGGCGGCGCGGCCCGGCTGCATCTTGATCCGCGTCTCCCGCGAAATGTCGTTCGGGCCGAACACGAAACCGGCGAGCCGCGTTTTTGGATCACGCGACGCGGCCGCCAGCTTGGCGGCATCCAGCACGGCGCGCGCGGTCTCGATCATCGCCCAGACCTTGATCGAGACATCGGCGCCAATCGCCTGCAAGCGGTCGCCGATCTTGTTAAGATCGTCCACGCTGGAAACCTTCGGCACCAGGATGCCGTCGGGTTTTGCCTTTCCGGCCATGGCGACGTCATCGGCCCACCATTGCGATTCCAGACTGTTGGTTCGGATCCAGATCTCGCGCTTGCCAAAACCTTTCGCCGCAATCGCCTCCGCGATCTGCTCTCGCGCTTTCGCCTTGGCATCGGGGGCAACCGAATCCTCGATGTCGAGGATGAGGCCGTCGGCGGGAAGCACGCGCGCTTTTTCCAGGGCCCGCGCGTTCGATCCCGGCATGAACAACAGGCTGCGGCGCGGATGGGTCATGGACGGGTTCCTTCAGCAATTCTCTGCCCACGCGATAACACTTCATCTGCCTAATCGAAAGGCTTGTGACGGCATGCCGCATATGGTTATGCCGTAGCCATGAGCCCGTTCCCACAACAATTGATTGACGGCTACCGGACCTTCGCCTCGCAACGGTTGCCTGCCGAACAGTCGCGCTACCGTGATTTGTCGGTGCGCGGGCAATCGCCCGAGACGATGGTGATCGGCTGCTGCGATTCCCGGGTATCGCCGGAGGTGATCTTCGATGCCGGCCCCGGCGAATTGTTCGTGGTACGCAATGTCGCCAATCTGGTGCCGGTTTATCAGCCCGACCCCGGCGCGCATGGCGTCTCGGCAGCGCTGGAATACGCGGTTTCGGTGCTGCGGGTGAAGCATATCGTGGTGCTGGGCCACGCGCAGTGCGGCGGGATCCGCGCGTTTATCGACAAGATCGAGCCGCTGTCGCCCGGCGATTTCATCGGCAAGTGGATGGCGATGTTCGTCAAGCCGGGCGAAGTCGTCGAGCAGCGCGATCATGAGACGATGCATGATTTCACCGTCAGGATCGAGAAAGCTGCGGTGTTCCGCTCACTCGAAAATCTGATGACGTTTCCCTTTGTGCGAACGCCGGTCGAGCGAGGCGGGCTTCATCTGCATGGCGCCTATTTCGGTGTCGCGGAAGGCACGCTGTCCGTACTCGACCGAGCGACAAAGGAATTCCGCAGTATGTAGGAGTTGGCAGGCGAATAGCGAATAGGGAGTAGCGAATAGAAGTTCCCACTATTCGCAACTCACTATTCGCCCCCTCTGTCCGCCGCCAGGCGATCCGACAGCGCCAGCAGCAGCGCCGAGATCACGAATACCAGATGCACGGCGACCAGCCAGGTCATCTTGGTGGCATCGAACGCGGCATCGATATTGAGGAACGCTTCCAGCACATGGATCGCCGAGATCGCAACAATCGACGCCAGCAGTTTCTGCTTCAGCCCGGCGAAGTCGATCTTGGTGATCCATACCGGCCAGTTCGGCTGGCCGCTGGTATCGATACGCGATACGAAATTCTCGTAGCCGGAAAACACCACGATCAGAATGAGGTTGCCGACCAGGATAACGTCGATCAGGGACAACACGTCGAGGATGGTGTCGGTCGACTTGGCGCCGGGCGCGTGCAGGACGAAGTCCCACAGCATCCTCAGGAACTTGAGGAAGAGCACGGCGAGGCTGACGACGAGTCCGACATAAAACGGCAACATCAGCCAGCGGCTGGCGAACAGCACGTTCTCCAACATGCGTCCGATGCGCTGCAGCACAGGGTTGGGCCGGGAAGGAGCCGGTTGCTCGGACATCGCGTTTTCCCGGCTCCCCGAACCTGCCTTACGCCGCCTTTTTCTTGGAGCTGAGCAGCTTGCGGTTGATCAGGCTCTCCGCGATCTGGATCGCGTTCAGCGCGGCGCCTTTCCGCAAATTGTCCGACACGCACCACAGCACGAGGCCGTTTTCCACCGTTGCATCCTCGCGGATGCGGCTGATGTAGGTCGCGTCTTCGCCGGCCGCCTCGTAAGGCGTGACGTAACCGCCCGGCTCGTGCTTGTCGATCACTAGGCACCCCGGCGCGTTGCGCAGGATGTTGCGCGCTTCATCGGCCGTGATCGGCTTCTCGAACTCGATGTTGACGGCCTCGGAATGGCCGACGAACACCGGCACCCGCACACACGTAGCGGTCAGCCTGATTTTGGGATCAAGAATCTTCTTGGTCTCCATCATCATCTTCCACTCTTCTTTGGTGTAACCGTCCTCCATGAACACGTCGATCTCGGGGATAACGTTGAAGGCGATCCGCTTGGGGAATTTCTTATTGATCAATTCAGCATTGGTGTAGACCGCCTTGGTCTGCGTGAACAGTTCATCCATCGCATCCTTGCCGGCGCCCGACACCGATTGATAGGTCGAGACCACGACGCGCTTGATCACCGCCCTGTCGTGCAGCGGCTTCAGTGCGACCACGAGCTGGGCGGTCGAGCAGTTCGGGTTGGCGATGATGTTTTTCTTGACGAATCCCGCGGCCGCATCCGCATTGACCTCGGGCACGATCAGCGGCACGTCCGGATCCATGCGCCAGGCTGACGAATTGTCGATCACGACGGCTCCGGCGGCGCCGATCCTCGGCGACCATTCTTTCGATACCGCGCCACCCGCCGACATCAGGCAGATATCGACATCGGAGAAATCGTAATGTTCGAGCGCTTTGACTTTGAGAGTACGGTCGCCATAGGAAACCTCGACGCCGATGCTGCGGCGTGACGCCAGCGCCACCACCTCGTCGGCCGGGAATTTGCGCTCGTCGAGAATATTGAGCATTTCCCGTCCGACATTGCCGGTCGCGCCAACCACTGCGACTTTGTAACCCATCGTTCACTCTCCGAAGAAAAATGCCTCTCCACCGCTGCGAGCGGAAAGGGAAGAGGCAGCGCTTCTATGCGAGAAACACCGTCAATACAACGTTACCATGGCGTTTTGATGCGTTCGTTTCCGCCCTGTCCCGCCAATTCCCACTATACGACGAGAATTCACCCCGCACTGACCAGCTTTGCCGATGAAGTCTGTGCTACGCTGGCGCGGCTGTTTGCCTATGTGGGGGCGCTCGCATGGCTTGGCATCGTCGGGGTACATTTTTTCGACCTATGGTCGGCGGCATGGGGCGCGGCGGAGCCGCCCGTCAGGGCCGGGTGGAGCGCTGCCAGCCGTTCGTATCCGACCTTCGCCGTCAGCCCGCTCGATCCGCCAGAGAAAACAGATACTTATAGTATCCTTCGGCATCCTCGGCATGGTCACGCTGCTCCGGCGGGCCGGCGAAACGGACGCGGCGCCGTCATGTCTTGGCTTCACCAGGCGCTTCGAGGCGCCCGATCCGCAGGTTTCAGGGTGGTCGTGCCGGGGCAACGGCTGGCCGGCGCAGCGCGCGGCGATTGCCTGCACGCTGAACCGGCTGATTTTGCTCACCTCGGGGAATGAACCGAAACTCGGTGAAATGTTCGCCCGCGCGGAGCTCAGGCGCGGCGGTTGCGGTGCCGCCACTGAGCCCACGGCTGCCGCCGACTGGGTGACGGCCGCCGCGAACCCCAGGCTGCGCGGCGCCTTCTAATTGCCACGGCGCATCAAGATACTGGTTTTGATGCAACTTTTTCGCTTCGCGGCGTATTATTGTGGCGCGGTGTGGCTCAATTGACCTAGTGACGACATACCCCGCCGGCCTAAG
>Ga0209473_1002110_pt1 | contig 10941 bp, 6 predicted proteins | sample GraSoiAngelo_133_FD_185890 | JGI IMG/M metagenome (GOLD analysis project Ga0209473, IMG submission 185890) | Grasslands soil microbial communities from the Angelo Coastal Reserve, California, USA - 14_0929_05_20cm (SPAdes) (version 2) | ecosystem: Environmental > Terrestrial > Soil > Grasslands ...
GGGAGAGCTCGCGCTCGCCCAGGCGGTCGTGTATCTCGCGAGCGCGCCCAAGTCGAACCGTGTGTACGTCGCGTTCGACCGGGCGATGGAGGCGGCGCGGCAACATCCCGCCGAAGCGGTGCCGTTACACATCCGCAACGCGCCCACGAAGCTCATGGAGGACCTAGGCTATGGGGCGGGGTATCAATACGCCCACGCGTTCCGGGACGCGTACGTGCCGCAAGAGTACCTGCCGGAGGTGCTGCGGGGCCAGAAATGGTATGAGCCGAGCGACATGGGCTACGAAAAGACTATCGCCGAGCGGATGGAGTTCTGGAGGCAGTTGAAGGGTCGATTGTTGCGGGATGCGGGAAGCGGGATGCGGGAGGGGTAAAATGCACCAACGCATCTCGTATCTCGCATCCCGCATCTCGGTTGTAGCGCTCGTCTGCCTGGAAACGGGAAACGAGAAACGGGAAACGTAATGGCACGATGCGTCACGTTTCCCGTGTCCCGTTTCCCGTTTCTCGTCGCGCTCTTCGGCGCGTGCGCGACGCTCGGCCGTCTCTCGTTCACCGAGCCCGACGTCACGCTTCAGGAGATCGACGTCACCGGCATCGGACTCACCGGCGGCACCTTCGATCTGGTGTTCGACGTCTGGAACCCGAACGACTACCGGCTGCGCTCCACGCGGCTCGAAGTGGGCGTCGATCTCGAGGGCACGCACTTCGGCGACGCGCTGCTGGATCGCCCGCTCGACCTGTCGCCCACCAATCACAGCCGGGTGGTGGTGCCCGTGCGGTTCGCCTGGGCGGGGTTGGGGGCCGGGGCGAAGGCCCTGCTCACCAGGCAGGCGCTGGGATATGCGGTGACGGGCCGGGTGTTCCTGGACACCCCGCTCGGGACCAAGACGGTCGGGTTGACGGGGAAGGGGAACGTGCCGCTCATGAAGCTCTTGAAATAGATTTGAGGAGCACAATGACGAGGAGTTCGGTCAGATCCGACAACTAATCGACGTCCAGCCGCCGGTCGAGCGCGCCTTCCTGGTCGGCGCGCCGCGCAAGGGCTCCGCGGACGCGGCCCAGGTGGACGACCACCTCGACGAGCTCGGCCGGCTCGCCGACACGGCGGGGGCCGAGGTGGTGGGCAGGACCCACCAACGCGTCGAAGCCCCCACCCCCACGTTCTACCTCGGTCAGGGAAAGGTCGACGAGCTCAAGGGAGTCCTCAAGGATACGGGCTCGACGCTGCTGTTGTTCGACGAGGCGCTCTCACCGGTGCAGGGGTCGAGCCTGGAGAAGGCGCTCGCGGTGCGCGTGATGGATCGCACCGAGGTGATCCTCGACATCTTCGCGACGCGCGCCCGCTCGGCCGAGGCGAAGATGCAGGTGGAGCTGGCGCAGCTCCAGTACCTGCTGCCGCGACTCACGCGGATGTGGACGCACCTGTCGCGCATCCGCGGCGGCATCGGACTGCGCGGGCCGGGCGAGACCCAGCTCGAGACCGACCGGCGGGTCATCCGGCGCAAGATCTCCAACCTGAAGCGGCGCCTGGAGGAAGTCGCCCACCATCGCGCCAACCAGCGGCAGGGGCGCCGCGACCTGCCCAGCGCCGCGCTGGTCGGCTACACCAACGCCGGCAAATCGAGTCTGCTGCGCGCCCTCTCGGGGGCCGAGATCCTGGTCGAGGACCGGCTGTTCGCCACGCTCGACACGCTCACCCGGGAAGTCGATGTGGGCGGGGGCTACCGCTTCCGCCTCACCGACACGGTGGGGTTCATCCGCAAGCTGCCGCATCATCTGGTCGCGTCGTTCCGCGCCACGCTCGAGGAAGCCCGCGACGCGGACCTGCTGCTGCATGTGATCGACGCGGGAGCCCAGAATTGGGAAGAGCAAGTCGACGTCGTGGATCGCGAATTGCGGATTGCGGATTTCGGATTGCGGATTGGCAATGAAGGAGTCGAGCGGCAGCGCGTGATCTACGTGTTCAACAAAGCGGATCTGCTCCCTGAGCCGGAAGTGTTTCTTGCGGGAGTACGGGAGCACTACCCGCACGCGGTCCTCACGGCGTCGGATCCGCAATCCGCAATCCGCAATCCGCAATGGGGCGGCGTGGATGGGTTGCGCGCCGTGCTCCGCACCTCCGCCCAAGCGCTCCGTCCCATCGCCCGGATCCGCGTCCCACTGGGCGATGGGAAGCTGCTCGCCGCGCTGCACCGCGACTCGGAGGTGCTGGATGAAACGCAGGTGGATGGCGTGGTGGAGGTCACGGCCCGGGTGCAGGCCTGGATGCTGGGCAAACTGCGGCGCGACGGAGTGGGCGTGGACATCGGTTGGTAGCTCTGCGACGCCAGCCGTTTCCGCTCGCAACACCTCTCGTCGTTTCCCTCTCGCAGTCCCGGACTCAGTCACACGCGCGACACGCGCGGTACCCCGCGTGTCGTGACTCATGTCACCGCCGCTCCCGTGATGCGGCCGATACGTTCCCAAGGGACCGCCGATTTCTTCGGCGCATAGCATGAAACGCGCTGCTCAGAGCAAACCCGTCGAAAGACGGCGACGCAGAGCTACGGGGCTATAGCGGACACACGCCGCCACGCTTGCCGGGCCGCCAGCGATCGCCCAACGCGGGTCGAGAGTTGACGGCCCGGCTTGCGTTTTGATCCCCGGAGGCTTTGCGATGCCGTTCAGCTACAAGTTGGCCTATCGCCTGGCGCGGCTCAAAAACCTGGTCGTTGGCGGCGCCGCAGTCGTCGCCGCCACGGTGATGCTGAGCTGCGAAGTGCCAATCCGTAGCACGGCCCCGGAAGCCACCGTCGATCAGCTGATCATCCTTCCCAACGCCGTCACGTTACAACTCAATCAGGTTCAGGATTTCATGGCCGTCGGCCTGAACGCCGCCGGCGACACGACACCGAGCTCGGTGACCTGGAGCGTCTCGGGCGGGACCGTCACGGATATGGGCTCGAGCGGCGGGCGCCATTACGGTCGCTACCAGGGTGGGGCCTGCGGCAGTTTCCGCGTTTCCGCGACGAGTCACCCAGACGGCACGACGGGCAACGCGACGGTGACCGTCGCCGGGTGTCCCACGCCCGTGGCCGCGGTGACGGTGAGCCCGGCCGCGCCGACCGTGCAAGTCGGGCAAACGGTGCAGCTCGCGGCGACCCCGAAGGATGCGAATGGCAATCCGCTGTCTGGCCGCGTGGTGACCTGGTCGAGCAACAATACGGCGGTGGCCACGGTCGACGGGAATGGGTTGGTGACGGGCGTGACGGCGGGCTCCGCGATCGTCACGGCTACCAGTGAGGGGCAGAGCGGGACGGCGTCCGTGACCGTGTCGAGCATCCCGGTGGCCGCGGTGACAGTGAGCCCGTCGCCGGCGAGCGTGCAGCAGGGCGCGACGGTGCAGCTCACCGCGACACCGAAGGATGCCAACGGGAATCCGCTCAGCGGCCGGGTGGTGACCTGGTCGAGCAACAACACGGCGGTGGCCCGGGTGAACGGCAGCGGGCTCGTCACCGGTGTGGCGGCGGGCACGGCGACCATCACGGCCACGAGCGAGGGGCAGAGCGGCACGTCCGACGTCACGGTGACGCCGGCGCCCGTGGCCTCGGTGGCCGTCACCCCGTCGCCCGCGAGCGTGCAGGTCGGGCAGACGCTGCAGCTGACGGCGACCCCGAAGGACGCCAATGGCAATCCGTTGTCCGGCCGAGTGATCACGTGGGCGAGCAACAACACGGCGGTGGCGACCGTGAGCGGCAGTGGGCTCGTGAGCGGTGTCACGGCCGGCTCGGCGACCATCACGGCAACGTCGGAAGGCAAGAGTGGTACGTCCGGCGTCACCGTGACGACGCCCGGTACGTCGCAATTCGGGCACGTGTTCATCGTGACCGAGGAGAACACGGATGCCGTCGACGTCACGAGCTCGTCGATGCCGTACCTGATGGGCCTGGCGCAGCAGTACGGGCTGTCGACGCAGTACTACGCCAACACACATCCGTCGATCGGCAACTACTTCGAGCTGGCGACGGGCCAGGTTCTCACCAACAACGACGGCTCGTCGACGATTGAGAACGTGCCCAACATCGTGCGCAGTCTGGTCGGCGCGGGCAAGACGTGGAAGTCCTACGCCGAGAGTATCCCGCGCGCCTGTTATCTCGGTGGCGACACGGGGGGCTACGCCCGCAAGCACAACGTGTTCGCGCTCTTGTCGGACGTGGCGAACGACCCGACCGGGCAGGCGTGCAACATTGTCCCGTTCACGCAGTTCGCGACGGATTTGGCGAACGGCACGCTGCCCACCTTCTCGAACATTGTGCCCAACCTGTGCAACGACGCGCACGACTGCTCGTTGAGCACGGCCGACAGCTGGCTCAGCGCGAACATCGCGCCGCTCCTCGCCAGCCCCGTGTTCCAGCAGGACGGCTTGTTGATCATCACGTTCGATGAGTCGGGCGGCGACAATACGCTGGGCGGCGGCCGGGTCTTCTGGGCGGTCATCAGTCCCAAGGCGAAGCGCGGGTACCAGTCGTCGATCACATATCAGCATCCCAGCACGCTGCGGCTGATCCTCAAGGGGCTCGGCGTGACGGTGTATCCGGGCGCGGCCGCCAGCGCGCCCGACATGAGCGAGTTCTTCACGCCGTGAGTACGCGACTGGGGCCGCGTTTGGACGAGGCGATGAGTGGAAGTGCAATGGCCACTTCACGATGCAAAGTGAGACGCCACTCGATGACCTGGATCACGGTCGGCGTGTGTGTGGCAGGTTACACTGCTTGCCCTCGGGGGACGAGCGCGTCGGCGCGGATTCCCGCAGGGCACGCTGCTCAGAGCAAAGCCGTCGAAAGGCGGTGACGCAGAGCCACGGGGCTACCGCGGTTTCGCCGCCACGCTCGCCGGGCCGCCAGCGCCTCGACACGGGTCGACGTTGGCGGCCCGGTCGTCTTTGGAACCCGGTGGCACAGGGCTCCTGGAGCGCGTCCGCGTGGCCCATCGCAGGCGCGACCGTCCCCGACGCCGGCAGTGGCCCCGGCCACTGACGCACGACTGAGGAACCCTATGCGTAAGCCCCGCATCCTGTCGCGCCCGTTGTTGGTTGTTTCGGCCACCGTGGCTGCCGCGCTTCTGGCGGTGTACGCGTGCGAGAAGCCGGTCGGGACCGCCCCGAGTACCACCGCGGTGGCGGTCGTGGCGGTGACGCCGCCGTCGGGGACGGTGGTGGTGGGTGCGACGATGCAGTTCGCGGCGACGCCGGAAGATCCGAACGGGAATCCCCTGAGCGGCCGCGCGGTCACCTGGGGGAGCAGCGCCCCGGGAGTGGCGAGCGTCGATGGCAGCGGCATGGTGCGCGGCGTGGCGGTGGGCGCGGCGACGATCACGGCGACGAGCGAGGGGAAGAGCGGCACCGCGTCGGTCACCGTGGCGAGCGTGCCAGTGGCCGCGGTGGCGGTGACGCCGCCGGCGGTGACGATTCCGCAAGGGCAGACCGTGCAGCTCACCGCCACGCCGCAAGACGCGAGCGGGAACGCCCTCGGTGGGCGGGTGATCACGTGGGCGAGCGGGAACAGGGCGGTGGCGACGGTGAGCGGGAGTGGCCTGGTCACGGCGGTGGCGCCCGGGGCGGCGACGATCACGGCGACGAGCGAGGGGCAGAGCGGCACCGCGTCGGTCACCGTGGCGAGCGTGCCGGTGGCTGCGGTGGCGGTGACGCCGCCGGCGGTGACGATTCCGCAAGGGCAGACCGTGCAGCTCACCGCCACGCCGCAAGACGCGAGCGGGAACGCCCTCGGTGGGCGGGTGATCACGTGGGCGAGCGGGAACACGGCGGTGGCGACGGTGAGCGGGAGTGGCCTGGTCAGGGCGGTGGCGCCCGGGGCGGCGACGATCACGGCGACGAGCGAAGGGCAGAGCGGGACGGCGAGCGTGACGGTCACGGCGCCCCCGCCGCCGGGCACGTGTCTCACGAGCTCGGCGACGTGGCAGAACACGGCGTTTGCGACGCAGACCGGGGCGTTCACGGCGGAGTTTGACGCCACCCCGAATAGCGCGGCCATGGACGGCACCGTCGGGCTGGCGGCCGGGGTGGCGGCGAGCAACACGGACCTGGCCGTCATCCTGCGCTTCAATCCATCCGGGCAGATCGATGCGCGCAACGGCGGGGCCTATGCCGCGGCGAGCGTGATGGCATACAGCGCGGGCACGAGCTACCACTTCCGGCTCGTGGTCGACCTCGCGACGCACAGTTATTCGGCCTACGTGACGCCGGCCGGGGGCGCCGAGGCGACGCTCGCCAGCGGCTTCGCCTTCCGGACCGAGCAGAGCGCGGTGACCGCCCTGGCCCAGTGGGCGTTGCAGGCCGGGACGGGGACCCACACGGTGTGCAACTTCAGCCTTGGGGGCACGACGCCGGCGCCGGTGGCGACGGTGAGCGTGAGCCCGGCCACGGCCAACGTGCTCATCGGGGCGACGGTCCAGCTGACGGCGACGCCGAAGGACGCGAACGGTACGCCGCTGTCCGGGCGAGTGGTGACCTGGGCGAGCAACAACCAGGCGGTCGCGACGGTGAGTGCGAGCGGGCTGGTGACGGCGCAGGCGGTGGGCACGGCGACGATCACAGCGACGAGCGAAGGCAAGAGCGGCACGGCGGCGATCACCGTGACGGACGTGGCAGTGGCGTCGGTGGACGTCGCGCCGGCGACGGCGAGCGTGCCGGTCAACGGCACGGTGCAGCTCGTCGCGACGCCGAAGGACGGGAGCGGCACGCCGCTCGCGGGCCGGGTGGTCACGTGGGCGAGCAGCAGCACGACGATCGCGACGGTGAGCGCGAGCGGGCTGGTGACGGGGAAGGCGGCGGGCACGGCGACGATCACGGCCACGAGTGAAGGGAAGAGCGGCACGGCGAGCATCACCGTGACGCCTGTGCCGGTGGCCGCGGTGACCGTGTCGCCGGCGTCGCAGACGATCCAGACGGGCGGCGCGGTGCAGCTCACGGCGACGCCGCGCGATGCGAGCGGCACTCCGCTCTCCGGGCGGACCATTACGTGGGCGAGCGACCACACCGGGGTGGCGACGGTGAGTGCGACCGGGCTGGTGACCGGGGCCGGTGTCGGCACCGCCACGATCACGGCGACGAGCGAAGGCAAGAGTGGCACGGCGGCGATCACGGTGACGACCGTGTCGGGGGCGGCCTTCGGGCACGTATTCATCGTCGCGGAAGAAAACCACAACTACGCGGATGTGGTCGGCAGCGCCTCCATGCCCTATCTCAACGGACTGAGCACGCAATACGGGCTCGCGACCAACTACTTTGCGAACAGCCACCCTTCGATTGGCAACTACTTCGAGGTGAGCACGGGCGATACCATCATCAACAACGACAGCTTCACCGGGACGGTGACCAACGACAACATCATTCGCGAGCTCGTGAAGGCCGGGAGGACGTGGAAGGCGTATGTGGAAGGGTATCCTTCGTACGACGCGAACCATGTACCCATGAGCTACTTCTCGGACATCCGCAATGATGCGACGCAAGCGGCGCGCATGGTGCCCTTTACCCAGCTCGCCAGCGACTTGGCGAACGGAACCCTCCCACAGTTCTCCTTCATCACACCGAATACGTGCAATGATGCTCACAGCTGTTCATTGAGCACTGCCGACACGTGGCTCAAGACCAAGATCGATCCGTTGATCCAGAGCGCGGCGTTCCAGAAGGACGGTCTCCTGATCATCTGGTGGGACGAGTCGGCAAGTGACCACACGAACGGCGGTGGGAAGGTTGCCTGGACAGTGGTGAGTCCGTTCGCGAAGCGCGGGTACCAATCCACGGCTTTCTATCGGCACCAGAGCACCTTGCGTCTGATGCTGCGGGCATTGGGGGTGTTCGTGTACCCGGGCGACGCCGCGACCGCGCCAGACATGGACGAATTCTTCACGATCCCGTTGCCGGCCGCGCCCGCGGCTGTGGGTCACCGGTGATCCGAAGGAACCGCGCGTCCGTCAGGCTGGGGTAGCCCGCTCCAACCTGGCGGGGAGCCCGATAGCGTGCCCGACGGGGACCCGCAGCGGCACGCGGGCGTCGCGCGGAGGGCGGTCCGGGGTTGCCGGTTGCGGCACCCGGGTTTCCGGGGCTTGATGCCAGGGTAGGTATTCTGGCACGAGCGACGAAAGCACCGCAACCAGGCTCGACGGAGTGCCGTGGTCGACCACGGCGCGGAGGCGCCGCAGGCCTTCCTCGACAGCGTCGCCGTGGACGCCGTTGCGCTGGACGACGCGCACCTTTTTGAGGGACGTGGGAACCGTCACTTCCCGCGACGATACCAACTCCTCGTTCAGTTTCTCGCCCGGCCGGAGGCCGCTAAACTCGATCGCGACATCCCGATAGGGGACCAGCCCTGACAGCCGGATCAGCTGCTCGGCGAGATCGACGATCCGCACGGGCTGCCCCATCTCGAGGATTGCGATGCGACCAGCGGCCTCGGGGAGGGCCGCCGCCTCGAGCACGAGCTGGACGGCCTCCGGTATCGTCATGAAATAGCGTGTCACGTCCGGGTGCGTCACCTGCAACGGCCTCCCGGCCGCGAGTTGACGCTTGAAGAGTGGAACGACGCTTCCGTCCGATCCCAGGACGTTGCCGAAGCGCACGACGCGAAAGTCCGTGCGGGACGCCTGCAGCCCTGGCAGCTCGAGCACGATCCGCTCTCCGATCCGCTTGGTCGCGCCCAAGATGCTGGTCGGATTGATGGCCTTGTCAGTGGAAATCAGCACAAACTTCTGGACACCGTGCCGAGCCGAGCACTCGGCCGCGCGGAGCGTGCCGAACACGTTGTTCCATACCGCTTCCACGATGTTGGACTCGAGCATCGGGACGTGCTTGTAGGCCGCCGTGTGGAACACATAGTCGGGCCGGTATTTTTCGAACGTCTCCTCGAGTCGCTCGGCGTTGGTGACGCTCGCCATTACCGGCACCACTTCCACGTTCGGGTTGACCCCCGCGAGTTCCAGGTGCGTGAAGTAGAGCGGACTCTCCGCCCGTTCAAGCAGGATGAGCCGGGCCGGGCGGTACGACGCGATCTGACGGGCAAGCTCCGATCCGATGGAGCCAGCGCCGCCCGTGACGAGGATCGACTTGCCGGCGATGTCACGCTGCACGTGGGCGAGATCGAGCTGGACCGGCTCGCGACCGAGGAGGTCTTCGATCTGGACGTCCCGGAGGTGCCCGATGCGCGCCCGACCGGTCAGCAGGTCCTGCAGTGAGGGGAGAATCTTGAACTCCGTCCCGCTCTCGCGGCAGCGCTCGACGATGGCGGCGGTCTGTGGACCGGTGGCCGATGGGATCGCGATCACGACGAGCGCGACCTCGTGGGCGACCACGAGATCGGCGAGCTCGCTCGTCGTGCCGAGAATCCGGAGGCCGTGGAGCGTCCGTCCGCGCTTGTCTGGATCGTCGTCGATTAGCCCCACGAAGTGCATCGTCGACTCCTGCTCGTGCAGGACCTGCCGCAAGAATCGCTCGCCGGCCTCACCGGCGCCGATGATCAGCGCGCGCTTGCGGCGCGCCCGTGTGAGGGGCAGGCGCGTCTCGCGCAGATAGCGCACCCCAAACCGCACGCCCCCAAGCAGGAAGATCGTAATCAGCCAGTCGAGCAGCAGCACGGACCGCGGTACTTCGCGCACCGAGGGCACCCCGAGACGGGTCGCGATCAACAGTGCCGAGCCCAGCGACACGGCTAAGGTGAGTTGCACCAGGTCGGGGAGGTCGAAGTGGCGCCAATATCCTCCGTGGAGCCGCAGACCCTCGAACACCAGCAGACGCAGCACCACCAGGTACGGCAGGCTCGTCCAGAAGATGTGCAACTGGTCTTGCGGCACCGAGAACTCGAACCGGACAGCGAACGCCGCCAGAAAGGCGAGGGCGGTGACGGTGAGGTGGATCAGGAGGACGACGCCGCGACGATGCGGTGCCAGCGCTCGAGGGAGCGTCAGTTGCATGGGTGTTCTAACGTCTCCGTCCGCACGAGAAAGCGGGAAACCAGGCCCCGTAACGCGCCGTCGTGTGTCGGCCACTACGATGCCGCCTGATTGGAGGCACTCATGTTCCGTGCCGACTGTCACGGCCGGCTCGATCGGTGGATCCGTGCGCGAACTGCTTGACCGACAACGCGTTCGCAGAATGGCCCGCGGGCGCCCCACTCCCCGGCTCGCCGCGCGCTGAGCGCACCGGCCACAGATTAGAGTCAGGCCTGCCTCAACTCGCGAGCGCGAGGCGACGCCCGTTTGGGACGGAGGTGGGGCGTTCTGGCCCGCGTCCGCGGCGCTCTCGCGATCTGCAAGAAACATCGCTAAACGCAAATCATCACAAGTGATACGGGCGGCAGGCCACCGGCCGTAAACTATTGGGACACGGAAGGATGATGTACATCACGGACCGCGGGGAACGCCCGTTGCTAGACTCACGCTCCGCGGGAGCCGGGGCTAGCGAGCCGGTGACCGCGCACGCTGCTCAGAGCAAAGCCGCCGAAAGGCGGTGACGCAGAGCCACGGGGCTACCGCGGTTTCGCCGCCACGCTCGCCGGGCCGCCAGCGCCTCGACACGGGTCGACGTTGGCGGCCCGGTCGTCTTTGGACCCCGCTGGCACAGGCTCCTGGAGCGCGTCTGCATGGCCTTGCTGCCCCGACCCTATTGGTTCGCGCTGACCCGGTACGCGGATTCCTCTGCTTGGGAGTGCGGGCCCATCGCAGGCGCGACCGTCCCCGACGCCGGCAGTGGCCCCGGCCACTGACGCACGACTGAGGAACCCTATGCGTAAGCCCCGCATCCTGTCGCGCCCGTTGTTGGTCGTTTCGGCCACCGTGGCTGCCGCGCTTCTGGCGGTGTACGCGTGCGAGAAGCCGGTCGGGACCGCCCCGAGTACCACCGCGGTGGCGGTCGTGGCGGTGACGCCGCCGTCGGGGACGGTGGTGGTGG
>Ga0209473_1002112_pt1 | contig 10936 bp, 6 predicted proteins | sample GraSoiAngelo_133_FD_185890 | JGI IMG/M metagenome (GOLD analysis project Ga0209473, IMG submission 185890) | Grasslands soil microbial communities from the Angelo Coastal Reserve, California, USA - 14_0929_05_20cm (SPAdes) (version 2) | ecosystem: Environmental > Terrestrial > Soil > Grasslands ...
GTTCGCCAAGCAGAAATTGGAAGAGATCAAGGCACTTGTCCTTCGAGCGAACGGACGACTACAGGAAGTTGAAGACATTTTCGAGCAGAGTCGGGCTGACATCCAAAGCCGCAGCTCTTCGCCGCGAATTCACAACCCTGCTGTTCAGCAGCGCCTCCAAGGCATCGATGCGGCAATGACGCGTCGCCGAAGTCCTTTTGCGGAGCGCCGCCGACACCAGGCCGCGACTCTCAATCTGCCGCTTTTTCCTACAACAACCATTGGTTCTTTTCCTCAAACCAAGGAAGTGCGTTCGGTTCGCTCTGAATGGAAACATGGAAAGCGCGATGCAACGTCCTATGAGGCTTTCGTACGCGAAGAAATCGCCCGCACGGTGCGTATTCAGGAGGAGCTGGGGCTCGATGTATTGGTCCATGGAGAATTCGAGCGCAATGATATGGTCGAGTACTTTGGCGAGCAGCTGGCTGGGTTCGCCTTCACACAGCATGGATGGGTGCAGAGCTATGGCTCGCGGGCGGCAAAGCCGCCTGTCATTTTCGGCGATGTTTGGCGCCCCAAGCCGATGACCGTCTCCTGGTCATCTTATGCGCAGTCTCTTACTTCACATCCGATGAAGGGAATGCTGACCGGACCGGTGACCATGCTGCAGTGGTCGTTTGTCCGCGATGATCAGCCGCGGGCGCTAACTTGCCGGCAGATCGCACTGGCCATCCGCGACGAGGTCGAGGACTTGGAAAAAGCGGGAGTCAAGATCATCCAGATCGACGAGCCCGCCATCCGTGAAGGCCTTCCGCTCCGCCGCGAAGACTGGGGTGAATATTTCAACTGGGCGGTGGAGACGTTTCGCCTGGCATCTTCTGGCGTACGCGATGAAACCCAAATCCATACGCACATGTGCTATTCGGAGTTTCAGGATATTCTCGATTCCATTGCGGCTATGGATGCCGACGTCCTTTCAGTCGAGGCCTCACGCTCCCGCATGGAATTGCTCAGCGCATTCATTGGCTTCAAGTATCCGAATGCAATTGGTCCAGGTGTCTACGATATCCATTCCCCGCGAGTGCCAAAAGTAGAGGAGATTGAGGACCTGCTGCGCCGTGCCGCTGAGGTTCTCGATCCCGCTCAGATCTGGGTGAATCCTGATTGCGGGCTCAAAACACGCGGTTGGAAAGAAGTACTCCCTTCTTTGACGGCAATGGTGTTAGCGGCCACCCTGATGCGCAGAGACTTACAAGCTCGCACCGGAGTCTTTGGAGCGTTGTAGCGGGACCACATGCCTACGTTTGGCTGCTCGAAGCTAGCTTTGGTGCCACGCTGGGTAAAGCGATGGTCGAGATCCGAGTCACTCGCCCTGACGGGCGAAACGCATTCGCTGCTTCGGCGATTCGAAATCTTCTCCGGCTTGTCGACGGGTTGGGCTTTTACCTGGTCGGCGGGCTGGTAGCCAGCTGTTCCAGATTTCGCCAACGACTGGGCGATATCTGCGCCGGCACCACCGTTGTGGAGGAAGAGTTTGGCCTTGGGATCAAGACCGCTGCGGTCCTGCTGTGGACAACAGTGTTCGTTGGAGCTTGCTGGGTTCTCCCTCACTTCTGTGCAGAGCACAACGCAGCGAATGGCCCTCGCTATTTGAACCAGAATTGTCGTCCAGATCGGACAAGACGAAAAATCTGCCTGTGTCAGAGTTGCGCGTTTCAGGATCAATGTTCAGCTCGCCTCGGGTAGGGAGCCATAAGATGCTGGTACATCAATTCCTGGCTCCTCATCTCAATTGAAGGCTGAAAAGATACATGACGATAGCCTAAAGAAAGGGTAGCAAGCGTGCCGACTCCGAGCACGAGCTTGAGGAAACGCTGGGGTTTTTTCGGTGAGTTCGCGGCTCGATATTTCTCAATCCATTCCTCTTCCCGATCGATGATCTGACTGCTCTCCACCGTCCGGGGCGGTGTCCCCAGTGTTCACGGCTCTCCACAGGGGTATGAATGGTTCGTGGTGATACACCGAAGACCGATGTTCGCGGTCAGGTGAGGGACCGGCCGGTATTCGTCGAATCCAGGGCAGGGCGGGCGGGATCGTTGGCTGAAGCCCATCAGCGGGAAGAGACTCTGGTGCTACCCACGGTTACTGCCCAGCCGCACCAGCTTCTCCATCAGACCTACGCTTTCTGCCTGCGGGTTGCTCGGCGACACTCCACGAGACTCCAACTTCCAGGTCGCCTGTGTGCGACGGCTATGACATTCGCAAATACAGCCCGGCACGCTGCAATCGGGATGTCGCTGGTTGGTGGGCGACGGATCGGCGCAAAAGGCAGAAAGCAACGGCGGCCACACACCGCGCGGGTATCCTGGACAGGCGCTCCCAGTTGGGCCTGGCGAATTGTCTGGCATGTGCCTGATTACGGACATATAAATTGATGATACCAACCCCGGCTTCGATTTGTCTGGTCAAGAAGCTCACGTTGGACATAAGAGGTATCATGTCTTTGATGTAATTCTACGGAATCGAACGTCAGTTCCTGGTCGGTTCTGTGGGAATGCTTCCCGACCATGTGGCGTTACCCTTCCGTTTCTTGGTCGTCTTCCCTACGCGCAGCCTTCTTCATGTCCACCAACTCCCGTTTGATCTGCAACAGCCGTTCCTGCCGCAAGGCGCGGGCTGATTTATCCAGTGCGGTGTGATCCTTCCGGCTCCAGTACCGGGCATTCGCAACCCTGAGATCGCTCATTTCTTGCTTAAGACTTCACCGAACCTCGAGCAGATCCGCGACCGCGCCCGTTACGAACTTTCCCGCCTGCCCGAGCCCTGCCGTCGCTTACAAACCCCCGAACCTTATCCCGTCCACTTCAGCCGCGAGCTGGAAGCCCTGCTCGAAGACCTTCGCCACGGTCTCACCCAACTCGCAGGGAAGAAGGGCGCATGAGGACCACGCAGCAATAGCCGCCTTCGGCTGTCGGGCCGCGCGCGACTCGGCAGGGTCAGTCTCTTGCAACCACGTACCAGAGGAATCTAATTGAATGAGGGGGCGCTCTCCCAAAGCCGTCGAGCTTCCTCAGGTCTCGGCGGAAGCTCAACGATCTTCACAAGTTGGAACACGAGCTTCGGGGGAGCTTTGCAGTTGCAAGAAAGAACTGCACAAACGATCTGCTCGCTACCCACTATTGCACGACCCGACACCTTCCCGGTGAACTTGGCGGGGAGAGGGCTTATATGTTCGAACGCTACACGGAGAAAGCCAGACGCGTCATCTTCTTTGCTCGCTACGAGGCCACTCAGTTCGGTTCTCCTTACATAGAGACGGAGCACTTGCTGTTGGGACTTCTGCGCGAAGACAAAGCTCTCATCAACCGGTTCCTGCGTTCTCATGCCTCGGTCGAGTTCATCCGCAAGCGGATTGAGGGGCACACCACGATCCGGGAGAAGGTCTCGACCTCGGTCGACCTCCCGTCGAGCAACGAGTGCAAGCGGGTTCTGGATTACGCTGCCGAGGAGGCTGAGGGCCTTTCGCACAAGCACATTGGAACCGAGCACCTTTTGTTGGGACTGCTGCGCGAAGAGAAGTGCCTTGCCGCCGAGATCCTGCACGAACGTGGCTTACGCCATTCGACCATCCGCCAGGAACTGGCGCGTACCAGCCAGGAAAAAGCTCAGCCGCAGCGTCAGCGAGAATCTTCCCTGCTGAGTGAGTTTTCCCGCGACCTGACCCAGGCCGCGATGGACACCCAGCTCGATCCGCTGGTGGGACGTGAAAGCGAGCTGGAGCGCGTGATTCAGATCCTCTGCCGCCGCACCAAGAACAACCCAGTACTGATCGGCGAGGCGGGCGTAGGTAAGACTGCCATCGTCGAAGGACTGGCGCAGCGCATCGCCGATGGCGAAGTTCCGTCGTTCCTGGCCGATAAGCGCATCCTAGCCCTCGACCTGTCATTAATCGTGGCGGGCACCAAATATCGTGGCCAGTTTGAAGAGCGCCTAAAGACCATCATGAAGGAACTGATAGAGTCGCAGAACGCCATCATCTTCATCGATGAGCTGCACACGCTGGTAGGCGCGGGTTCTGCCGAAGGTTCGTTAGACGCGGCCAACATCCTGAAACCGGCTTTGTCGCGGGGTGAAATTCAGTGTATCGGCGCAACTACGCCGGGCGAGTATCGCAAGTCGATCGAAAAAGATCGTTCGCTGGCGCGCCGTTTCCAGGCCGTCAAGGTTCCGCCGCCGGATGAAGGCGATGCCACCAAGATTCTGTTCGGTATTAAGGACCGCTACGAGAAGTTCCACGCGGTCACTTACACCGACGACGCTATCACCTTCGCGGTTTCGCATTCCAACCGCTACATTCCGGATCGCTTCCTGCCCGACAAGGCGATTGACCTGATCGACGAGGCGGGGGCGCGCGCGAAGCTGCGCCAGGCCTCGCTGCCGGAGGAGATCACAGAAGTCCAGAAGCGGATCAAGTTCATCGTCCATCGTATGGAGAACGCCATCGCGAACCACGAGCTCGAGAAGGCGCGCTTCTACTCGGACGAAGAACGCAAGGAGCGCGAGAACCTGCGCGCTCTTCGCGAAAAATACCACCTCGATGAATCCTCCACCGGCATTGTCGGTCAGGAGGACATCGAGGATGTGGTATCGCGCTGGACTGGTGTTCCCATCACTTCGATTAAAGAAGAAGAATCGCAGAAGCTGCTGCGCATTGAAGAAGAGCTGCACAAGCGCGTGATCTCGCAGGACAAGGCGATCACTGCCTTGGCCCGCGCGATCCGTCGCTCGCGTGCCGGCCTGAAGAACCCGAACCGGCCCATCGGTTCATTCCTCTTCCTCGGTCCCACGGGCGTCGGCAAGACGGAAGTCGCCCGCACGCTGGCGCAGTTCATGTTTGGCAGCGAGAAATCGCTGGTGCGCTTCGATATGTCCGAGTTCATGGAAAAGCACTCGGTCTCGAAGCTGATCGGTTCGCCTCCGGGATATGTGGGCTACGAGGAGGGCGGCCAGTTGACAGAACGCGTGAAGCGCGCGCCCTACTCGGTGGTTCTGCTTGACGAAATCGAGAAGGCGCACCCGGATGTTTTCAACATCCTGTTGCAAGTGTTTGAAGACGGCCAGCTCACTGATGGTCTTGGCAATACAGTCGATTTCAAGAACGCCATCATCATCATGACCTCGAATATCGGCGCTCGCTACCTACAGAAGCGGGAAGGACTGGGTTTTCAGTCGCAGAAGGAAGAGATGGTGTCGGAGAAGGTTGAAGACCTGGTAAAGAACGAGGTCAAGCGCACCTTCAACCCCGAGTTCCTGAACCGGTTGGACGAAATCATCCTGTTCAGCGCGCTGACTGAGAACGACCTCATTCAGATCCTGGAGCTTATGGTCAGCCAGCTGAACCAGAATCTGGCGCAGAAATCAATCACCGTGACCGTAACCGACGAGGCCAAGAATTGGGTCCTCAGTCAGACACTCAGCGATCGCAGCTACGGCGCGCGTCCGCTGCGGCGTGCCTTGCAGAAGTATATCGAAGATCCTTTCTCGGAGGCGCTGATCCAAGGCACCATCAGCACGCGGCCGGCGTTCATCGAGGTCTTCCTCGAGAACAACAAGCTGTACTACCGTCTGGTGGACTCGCAGGAAACCGAGGGCGTGCTGCTGTACGAGAACTAGAGTTTGTAAGTTTAATTGGCAGAGGCGGACCGAGTGGGTCCGTCTTCTGCTTTTCTCGGCTCGCCGTCGCAAAGTCTGTTCACCAGTGACGAAATCATCTCGCAACGTTCAGCAACAAAAGCGTCAAAATCTGCCTTCGCGTACTCAAACCGTGAAGGCGACGGCACTGCATTAGCATGATCGTGCATCGGGGCCGCGGCCCAGGCTGCATCGGCAGCGGCGGTATTCGCGTACGTTCGCTTTTACCAGGATCGTCGGTAATCGTCCGGCCAGCAGGCTGGCTCTTTTGTAATGCTTCTGCAGCTCGTCGATGCGGCGCGTGATGTCGTGGACGCGGTTCTGCAGGATCTCCTCGGTGATCGCTTCCTTATCGAAGACGACAATCTCCTTGATCGAGCGTATGCCGCGCCTCAAATCTTCGCCAATGGCCAGGATTCGGCGGATCACAATGGGCGAGCGTGAAAGCGCCTTCAGCGCGTTTCTAGGCGGCCTCCCTCCCTCAAGGCCCTGCCTATTGAGAATCGCAATCATTGAGGATGGCGGCTTGCTAATGAGCTCTCGAATCTGTACGTATACGACACAGGCGTAGCCTCCGTCTGTCTCTGCTCCAGGTTATTGAGGTAGCTGCAGACCACCCGGACCTCGGGGTATTAGGACTCTTGAAATGCCACGCTTACTTTGCCGGTCTGCCGTGATGCAGGCACAGCGCGACCAAATCAGAGACATTCGCTTCGCCCACGCACATCACCGTGTCTGCGCCCCCCCAGTAGATCTTCACGGTTCCATCGGACTCCGGAACGGCACCACAGGTGAAGACCACGTTGTGGACATAGCCAGTTATTTCCCAAGGATCTTCCGGTTGCAAAATCCACGAGTCGCCTACACCGATGACCTTTGCTGGGTTCTGCAGGTCATGAAGAGCAGCCCCCAAACGATAGACCGATCCATCCATAGTTTGGAAAACTCCGTGATAGATGGAAAGCCATCCCTGGTCCGTTTTGATCGGCGGCGCGCCGGGACCGATCTTCATTTCATCCCAGTGATATGGTTCAGGCTTCATGATGAGCTGAGATTGGCCCCAATAGCATAGATCCGGAGAATAGGAAATCCAGATGGACCAAGGGGCGATTTCCGAATGGGGACGGTCAAGCCGGGCATAGAGTCCATCAAACTTCTCGGGAAAGATCACCACATTCCGATGATCCGCCTCCGTGATGAGGGAGACCCTTTCCACCCGACTGAAGTCCTTCGTCTTGGCCAGAGCGATCCGCACTCCACTTCGCGAGTAGGCGCTGTAGGTGATGATGTACTCCCCTTCCAGCCGGGTCACGCGTGGATCCTCCACGCCGAACTCTTCATAGGCGGCAAAAGGGCTGTCCCGCGCAGGAGTCAGAAAGGGCTGTGGATCGGCGGTGAAGTGAAATCCGTCGGGACTACGTGCCAAACCAATGATGGACCGGCCTGTGCGGAGATGGGAGCGGAAAAGCATGATGTATTCGTTCTCATGCTTCACGACCGCGGCGTTGTGAACGGTTTCCACTTGGTAGGGAATAGAGGCCTTGGTGAGGATGGGGTTGCGGAGGTATCGTCTGACAATATCCGGCTTCATGGTCGTCTCTTCGCTTCCAGGTCAAAAATCGTCGAGTAAACCCGTTCGTATCCCTCCACCATGGTATCGATCGAAAAGTATTGCCGGACACGGCTGCGGCAGGCACGACGATCGATTTCAGAAATTCGTCCAAGGGCCCGAACTGCTTCAGTGACGTTGTCAACCAGAAAACCGGTCTGCCCGTCCTTGATCACCTCACGGCAGGAGCCGAGGTCCATCGCGATGGCGGGCACGCCGGCGGCATTTGCTTCGACCAGGACAAGTCCGAATCGCTCCGGGATGGTGTTCAGGTGCAGTAGAGCTCGGGCCCGGGCGAACAATTCGTTTTTGCCCGGCACGCCCACCGGTCCGATATAAAGGATGTTTTGATCATCGAGATGGGGTTTGACCTGCTCCCGGAAATAGGCCTCATCCTGGATAATACCAGCGATGATCAAACGCAATCCGCTCAGACGAGCAACCTCGATGGCCAGATGAACACCTTTATCCGGGTGGATCCGACCGAGGAAAATCAGGTCATCACCGCTGGGTTCCTGAAGCGGGTACAACGAGAGGTCGATGCCGTTGTAGACCGTCGCTAGGTAATTCAGCCCTGCGGCTCGATCGGAGTCGCTGATGGAAACAAAATATCCGTCACGATACTTCTGATAGACGGGCATGATTTTGGCTGACGAGAATCCGTGGATGGTAGTGAGGACCGGTGTCTTGACCAGCCGGGTGTAGGTCAAAGCCATAAAGTCGTAGTGGCTGTGGATGAGGTCAAACTCAGCAGCGCGCTCGAATGCTTCGGAGATGTGAAGGTATTCGGCTACTTTGGGATCGACGGCGGAATCCTCTTCATATCCCTTATCCACCACGGCATGCAGGTGAGCGCGGGTCACAGAATCCCTGCTGGCGAACAACGTCACATCCCAGCCACGGGCGACGAGCCCTTCGGTGATGTTGCTAGCCACCGTTTCCCAGGCGCCGTATTGCCGAGGAGGCGTTCGCCAGGCTATCGGCGACAGGACAGCCACTCTTTTGTCGGGCTTTCTCACGTTGTTCGACGATATTTCCTAGTGCATGGCAGCCAGCACTTCAGCGAGGGGAACGGTAGCGAAACCGGTGGCGTGATCGGCCATGCCATAGGGAATGATCAGTTCGCCGTTGTGGAGGAGAGCGCCGCAGGTATAAACGACGTTCGGCACGTAGCCTTTACGCTCCTTTTGGTCCGGTTTGAGCAAGGGTTCGCGGAGGCGGCCGATCACTTTGCCGGGATTATCGTGATCGAGGAGGAACGCGCCGATGCAGTACGTTCGCAGGGGGCCGACTCCGTGGCTGAGGACCAGCCAGCCTGCTTCTGTCTCAATGGGGGACCCGCAGTTCCCAAGCTGGACCAGCTCCCACGGGAACATCGGTTTAAGGAGCACCTTGCGTTCATACCAGAAGTGGACGTTGTCGGAAAACATGAGGTAGATGTTCTCGTTGTCCTGGCGGGAGAGCATGGCATAGAGGCCGTTGATTTTCCGGGGGAAGATGGCCATGCCTTTGTTTTCCGCGGCTGGACCGTTCAAGGTGATGAACCGAAAGAGGAGGAAGTCAGAAGTCTCCACCAGCTCTGGCAAGACCACCTTGCCATCGAAGGCCGTGAAGGTGGCGTAGTAGACGTGGGTGCCGTCATCGTTCTGGAAGCAGACGAACCGGGCGTCTTCGATGCCGTTGCGTTGTGACGGCGTGGCCGGGAAAAGGATGCGCTCACACAGCCGCTGTTGGGGCTGAAACTGAACCTCGTAATTGGACAGGGCCAGCATCCAAATTCCCTGGATAGCGTTCTTATCCGACAGGCGGGAGTGCTTCACTTCGGCTTCGAGATTGGCGCGAAGGTCTTCTAATGCAAACGACTCCCCAAGTTTGTTCATAACCCGGCGCGTGAATTCGTTGGTCAATCCCAGCTCAAAGAGTTTCCGCTCGAAGAGCGCCTTCTCGTAACGGGGGTTCGGGACTTGACGCGGCTCGGTGAGGAAGCCGGTTGGGGTTAGGACCTCGATCCGATGGTCGACGTGGATGATACCCGTCCGAAAAGTGATGGAGGAAATGTGTCCCTCCCCGGTGGCGCGCAAGCTGAGGATAAAACGCAGAGCGCCGGGAGGCAGGTCAGACTGGTCAGGGTGCGGGACGATGGACGGATTAAACAGGGCTGCGGATTCTAAGGAGAATTCGCAAACGAAATAGGAGCCGATCAACAGCTGTCTTTGTTCGGAAATTTCCTCATCGGTCAATAGGAGGTCGCGGACCTGTTCGAATCGTTCCAGAAAGGATTTGTGGATCTGCCGGTGTCGCTGGGAGAATTCGGCGGTGACTTCGTCCAGGAGAGGACCGACTCGGTTTTCCGGGAGCGACATGATCCTGGCGATAATCCTGCCGGCCCGCTGGGGATCCTCCGGACTGAAGGGCCGCAGAAGAACGCGCGACTGGTCGGGCCTGAGAACCGTGGCCGTGCGTTTGACGTGAATCGAGTTGACGTTCATGGACTGGTTATTCCAGCGAAACAAGACCGGAAGCGGCAATTACTTTTAGACGGCGATCGGTTCCCTAAAACTCGTCAGCATATTCTGCGCCAAGCGCATCTCCGCCAACGAAAGCAAGAAGGCCAAAGTTGATTCCGCTCCCTGGTTCCGGTTGACCCGATCCACGTGCAACCCATCGCGGCAGCCGCCTGTTTTGGGAGAGCAGAGTTCCAATCCGAGATCGTTCCAGCCGATGAACCAGTCGAAGGCGCGTTGCGCCTGCTCGTACCACCAGAGGTCCGATGTGGCGCGATAGGCTTCAAGACAGGCTGAGACCATTGCTTGCGCCTCGATCGGCTGCTGGTCAAAGTTGGCGCGTATGCCGCCGCGGCGATAGAATCCGTTGGTGCCAATGGATCGAAAGTGACCCTTCTCGGAGATTTGCAATTCCGTTAGCCAGCGCAGGGCCTGCAGGCCTCGTTCAAACACCGCTTGTTGTCCGGTTGCATGTCCGCTCAGAATCAAGGCGTGTGCGAGCTTCGCGTTGTCGTAAGTCACATCCTCTTCAAACCAGCGCCAGTCCAGCTGCGCGGTCCTTTCGAAAAGTTCCACGAGCCGGGAAGTGAGTGTCTCACGGGTTTGGTTTGCCAGGCTGTCACCACTCAACCGGCGCAGGTATTCATGAATGCCGATAAGGCCGAACGCCCACGCTCGCGGCGAAGTGAACTCCGTCAGTGCTGGCAACGCCAGCGCGAAGAGTTGTCCAGCCATGATCTGGAAGCTCCGATAGGGCGAACGCCCCACGCCCACACCCAGCGCCCAGAGCGCTCGCCCTTGACAATCCTCTGACCCTTGTTCATCGAGCCAGCGGCGGTCGAAACTCAGGTGGTTGTGGAAGCGTTTCGTTTTCAGATCGAACGCATGATGGAGAAAAGCAGCGTAAGTTGTGGCCAGGGTCCGCACGCGGTCCGGGTCCTCTCCCAATTCACTGAGCAGTACCGCAAGGATGAATGCGCGAGCGTTGTCATCCGTACAGTAGCCTTCCGAAAAATTCGGGATGCTAAAAATTGCGTGTTGAAAGATTCCGGTCGAATCGGTCATCCGCGAGAGATGACTCAACTTCAACTCCGGCAGTTCCCGCGGCTTTTGGTCGAGCGTCTTCGTGGCAAGAGATTTTCGCGATCGCGCC
>Ga0209473_1002113_pt1 | contig 10935 bp, 6 predicted proteins | sample GraSoiAngelo_133_FD_185890 | JGI IMG/M metagenome (GOLD analysis project Ga0209473, IMG submission 185890) | Grasslands soil microbial communities from the Angelo Coastal Reserve, California, USA - 14_0929_05_20cm (SPAdes) (version 2) | ecosystem: Environmental > Terrestrial > Soil > Grasslands ...
CTCAATCCGCAAATCCGCAACGAAGTCTGGCAACTTCAATCGGTCTTTTTGCTCCTCCATTTTCTTCCGTAGCTGATCGTTCACCAGTGCAACGGGGACGTTGAGATCGCCAATCTTGAACTCTGTGGGATCGAACGTGACGTATCCGTTCTTCGCGCCCAGGTGCCCCCCCACCGTGACGTATACCTGCTTGCCGGCCAATTCGGTGGAGAATTGTCCGCGGGCAACATCGCTCTCAAAACTGACCTGGTAATCGCTGATCTTCGGCGGCTCTTCGGCGGCAGGAGAACTGTTCTTGGAGGCAGGCTCGACGACGGGCGCCGGATTCGTTCCAGCCTGCGACAGCGCGGCGCTCACTTCATCGGCGCTGAGATGAACTTCGGTAGGCTCACCGTGTTCTTTGGCCTCTTGCAACTGCTGCATCTTGTTTTGATAGGACTCGACGTTAGCGGCAATTGCGTGCGGGTCCTGCGTCTTCGAGACAGGATTAGGCGTCTTGAAAAGCAGGAAAACAGAAACCACCAGCCCGGCTAAGATCACCCAGCGCGCCACGCGATAGATTTTCACGGCTGCACTCCTCGGCAGAGCTTACCTGCCAAACAACGTAATCGCAAGGTTACGGCGGTGAGACCAGATACAGCGTCCGCACTCGGAACATTTCAACAAGAGGAGCCCGCAAAGACGAACGGCTGTTCGGAGAGAAACCACTAGCTCCCGCGTTTGGCCGCGAGATTAAAAAAGGCCTCCGAACGTTCGGCTTGCGCGCGACGCCTAGCTAAATCGGTTCGAAGGCCGGGGAGAATTGAAACGGAGTTTTCTCTTTCCACTACAACACTTCTAAAACGCAGAACAGGGTAAAGAGTCTGTAAAATCGCGTAAAGCTTTGTAAATTGCGGGCGAGATCGTTTCGGAGTTCTGAAGCTTTACAAGACTTTGCACGTCTTGACTGACACTTTACAAAAATCCAGCAACTCCGCATTCCTTGCATTGCATCTCCCCTGATACAAGCGCGGCGATTCCCTCCCAGGAGAAAATCATTGACGGGTCACTCAAAGCTGATTTCGTGGTGGTGTCTGTTTGGTGTAGCTCTCTTCGCAGTTGGATGCAGTTCAGGATCGAAGACGCGGTTTCGAGCAGTGAATGCAGTCGTTGACGAGTCCGATCTCAATGTCCTGGAAGATGGCAACAGTGTCGCCAGCAGTCTGGCATACGGTACGAGCACTGGCTATATCTCCGTACACGCGGGCTCACACCAGATTCAAATTCGAACCATCCGGAACCTCCAGCGTGTTCCTGACTCAGACTCTCAACTTCGGTTCGGGGACGGGTACTACGCAGCTGTCCTTCAATTTTTCTTCCAGCCCGCAGTCGCTGGTGCTGACGGATGATAATTCGGCTCCACCCTCAGGTGATGCGAAACTGCGGCTCATCAACGTATCCCCCAGTTTGGGCCCGGCGGACGTCTACATCGTTTCTCCGGGAACGGACATCAATACAGTTTCGCCAACTATAAGCAATCTCGCGTTTGGTGCGGCGTCGGGATATCAGAATCTCACGGCGGGCAATTATGAGGTCATCTATGCTTTTGCCGGGCAAAAATCGATCGCGATTGACGGCGGCTCGCTTGCTTTTTCTGCCGGGCAGATTCGTAGCTTCGTTGGTCTTAACGGTCAATCTGGCGGCTTCACCGACGCGTTCCTCGCAGATGTAAATTGAAATCACAGGTGTGAGCCCAAGATATTGTGGTAAGAATCTAATCAATCCAGTCGAACGAGCGGGTCACAGCTTTCTTCCACTGCCGATACATTTCCTGCCTGCGACCGTCATCCAGCTTAGGTGTCCAGGTGCGAGCGGCGGTCCATTTTTGGCAGAGGTCGTCCGTATTCTTGAAGAATCCCACAGCCAGACCAGCCGCATAAGCTGCGCCGAGAGACGTAGTTTCTTTAAGCGATGATTTCACCACAGACCGGTTGAGGATGTCGGCTTGAAACTGCATGAGCAGTTCGTTTTCGACCATGCCGCCATCAACTCGAAGCAGCTCAAGGTTTCTGCCACAGTCTCTCTCCATCGCCTCGACAACTTCCCGGGTTTGAAACGCGGTGGCTTCCAGAGCCGCTCGTGCCAGATGGCCCTTGTTCGCATACCGCGTCAATCCGGTGATCACGCCGCGCGCATCGTGCTTCCAATAGGGAGCATACAGGCCGGAGAATGCAGGCACGAAATACACGTCTCCGTTGTCCTCGACAGAGCGGGCAAGCGTCTCGATCTCAGAACTGGCGCCGATCAGGCCAAGGTTGTCGCGCAGCCACTGCACCAGCGCGCCGGTGATCGCAATGCTGCCCTCTAGAGCATAATTTGCCGGGTGGTCACCAAATTTGAACGCAACCGTCGTGAGCAATCCGCAGTTCGACTGAACCGGCTTCGTGCCGGTGTTCATCAGAAGAAAGCATCCTGTGCCGTACGTGTTTTTAGCTTCACCGGGACGAAAGCAGGTTTGCCCGGCAAGCGCAGCTTGCTGATCGCCGAGAATGCCTGCGATGGGTACTCCACGAAGCGGCCCTTCTTTGACATGGCCATAAACTTCGCTGCTCGAGCAAATCTTCGAGAGCATCGCTTCGGGGATCTCAAAGACATCCAGAAGCTCCTTATCCCAGGCAAGCGTCTCAAGATTCATGAGCTGCGTGCGGCTAGCGTTAGTAACGTCGGTGAGGTGAATTCCGCCGCGCGGGCCGCCAGTGAGATGCCACACAAGAAAGGTGTCGATATTGCCGAACAACAGATCGCCCGCTTCCGCCTGCTCGCGTGAACTGGGCACATGATCCAGAATCCAGCGAATTTTCAAGCTGCTGAAGTAGGTGCTCAGCGGAAGCCCGGTTTTTGCTCGAAAGCGATCTTGCCCGCCTTGACGAGCAAGATCAGAGACGTAATCGGAAGTGCGCGTGTCCTGCCAGACGATGGCATTAGTAACCGCCTTGCCGGTTTTGCGGTTCCACACGACTGCGGTTTCACGCTGGTTGGTGATTCCGACGGCAGCGAGATCGGCAGCGGCCAAACTGCGCGCGGCCATCGCCTGTTGCATTACTTCTCGTGCTGCGCGCCAAATTTCCTCGGGATCGTGCTCCACCCAACCCGGCTGCGAATAGATTTGCCGGTGTTCTATCTGAGCAGCAGATACGACCTGCCCAGCGTTATCGAACACCATAAACCGAGTGCTGGTCGTACCCTGATCGAGGGCGCCTATGTAACTGGCCATTGAGGGCTAATAGTAATTGATCCCTACGAAATGCCCGCCCCGTGGGGGATGTGCAAACATTTGCGATCTTGACAGCCTCTGTCACGGGGCGCAAGAATGCTGGCCAGGTTTCTGGCTTGCGCTCTCGCGCGGCAGCGGAATTTGCGATCCGAGAGCCGGCCGATCTTCCAGGAGCGGATGACGCGTATAACGATCAGCACGTAATCGTTTGCTGATCTTCAACCCAGGTGTGATACGAGAACTCCCGGCACAAAACTTGATGAGGTGTTCAAAATGAAAATTCGACCAGCACTGTGGTTGTGTCTAGCTTTTGTAGTGTCCGCGGTTACATCAGGAGTAGCCCAGGAAGCATCCGCTTCGCAAAAGCCAAAGCTTAGAGGGTTCACCATCGTTAGCCCAGCCCGCGATGCGAATGGCAGCATGCTTAAGCCAGCTGAGGCGAGCGCAAATAGCGCGCTTGCAACATTCAATTACACGACCGTCTCCACTCGCGACGGCAACACTTACTCTGGAGTCATGGTGGGGCAGGATCCATTCTCCTCTGGACCGTTTACTACCACCGCCGTAGACACTCCAATCGTTCCGTTGATCATTACTACCAAATCCGTAGCATTCAAGATCAGCAGGGGAGGAATTCTCTCCAGGATCAAGGGGTTCACAACCTTCGATCCTACAGTCGCCGACGACGCCTGCCTGAAATCGCCTAACGACGTTCCGCTCGACGTCGCATTGCAGTCGCCGATATTTCAAGCCACTGACTTCAGTTTCGGTCCCACGTCGGTGGGCACGACGCAGTACATAGACGCTTTTCAGCGGGGCAACTTCTCTCTACAAGGTACGGATTACCATACGCTGCTCAGTCCGCGGGTGCTCCGTCCAATTCACCTGGTCTTTCCGGCGAACGAGGCTCTGGCTATTCCCTCGGGCCTCTTCGGGGCATGCGGACCGCTGGGGATTGTCAACATCAACACCATATACCCTGTTTTGCTCAACCTGCTAGCGGAGGAGGGATTCGACAGTTCGCAGTTCCCGATATTTTTGATGTACAACACGGTGATGTCGATTGGTGTACCAAATAATCTGAACAAGTGCTGCATACTAGGGTTCCATGATGCGATTGGTTCTCCTATCCAGACCTACTCGCCCTTCGACTTTGACACGACCGGTCTCTTCGGACCCACCATAAAAGACACTTCGATCGCAGCTCACGAGGTGGGTGAATGGATGGACGATCCGTTTGGCAACAACCCTACGCCGCTGTGGGGACATGTCGGCCAGGTGGGCGGTTGTCAAGACAACTTAGAGGTCGGTGATCCTCTGACCGGTACCAACGTTCCGACAGTCACAAGCCCAGTCAACGGATTTAATTATCATTTGCAAGAATTGGCGTTCTTCTCATGGTTTTATGGAGCGCCGTCGATTGCGGTGAACGGCTGGTTCTCTGACAACAACACGTTCAAGCATGATGCAGGTCCCGTCTGCACTAAGAAGTGATGCTAAATTTGGTTGAAGCCAGCGCCCTTACAGCGCTGGCTTTTTTCTCTGGGCTATCTCTTGGCCGAGAATTGGAAGGCAATATAGAAGAGCTGCACTATCGTCACGGCAACGATGACGTAGGTTGTCAACTCCATTCGGCGACCGGATTCCTTGACTGCTTTCACGATCTCAGCCATATCGTTGGTGGTTTGAACCAGCTTATCCGTCAATCCATCCAGGTGTTCAGCAGCGGTCTTTAACTTATCCAGCACTCGCGAAGTATCTACGAGCGCCTCCGCCATTTTTTCTCCATTGCGAACATCAAGCTCTGTCTTACACGCGGACCACCACAGGCTGCCCGGCGGATTGTCGTACATGCGCTCGCGAATTTCTTCTGCCGAGCGCGTGCGCAGAAGCTGCACGAGCGCCTGGACAGTGTCACTGGGTTTCGATTCATCGACGACAGTGGGCATATCGGTTATGAACTTCTAATGGTAAAACGCTAAGGTAACTCTAAAAAGGTAACCGAAGGACCATGCTGGTTCCGGGCATGCGGAGGACGAAGTTAGTACAACTGATTGTTGCAGTTAGCGGGCCGAAGGGTGCTGGCGCACGTCATTTCGCAATCTTAGCGATGTAAACGCCGAACGGCTCCAGAGTGATTTGGGACAACTGAACATCTTGTGGACGCGAACTCATAGTTGTGATCAGGGTTGCAGGTCTGGCGCTTCCAAGCCCCTGCGGTGATAAATCGAAGCTAACTTTCTGTTCACTTCCGGACATGTTCAAAACTACCAGCACGGCTTCATCTTTGTAACGGCGCAGATACGACAGCACGTTCTGGTCATTTTCGTTCAGCGGGACATACTGTCCATCCCGCAAAGCCGCGTTCTGATGCCGTAGCGCGAGCGCGTGCCTGTAGAACTGAAGGACTGAATCAGGATCCTTCAGTTCGCCGGCGACATTGCGGGTTTTGTAGCTAGGCGGAATCGGCAGCCAGGGAGCGGTTTGGCTGAAGCCTGCGTTGGTGCTGTCATTCCACTGCATGGGAGTGCGCTCGCCGTCGCGGCCTTTCTCCTTGGGCCAGCCGATTTTACCGATTGGATCTTTCACATCTTCTTGGCTCTTCGGATCGTTGTTTTCCATCCCAATCTCTTCACCGTAGTACATGATCGGCGTGCCGCGCAAAGTCAGATAGAGCCCAGCCATGACTTTCGCGATCTGATCGTTGTGCTGGCCATCGCCGTAGCGGTTGTACGCCCGCACGATGTCGTGATTACTCAGCACATAAACGGGCCAGCCTGCCGCATCTACTCCCGCAATCTGCTTGCGAAATTCGCCTGGTGAGAGCTTGTCGACTCGGGCGAACAGAAAATCCATGGGCATTTGCAATTCATTGCTGTGGTCGCCGTAGTAGCGCTTCAATTCGTCAATGTCTTTCGTCCAAGTCTCGCCGATCAGCACTGCGCCATGCCGATCGGCCACTTTCCGCAGCTCACGGAGGACGTCGTGCAGTTCCGGCAACTTGGTGTTGTACTTGTCCTGCATGTTGGGATCGCCATACTTATTTGTGCCGGGGAGCACGGGATTGTCGCGCAGATCGGGATCTTCGAACAAAGTATCTACAGCATCGAGGCGGAATCCGGACACTCCTCGCTGATACCACCAGCGAGTCACGTCGAACATAGCTTTCTCGACGGCAGGATTGCGCCAGTTGAGGTCGGGCTGTTCAGGATAAAAATAGTGGTAGTACCATTGACCGGTTTTGGCATCGAACTTCCAGGCAGCATGGCCGAACGTCGACAACCAGTTGTTGGGTGGTTGGCCAGGGCCTCTGCCATCGTGCCACACGTACCAGTTCCGGTGCGCCGCGGTCTTCGATGATTCCGAATCGATGAACCACTTGTGCTTGTCGGATGTGTGGTTCATCACAAAATCCATGATGATGTGGATGCCGCGCTTCTTCGCTTCGCTGGCAAGGTGGTCAAAATCTTTTAACGTCCCATACATCGGATCGATGTTCTCGTAGTCGGAAACGTCGTAGCCAAAGTCTACCTGCGGCGAGGGATAGCACGGAGTGATCCAGATGGCGTCGACGCCAAGGTCTTTCAAGTAATCCAGCTTGGAGGTAATGCCATTGAGATCGCCTATGCCGTTGTTGTTGCTGTCGGCAAAACTTCGCGGATAAATCTCATAGAAGACCGCGTGCTGCCACCATTGATGGCCTTCGGCGTCGACGGGTGGAGTTTGGGCGAAGAGACTGATCGCAGCGAAACAGCCCAAAGTCACAATCAGGGACTTCAAAATTCTTATGAGCATGATTACGCCTCCTCAGCCACATTCAAAGGTTTCTTATTCTCGTGGTGCAGCAGTCTTCGTGCGACTTCCGGAAAAATGAATAATGATTTTCTCATGGGGGTAGGATTCTACGGCATTCTCAGCAAAATGAATGCGGAGCCTCTTGTCGCCGCCGTTCGCTTTTACCAGTTCAGCGCCTTCCACAGAAACGATCTGCCCCGGATTCCACAGATCCAGCTCGTATTGGCGTCCTTTGGCGCCGGACAAATCCAAGGTAAGTGCATCGTGCGATGGGTTCCACGACTCTGAGATTACCAGCAGGCCTTGGCTGCGTGCGCCTAGCGCTGGCAGCGTCGAGTTGAAGCTCAGCCCGAAATCATTTTTCAGACGAATGCGCAACACATTGGGTCCGCCATAGACTGCAAAGCGCACACTCACGTGCTGATCCGCGGCATTCTTTTCCAAGTGGAAGGGCACCGGATGGCCGTTCAGTTCCGCCCTGATTACTTCCGCTCGCGGACTTAATGCCAGAGAGAATTCAATGTTGCAATCTCCCGCGCCCGTTCGTTTCGTTTCAAGCGTGATCTCCTCAGTAGCCTTGCGATACTTGAAGTCCAGCGAAACGGTGCCGACGTGGAGATTCTCGATCGAGAAAGAGCTCCAATCGCCCGGAACATGGGGGCTAAACGCTACATGCCGGGCTATCGCGTCGACTTCGAGTCCGAACAGTCCACGAAGCAGCGGGCTGATCACCATTGCAGCAGACCAAATCTGATGCGGCGAACTCGTAGAAAGTGGCTGGTAATAATCGCCGGAGAGGACTTCCGAGACGTGGCCCAACGATCCGTCGAGCGCTAAGAGAGCATTGGCACGCAGATTGGAATATGCCGCCAGGTCACGATGATATTGATATTCCCCGACCGACGCCCATCCCGCAAACAGCGGCCACACTGAGCCAAAGTGGTATCCGCCAGCACTGTATTTCGGGGAATTCGAAGAAATTATCCTCATGCCCCAGTCGGTTTCGTGATCATGATCCGCAAGCTGGGTGATTGTCGATCCGGCTTTTTGGTCATCGAGCAAGTGAAACCACATAGGCACAGTAGCCAGTACGCTGGGCTCATCAATTTTTTGATTGTCCTGGTCGAGGGCAAATGCGAAACGGTGCGTAGCGTCAGACCAGAAGATCTGATTCACCATCGCCTTGTGCTGAACAAATTCACCGGCGAGCTGCTTGCTTACATCTTCCTTGCCGAGAAGATGAGCGAGATTTGCAAGCGCTCGCAACGCCTCCGCCCCTAGACCGCTTTGGTAAAGCTCAGTTTTCACCGGAAGCAACGGCCCTCCTTCTACCCATCCGTGGCCGATTCCGAAATTTTGCGGCAAGCCCTGCGCGTCATAAGTGGAGCGCAGGAATTGATAGGCCTTCCACAAGCTGTCCCATTTCTGCCGGGCAAAATTGATTTCGCCGCTTTCGGCGACGTAATCGTTCACCACAATAATGTAGAGCGGCGTTGCGTCGGCTGATGCGTAGGCATACGGATACGCCTTGAACCAATCCACAAAGCCAGCGCCCTGCGAAATCTCGTGAGGAATCTTGCCATCCGCGCGCTGATACTTAGAGATAAATTCCAGCGCGGTCCGCGTGCTGGCAAAATCGCCGTCCGCATCGAGAGCCAGAGATGTCCACATTGAATCGCGTCCAAAAAACCATGCAAAACCAGGCCGCTGGCTCTCGCCGGAAGTACGATATCCGGCGATCAATCCAGTGCCCAGAAAAGGATTTGTAACCACTCCCTGCAGGACGCTGATGCGCGACCAGTCGTAAGCTTGCTGCAACCGGGAATCGGGCAATTCGAGGCTGACGGTATGTCCTAAGTACGCGCGGTAATACTCGGCAGCCTCCTGCTCTTTTGCAGTGTAGCTCGTCAGCAGGCGCTGGTAGGTGCTCTCAGCTTCTGCGCGTCCGTTCGTGGATGCAGCCACAACGATCAGCCTCGTATCTTTGCCTTTGCCCTTGCCGATTACGCCCAGGTCAATCGAGTTCTCATGCGACTCCGAATAGTTGGTCGCATATTCTTGCTGAACCTCGCCCGCGGTTGGAGATCCAACAAAGGCAGCAAACTTTTTCTGCTCTTCGCCGAAGTAAAAGGCGTGCAGGGCCTTATCCCAGTTCAGATAGGTTCCGCCCAGTGCGGCTGGCCACTCCAACTGAAAATCGCGTTGAAAAACTGCTTCGATGTCTAGGGGCTGTTCCGTTTCCACCTCGATCTTGATGTATGCGCCCGGTTCGTTGATCGGGATAAACAGAGTTTCCGCGACAGAAAACGTGTCGCCCGTGTAATAGATCGTGCACGACTCCGGTCTAACAGTAACAGTGCGCACTAGGCCTTCGGCCGGAATCACGCGGCCATCGGCATGAAACCGCAGACGAAAATTTCGAAAGATTTTTAGAGGGTAAACCCAGGCCTCGAACTGCCCCGCTTCGTTTCCGAAGAGGCCGGCGCGCGTGCCCACCGCGGACAAAAACTCCCACGGGCGGGCAGTGCGGGTCAACTCGAGGGAAGCTGATTTCGTTTCCGCAACCTGCGATGAATAGGCTAGAAGGAAACACAAAAGAAGGACCACTGAGTTGCGGAGGCGGAGAAATGACCTGTTCATGCGTGTGTCGAGGTTAGGTCCGGCCGCAGACGCTTGCAATATCGAGCCGCTTCTCACTATAAAGTAGGGGCGAATTCTAGCACGAGCTAAACCCGGGAAGGTAGCAGCCTTTTGTTCTCTTCACGCCGTGCGTTTCTTGAGTCATTGAGCCGTTCGGCTCTCGTGCTTTCACTGGAAAATGTCCTCGCGCTGGCGCGGCCCATGCGGCTAGGGGTATTTCTTCAGGCGCCCGCTGTGCAACCCGCGCCCAAAGCCGCCGATCTTGGCTTAAGTTTTGTAAACATTGCTCGCGAATCGGGATTGAATGCCAAAACTATTTACGGCGGCGAGCACAAAAACAAATATTTGCTCGAGACCACTGGTTGCGGCGTTGCTTTCTACGATTATGACAACGACGGCTGGCTCGATATCTTTCTGGTGAATGGAACGCGCCTGGAAGGCTTCCCCAAGGGGCAGGAGCCGACGTCACATCTTTTTAAGAACAATCGGGACGGCACGTTTACCGACGTAACTCAAAAAGCTGGTGTCGGCCACTCCGGTTGGGGACAGGGCGTCTGCATCGGCGATTACGATAACGACGGTTTCGAAGACCTTTTCGTGAGCTACTTCGGCAAGAATGTTCTTTATCACAACAATGGTGATGGCACGTTCACTGACGTCACCGAGAAAGCTGGAGTTGGCGGGAACGGCAAACGCTGGAACACCGGCTGCGCATTCGTTGATTACGATCGCGACGGGCATCTCGATCTATTCGTCGCGAACTACATTGATCTCGATTTAGCCACGGCTCCGGTCCCGGAATCCGGCCCCTGTCTTTATAAGAGCATGATGGTCGCCTGCGGGCCTCCTGGCCTGAACGGCGGCAAGAATCTGCTCTTCCATAACAATGGCGATGGAACTTTCACGGACGTCTCCGAATCATCGGGAATCCTGCAAGCGAACGGCACCTACGGATTAGGCGTGCTCACCGCCGATTTCGACAACGATGGCTGGCCTGACATTTACGTCGCGAATGATTCCACCGCGAGCGCGCTTTACCAGAATAAAAAGAATGGAAAATTCGTGGATATCGCGCTCGAAGCGGGATGCGCTCTCAGCCCCGACGGCAAGCCGCAGGCAGGCATGGGAGTCTCGGCGGCCGATTACGACATGGACGGCAATCTCGACATCGTGAAGAGCAATTTCGCGGGCGACACGCCCTCGCTCTATCGCAATCTCGGCAATGCCAGTTTCGAGGACACCACCTT
>Ga0209473_1002116_pt1 | contig 10929 bp, 6 predicted proteins | sample GraSoiAngelo_133_FD_185890 | JGI IMG/M metagenome (GOLD analysis project Ga0209473, IMG submission 185890) | Grasslands soil microbial communities from the Angelo Coastal Reserve, California, USA - 14_0929_05_20cm (SPAdes) (version 2) | ecosystem: Environmental > Terrestrial > Soil > Grasslands ...
TATTATAAAGTTTAAAGGAGTAAGTAGTAAATGGTTTACCATTGGACTGCAAATCTTTATGAAGAGGTTCGATTCCTCCTTACTCCTTGTTTAATTATGGTTTAAAATAAAAATAATTAAACAAAAAAATAAAAATTTATTTTTTCTTTTTATTATTTTATTCATAATATAATCTATAATATATAATGAAATTTTCACTAATCTTGTTTTTAATAGGAATCTTAGGTTTTGTTTTAAACAGGAAAAATATAATATTAATGCTTATTTCAATAGAAATAATGTTATTATCTATAACACTTTTAATATTAATAAGTTCACTGGGCTTTGATGATATATTAGGTCAAACTTTCTCTATATATATAATAGCTATAGCCGGAGCAGAATCTGCAATAGGTTTAGGTATACTAGTAGCTTTTTATAGATTAAGAGGAAGTATAGCAATAGAATATAAGTAATGTATCTAGCTTTAATAGTGTTACCTATATTAGGATCAATAATATCCGGGTTTTTTGGTAGAAAAGTCGGAGTTAGCGGATCACAATTAATAACATGTACTTGTGTAGTAATAACAACATTATTATCAATAATCGCTTTTATAGAAGTAGGATTAAATAACGTACCCGTTACAATAAATCTTTTTAGATGAGTAGATGCAGAAACTCTAGATATATCCTGAGGGTTCAATTTTGACTCATTAACAGTTTCTATGTTAATACCTGTCTTAATCGTATCCTCTTTAGTACATATATATTCTATAGGGTATATGAGTCATGATCCACATAATCAAAGATTTTTTAGTTATTTGAGTTTATTTACTTTTATGATGATTATACTTGTGACAGCAAATAACTTTCTGTTAATGTTTGTCGGTTGAGAAGGTGTGGGAATATGTTCGTATCTTTTAGTAAGTTTTTGATTTACTAGAATAGCAGCAAATCAAAGTTCTATGGCTGCTTTTCTAACAAATAGAGTAGGTGATTGTTTTTTAACAATAGGTATGTTTGCAATATTATGATCATTTGGTAATATAGACTATTATACAGTATTTTCCCTGTCCCCATTTTTTAACGAAAATATTATTACTATCATTGGTATATGTTTATTAATAGGTGCTATGGCTAAAAGTTCTCAAGTGGGTTTACATGTTTGATTACCTATGGCCATGGAAGGACCTACACCAGTTTCTGCATTAATACATGCAGCTACTATGGTAACTGCAGGTGTATATTTATTAATGCGTACATCACCTTTAATAGAATATAGTTCTACTGTTTTAATACTTTGTCTATGAGTAGGTGCTATTACAACAGTATTTAGTTCTCTTATTGGTTTATTTCAACAAGATATAAAAAAAGTTATAGCTTATTCTACTATGAGTCAGTTAGGTATGATGGTAATAGCTGCAGGTTTATCTTCTTATAATATAGCATTATTTCATTTAATTAATCATGCTTTTTATAAGGGTTTGCTATTTTTAGGCGCAGGTGCGGTAATACATGCAGTAGCTGATAATCAAGATTTTAGAAAATACGGTGGTTTAGTAGCTTATTTACCCTTAACATATTCGGTAATGCTAATAGCTTCTCTTAGCTTAGCAGCTATACCGTTTATGACAGGATTCTACTCAAAAGACTTTATTCTAGAATCAGTTTATGGTCAATATCACTTATCTAGTATAATAGTTTATTTTATAGCTACTATAGGTGCTATGTTTACTACTTTATATTCAGTTAAAATTTTATATTTAACTTTTTTAACTAATCCTAATGGACCTTTAGTAAATTATAAACAAGCTAATGCTGCCCATGAAGGAGATATATTTATGAGCATGCCTTTAATAATATTAGCTTTATTTTCTATATTTTTTGGTTATATAACTAAAGATATATTTATAGGCTTAGGTTCTAGTTTTTTTTCTGACAATGGTCTATTCATCCATCCTTTACACGAAATTACATTAGATACAGAATTTGCTGTACCTACTGTATTTAAACTACTTCCTTTATTTTTTACCATAATATTAAGTATAATATCGATAATATTCACCGAATTTTATCCTAAATTGCTTATTAAATTTAAATTATCTACTATTGGTTATAATATCTTTAGTTTTTTTAATCAAAGATTTTTAATAGAATTTTTTTATAACAGATATATTAGTGGTATTATACTTAAATTAGGAGGTCAAGCTACTAAAGTAATGGATAAAGGTTCAATCGAATTATTTGGACCTTATGGTTTAGAAAAAAGACTGACGGACATAAGTAAACTTATAGGTAAATTAAGTACGGGTATAGTTACTTCTTATGCTTTATATATTTTAATAGGTTTAATTTTTTATATTTCTATTTTATATTATGGTAAAACTTTAGATAATTATTTAGAACTATTGTTGATATTATTCGCTTTCATAAATGTTAAAACATAATTTAAATTATATTACTAATAGATAAATATTAATAAAGTTAAACATTTAAATTTAATTAGATTAGTTTCATATTTTAATTTAACTGTTAATAATCAAGAATTATTAAAAATAAACACAATGTAAGGTAATAATATATATATTATTACTTAAAAAATAAAAATCTAAAATAGGATTTAAAAGTTAAAATAAATAACATATATATATATATATATACATAGATGAGAATATTGAAAAGTCATCCATTATTAAAAATGGTAAATTCATATGTAGTAGATTCACCAACACCGTCTAATATAAGTTATCTTTGAAATTTTGGTTCGTTACTGGCACTTTGTTTAGTAATACAAATAATAACAGGTGTAACATTAGGTATGCATTATACACCTAATGTGTTAGAAGCATTTGATTCAGTGGAACACATAATGAGAGATGTAAATAACGGATGACTAGTACGTTACTTACATTCAAATACTGCATCAGCTTTTTTTTTCATAGTATATCTACATATAGGTAGAGGTTTATATTACGGATCTTATAAAGCACCAAGAACATTAGTATGAACAATAGGAACTATTATATTTGTATTAATGATGGCAACAGCTTTCCTGGGTTATGTACTTCCTTATGGTCAAATGTCTTTATGAGGTGCAACTGTTATTACTAATCTAATGAGTGCTATACCTTGAGTAGGACAAGATATAGTAGAATTTATATGAGGAGGTTTTAGTGTTAATAATGCTACTTTAAACAGATTTTTTTCTTTACATTATGTTCTACCGTTTGTTTTAGCGGCCTTAGCTTTAATGCATTTAATTGCATTACATGATTCGTCAGGATCTGGTAATCCTTTAGGAGTATCGGCTAATTACGATAGATTACCTTTTTCTCCATACTTTATATTTAAAGATTTGATTACAATATTTATCTTTATAGTAGTTTTATCGGTATTTGTATTTTTCATGCCTAACATTTTAGGTGATAGTGAAAATTATGTTATGGCTAATCCTATGCAAACACCACCCGCTATAGTACCTGAATGATATTTGTTACCATTTTATGCTATATTAAGATCCATACCTAATAAATTATTAGGTGTAATTGCTATGTTTTCTGCTATACTAGCATTATTATCTATGCCATTTACTGATTTATCTAAATTAAGAGGTATACAATTCAGACCTATAAGTAAAATAGCCTTTTTTATATTTGTGGCTAATTTTTTAATTTTAATGCAATTAGGAGCTAAACATGTAGAATCGCCATTTATAGAGTTTGGTCAGATTTCTACAACTCTATATTTTGCTCATTTTTTAATTATTGTGCCTGTTGTTACATTATTAGAAAATAGTTTAATAGATTTGGCTACAAAAACAAAAAATAATATACTTTAATGTAACCCTGAGAAATCTAAGATATTTTTACTTTTTATAAAAAAGTATAATTAGTTTTATGTAAACATGAAATTTCTTTTTTTACATATTTGCTTTATAAACTCTTTTATATACATATATTAATCGTCAGTTATTTATAGCTAAGTTATTATGTATTTATATATATATATATATATATTTTTTACTTAGACTATTAATTATTGTATATTAATTATCCTAAATTTACACTATATTTTACTTTTTGATTTACATTTTATCCTTTAATTTATATATATATACTATGACAAGTTTAACATTTTTTTTTATATTTATACCTATATTAGCGTTAATATTATTAACAATTAATATTATATTATCCACACACAATCCTTATCAAGAAAAAAATAGTGCGTTTGAATGTGGATTTCATTCTTTTTTAGGTCAAAATAGAACACAATTTAGTATTTCTTTCTTTATCTTTGCATTATTATTTCTATTATTTGATTTAGAAATATTATTAGTATATCCATACATAGTAAGTGCATACTCTAATGGTATATATGGTTTAATAATTATGCTGATATTCTTTTTTATATTAACATTGGGTTTTGTATTTGAGTTAGGTAAAAATGCACTTAAAATAGATAGTAGACAAGTAGATAGTTTTCAGATCAAAAATTGAAAACAAATTGTTTTTGTAGATAATTAAATTAAAAGTTTATAGTATACATTTGTGTAAATTATACAAGAAATTTTTAATTTAAATTTTTAAGTTGTTAAAAACAACTACTATTAATATTGTTATTAATAAATCGAACACTTTATGTCCTGTATAAAAAGTATAAGGATTATGATATTTCTTAAAATATATTTTAAGGTAAGTATAAAAAGAGACTATTATGAATAAATTGCTATAAACCAAAGTAAAACTAAATTGAAACATACTAAGAAAAATCTTGTATTAAACAAAGTGAACTGAAATATCTAAGTAACTTTAGGAAAATAAATCAAACGAGATTCTACTATTAATGTGAACTAAAGTAGAATAGCTTCTAAGTAAAATGGTATATCTGTTTGAATAAAGGGGAACCTTCCTCTAAAGCTAAATATGGTATTATAAGCGATAGTGAATAGTTCCGTGAGGGAATTTATTTAATAGTAGTTTTATAAGCAGCTTGAGTAAGATTTTAATAAATAATAAAAGCGTACCTTTTGCATAATGGGTCAGCAAGTTAATATTAGATGCGAGCAGTAATTATTACTGCCTAGATAAAGCGATTATGAAAAAATGAATAAGTATCTAAAATTAGACCCGGAGACTAGTGATCTTACTATTATCAGGATTATAAAAGTCCGAACGGGTTGTCGTTGTATAGACATCCGAGGAATAATGGTAAGTTAGTGAAAGACAAAACTGACTAGTTTAGCTGGTTTTCCGCGAAACCTATATAAGTAGGTAATTTAATTAACATCTTAGCAGGTACAGAACTGTGATCTCGAACGATTTATGGTTTAAACTTTATTTTGTATATATCGGGGAATCGTGAAGATTTTATCGGAGAGTATTTGCACTCGGAAGGGTTAAGATGAATATTAAATAATCGGACATAGTACGATAAGGTTGTATGTCTAAAGGGAAACAGCCCTGAACAAGAGTTAATAAGGTTCCAAAATTATTATTAAGTGAAATAAAGGATGTGTCCCCAAATACAATCAGGAAATAGGCTTAGAAGCGGTCATTTTTTAAAGATCTCGTAACAGAGCACTGATTAATATAATAGGAGACCACACCGAAAATTTAACGGATCTAAATAATATACCGAAACCTTGTCCATATATAAATATATTGGTATACACTTAATATAAGATATATGGAGTAGCGGAACATTGAATAGATCAATGATTTATTCTTTATAAGAATAAAAAAAAATTAGATAATTCAAGTGATAATGCTGATATGAGTAACGAAAAAGAAATTAAAAATTGCTCGCCTAAAGCTTATGGTATATGATTAAATTTACGGTCTCTAAGAAAAAGTTAAAACAAATTTCGATGAGGTAATTCTAAAGTTGTAGACAAAACTAAATTAAAGTGAAATTAGTTCAGGAAAATCAACTAAAGGCACATATAAGAATCAATAAACTAAAAAGATGAGAGTTTTATATGAGGTAAAAACCGTACCTAAATACTACCACAAGTAAGCTAGTAGAGAATACGAAGGCGTTTGAGTAATCAATCATTAAGGAACTCGGCAAATTGACTCACGTAACTTTGGGATAAGGTGGGCCATTTTTATTTGATTATTTAAATAATCACTTTAAAAAGAGGAAGCATGGAATAGTGTTGTACGACTGTTTAATTAAAACAAAGCACTCTGCTAAGATATTAATCGATATATTGAGTGTGATGTCTGCCCTGTGTCGGCTGGGTAACGGATTTGCTTAGCTTTTATAAGTTAGGTCTTGAAGGAAACCCCGATAAACGGCGGCCTTACCTATGAGGGTCCTAAGGTAGCGGAATACCCTGGCCGTTAAATGCGGTCTTGCATGAATGATGTAACGATACAACAGCTGTCTTGATGATTGGCTCAGTGAAATTGGAATAACTGTGCAGATACAGTTTACCTCTAGATAGACGAGAAGACCCTATGCAGCTTTACTGTTACTAATTTAGGCTGTAATATAAGAATTTCCAGTGTATAAGGTTGTTAGATGTTAAATTTATAATAGGTTGTAATACCTTATAAATTATATGTCTTTAAACATAAATGAGACACCTTTATTTACTTTATTATGGTTTTTTGATTGGAAGGCAGTTTATGCGGGGCACAGATCCCATAAAAAGTACCTGGGTATATCCAAAATTCTAATTGTAAAATTGCATGTTTTATTCTGTAAGTTGAAATGAGAATGTGTATTCTCATACTTCTGTTCTTACTTTTAATTTGCTATTAATTATTAACCTATAATTATTCAGTTATTGTTGTATTAAATACGATTTTATATTTTATTTAAGTAAGATTTTAACTATATGGTGAATAGATGTAAGAAAAATCATTGATTGAGAATTTAATAATGATTTTTTTTGTAGTATAAAAGCATTTTTATATTATGAAATTTAATGTTACTTTAAAAGTTTAATGGCTTAATCTTGCTTTACTGTTAGACCTACAAGTCCATCAGTCGCGTAAGCGGGGCATATGATCGCAAGATACAGAAAGGAAAGGTCTTGGATTTTTGAAAAAGTTACGCTAGGGATTAAAAGTTAGTCCCCCAATTATTATAAAATATTGGTAATTATCTGGATAAATTTCAAAAAAAACTATATCATTTGTAGTTAATTTGAAGCGAAACTTATTATAAGGACGTTCAACGACTAAAAGATTAACATTAATCTTATTAATTAATAATCCAGCATATATTGTTAAATTTAAATTTGAGATATATTAATAATAATTGATGTAGATAAATTACATTAATGAAAAAGTTAATTAGTTAAGCTTTATAAGTATTGTAATTAGTATTAATTAGTTTCAATATTATTAAAATAATTAATATTATGCTAGATTTGTTCAAGTTAAATTATAATAAAAATAGGATTAAAAAAAAAAAAATTAAGTTACATGAAAAATACAATAAACATTATCCTTCTGCAGTTAGAGAGTGAAACAATAGCGTCTATTTATTCAATAAAAATGCTATTAATTTAATACCTCAAGTTACAGTACTAGCTATTAAATTAATTAAAAGTTACTTTAATTTGTATAACTATAACCTTGAGCGTAAATTAAGAAGTAATAAATTATTACATAGATTAAGAAGACTTTCATTTCATAAAATCTATGTAAGTAATGGTGAATTTAAACATACTAATAATAAAGTAGTAATCACTCTATATTTATATAATAGACAAAGAGTTAATTACGATAAAAAAATTATGAAAAGTTTTTATAAATCTTGATGAAATCAATATACTTGTTTTAAAAGATGTTATATTCTATTGAAAAAACAAAAATTGATTGAATCTATGGTTACTCAGTCTTTAGAAAAATTAAACAGAAATAAATATTTATTAATAAATGCACTAGAATTACAGACCAAAAATAAAGAAATTATATATTACAAAAATTTGTCTAAATATATAACTATATTTTATAAAAAACTTATAAAAAAGTCATTAGACAAATCTTTATTATATGATTATTACAAACAACTTATTATTATAAATGAATCTAAATTTAACTATAATTACTTACAATACTTGAAAATATATTTAGAAAAAATATATAATAAAAACGTAGAATTTAATTTAATAAATTTAAGATATTTTTATTTAAATAGCGATATTTTTTCGGAATCTATATCCCTGAAAATAAGGAAAAATAGAAGAAAATTATTAAAATTTTTAAATAATTTAAAAAGAAAAGTAAAAATACGTAATAAAAAAAATCTTTATCAACTAACTTCAAATAGATTAAATATTAATCAAGATAAAAATTTTTTAGAGAAAAAAGTATTAAGTAATATTAGATATAAACATGTAACAGGTTTTAGATTAGAAGTAAGTGGAAGAATAACCAGACGTTATACAGCATCAAGATCTGTATCTAAATTAAGATATAAAGGTAATTTATTAAATATAGATTCTTCATATAGAGGACTATCTTCTGTATTACTAAAAGGTAATTTAAAATCTAATGTACAACACACTAAATTAAAATCTAAGACACGTATAGGTTCTTTTGGAATAAAAGGTTGAATAAGTGGTAATTAATAAGATATCTAAAAGTTGCTTTTATTTAAATTTAACAATAAATGATGAAATAGTCTGAACCATATTGTAAAATATGGAAATAAATAATATATTTATGTTAACAAAATTTGAACAGGCTAATGTGCGCAAGAGAGTACAAATTGAGTGCGCGGTTTGGCACCTCGATGTCGGCTTAGCTCATCCACATGAACGCAGGAATCATGAAGGGTTCGACTGTTCGTCGATTAAAGAGCTACACGAGCTGGGTTTAATACGTCGTGAGACAGTATGGTTTCTATCTTCTAGAGGAAATTAGAGTAAAATAAAGATAGCCCCTTTGTACGAAAGGAATTGGGTATATTGATCTATGGTTTACCTGTTGTTTATATATTTATAAAAATTTTATAAAAGTATACTTTCACTAAAGATATATTTATCATATAGGCACGGCAGGAAAGCTACGTCAATTAAAGATAAGTGCTGAATGCATCTAAGCGCGAAACTTACTTTACTATGCTCTTATATACGTAATAAAACATTACGAAATTACTTTTATGATATGAACTATCATAAACGAAGTAATCACTTAGGCTTTAGTTATAATAAATTTAATTTTTTTAGGCATAAAGTACTAATTTTATAATTTACTAAATATTGCTATTATCTTAATTTTTAATATATAGTTATATAACATTTATATTTTAATTATAAGAAGCCTGGTTAGCATAAAAGTAATGCTACCGTTTTGTAATCGGTGGAAGTAAGTGCGATACTTACACTAGGCTAATAAAGACCCAGTGGTCAAGCTTGGTTAAGACGTAACATTTTCACTGTTTAAACGAGAGTTCAAATCTCTTCTGGGTTAGAGAAATTAGCTCAGTGGTAGAGCAGTCGTTTTACACGCGAAGGGTCAGGTGTCCGACTCACCTATTTCTCATCATTTATGTGTAGTACAAAATTTTAACCTTGTCACCTATAATGTAAGATTTTATGAAATTTTACATTTTATTTAGATGTTCGAATCGTTCCAACATAACTATATACATCAAACTTTATACTAAGATTTATAGACGCGTTAATTTAATGGTTAAGTACAATACATGCGGATTGGTGTAATAGTTAACATGTTTGGCTCATGACCATAATATTGAGGTGCAAATCCTCAGTCCGCACATAAACTGATAAAGGCTATAGCTTAATTGGTAAAGCCAGCTGCTCATGATAGCTCCGATGGATGTTCAAATCATTCTAGCCTTACAGCACTAGATATATAATACGCTAATTAAATCTTGGTTATATGTTCTAGTGTATTGTGTTTAATGTTTTAGAATAAAATAATGTTTAATCTTATTATATTCGCTAAATATAATTATGTATAAAAAAAAATGTTTCAAATTAATAATAAAAAGTTTTATTCATCACATAGTGTAAATGTATCTTCTATTATACCCATTATATCTTATATCAATGCAGACTTAGAAAAGGCTATTATTATAAAACAAAATAAAAGTAAATCAGGTATATATAGATGAGTAAACGTAATAAATAATAAAATTTATATAGGTTCTAGTATAGACTTGGCTAGAAGATTTAAAGAATACTACAATTATAATCATATATCCAAAATTAAACGTAATTTTCCTATACATAGTGCTCTTTTAAAATATGGTTATTCAAGTTTTAAATTAGAAATACTAGAATATTGTGATATAAGTAATTTATTAAAAAGGGAGCAATATTATTTAAAGCCAGAATATAATGTTTTAAAAATAGCAGGTTCAATGTTAGGCTTTAAACATAGTGAGTATACAAAAAAGTTATTTCATATTACACGTTTAGGTCGTCTATTTAGTGAAACTACTAAATTAAAATTGTCGGTTAATAATCATAAGTCTATACCTGTTATTATAACAAATATCAAAACAGGAAATACTATTAAATTTCCATCTAAAAGTAAAGCTGCTAAATTTTTAGGTGTTTCTGAAACAACTGTTCGTAATTATTTAAAACTAAATAAATCTTATAAAGGTTATGTTATTATGATAGGATAAAATATACTTTTTTATTTATGTTTTAAAATAATCCGAGTGTTGGAATTGGCAGACAAGATAATCTTAAGCTTTATTGATATATATCGTGAACGTTCAAATCGTTCCTCGGATAAGTTCTTTAATAAATAAAATTGTTATTTTTTATAATGAGAATTCAAGTTTTTTTACTGTTCATAACGATTATAAATTAAAGGAGGCATAAATCTTAAATATAATTTAAACCAAGATAACTTAAAATTAAAAGATATTATAAATGAAGAATTTATATTAGATCTTAAAGGTTTGGTAGAATTTACCTATAATTTAATATATATAAGTAATTATGAAA
>Ga0209473_1002129_pt1 | contig 10900 bp, 4 predicted proteins | sample GraSoiAngelo_133_FD_185890 | JGI IMG/M metagenome (GOLD analysis project Ga0209473, IMG submission 185890) | Grasslands soil microbial communities from the Angelo Coastal Reserve, California, USA - 14_0929_05_20cm (SPAdes) (version 2) | ecosystem: Environmental > Terrestrial > Soil > Grasslands ...
AGCGGAGGCCAGGCGGGCGACAATTCGGGTACCGGCAGCACTTCGGGCACGGCACCGGCCGATCCCCTCGGCGGCAAGCTCGGCGAGACTTTGGGCAATTTGATCCAGCAGGGATTGGGCGGTGGCGGTGGCAGCCGTGGCCGCGGCATCGCGCCACCCGCAGCGGAGTCTGGTTCACTCAATCCGTCTCAACAGCAGCCTGCGGTCTCGCCGCCCGCCCAAACCGATCTACCGCCTCCGCCGCAGGCGCAACAAGACAGCCAGCCGATGAACGATGTGCTACGGCAATTGTTCAACCGCCAGTAGCGCCACAGGGCGCAAATAGCCCCAAATTGGCGTCGATCAGCGCTAACCACGCCGCATCCTCCCGGCGATACCCCTCAATCTGTGCTAAGACGTTCCAGCCGGGATGGCCATATTGACGCGGCAGCCGCTCGAAACGGTGCCGCCGCGGCAATTTGTTGCGTATGCGCCCGAGGGGCAGATGATCGGGGTCAAGGACAAAATCTGGTTCCTGCGCGAGGGCCTGTTCGCCAAATACGTGATCTCGCTGGTCGGCCTCGTCGTGTTCGTGCTCGCCGTCAACGGCTCCATGGAAACATGGATCAGCTACCGCGCCACCAAGACCACGCTCACCGACGCCATGTCGGAGAAGGCGGAGGCGACCTCGAAGCGGATCGAACAATCGATCGCCGAGCTGGAGCGCCAGATCAGTTGGGTGACCCGCGCCAGCGCCCAGCGCCAAGACCCTGGCAAGACGCTGGAGCAGCACCACGCCGACTACGTCCAGCTCTTGAACCAGGTGTCGCCGGTGAACCAGCTCGCGCTACTCGACCAGAACGGCCGCGAGCAACTGCGGTTGTCGCACACCAAGATCGTGGTCGGCAGCAAGTCCGACCTTTCTCGCGATTTCGGTCTGACCGAGACTCTTGCCAAGGGCGTCAGCTATGCCCCTGCGTTTTTCAAGGGGAGCAGCCCCTTCATGTCGATCGCGGTTTCGCATTCGGGCTCCGATCCGTCGGCCGCCGTCACCGTCGCCGAAATCGATCTTCGTTTCCTCTCCGACTTCCTGGGTGACGCGCAGGTCGGCAAGGGCGCCTTCGCCTATGTGGTCGACCAGCGCGGCCAGGTGCTGGCATCTTCGACCAAGGGGCCGGAGATCGCGAGGGATCTCTCGACCTTGCCGCAGGTAGCAGCGCTGATGACGCCGAACGGGCAGGCACTGGCGTCCGGCACCGACACCGACGGCCATTCGGTTTTGACCACGTCGAGCTCGGTGCCGAAGCTCGGCTGGGCCGTGCTGTTCGAGCAGCCGACGGCGCAGGCCTTGGCGCCGATCCGCGACCAGTTGGTGCGGGTCGCGCTCTTGATCGGACTTGGGCTTGCGGTTGCGATCCTTGCCGGTACGCTGTTGGCGCGCCGGATGCTGATTCCGATCACGGCGCTGCGCACAGGCGCGCGGCGGCTCGGCGCCGGCGATTTCAGTCACCGCATCGCCGTCCACACCAAGGACGAACTGGAAGAGCTCGCCGACCAATTCAACAGCATGGCGGGCCAGCTCAAGGAGACCTATTCCGTCCTCGAAACCAAGGTGGAAGAGCGCACCCGCGACCTCGCACAATCGATCAACGAGTTGAAGGTGCTCGAAGAGGTCGGACGTGCGGTCTCCTCCTCGCTTGATCTCAACGCCGTGCTGCCGACGGTCGCGGCCCGGGCGCTGGAAATCACTCGCGCCGATGCGGTGCTGATCTATAGCTACGACGCCGCCCAGCATCAGTTCAATCTGGTCGAAGCCGACGGCATCGACAAATCGGTCGAGGGACGGCATCTTTCGATCGACGAAGAGACCAGCCTGCTCGGCCAGGCCGCGACCAAGGGCGAGCCGATCGCAATTGCCGACCTCAACCTCGCCGCGGATCATCTGTTGCGGGACGTCGCGATCGAGGCCGGCTTTCATTCGGTTCTGGTGGTGCCGCTGGTCGACCAGCAGGGCGTGTTGGGATCGCTGGTCGTGCTGCGGCGAAGTGCCGGCGAATTTTCGCCGAACCTGATCGGATTGATGCGGACCTTCGCGCACCAATCGGTGCTGGCGATGCGCAACGCGCGGCTGTTTACCGAAGTGGACCACAAGGGGCGCGAACTGGCGTCGGCCCACTCCACCGTGCAGCAGCAGGCGAGCAAGCTCGAGGCGCAGACCGAGCAGCTCAAGAACTGGAACAAGTCGCTGGAGGAGCGGGTTGAGACCCAGCTCGCCGAGATCGAGCGCATCAGACGGCTGGAGCGCTTCCTGGCACCGCAAGTTGCGCAATTGATCGCGTCCTCCGATGGACACGATGCGCTGCTCGACAGCCACCGCCGCGAAGTCACCGTCGTGTTCTGTGACCTGCGCGGCTTCACCGCGTTCACCGAGGCGACCGAGCCCGAGGAAGCCATGAACGTGCTGCGCGAATATCACGCGGCGCTCGGCGAGCTGATCTTCCGCTACGAAGGCACGCTCGACCGTTATGCCGGCGACGGCGTGATGATCCTGTTCAACGCGCCGATCCAGTTTCCGGATCACACCAAGCGCGCGGTCAAAATGGCGGTCGAGATGCGCGATACCATTGGGCTGTTGACCCAGAAGTGGCGCAACCGCGGCCATAGCCTCGGATTCGGTCTCGGCATCGCGGTCGGCTATGCAACGCTCGGCCAGATCGGGTTCGAACAGCGGCTCGAATACGCCGCGATCGGCAGCGTCACCAATTTGGCATCACGGCTGTGCGACGAGGCCAAGGCCGGCCAGATCGTCGTCTCCAGGCGCGCCTTTGGCATGGTCGAGCCATGGGTCGAGGCCGCCCCGCTCGACGATCTCCACCTCAAAGGCTTCAACCATCCGGTGCTCGCGATGGAAATCCTGCGCTGGCGCGAGGAAGTCGACAATGTGGTCGACGCCACGCCAGCCGTAAGGCGGCGCAAGTAGCGATCTCGGCGATCGCCGGGCGCCTCAAAGCCTATTGCTCGACAAACGCGCGTTGCATTTGATCGGCTATCGGCTTCAGCAAATAACTCATCATGGTCCGGCTGCCCGTCTGCATGAAAACTTCCGCCGGCATGCCCGGAACGAGCTGCAGGCTGCCCAGCCGGTGGCGTTCTTCGTCTGCCAGCACCACCCTGACCGTGAAATAGGCCCCTTGCGTCCCTCCTTGGGCTGCTTGGGCCCCTTGGTCGTGACTGGTGGTGGCCGATACGTAGGACACCGTTCCGGCGAGCTGTGGGGTCGTGCGCTGGTTGAATGCAGAGAAACGCACGTACGCTTTTTGGCCGACCCGCACCTGGTCGATATCGTTGGGTTGCAGCCTGGTCTCGACCAGCAGCTCGTCCGAATCCGGCACGACTTCCATAATGGAATCGCCGGCACGAATGACGCCGCCAATGGTGTGCGTGGAAAGCTGATGGATCACGCCCGACGTCGGCGCGCGCAATTCGATCCGGTCGAGTTGATCCTGGGCCGCGACGCCGCGCTCCACCAATTCGGCTTCCTTGCCCTGGGTCTCGCCGAGCTCCTTGACAACATCGGTCCGAAAATCCTGATCGATACGGACGATCTGAAGCTGGGCCTCGCCGATCTTCGATTTCGTCTCGGCGATCGCCGATATCAGTTGCCCGCGCTCGCCTTCGATCCGCGCTGCCTCGCGCTGCAGGGTCGTGAGCCGCGTCAGCGGCACCAGGTGCTTGTCGTAGAGGTCCTGGACACCGTTAAGTTCGCCCGCGATCAACTCAAGCTGCTTCGCCTTGGAATCCACCTGGGCGTCGAGGCCCGAAATCTCCTCGGTCAATTGCGCGACCCGGCTTTGCAACAGATCCTTCTGGCTCTTGCGCGCGCTGTATCGTGCTTTGAACAGCGAATTTTCCGACGTCAGCAAGCTCCTGACATTGTCCTCGCTCGACCGCGCCGCCAATTCGGCGGGAATTTCGGGCTGATCCAGGCCGTCGCGTTCGGCAACCAGGCGCGCGATCCGCGCGCGCAGTTCGTCGAGCTGCTTATTCACCATCTGAAGGTTGGCCTGGGTCTGGGTGGCATCGAGCCGAACCAGCAAGTCGCCGGCATTGATATGCATGCCGTCATGAACCTTGATCTCCGCGACGACGCCGCCGGTCGGATGCTGAATGGACTTGACGTTGGATTGAACGACGAGGTTGCCGGGCACCACGACCGCGCCCGCCAGAGGTACCAGCGCGAGCCAGCCGCCGCCCAACACCCCGGCGATCAGTAGGATCCGAAGTCCGGTCCGCAACTCATGTTCATACGCCCATCCGGTCCGCGACATCAGACTGTCGCCGGCGGCGGCGTCGTACTCGGCAAGACCCCCCCGGCCGACGATGAAGTTGGCGCCCGCGGTCAGGCCGGCGCGGCACCTTGTGATCCACTGCTGCCCAGCAGCTCTCTCGGGTTCCGAGGCGCGCGGAAGCGCCAATGGAGGGCTCTCGATCATCATCAACCGATTAGGTCGGAGACTATCCGGCCCGAGCTTCGGCAAGTTCATCGCGAGCGGGTCGTCAGCTGTGACGACACGGCCCTGCTGGCGCGGCGGCGGGGCCGGAGGCTCGCCCTGCGTTTCGTTCCGGCGCCCCGCGGGGTCGGCCGCCTTGAAGCCGAATTGCTCAAGACAGACGTCGATCGCCCGCTCCATCTTGCCTTTTTTTGGGCGCTTCGTTGGGCGGGATGGCGGACGGCGATCGCGTGCTGCTCCATCACGTGCCGGGCGCCGCAGCTTCGGAGCGCGCGGCTCTTGCGGGGTTTCGCCTTCGAAGGCGTGCCGAAGACGTTGCAGTTCGAGGATCAGCGCGGCGCCTTGCGGCCCCAATCTGTCACCAGGAGAATCTCCCGCCCACCGCCGCACCGGCCCGTCGAAATGCTGTGCGTCTTCTCCACGCCGCATGGTCAAATACTCTCGGCAAGCGCAGCGCGCCGCGCTGCCTTGGCGGGAGACGCCGACGCAGCCGGTTTTGCCGGCATAGCCTGTGCCATCGGCGCGCGCTGGCCGTTCGCCGCTCGAACGCGGGCGAAAATCTCCTCGCTTGAGCCGAACGCGATCGCCCTGCCTTCGTAAAGCACCAGCGCCATGTTCAACGCTGCAAGAGCGCTCGGACGATGCGATATGACGATGACGATGCATTGGTTGCGACGCAGGATCTGGATGGCGCGACCGAGCGCGTTCTCGCCGTCGGCATCGAGGTTCGCGTTCGGCTCATCGAGCACGACCAAGAACGGGTCACCGAAGACGGCGCGTGCAAGGCCAATTCGCTGTCGCTGGCCTGCCGACAGCGACATGCCGCCGAGGCCGATCCGCGTCGCGTATCCTTCCGGCAGGCGTAGAATGATGTCGTGCACGCCCGCGATGTGCGCGGCCTTCAGGATCGCGTCGGAGGTTGCGTCGGCATCGAAACGGCAGATATTTTCTGCAACGGTGCCGTCGAACAGCGCCACATCCTGTGGCAGATAACCGACATGGCGCCCAAGATCTTCGTTGCTCCACTGATCGATGGTGGCGCCATCAAGCCTTATCGTGCCCTGCTTGGCGGGCCAGATTCCGACCAGCGCCTTTGACAGCGACGTCTTGCCCGATGCGCTGGCACCGAGTAGCGCCAGCCCCGTGCCGGCCTTGAGCGAAAAGGAAACGCTCGACACGATCGGCGTCTGCGTACCCGGTGCCACGACGGCAAGGTCCTGTACCGCGAGCTCGCGGCTCGGACGCGGCAACGCCACCGGCGGCGCCGGAGGTTTCGCCGTCGCTTTGCACATGTCGCGCAGGCGTATGATCCCTTGGCGCGCGGCGACGAGTTGCTTCCAGCTTCCTAACGCGACCTCAACGGGGGCGAGAGCGCGGCCCATCATGATCGACGAGGCGATCATGATGCCGCCCGATGCCCTGTCGGCCACGACGAGGTAGGCGCCGATGCCGAGCATTCCGGACTGCAGCACGTAGCGCAGCACTTTCGCTCCCGAGCCGAGATTGGCAAACAGATCGCTGGCGCGGATATTTTCGCGCAAGTACCGTTCATTGGCCTGGGACCAGCGCGCGGTAAATCGATCCACCATGCCAAGTGCCCGAATGACTTCGGCATTGCGCTGCGTGGCATCCGCCAGCACCTGCCGCTGGGCACTGGAGTCCATCGCGGCCTTGGCCGCACCACGCGACATGCGTTCGGTCATCCACGTCATGGCAACGATGGCAGCGGTCCCAAGCAGCGCCGTTATGCCGATCGCCGGATGAAACAGAAACAGGGCAATGAGAAAGATCGGTATCCAGGGCATGTCCAGAAATGCCGTCGGCCCCATGCTCGACATGAAGGCTCGGACCTGATCGAGATCGCGCAGCGGCTGCTGCATCAGCATCGGCTTGACGCCGCGAAGCGGCAACGTCGCGAGCGCGGTATGGATCGATTCCTGTAAGCCGACATCAAACAGGGTCGCCACCCGGCACAGCATGCGCGCGCGCAGCGCGTCGAAATAGCCCTGCACCAGATAGGCGAACAGCACCATCAGCGAGAGACCGAACAAGGTCGCGATGTTGCGGCTCGGAATGACGCGATCATAGACTTGCAGCATATACAGAGAGCCCGACAGCATCAGGATATTGATCACGCCGCTAAATACGGCGATGCCAATCATCCGCCGCGCGCTCTCGCGCAGCCCATGCCCTACGGGATCGTCCGCCGACACTGTCGGCAACAACTTCCATAACCCGGCGGACGGCGCTGCCCGCGGGGCCCCCTGGACGACACTCATCCGTTACGTCTCCCCAATAGGCCGGTGTCGCGATCGATCGGAATTCATTGACAGCCGATACCGACCATTTTCCGGCAACAATTGGACCGACCATGATTTCTGCCGGCGATTTTGCAAATCGAGCTTTGCGTAAAGAGTTGTGGTCATGGCCCCGCTTTCCCAAAAAAGTTGAGCACCCAAATCTTGATCGGGACACGAGAGCAATTTTCGATGATGGTCTCGATACTTGGGCAACGCGCAAGCGAATAAGGCAAATCGTGGTGTCATAGATTCGTCCGGCTATCACCTTGCTTCGGCGCACAGAGGTCACGGTCTCGGCCGATTGACGCCACGAACGTAAACAAGTTTTCGCGTCGCGCGCAGGTTGCGCCAATGGCTTTGAGTTTTTCTATTAGCCCATGGGGAAGAGTGGGAGGGAGTAAAAATGGCTCTGACAGCAACGGATCTATTCAACGATGCAACGACCCGCGAGATCGGTGGCGTCGGCCCGGATCAGGTCAACCTGATCGTGTCCGACCTCGTCGGCGTGCAGCAGATGCTGCACACCCACGTCATCATCAACCAGCTCAATGAAGAGATCGCATCGATCGAGAATGCGAATGCTCCGACAGCGGGCACGCTGACGCTGGGAACCGACCTCGGACAATTTGTCGGGCGGGCGATCAACGACATCCATCGCGACATCATCGATATCGCCCAGGGCGACGCTGGCGTGCAGGCACTGTTCAACCCGACGCCGCTGCCGGCGCTCAACACGCCGCCCGCGCCGTTCCATGACAGCGCCGACCAGACCGCGACCCTCACCCAGTTCATCCAGGACAGCAATCATCTCGGCCAGGCCGCGACCACGATCGAGAACAACGGCTTTACCGGCGACATCGCCGGGCTGGTGCAGCAGATCCAGACCTTCGAGACCAATGCCAACGCCTTCGACCAGGCTCAGGGCGGCCTGTTCTCGGCGCGGTTCTGGAACGAACTGCGGGCCGACGGCACGGCGGGGACGGCGGCGAACGCGCTGATCGAGGGATTGCAGACGCAAAATGCCGGCGAGGTCAACGCAGCCGTCCAACAGCTCGCGGCGAACTCCGCGGACCTCGGCGCCAATAATCTGATGGCCGACGGCGGCAGCTATGCCGACGTGATCGCGGCGGCGCAGGCCACCGCCGTAACACCGACGGGCGGCGGAGCAGGCGGCGGTGGCGGCGGCGGAGACGGTGGTGGCGCGGGCGGCGGTGGAGCTGGCGGCGGTGGCGCTGTCGCAGGCCTCAATCCCGGCGATCTTTATTTCGAAAACATGTTCAACGACGCGACCCGAATCCTCGAAGGCGGGCTCTGGCACAACAATGTTCCGGTGGGCAACCAGGGCAACGGCACCGACGGCCGATACATCGCCGACCTCACGGCGGTTCAGACCGGGTTGACCGCGGACGTTGCGGCCAACGATTTTTCGGGCGACCAGCTGACGCACGTCAACACGGTGCTGGCCGACATAAATACTGCGCTGGGTTCGGTGCAGGGCGCAGTCAACAACGACGCCAATGCCGAGGCTACCTTGCGCACCGCGCATCTGGACATCATCAACACCATCGAGAACGACCCCATCCTGCAGGCGCTCAGCATCAAGGACGACAATCCCGGGTTCAACTTCCCGCCGCCGGAACTGGCTACGCCGCTGAACGCCAACACGCCGCATACGACTTTTGCGGAGCTTGGCGCGATATTCGACGATGCCCAGTCCAAATCGCTTGGCGGCATCAACGCCAACAACCTGCCGGCGATCCAGGCCGACCTGCAGACCGTCCACGACGGGCTGCTGACGCTGATGCAGAACGATCCGCAATTGTTTGGCGGCGCGACCGGCATTCACGCCTCCACCATCGTCGATCAGATCAATCTGCAATTGACCAACTTCGACCACCAATACGGGCTCAATCCCGACGCCGCGAAATCGACCAACGACAATTTCCTCGACATTACCGACATCGTTGCGGGCGATGCCAATCTCGCCAACATGGCCTCCGCCAACGGCGTTACCGGATGGACGCCGGCACCGTTCACCGACGTGGTGCCGGTGCCGTACCAGGACAATGCCGACCAGACCAATTTCTGGGCGGACTTCATCGCCTCCGGCAACACGCTCGGCGCGCAGGCCGAGCAGCTCGTCTCGACCGGCACCGCGGCGCAGGTCAAGGCCTTCATTCAGACGCTGCAGGGCTGGGAACACAACGTCCAGAACTTCGACGCGGCCCAGGGCGGCATCTTCCAGGCGCGATTCGACAACGAACTGCTTGGACCCGACTCCACCGTGGGGGCCGATGTCACGGCGATGATCAACGGCCTCCAGACCCACAACGCGGCACTGGTAAAAGCGGCCGCCGACGGCTTCCATGCCAACGCGGGGGACGTCTCCGGCAACAATGTCCCGCTCAACGGCGGAACCTTCAACGCCGACGGCACCACCATTGCCGACGCGCTCTCGACCGCCACGGGTCCGCTGCCTCCGGCGCCGGTCTCGCTGCTGACGCCTGCAGCGCCTGTTGCCTGCGCGCCTTGCGGACCGGCGGCGCCAGCGGCGGCGAACACGCCGGCCGCGCCGGCGGCGGCTTCGGGTCCCGACGATCAGGTCGCGGCCGCCGATCCTGCCGCGCACCAATCGCACTTTGCCGAAATGGCGCACCACTTCCACCACATGTGGGCATGACCGGCGGACGCGCACGGCCTCCAGCGCCCTTGGGGAAGAACGGGCGCTGGAGGCCAACCGGATCCTTCAAGCAGCGGGGCTTGGCTGCATGAACGATCCATAAGCGAAGCAAAACCGAGAGAGGACCTTCCGTTCGCCGGCTTCGGCGAATCCTTAAATCTTGGGGGACAGACAGTTTGCGTATCAACAACCCTACTTCCTGGCGAAATGTCGCCAGGTCCCGATCAATCCGACGTCGAGCCGACCGCGCGCGCGCCCTGCCCGAGACGGGAGCGCGGTCGTGAGACAACGCAAGACCGACTACGGGACCATCATCCTGCACTGGGTGCTGGTCGCAGCCTCCTGCATTGCCTTGCTCACCGGATTGCGCATCGCAAGCGAATCGCCGGATCGAACCTGGATCAACGCGTTCGATAGCGTGCTGCCGCGCAGCGGCGTGTGGACCACGCATATGCAGGCGGCCGTGGTGCTGGTCGGCGTGGCGCTCGCCTACACGATCTATCTGGCCCGATCCGGCCTCAGCCGCCGCGTGCTGCTCGACAAGATTCGCCTGCGCGGACTGCTCGGCCGCAAGCAGGCGCGGTTGGGCGCGATCAGCGTGGTCTTGAACTGGCTGTTTTACCTGACGATGCTGGCGCTGATCATCACCGGGGGCCTGCTCTATTTCGGCGTGTTCGCCGGTCACGACGCGGCGAGCGTGCATTGGATCGCAACCTGGGCGATGCTGGCCTTTGTCGGTCTTCATATCGTCACGCATTTCCGGATCGGCGGCGCGTCGCAATTGCTGCGGATTTTCCGCCCCGAGCGCATTCCCGCGCCACCGCGGCGGCTCGATGCCGTCGAATTGCTGACGCTGCTCGCCGAGCAATCGGCGCGGCTTGCGCCGGACGCGGATCATCCCGGCAGGATGCCGCCGCCGGCCCATCCGCAGACACCGCCCGGCCAGCAACCCGCGCGGCATCCGCCGCAGGCCCATCATTCGGCCGGCCAGCCGCGGCCCAAGATGGCGGCGGGCGCGCGGCGGACCAAGCCGCGCAACCCGACGCTGCAATCGAATCCATTGGTCGTTGCCGCGGCGATCGCGATCACCGGCGCTTCGGCGCTGATGGCGGCCGACTGGCTGTCGGTGGACAGTTTGCGGATCCACCGCATCGAGGCCACCGACGTGCCGACGCTGGACGGCGACACCTCCGACCGGGTGTGGCGCGGCATCCAGCCCTACTCGGTGATGACCAACGAGGGCGGCAATTTCGACGGCAAAGGCGAAACGCGGATCGAGATCCGAGCGGTGCACGACGGCACCTGGGCGTATTTCCTGTTCACCTGGGAGGACCCGACGCGGTCGTTGAAACAACTGCCGCTGGTCAAGCAAATCGACGGCTGGCACGTGCTGCACAACGGCTCTGAGAGCGGCGACGAGCACGACTACA
>Ga0209473_1002132_pt1 | contig 10891 bp, 9 predicted proteins | sample GraSoiAngelo_133_FD_185890 | JGI IMG/M metagenome (GOLD analysis project Ga0209473, IMG submission 185890) | Grasslands soil microbial communities from the Angelo Coastal Reserve, California, USA - 14_0929_05_20cm (SPAdes) (version 2) | ecosystem: Environmental > Terrestrial > Soil > Grasslands ...
ACTGTCGGATATTCCCGAAGATGGGCTGCTGATTCGGGCCACGAAATTCCAGAAGAGCCGTCTTGTTCCCCTTCATGAGACCGCAAGTCACGGATTACAGCAGTACCTCGCAACCCCTAAGCGAACCAAAACAATCACCGCCACTGTATTTGTTTCCAAGCGTGGCACGCCGATTCCTTATTCGACAGCCAACCAGACGTTTTTGTATCTGGCACGTTCCGCTGGGCTCCGGCCTGGTCCAGGGCTCGGCGGTTGCCGCATTCAGGACCTACGTCACACCTTTGCGGTCCGGTCACTGGAGCAATGTGCCGGGGATCGTAAAGCTGTGGCGCGGCAGATGGCCGCGCTGAGCACGTATCTTGGTCATGCTCACGTTTCAGACACTTACTGGTATCTGCAGGCTACGCCGAAGCTCCTGTGCGACGTGGCGGAAGCCGCCGAGGCTCTGCACCAGGGAGGTAAGCAATGACGCCGCTCGGTCCTCACCTGACGGTATTCTTGCGCGAATACCTCCCGAGCCAGCGCGAAATGAGCGTGCAGAATTCTGACACGTACGCCTACGCCTTCCAGTTGCTGGTATGTTTTGTGGCGGAGCGCCTGAAGACCACTCCCTCGGCGCTCTCGATCGAGCAACTCGACCCAACACTTGTTTTAGCTTTCCTCGAACACCTCGAGAAAGAGCGTGGAAACTGCGCCAGGACCCGAAACTCAAGACTGGCGGCTATCAAAACATTTTTCCGTTTTCTGGAATACCGGTTACCGCCATGTCTTGACCAAGCCCGCCGAATTCGTGCTATTCCGGTGAAGAAGACTGACGAGGTAATCATCGGATATCTCAATCGTGAGGAGCTTCAGGCTTTGTTGGATGCTCCTGACCCGAGTTCTCGGCAGGGCTTGCGGGACCGTGCGATGCTTCATCTGGCCTACGCTGGCGGGCTGCGCGTGTCAGAGTTAGTCGGGTTGCGGATGGCTGACCTGGCCCTCCACCCCCAAGCAACCATTCATGTGATGGGCAAAGGCCGTCGTGAGCGCATACTACCTCTATGGAAAGAAACAGCGTCGGCGCTTCGTGGTTGGCTCAGAGTTCGTGGGGAGCCACAGAGCACGGCGTTGTTTCTGAATGCCCGGGGCGATGCAATGACCAGATCGGGGTTCGAATACATTCTGGAGGAGCACGTTCGAACTGCGAGCGCAAAACAACCCTCGCTAGCCAACAAACGGGTTTCGCCCCACAGCCTTCGACACTCGTGTGCCATGCATACTCTGCATGCGACCGGCGACATTCGGAAAGTCTCGCTCTGGCTCGGCCATGCTACGCTCCAAAGCACGGAGATCTACCTCAGAGCCGACCCTACGGAGAAGCTGGAGGCCATGGCGTCTTTGGTCCCGCCCACCTTACGACGCGGTCGCTTCCGACCACCAGATAAGTTGCTCGCCATGCTTCGGCCCAAACCGTAGCGCCCGTTATGCGCCGTCCGAGGCCTCGCGAATGGCCAGTTTTGTGGGTCGGCACGGCACAACTCCGCATATCTATGGACGGCGCATATTTGCGGTTTTGTGGTGCACCGCAAAACCGGAAGGGGATTGACGGGCTAGCGCGAGTGTGCCGAGAGCAATTGCAGTCCGACCCCTTCTCCGGCCGACTGTACGTTTTTCGCAATCGACGAGGGACGACGATCAAGGTGCTGGCCTACGATGGCCAAGGGTTCTGGCTGGCGCAGAAGCGCTTGTCGAAGGGCCGGTTTCGGTGGTGGCCGGAAGGGCTGCAGGCTCGCGAGGTGACGAGAACTCTGGAGGCGCATCAACTGCAGGTTTTGTTGGCCGCGGGAAACCCTGGGGCAACCCAGGCAGCGCCGTGCTGGCGTGCGTTGAACGTGCCGAGCTGAAGAAGAAGGCCGGACTTGCGTTCTTTTCGCGTCTTTGCTACGCTCCGGGACATGGAGTTCGTCTTTCGTTACCGCAGCCAGGAGATCACTAGCGAGCAGATAGGGTTCATCCGCCAGTTGATTGCCGCGCATCCTGGTGCCACTCGCCGGCGGCTTTCCTTGCTCCTGTGTGAGGCCTGGGGATGGAAGCAGGTCAACGGGGCGCCGCGCGACATGGTCTGCCGCGGGTTGCTGCTGGGTCTCGACCGGGCTGGACACATCGCGTTGCCGCCGCCGCGGCAACTCCGTTTCAACCCCACGACTCGATACCAGGCCGGGCGACAGAAAGCGACGGCCCTGGAGATCGACACCACTCCGCTCGTGGTGGCGCTGCGTGCACTGCCGCCGCTGGAGTTCCGCTCCGTGCGGCGTACGCCGCAAGAGCCGCTGTTCAACGGCCTGCTCGAGCAGTATCACTACCTCGGCTACAAACAACCAGTCGGGGAGCACGTGAAATTTTTGGTCTGCGCGGGAGCGCGACCAGTAGCCTGTTTTGCGTGGTCCTCGTCGGCGCATTATCTGGGCTGCCGAGACCGCTTCCTAGGCTGGTCGGCCGCAGCCCGGCGCAAGAACATCCGCCTGCTGGCCTACAACTCAAGATTTTTGCTGCTACCGTGGGTGGAGATTCGCTGTTTGGCCTCGCACCTTCTGGCGCGCATGACCGGAATGCTCTCCGCGGAGTGGGAGCGCGTTTACGGTCATCCGATCTACTTTGTGGAAACCTTCATTGATCCGGAGCGCTACCGCGGGACCTGCTACCGGGCGGCGAACTGGAAGGTGTTAGGTGGCACAACCGGTCGCGGCAAGAACGCCTGGAGCAAGAAGCCCAATCGCCCGATCAAGGAAGTGCTGGGGTATCCGCTCACGCCGCACTTTCGTGACTTGCTGGCCGAGATTTAAGATGAAGGCCGCCGACGAGGTGATCGAAGTGAACCGGGAAGAACTGCAATGGTTGCTGGAGCGGAAGCGGGAGACGCTGGGCGAAGAGGATTATCAGAAACTCTAGAAGCTTCTGCGGGCCTTCAGTTATCTGGCCGACTTGATCGGTGAAAAAGATACGACCATCAGTCAGCTGCGTGCGCTGCTGATGAAACCGAGCACGGAGAAGACGAGCAGAGTTCTGGAGCAGGCGGGCCTGGAAGCCGCTCGGAAGAATCCACCCTCGCGGCTCACCACGAACCAGAAGCCGAAACCGGGGCACGGACGGAATGGCGCGGAGGCGTATTGTGGCGCTGTGCGGATTCCGATCGCGCACCGTTCCCTGAACCCGGGAGATCGTTGCCCGGAGTGCTTGAAGGGGAAGGTCTACGAGCAGAAGAAACCGGGGCTGCGCATTCGACTGGTGGGGCATGCACCGATTGCGGCTACGGTCTATGAACTCGAGCGTTTGCGCTGCAATCTGTGCGGCGAGGTGTTTGAAGCCGAGGCGCCGGAGGGTGTGGGGGAGAAGAAGTACGACGAGAGTGCTGCGGCGATGATCGCGTTGCTCAAATACGGCAGCGGGGTTCCTTTCTACCGGCTGGCCGGGCTGGAGAAGAATCTGGGTATTCCGCTGCCGGCGTCGACGCAATGGGAGATTGTCGAAGAACGTCGAAGAACTGGCGGAAGGGATTCGGTCCGCTTTCGAAGAACTGATCCGCCAGGCGGCACAAGGGGAAGTCTTTCACAAGGACGACACCAAGATGACGATCCTATCGCTGGACCGGGAGAGTGCTCCCGCTCTGGGAACTCCAGAGGAGAGCTCCCGTTCGAGCGAGCGCACGGGGCTGTTCACTTCCGGCATTGTGTCCACGAAACAGGGGCAGCGGATCGCGCTGTTTTTCACCGGGCGGCGGCACGCGGGAGAGAACTTCGCCCAAGTGTTGGCGCGCCGTGCCGCGGGACTGCCTCCGCCGATTCAAATGGCCGATGGCCTGTCGTGGAACTTTGCCAAGCTGCCGAAGACGCTGCAGGTCATCATCGGAAACTGTAACGCGCACTCGCGGCGACGCTTTGTGGAGGTGGTGTCCAATTTCCCGGATAAAACATTGGGAACGGCTCACGCTTTTCCTCCGCCAAGCCGGCGCCCCGCTGGATAACAACCTTGTTGAGCGGGCACTGAAGAAAGCCGTTTTGCATCGAAAGAATAGTCTGTTCTATAAGACCGAGAACGGCGCCGAGGTAGGCGACCTTTTCATGAGTCTCATTCATACGTGCGAATTGAACGGTACCAATCCGTTTGATTACCTCATCCAATTACAGAAACACGCCACGGAGCTGGTCCGCGACCCTGCGTCGTGGATGCCGTGGAATATTCCTTCTTGCCCATCAACCCAAGCGAGCAAAGGTTCGTTGGCATGAATACCAATTCGTTCCACGTTCCAGAATCATTACGTCACGATTGCCAGGAGATTTTTAAGCTAACGGACTCATTTTGTGCCGAGCATCTCGATTCAGAATATGGACAGCTATGTCGTAAGCTGATCGCCAAGTTGGCACGGAAACGCCCTTCGCCACTGGCCCGCGGCGATCTCCGCATCTGGGCCGCTGCTGCGATCTACGCGGTAGGCAGCATTAACTTCCTGTTTGATTCCTCCCAAGACATTTTCATGACCGGGGATCAGATTAGCCTTCACACTGGTATCCCGAAGAGCACTCTCAGCAACAAAGCCAAGCAGATTCGGGATTCTCTGAAGCTGTACCAGATCCATCCGGAATTCTCGCGGCGGAAGCTGCTGGCCAATAGCCCTGTTCCATGGCTAGTCGAGTCCAACGGGCTCATTGTGGATGCTCGTACCTTACCCGCAGACGTTCAAGCTGAGGCCCGCCGGAAGCGGCTGATTCCTGACCTGGATCCCGAGTGAGTGCGAGAATTTTGGCTACGCATCCTTGCCGGAAGCTCACGACATTTGTACAGGTATCTCCCAGGAACTTCGCATGTGCACTTTCATTGATGAAACGTTGTTGCACTTCTTACAATGAGGAGAACTCGCGTCACCGACGGGTATTGGCCGATGCACGTGCCCTGCGTCCTTTTTGATGAACGACAAGAGCCAACACGCGCACCCTCACAAACGGAGCCCATCTTCCGAAGAGGCCCGCCGTTCCGCCATCTCCTCGAGCTTGGACCGCTTCGAAAAACGCCAGAGTGAGCTCTGGCGGCTCACCTTCCTGATTCTTTTTCTTTTGGTTCTCGCTTATGCCTGGACCTCCTGGGGCTCGGTTCGCTCTTTGGCGCATCACTTTGAAGCGCTCCCCATCGGCCTCGTCGTGCTGGTCGCCCTTTTCGGCGTCTACCTGTGGAAAAAGACCCGGGAGATTTCCGAGCTGCGTGGCCTCTTGCGCGGCATCGAAGAGCGCGACGCGCAGCCGCCCAGCGATAAGCAGTTGGACCAGCTCTTCGAGATCATTTCCAAGTCCCAGCAAGGTTATCGCGACCTGATTGACTCCTTCGACGACATCTTGCTGGCCCTTTCCGTCGAAGGAAAGATTCGCGCGGTTAACCGCAGTTTTTCCGACCTGGTCCAGACCCCTTTCCAGGAGATCATCGGCAGGCCCATCAGCGAGTTCGTGGAGGAAAGCAACGGGGAAGGTCCCGAGCTCCTCAAGCGCGCCATGCCGCGCTTCCTCGAGCGCCGCCAATGGACCGGCATTCTCCAAGTCCGGCTGAAGAATCAAAAGTCGCCGTTCTATTTCGATTGTGTCGCACACGCCATGTTACGCGACGACCAGATTCACGGCATCACCCTTCTCGCGCGCGACGTCTCCGCGCTCCGCCGGAACGAAACCCGCTTCACCGAGCTTTTCGAAACGCTCCAGGAAGGCATCTACATGGCCACCCCCGAAGGCCGCATCCTGGACGCCAACCCCGCGCTGGTGCGCATGCTCGGTTACGAATCCAAAGAAGACCTGCTCAAACGCCAGGCGAGCGAAATTCTCCTGGATCCGGCAGAGCGCAAAGCGCTCATGCACCAGGCCGAAAGCCAGCCGATGGTTCAGGGTCGCGAAATCACGCTGCTTCGCAAAGACGGCACTTCCATCGTGTGCCTGAACACCATAGCCGCCGTTCGGGACAACGGCGGCAAAGTGGTCCGGTACCAGGGCGCGGTTATGGACATCACCGGGCGCCGCGAGATGGAACACCGCCTTCATCAGCAGCAGGAATTCGCACGCCGCCTGGTCGACAATTTTCCCGACCTCATCCTCGTGCTGGACGCGGACTCCCGCTACACTTTCGTCAGCCCGCGCTGCCAGGAAGTGCTCGGCTACCCCCTCGATGAGACGCAAAGCATGCAGTTTGGCGGCCGCACCCATCCCGAGGACCTCCCCGCCGCCCTATCGGTCTACAAAGATATTCTTGCCGGCAAGCAGACCTTTGCGTCTCTGGAACTCCGCGTCCGCCACAAGCAAGGCGACTGGCGCCGCATCCGTTTCAACTTCAGCCCCCTTTCCGACGAGTCCGGTAACATCGAAGGCGTGGTGCTTTCCGGCCGCGATGTCACTGATCTGAAACGTCTCGAAGAGCAGCTCATTCAGGCAGAAAAACTCGCGGCCATGGGCCAGATGCTCGCCGGCGTTGCCCATGAATTGAACAATCCTCTCACCGCGGTTCTCGGCGTCACGGAACTTCTCCGCGAGCGCGCCGGAACGGATGAATCCTTCAAGCGTCAGCTCGATCTCACGCATCGCCAGGCCCGCCGCGCCGCGCGCATCGTCCAGAACCTTCTCGAGTTCTCACGTCCCGCGTCGCCTCTCAAGAAGCTTCTCGACGCCAACAATCTTGTCGAGCGCACGCTCCAGTTGCATGAACACTCCCTGCGCCGGAACAACATCGAAGTGGACTTTCGCCCGGATACCACTCTTCCGGGAATCATTGGTGACGCCAACCAGCTCATTCAGGTGTTCCTGAACCTCGTCACCAACGCCGAGCAGGCCATTCGCGAAGTCCGCGACGCCGGCCGCCTGCAGATTCGCCCAACGCGCACCGGCAACCGCATTAGCATCGCGTTTCAGGATGACGGCGTCGGCATCCGTCCCGAAGCGCTTCCGCGTCTCTTCGATCCTTTCTACACCACCAAGCGTCCCGGCGGCGGCACGGGTTTGGGGCTCAGTATCTGCATGTCCATCATTCGTGAGCACGGCGGGATCATCGAAGCCGAAGCGCTTCCGGCGGGCGGCTCGGCCTTCACCGTTTTTCTGCCCGCTGCTCCTTCCGAGCAAGCGGAGCCTCCGGCTCCCTCGGAAGCCGGAGTCAGTTCGGCTTCCGCTGCGCCCGCGCAATTGGCCGTCAGCCCGGCTTCTGAAATTCTCAAGGGGCGCACCGTTCTCGTCCTCGACGACGAAGAGAGCATCCGCCTGCTCTTGCACGAAGGCCTCACCGCCCAGGGTCTGCGCGTGGACTGCGCCGCCACCGTCGAAGACGCGCTTCCTCTCGTCCAGCGCTTTTCTGACAACGGCCAGCGCCCTTCGTACGACTTTCTTCTCTGCGACCTGCACCTTTCCGCCGGCGGCTTCTTTGTCGACGGCCGTGAAGCCGCAGCGCAAATCCTCGCCGCCTCCGGTGCGCAGAAGCCCATGGTCGTTTACATGACCGGTGACTTGACCGATCCTGCCACCGCGGAAACTCCCGCGCGCGGCGAACCGTCCTTCCTGCAGAAGCCCTTCCGCATCTCCGAAGTCCTCGCCGTCTTCCGCGAAGTGGTTTCCGTCGAGCCTCAGCCCAAGTAGGGGCGGGGCTTGCCCCGCCCTTTTGCAGGGGCGCAGCCTTGCTGCGCTCGACAGTTGTCATCTTGTTTGCATTTCATAGATGGTGCGGTCTCTCGGTGATCGGCGGAAAGATTGAAGCCAGGCTTGAAAAGCAGTGGCGAGCGACGCGACGGAGGGCACAATCCATCGTGCCTCTACCGGGAGAGGGCGGCGGCTTCACTTCTTCGGAGGGGCAGCAGCTTTGGCACCGGAGGCGGGGTCGACGCCAAAGTCCCAGACGAAGAGATTCATGCCGTCGGGGAGGATTTCCGCCAGCGCGTATTCACCGGGAGGAAGCGGTTCACCCAGCGTGAAGCGGTACACGGTGGGCGCAATCTCCCAGCGCTGCAGGGACATGGTCTTGCGAGTCTCTTCCATTTGCTCGCCGAAGAAGCTCTTGATCGATTCCAACAGCCGCTTGTTGCCTTTCACGGTGGCGCGCACCAACTCCACTTCCGGTCCCGACTCACCCGGCCGGCTGCTTTTCTCGATGGGGCTCGAACGAACCGGGTCGGGCGGCGCCTCGCGCAAGTAAAACTCGACATTCGAGCTGGTGATGCGAATCTTGGCGTGGCTCCCGGGAATGTCCACGTTGCGTTTGCCCGGCACAATCGGAACGGGCACAAGCACTTGCTTGAAAAATTGCTTCTTGTCGGCCCGGATTTCCGCGCCGGCCTGCTCCAGCAGCGTGACATGCTTGCCTTCGATGATGAACATGCCCTCGCCCGGCGGAAGGAACACGCCCGGGGCGACTTGCAGGCTCGCATCCACGTCCATGACCGTGTCGATGCGGTTGGCTTCCTCTTGAGTGTGGACCTTGCTGGCGAAGGCCTCTTCCTCGCTCTTTTCGGCGGCTTCGGTTTTGGCCGTGGCGTCCCAGTCGACGAGGGCCGCGGGAATCTCTTCCCAAGCGCCCCGCTCGACGCTGTAGTAACGCACGCGGTCGCCCTTTCGTTCGTAGCTGCGCACGAGCTGGAAGGTGCCGTCCTTCAGCATGAGCTTCTTGCCGCGCGGCAGGGCGTATTTGTCCTTTTGGTAGGCCTGGTCCTTATTGGGGCTTTGGCCGGGGGACGACTGTCCGGCAACATTCTGTCCCAGCGACAACGCGCCTAGACACACCAAGAACCCTAGCTTTTGGAGTTTCATGGTTCTCTTGAAGATGCGATGCATGGGAACCCGTCTAGTTTGCCCTAGGACGGAGCATACCCTCCGGCTTTTGGCCTGGCAACTGCCCCTTGCGAGAGGTTTCGCTCGAGTAACCAGGAGCCAGGAGAAGGAGAAGACGCCGAAGCCAGAGAGATCCTTCGGCTCGCCCCGCAGCGTCCTCCGGGGCACCAAACCGCGCTGCGCTCGCTCCCCCTCAGGAACGGAGCAGGCAGGGCTCGTATCCTTACCGGATGCTTGGCGCAGAAAAAGCGGCGGCCCTTCGTGCCTAGCCTCACTTTCCTTATAGCTTGGTTTTCACCAGCTGAGGAGGCGAAAAGGCCCATTTGTAGCGGGTTTTTGAGGTTCGGGCCCGAGAGGAAGGGTGTATATACTAACCGGCCAGAAAACGGCCCAACTGAAGAGTGCGAAAAATCTGTTCTTGTTGAGGATCGAGGCGCGTGAGGGTGCGCTCAGAGCGGGGCCGGCCTCCCTGACGAAGCTTTTCGCCGCTTTGCGCAGGATAGTAATTCGTGATTTCCTTGATCCCTTTGAGTTGCTCCATCAGACGGGACTGCGTAATCTCGACTCCCGCTTGGTCCACGCGGCGGTGCAGCAGGGAGACCAGCGTGAGGGCCAGAACACAGGAAAAGGCATGGACGCGGAGCATGTGGTCGGTCCAATGACGGGGCGGGGAGAAGCGAATGCAGTAGGGATCTTTCATCTCTCGGAAGGCTCGCTCGATGTGATGTTGGCCGCGATAGCCAAAGATGATTTGCTCGTCGGTGAGATCGGTGCGATCGGTGAACAAAATCCTCTTGCCCAGAACACGCTCCTTAAGTTTCCGGTAGGCTTCCTCATCCGTTCCAAAGGCCATCCCGAGTCGCCGGCGTTTGCGCGTGACCTGGCCCCAAAGAAAATCCTGGATGTACTGGCCGGAAATAATGGTGTCCAGATTCTTCTGAATATTCGTTACCGTGTAGGGCTTGCCCCGCCAGCCGGGTTCATGGCTGCGGGCGATTCGTTTCTGGAGATCGCGCAGGGCACGCATCTTTTTGGTCAGATGCTGCCGGATGCCCCGGATCTGCCCTCGGAGCAAGGCGCGGCTGCGGGTGATGACGATCGTGCGCTTCCGCCCAAAGACCTCCTTCTCGGTGCGATACGCGCGCACCCCGGCGAAGGCGGGATCGTCCAGGGCATGAAACTTCTGCAAAGGAATGTCCAGTAGATCTTGATGCTGGGAGGGCACCAAAGACCCAATAAAATGGTAGGGAGAGTCGTCCAGTTCTTTGAAGTTTTCCGTCGAATTGTTTCCCTTATCGAAAACCAGGGTGACGTTCTCGCATTTTCCGCGGAACATCTGGTAGCGAGAGACCAATTCATCCAGAACCCCGCTGAAGGTGACCGAGTCGTTCTGGTTGCCCTCGTAGATCTGGGAGAAGAGAGGAATATGAAAATCCCAGGAAACCAGCAGGGCCAAGCCCACGATGCGTAGATCGGTGCGTTTGCTCTTGGCGTGTCCGCGCTTGGCCAGTTTCGCGGGGTTCTCCGAGGAAAGAAACGTATCGAAGTTGGTGGTGTCGTAAAACAGCGCTTCCAGACCCACTCCCCATTCTTCCACCAGTCGCCGCGTGAGATCTTCTTCGATCCGCGCCAGCTTCTCAGCGTCCAGAGCGTGCAGGTGATCCCAAAAGCGCTGGCTGCGCAAGGCCGCCGGGGGCAGCGGAAGCAGCCGGACCAAGATGGTATTGCGATACCAGGCGGCGAGTTGGCGTTTGCTCGTGGGGGCCAGGGCGCGGTTCAGGGTGGCGAGAAGCAGATACTCGCCCACCGAAGGTCCTTGTTTTCGTTTGGGGGCCTGGGCGTCGATGGTGCGCACTACGTCGAGTTGTTGGGCCAGGTCCCAAAGTGCCGCGGTGGCGCCGAAATCCCGCTCCTCGGCGCACAGGGGACGTCCCGGAGCCTGGGAAAGAAGCTCGAGCAGTTTCCCGGCGGTCCCCAGATGGCGCAAGACGCGGAGGCGGGGATGTCCGTGCTTATCGCGATAGGATTCGACGAGGCGCCAGTAGTGGTTGCCGCGTACGACGTAAGATTGCAGG
>Ga0209473_1002136_pt1 | contig 10888 bp, 11 predicted proteins | sample GraSoiAngelo_133_FD_185890 | JGI IMG/M metagenome (GOLD analysis project Ga0209473, IMG submission 185890) | Grasslands soil microbial communities from the Angelo Coastal Reserve, California, USA - 14_0929_05_20cm (SPAdes) (version 2) | ecosystem: Environmental > Terrestrial > Soil > Grasslands ...
GGGCGTAGTGATTCCGCCGACGCGGCTGGACGAGGCAACCCTCGACGCCCTGACCGCGAGGATGCGCAACCCCGACGAGCGGCGCGGCGACTTGCGCGCTCAACTCGCTGCGAACCGGCTCGCTTCGAGGCGCCTCGAGGAGCTTTGCGCGCGCCGCGGGCGCGAACTCGTGGTCGCGGCGATGGAGGAGCTTCACAGCTACGCCGAGCGTCGGATCCGGGCCGCGATCGCCGGGCTGCCCGACGGCCGGTTCGAGGCAGGCGACGTCCTCGAAGTGGAGGAAGGAGACCTCGAGCTGCGAGCGGCGCTGACGATCGACGGCGACGAGCTCGAGCTCGACTTCGCCGGCACCGCGCCCCAGCACGAGGGAAACCTCAACTGCCCGCTCGCGGTAACGCGCTCCGCCTGCTACTTCGTCGTCCGCTGCCTGACCGATCCGGATACGCCCGCTTCCGGCGGCGCCTTCGCGCCGGTGACCGTCCGGGCTCCCGAAGGCTCCCTCGTCAACGCCCGCCCGCCCGCCGCGGTCGCCGCCGGCAACGTCGAGACCTCGAGCCGGGTCGCGGATGTCGTCTTCCTCGCCTTCGGCGAGGCGATCGACATCCCGGCGCAGGGCCAGGGGACGATGAACAACGTCACCCTCGGCAACGACCGCTTCACCTACTACGAGACGATCGGCGGCGGCCAGGGCGCCTGCCCCGACAGCGACGGCCCGTCGGCGGTACACGTCGCGATGTCGAACACGCTCTCGACGCCGACCGAGGCGCTCGAGCTCGCCTATCCGATCCGGGTCGAGCGGCACGAGCTGCGGCTCGGCTCCGGCGGTGCGGGCCGTCACCGCGGGGGAGACGGCGTCGCACGCGAGCTCCGCGCGCTCGAGCTCTGTCGCCTGTCGATCCTCAGCGAGCGGCGCCGCCACGCCCCGCAGGGACGCAGCCGCGGCAAGCCGGGCGCGCCCGGCCGCAACCTGCTCAACGGAGAGGAGCTGCCGGCGAAGGTGACGCGCGACATCCAGCCCGGCGACGTAGTTCGGATCGAGAGCCCCGGCGGCGGGGGCTACGGATCACCCGGCTTGCCGGCGTCGTAACGCGGCAAGCCGTCGTCGGGCAGCTCGTCCCAGGGCGCCCGCGAGGCGACATACGTGTGGAACTGGGGCCGGATCTGCGGGTCCGCGTCGAGCGAGCCGAGCCGAATCGAGACCTCGTCGCCTTCCGGCCAGCGGCCGCCGAAAAGGCTCGAGCCGCAGATGCTGCAGAAGACCTTGACCGCCGTGCCCTGTTCGGGCGCGTATACGCGCAGGAGCTCCCCGCCTGAGAGGAGCCGAAACTGGTCGCGCGGAACGCGCGCCGGGGTCAGACCGAAAGTCCCGGAGTGCTTGCGACAAAGCGAGCAGTGGCAATGATTCGCGCGGCGGAAGGGAAGCTCCACCTCGAACGTCACGCCTCCGCACAGACAGCTCCCGCGCACCGAATCGGGCATCTCACCAAGCTACACTTCGCCCCACGATGTGGGAGCTGCTCTTCATGATGCTGATCCTGAAGATCCCGATCGTCTACCTCTGCCTGGTCGTCTACTGGGCGATCAAGGCCGAGCCGAAGCCGCCGGAGCCGGCGCTCCTCCCGGTGCTGCCCGAGCAGCCACCGCACGGCCCGCGTCCGTTGGTGGCACGCCGCCGGCCGCCGCGTCGCCCTTCCCGCGGTGGGCCGCACACGCCGCGCGGTCGGACGCGCGCGACTAGGACTGCACGAGCGATCTCGTGAGCACACCTGCCCGAACGGCCGATCGCCCGGCCGACGCCGTTGCGGGCCTGCTGGCGGCGCTGGCGATCTTCGGCAGCTGCCTGGCGCTCGCCTACCGGCCCGTGCGGGTGATCCCGTTCACGATCCTGATCGCGCTGATCGCAGCCGCGATCGGCGGCCGCCACCAGCGGCTGGCCGCCTACGCGGTTGGGATCTCGGGCGCGTGCTTCATCGTCGGCACCTTCTTCGCGATCATCACGAACCACCCGATTTTCTAATCGCGCTCCCGAAGGAGCGAGCGTTGCTACAACAAATGACGGGTTCTGATGCCTGACGTCGACGCTGTCAACGCCGGTTATGCACGCTCGTTGCTCGAGCAGTACCTCGAGAACCCCGAGGCGGTCCCGTCCGAATGGCGCGCCCTCTTCGAGAGCGGCGACGGCGATCTGATCGAGGCCCTGCCGGGGCTCGCGCGGCTGCTTGAGAACCTGCGCGAGACGAACGGCCACGCCGAGCCCGCGCCGGCACCGGCGCCCGCGCCTGCCCCGGCGCAGGCAGCCGAGCCTGCGCCGACTCCGCCGGACGACGTCCTCCTCGGCGGCGTCGCGGCCGCGATGTCGCTCGTCAAGGCGTTGCGGATGCACGGCCACCTGGCCGCGCGCCTCGATCCGCTGGGGAGCGAGCCCGTCGGCGATCCCGCCCTCGAGCCCGAGCGCCTGCAACCGAGGCTGACGCCCGAGCTGCAAGCCCGCATCCCCGCGAGCCTGCTCCGCGTCCACGCGCCCGGCGAGACGCTCGCCGACGTGCTCCCGGAACTGCAGGAGACCTACTCCGGCACGAGTGCGTACGAGATCGAGCACATCTCCGACCACGAGCAGCGAATCTGGCTGCGGGAGGCGATCGAATCGGGCCGCTACCGGCGCGAGCTGACGGCCGGCGAGCAGAAGCGTCTGCTGATGCGGCTGTCGGAGGTCGAAGGGCTGGAGCGCTACCTCCGTCGCGTCTTCCTCGGGCAGAAGCAGTTCTCCGTCGAGGGCCTCGACACGATGATCCCCATGCTCGACGAGGCGATCGACCTCGCGGCCGAGGGCGGCGCGCACGAGGTCGTGATCGGCATGGCCCACCGCGGACGCCTGAACGTGCTCGCGCACGTGATCGGGCGGCCGTACGAGACGATCCTGCGCGAGTTCGAGGGCGAGCGGACGCTCGAGGCTGTGACCGCCGATCCCGAAGGCGGTACGGGTGACGTCAAGTACCACCTCGGCGCCGAGGGCAGCCGTTCGACACCCGCCGGCGACCTCACCGTCACCCTGGCCGCGAACCCCAGCCACCTCGAGGCGGTCGACCCCGTCGTCGAGGGGAGGACGCGGGCCGAGCAGACCGACCGTTCGACGCGAGAGGGACGGCACGACCCGCGGGTCGCGCTGCCGGTGCTGATCCATGGCGATGCCGCCTTCCCGGCGCAGGGAATCGTCGCCGAGACGCTCAACCTCGCCGAGCTAGAGGGCTACGCGACTGGCGGCACGCTGCACCTGATCGCGAACAATCAGATCGGCTTCACCACCGATCCGGTCGACGGCCGCTCGACCCGCTACTCGAGCGACCTCGCCAAGGGCTTCGACTTCCCGATCATCCATGTGAACGCCGATGACCCCGAGGCGTGCGTCGCGGCCGTGCGCCTGGGGATGGCCTATCGCCGCCGTTTCCAGAACGACGTCGTGATCGACCTCGTCGGCTATCGCCGGCACGGCCACAACGAGCAGGACGAGGCGGCCTACACCCAGCCGCTGATGGCGGCGCGGATCGCGCAACAGCCGACGGTGCGCGAGCAGTACGCGGCGAAGCTCGTCGCGGAGGGGGCGATCGCCGAGGCCGACGCGGAAACACTTGCGCGCGACGTCGAGACGAAGCTGAAGGAGGCGCACGAGCGGCTGAAGGAATCCCTCGCCCACGCGACGGTCGCGAGCGAAGGGCGCATCCCGTTCGGCACCGGCGCGGAGGTCGTCACGGCCGTCGCCGCGGAGCGTCTGCGCGAGCTCGACCGCTCACTCGTCACCGCGCCGGAAGGCTTCACGGTTCATCCGAAGCTGAAGAAGCAGCTCGACCGCCGGGCGGAGGCCCTCGAGCAGGGAGGGATCGACTGGGGCCACGCCGAGTCGCTTGCCTTCGCAAGCCTGCTCGTCGAGGGCATCCCGATCCGCCTCACCGGCCAGGACACCGAGCGCGGCACCTTCTCGCATCGCCATGACGTCCTTCACGACGTCGAGACCGGCGAGACCTACACACCCATCCAGCACCTGACCGAAGCGCAGGCTTCGTTCGAGCTCTACAACTCGCCGCTCTCGGAGGCGGCGGCGATGGGGTTCGAGTACGGCTACTCGGTTGCCGCGCCAGAGGCGCTCGTGCTCTGGGAGGCCCAATTCGGCGACTTCGTCAACAACGCCCAGGGAATCGTCGACCAGTTCATCGTCGCGGGCCTGTCGAAGTGGGGGCAGACCTCACGCCTGACGCTGCTGCTCCCGCACGGCTACGAGGGCAACGGCCCCGAGCATTCGAGCGCACGCCTCGAGCGGTTCCTCCAGCTCGCCGCCCAGGAGAACATCCGCGTGGCGAACCCGACCACGGCCGCGCAGCACTTCCACCTCGTCCGTCGCCAGGCGCTCGACCCTGCCGCCCGGCCCCTCGTCGTGATGACGCCGAAGGGGCTGCTGCGTTTGAAGCAGGCATCATCGACGCTGGCGGAGCTCGCGGAGGGTGCGTTCAAGCCCGTGCTGGACGATCCGAGCGCCGACCGGGAGCAGGTGCGCCGGCTCGTCCTCTGCTCGGGAAAGATCTACTACGACCTCGCTGGACACGCGTTGCGCGAGAGCGCCGGCCACGTGGCGATCGCGCGGATCGAGCAGCTCTATCCGTTCCCCGTCGAGGAAAAGGGTGCGCTCGTCGCCGCCTACCCCAAGCTGGCCGAGGTCGTCTGGGCGCAGGAGGAGCCCCAGAACATGGGCCCCTGGCGGGCGATCAGGCACCGCCTCGAGGAGAAGCTGCCCGATGGCGTCAGGCTCCGCTACGTCGGCCGCCCCTGGCGCGCGAGCCCCAGCGAGGGTTATCCCACCGCGCACCTGCGCGAGCAGGACCGGATCGTCCGCGAAGCGCTGGCTTAACTTCTAGTTAGGGCCGGCGCCGGCGCCGGTAGTTGACCGCGTGCTTGGCGATCGTCGGGCCGTGCTTGCGCGCCTGCTTGAGGATCGTCTTGCGGTGCTTGGGCGGAATCCGGCGCCAGATGTCCCATGCGCTCATCGCAAGCCCGACGACGCCCGCCCGCCGTGTCAGTATGCGAACCATTCGCGCCACGGGCGGGATCGTACAACCGGCGGAACTCAGAAGCGGCACCTGGTTGATCCGTCACCCGATCCCGCTACAATCCGCCGTCGTTCGCGGGAAGACCCCAATTCGCCCGGAGGAGGACAATGCCCGTAGATACGCCTACGCTTTTCTCTCAGGTCATCCAGGATCATCTCGAGCTGAAGGAACGCAACTCGGAGCTCGACCACGATCTGCCGCTCGATCGCTACAAGAACGATGATCCGTTCGACAACCACCCGCTGTTCAAGACCGAGGAGCAGGCTCGCATCGAGGACACGATGGACGGCACGGAGCCGGCCATCCCGGCGGAGCCGACGATCGCCCTCAAGTGGCCCGGCGAAGACGACGTGGAGGAGCCGGCAGCCGTGGAAACTCACGACGGCCTCTGGACCCGCTCGCGCGACTTCGACTGGGGCGACTAGTTCTCTCGGAAAATCTGCCGATTTTCCGCGAATTTGAGTTGTAACCTCGCTTCGCTCTGTAGAGAGTTTGGCGTGGCCGCCTCCGGGTAGCCCCATCGCGGACCCCAACGAGATGCAAGGAGACTGACTGATGCCGCTATTCGCTCTGGCAGGAGCCATCGGAGCCGCACTCGCATACTTCTTCGATCCCGACAACGGCCGCCGGCGTCGCAAGATCGCCGTCGACAAGGCAGGTAAGTACGTCCGCAAGACCGGCCGGCAGGCGCAGGACGCCGCGGCGCAAGCTCAGGGTCTGAAGCAGAAGGCGACCCACTTCTCCGAGCAGGAGAAGCCACAGCCGGACGACGTGACGCTCGCGCGCAAGGTCGAGAGCGAGATCTTCCGCGACGCGGATGTCCCCAAGGGGCAGATCAACGTCAACGTCGAGGACGGCGTCGTCTACCTGCGCGGCGAGCTCGAGCAGCCGGACCTGATCGAGGATCTGGAGTCCCAGGCGCGGAAAGTCCAGGGAGTGCTGGGCGTCGAGAACCTGCTCCACGCGCCCGGTCAGGAAGCGCCGGCCAAGCGCGAGTAGAGCCGTCAGCCGCGGCCCGTAGAGTCAGATTCGTGGCCGCTGAGAAAACCGAAGCAGCCGTCGAGCGCTGTCTACGTTGCGGCGCCTCGATGGAGTGGAGACATCAGACCTGGCAGTGCGCACTTTGCGGCTTCAAGCTCGGCTGCTGCGAAGGCGACGACTGCCAACCGAACTAACCAGATCCGGTTCGCCGTTGTGTCGCGCCGCGCGGCGTGCTGATAATCGACGCTGAGTAGTGTCTATTCAGGAACACGCTGCGGCTGACCCCACCGCCGGCGTGGGCGTGCCGGACGTTCGGCTCGTCGGCGTCCGCAAGACGTACGGCGACGTGGTCGCCGTCGACGGCGTCGACCTCGAGATCGCCTCCGGCGAGTTTTTCACCCTGCTCGGGCCCTCCGGCTCCGGTAAGACGACGACGCTCCGCCTGATCGCGGGCTTCGAGCGTCCCGACGAAGGGCGGATCGAACTCGCGGGGCGTGACGTGACGGGCCTGCCGCCGTACTCGCGGGACGTCAACACGGTCTTCCAGGACTACGCGCTCTTCCCGCACATGACTGTCGCCGAGAATGTCGCCTACGGGCTGCGGGTGAAGGGCGTGCCGCGCCGGGAGCGGCGGCTGCGAGTGGAGGAAATCCTGCAGATCGTGCAGCTCGCCGGGCTCGGCAATCGCAAGCCAAGCGAGTTGTCGGGTGGCCAGCGGCAGCGCGTGGCGCTGGCGCGCGCGATGGTCAACCACCCGCAGGTCCTGCTGCTCGACGAGCCGCTCGGCGCCCTCGACCTGAAGCTGCGCCAAGAGATGCAGATCGAGCTGAAGCGGATCCAGCGCGCCGTGCGCGAGGTCGGAATCACGTTCGTCTACGTCACGCACGATCAGGAGGAGGCGTTGACGATGAGCGACCGCCTCGCCGTCTTCAACGACGGCAAGGTCGAGCAGATCGGCACGCCGGCGGGGGTATACGAGCGGCCAGAGAACGCCTTCGTCGCCGGTTTCGTCGGCGCCTCGAATGTCCTTCAGCGGTTCGGCCGCACCTTCACGGTCAGGCCGGAGAAGATTCGGATGAGCGCGGACGGCGGCACGCGCCGCGACGACGACAACGCCGCCACGGGACGGATCCGCGACGTCGTCTACGCCGGCATGTTCACGCGCTACGTCGTCGACCTCGACGACGGCGGCGAGCTCGTCGTCGTCCGCCAGAACCTGGAGACCTCCTCGACGGAGGCACTCGATGCCCGCGGGCGCCGGGTGCTCCTCGAGTGGAGAGCGGATCATGCGATCGAGACGAAACCCGAACGAGAGGAGAATCATGACTCAAGCTCGTAAGCGCTACCTGGCGTGGGCGGTCGTCGCCCTTCTGACCGGAGCGCTCGCCGTGGCCGCGGCCGGCTGCGGCGGCGGCGGCAAGTCGTCCAAGAGCAAACCCACGAGCGGGCAGGCGTCGATCGGCAAGGGCGAGGGCGCGCTCAACCTGATCGAGTGGCCGTACTACTCGGACCCCAAGTTCGCGAAGAAGTTCGAGCAGCGGTCCGGCTGCAAGATCCACCGCAAGGACGCCGGCTCCTCGAACCAGATGGTTTCGCTGATGCGAACGGGCGGCGGTGGCGGCGGTGGCCAATGGGATCTCGTCTCGGCTTCCGGGGATGCAAGCCTGCGCCTGATCAGGGGCGGCGATGTCAAGCCGGTCAACATCAACCTGATCCCGAGCTGGAACGACTTCATCCCGATCTTCAAGTCGCCGGCGCATAACACGGTCGACGGGAAGCACTACGGCGTCTCGCTCCAGTGGGGGCCGAACGTCCTGCTCTACAACGCGACGAAGATCAAGCCGGGCCCGACGAGCTGGGCAGCGCTCTACGACCCGAAATACAAGGGTCAGATCACGATCCCGAACAACCCGATTCAGATCGCCGACGCGGCGTTCTACCTGCAGCACTCTCAGCCGGACCTCGGGATCAAAGATCCTTACGAGCTGAACAAGAAGCAGTTCGACGCCACGATCGCGCTGCTCAAGAACCAGCGCAAGCTCGTCAAGCTCTACTGGAACTACGACACCGACGGCCGCGCGGCGTTCGCGAACGGCGACGTCTCACTCGGCGCGATCTGGCCCGTGGACACGCTCGCGCTACAGGCCAAGGGCGTGCCGGTCAAGGAGGTCATTCCTGCGGTTGGTGCCACCGGTTGGGCCGACACGTGGATGCTGGCCAAGAAGGCGCCGCATCCGAACTGCGCCTACCTGTGGATGAAATACGTGACGACACCGCAGGTCGAGGCTCAGCAGGCGCTGATCTTCGGCGAGACGCCCGTCAATCCTAAGGCGTGCCCGTTCATGAACAAGATCGAGGCCGGCTCGTGCGCGAAGTACCACCTCAATGAGCCGCTCAACTACTACAACACGATCAAGTTCTGGAAGACGCCGATTCCCGACTGCGGCGGCGGTAAGAACGACTGCATGAACTACAACGCCTGGCAGACGGCTTGGACGCAGGTCACGGGGTAAGCGGGTGACCCAGCTGGTCGAGGCGGGCGCTTCTCTTCGGAGCGCCCGCCTCCGTCTCTCGGCCGCGCTCTGGCGGCGGCCCTGGCTGAAGCTGGCGCTGCTGCTGGCTGCGCCCGTGCTCGTCTTCGCGGTCGTCTATCTCGGCGCGCTCGCGTCCCTTTTCGTCTCGGCGTTCTGGCAGATCGACTCCTTCACGGCCGCCGTCGTTCACAAGTGGACGCTCGACAACTTCAGGACCCTGTGGCACGACCACACCTACTGGCGAATCACCGGCCGGACGATCGGCCTCGCTGCGGCGGTGACCGTCACCGACGCGGTGCTCGCTTTCCCGCTCGCGTACTTCATGGCGAGGATTGCGCCGCCGCGCTGGCGGGCGCTGCTGTTCGTCGCCGTTCTGCTGCCGCTCTGGTCGAGCTATCTCGTCCGTATCTATGCCTGGCGGACGATCCTGGCCAAGAACGGCGCTCTCAACTGGGTGCTGAACGGCATCGGCCTGCCCGACGCCGGCCTCGCCTACACGAACACGGCGATGTGGATCGTCTTCTCGTACGTCTGGCTGCCGTTCATGGTGCTCCCGGTCTACGCGGCCCTGGAGCGGATTCCGGACAACTACCTCGAGGCTTCTCAGGACCTGGGCGCGAAGGGATCGCGCACGCTGCGGTCCGTGATCCTGCCTCTGGCCATCCCCGGAATCGTTGCGGGCTCGATCTTTACCTTCTCGCTGACGCTCGGCGACTTCATCACGCCCGCGCTCGTCGGCGGCGCGGGCTCGAGCTTCATCGGCAACATCGTCGAGGACAAGGTCGGCCAGCCGGACATTCCCTTCGCCGCCGCGTTCGCGACGGTGCCGGTCGTCGTAATGGGTATCTACTTGCTGATCGCCCGGCGACTCGGGGCCTTCGAAGCCGTCTGATGGAAACCCGGGGCACACGCATCGGCCTGGGCGTCGCCACGGTGGCCGTGATCGCGTTTCTCTGGCTGCCGCTGCTGCTGATCATGGCCTACGCCTTCAACAGCTCGACGATCCAGAGCTGGCCCATCTCCGGTTTCACGCTTCACTGGTTCCGGGAGGCCTGGCACGACCCGGAGGTGCGCCGCTCGGTCGAGCTCTCGCTGAAAGTCGGGCTCGCGGCAACCGCGATCGCGCTGGTTCTCGGGACCGCGGCGGCCGCGGCAATCTACCGGTTCCGCTTCTTCGGCCGCGAGGCGGTCTCGTTTCTGCTGCTGCTACCGATCGCGCTACCCGGGATCATCACCGGTATGGCCTTGAACTCGTTTTTCAACTTCGGCGGCGTCCAGCTCTCGATGTGGACGATCGTCGCCGGGCACGCGACCTTTTGCGTCGTGATCGTCTATAACAACGTGCTTGCGCGCCTACGGCGGAGCTCGCCGTCGCTGATCGAGGCGTCGATGGATCTGGGTGCGGACGGCTGGCAGACCTTCCGCTGGGTGATCTGGCCGGCGCTGTCGACCGCACTCGTCGCCGGCGGCCTCCTGGCCTTCGCGCTCTCGTTCGACGAGGTGATCGTGACCACATTCACCGCGGGCGCTCAGACGACGCTGCCGATCTTCATCCTCGACAACATCCAGCGTGGCCAGCAGCTGCCGATCGTGAACGCGATTGTTTTCGTCGTCATCCTCGCGACCGTGATCCCGGTCACGATCGCGCAGCGCTTGACCGGCGACACCGGAGTGCTGCGGCGGGGCGCGGCAGCCTCGAAGGCCGCCGCGGCCGCAACGGGTGGCGGCGCGGTGTAGTTTGGACGTGGTTAACCAAGGAGGGCATTCATGAGCGTGACAATCTCGAGCTACAAGAACATCATCGGCGGGGAGTGGATCGACTCGTCTTCCGGCGAGACGATGGAGGTTGTGAACCCGGCGACGGGCGAGGCGATCGCCGAAGTCCCTCGCGGTACAAAGGACGACGCGGACCGGGCGGTCGAGGCGGCCAAGAAGGCACTGCCCGAGTGGCTCGAGACTACGCCCGGCGAGCGGGCGGAGCTCCTGCTCAGGCTCGCCGACCTGCTCGACGAGCACGCCGAGGAGCTGGCCGAGCTTGAGTCGCAGAACGTCGGCAAGCCGCTGCCGGCCGCGCGCGATGAGATGCCGGTCTCCTCCGACAACATTCGCTTCTTCGCCGGCGCGGCTCGCCTGCTCGAGGGCAAGGCCACGGGCGAGTACATGCGCGGCTACACCTCGATGCTTCGGCGCGAGCCGCTCGGCGTCGTCGGCGGGATCACGCCGTGGAACTACCCGTTGATGATGGCAGTCTGGAAGTTCTCGCCCGCGCTGGCCGCG
>Ga0209473_1002140_pt1 | contig 10880 bp, 5 predicted proteins | sample GraSoiAngelo_133_FD_185890 | JGI IMG/M metagenome (GOLD analysis project Ga0209473, IMG submission 185890) | Grasslands soil microbial communities from the Angelo Coastal Reserve, California, USA - 14_0929_05_20cm (SPAdes) (version 2) | ecosystem: Environmental > Terrestrial > Soil > Grasslands ...
GATTTTTGATCGAGGGTGGAGAAGTTATCGAAATCGCCTCGGACGTGGTGTTGTCACGCGAGAATTTCGAACGCATGAAAAATGCGATCGCTAATTTCATTTCCAAAAACGGACCAGCGACTGTGAGTGAGCTGCGGCTCGCGCTGGAGAGCTCGCGCCGAATCATGGTGCCATTTCTCGAAAAGCTGGATCGACAAGGTGTGACGCGCCGCCTCGGCGACAAGCGCGTCCTCGCGTAGCGCGGCAGCGAAGCTAAATTGAGCGATGAAGCGATCGCGATCAGTCCTCCTTGTTGTGCCGTCGCTACGGGAAGCGTGGGAAGATGCGATTGCTCCCTGGTTCGAACGAGTTTTGCCGGAAACGTGGAAACGCGCGTTGCCTTCGTTGGTCGTCGTCCCAACGCGAGGGCAAGCCAACGACCTGAAAGCGCGCTTGATTGCAAAAGGCTATTCACATCTCGGTTTGCAGTTTGTGACACCGGCGAGTTTGCGGGCATTGCTCGTGCGAGATAATGCGACGCCACATGCGCAGCCGGAACATCTGCGTTTGCTCCTCGCAATTGCTGCGAGCGAAATGGAAGATCGGCCTAACGAATCGGAAGCACTCGGCGCCAAAGCCGTTGCCCGTGCGCCGGCGCTGCTGCTGCGCGCATTGGATCGTCTGGAAACTGCCGGATGGAAATTCGAAGAACTCGCGCTGCCGGCGTTTGCACCAGTCGTTCAACGTTTCAACGATCTCCTGAAAAAATGCGATCTTGTTCTGTTGGGCAAAGCAGATCGACGGCATTTGCAAGAAGCGGCGCATGGCGAGCGAAAATTTTCTCACGTGCTCATTACCGGGTTCGATGGAGCGCATTGGCCACAGTGGTTTCTCCTGCGCAACGCGGTCGAGCTTGCGGAAAACACAACGATCGTGGTCGAAGAACCGGGCGGCGACTTTTCCGACATCGATCTTTGTTGGATCGGCTCGTGGGAAGAAGTCTGCGGCGAAGCGCAGCGCGCGCCGAAATCCGCGCACGCCCCGGGCGATTCGTTTTTTACCGAAACAGAAATGCGCGGTGGCGCGGAACCGGCAAAGCGCTTCGATTTTCTCATCGGGACGAATGTCTCGGAACAAGCCGAAGCAATCGCGCGGCAATGCGTTCGTTATTTGGCGGATGAAAAATGCACGCGGCTCGGCGTGATTTTTTCCAGCGGCGGGGCGTTGCCCCGCCTGGTCGCGAACTCACTGGCGCGACTCGACATCCCCCACAACGACGGACTCGCGCACATCGTTCCCGGCATTTTCGAATCGGCGGAATGGCAGGCGTGGATCGAATTGCAACGCGCACCGCGACTTAATTCTTTTCTGCGTTTTCTTAATGCGCTGCTCGACCCGGCGGTTTTGTCGCCTAAAATTAGCCGGCAACTTTTCGAAAAGATTCTGCGCGAAAGTTACGGCGAGGTGTTGTTGGATGATCTCGAAATTCTGCGCGAATTCTGCGACGGACATTCTGATAAGAACTTTCAAGTAGTTGCCGAAGCGTTGCGCGCGTTGCCGTTTCTTCCACCACGCGCCACGCTCACGCAATTTCTCGGCCAAACGCACGCGGCGCTTGCATATCTCGGTTGGAAACAACACGCGCTCGAAATTGCCAGCGCCACGCACGATTGGCCGCAACGTTGCGATGCGGAATTTTCGCGCGCGCTTTTTCTGCGCTGGCTCGAAGAAACGGCTGCGACTTTTGGCGCTGCGCGTTCAGACGCCGGGGATCATCCGTATGCGCCCGTGCAGTTGCTCACCGTGCCGCAGGCGCAAAATCGGCAATGGTCGCACCTGATCTTTGCCGGTTGGAACGAAGGCTCCTGGCCGCCGCCAGCCGGCGCCGAGTTCGCGCGCGCGGAAGAAATTCGCGTCTTCAATCGCAGCGTGCAGCAGTTGAACAAACGCGCCGCGCGCCAAGGAAGCCAGGGCGAAGGCCACACTAGCGTGCGTGGAAATCATTCCCTCTATCTTGGCCCGAGCGAGCAACGCGCGGTTGCGCTGCGACAATTCGATGCGCTGCTCGAATCGGCCAGCGAAGGCGTGACGCTCGCGGCCAGTCTGCTGCAGGAAGATGCGCCGGAGCGGTTCTGGAATCCGAGCGGATGTTTCACTCAGCTTTATCTCAAGGCGCGGCATGAACCGCTCACACAAGCGACACTGACAAATCTGCAACACGCGACGCCGCTGCTGCCCAAGGCTGCACCGGTAGCAACGGATGTGCAGCAAACCGCAATTGCATTCAACGCGCGGCGCGATGCTTCGAAGCCTGCGACCGAATACGATTTCGCGTTGCGCGCCAACGAATCGTATCGACCGATGCCGACGCTGGGTGTGAGCGATCTCGAACGTATGGTTTCCTCGCCGGCGATTGTTTGGATGAAACGTTATCTTTGCGTCGAAGCGCCCGACGACACCGCCAATCCGTGGGCGGTGACGAGCGGCAAATGGGTGCATCGTTGGCTCGCCGGCATCAGCGAAAAGAAAGCTGGAAAAATATTCGCGGCGTTTCCTTCATCGACAATAATCGATGAGCGTGTCTGCGTTTCTGCCGACGAACGCCGGGCGGCACTTCAGCAACTTTGCGACTCGTTAGGCCGAGTTGTGCCTGACTGGTGGAATTCGGGCTGGTTGAACGCGCGTTTTCTCGCGCGGCATCTTGGCGGAAAAATCGCGAGTGCAAAGGGCTGGACCAGGATGGCGGCGGAGTTGCCCATTGGGCGCGACGACGCGGTGAAAATAGCCGACGGAGTAGAACTTCAACTGCGTGGCCAGATCGATTTGGTGCTCGCGCAAAACGACTCAGCCGATTTCATCGGGCAAAAGATTTGGATCGTCGATTACAAAACCGGTTTGACCAAGGAACTGAAGTCTTCCGATTTGCACGACAGTCTTGTTAAAGGCATAGCATTGCAGCTCGGACTCTATTCGCTGGCGATGCGTGAGCTTGGCGCAGCGGAAGTGAGCGTGAGCATTCTTTCGCTGGCGGTGAAAAATGTCGGACCACAGTTGTCTGTTGTCGATCTGGCGCCTCACACAAACGTTTTCGCCGATCTCGCGGAAATGCAGCGCACCGGCGTTTTCGGAATGAAAGGCGAGATTCGTCCCGCGTTTGGTTACAGCGCACCATATCCACTCGCGACATTGCAAATCGATAACGACATTTTGGAGGATAAATGGGGACTAACCCATCCCGCGCTCGTGCTCGAAAAAGAGGAGTGGGAAACATGGTGAGGCTGACTGACGAATCTGCTCGCGCGCGATTTGCGGATGAACTGGATCGAAATTTTTCGGTCGTCGCATCGGCCGGTTCGGGCAAGACCACTGCGATCACGCAACGCGTCTTGTCGATCGCGCGTTCAGTCAACGCTGCGGAAATTCTGCCGCGTCTGGTCGTCGTCACTTTCACAAATCGCGCCGCGGACGAAATGCAACAGCGCGCGCGGCAAATCATTCTCGAGGGGAAATTAGGAGCGGAAGTGCAGACCGCATTCAACCGGGCCTTCTTTGGCACGATCCACTCCTTCTGCATGAAATTGCTGACCGACTACGGTCATTATCTCGGTCTGCCCGCGCCGCTCGAATTGCTGAGCGACGACAACGACCTCTGGCAGGAATTTGTGCAAGGCCAAATACACATTGGTCACTCGTTAGGGAAAAAAAATCGCGCTACGCTTCTACGTTTGGTGCAGGCGCGCGATTTGATGGAGCTGGCGCGGCGCGCTGGCTCAGCGGTGTTGTGTAACCCGGACCTGTCACGCTGTCCGACGCTCGATTGCACCGAGATTTACGCGCAGACCGATCAAGTTGGCCGCGACAACATCAGCAAGTCGCAGGCGGAATTGCGCGAGTGGGAAAAACGTTATGCGAGCGATTGGGAATACTTGCATTGGCCGGTTTGTTTCACGTCGGACAACTCGAAGTTTACACAGCTTTGGCGACAGAAATTTTCGCCACTGCGCAAATGGATAAACGACGCCGCAACCTGTGTTGCGGCAGAAGTGCAGCGCGATTTTCTCGATTTTCGTCTTGAGCGCGGCGTCGTCACCTATGGAGATCAAATCGCGCTCGCAAAAGAATTGCTGCAACATCCGCTCGCCGCGCCGCGCATTCGCGAAGAAAATTTTCGTGTCATTCTTGATGAAGCGCAGGACACCGAGCCGGCGCAATTTTCCGTGCTGCTCGAAGCGACGCGGCCGCTGGCCGCGACCGGTGATTGGCTGGGAACGCGCGTCGATCCGCCGCCGCCCGGACACTTCTGCATGGTAGGCGATTTTCAGCAATCGATTTATTGGGAGCGCGCGGATTTAAATTATTATCGAGCTGTTCATGAAGCGCTGATCGCCGACAAGAACGGCGAGAGCTTGGAATTTTCCGTTACGTTTCGACTCGACCAGAAGCAACTCGATTTCGTGAACGCAACGTTTCGTGAAATCTTGAACGACAAGGATGGACAGGTGCGCTTCGTCGAATTGCAGCCGCGTCCGGAAATTCTTCCCGGAAGAGTCATTCGCGTGCCACTGGTCGCGAAGGAGCTGTTGCCGGAAGGAAGAAAACTGAAGGATTATCAGAAGGCGCGCATCGAAGCGGAATATCTCGCGCGATGGATCACGCACGCTGGACTGAGAAAACTTTCGGCGGATTCGTGGCGCGAAGTGGCAATTCTTTGTCCGCGCAAAGCCTGGCTGCAAACGATGGCGGCGGCACTGCGGCGTGCCGGTCTGCGGGTGGCGATCCAATCTGAGCGCGATGTAAAAGGCGACAGCCCGGCCTATGCGTGGCTGACCGCGCTTCTTGTGATCATGAGCGACCCGCTCAACGCCTACGAAATCGTCGGCTTGCTCCGCGAAATTTTCGGCGTGTCCGATCACGATCTCGCGGTCTTTTCTGAAGGACAGAAAGCGAGATTTCGCATCGACGAAGTTTTGTCCGCTGCCGGGAAAATTTCCTCGCACCTGCGTATACTCGCGGAGATTCGCCAACGCGCGGAAGGTCTGGCGTTGTTCGACGCAGTCGCGTTGATCGTCGACCAAACGCAACTGCGCGAACGTTTGCTCCTGTTGCCCGCGACGGAATTCGGCGATCTCGCGCGTGAACTCGATGCATTGCTCGCGCAAGCGGCGGAAGCGGAGGCGAGCGGAATGATTCTGGCGGAATTCGCCGAACGCTTGCGCGACGATTTCACGACGCCGCGCGCCGTCCGTTTTTCTGCCGACGACAACGCGATCCAGCTCATCACGTCGCACAAGGCGAAAGGCTCGGAATGGCAGGCGGTGATTGTGCCGTTTCTCGCGCGCGACCTACGGCCACCGAGTCAGCGCTATCCACATTTCGCGAAACCGCCCACGACCGGCGAGCTCTTGATTGCCTTCGGCAAAGAAGACAAATCGAAGGATTTGAAAGACGCGATCGAGCGCGCACGACAGCAGGAACTCGAACGCCTTCTCTATGTTGCTACGACGCGCGCGCGCCACACGCTCGTGCTCGTGCTTGATCAGGAAATTTTTTCCAACCCCGAAGGTAAACTTCCCAAGACAGCACAGCTTCGCCGATTGCTTTGCGGGAGGGACGGCTATTCCGGCGAATTCGATGAGCGGGCGATCACGACCGAAACCATCGAAGACTCCGAAACGCCTTCATCCGCGCCGGGAACATCCGAAGTGAAGATCGAACCGTTAACAGCTCGCGAACTCAAGTGCGCAGTAAAGCGCGCCTCAGAATTTGTGCGCAAGTTCACGCCGAGCGCGCTCGATGCGGAAGTTCCAGCGGAAGTGCGGACGCGTTCGAGACTCGATAATCTCGCCACGCTGTACGGCCGCTGGTGGCACAAATTTTTCGAGCGCCTGGATTGGAACGGCGGAATCGATTCCGCGCAGAAGTTATTCGAAAAGCAATTGCCGATTTGTCCCGAGGCAAAGTCCGCAACGAAAGACTGGGATGTCACGCGGCAGAATTTGTTCAGCGACGCCTGCATCGCTCGGTTTCTCGCGAGCGATGAAACGCAATTTCATCGCGAGTTTCCGTTCTCTTGGCGCAGAAACGATCGCAGCGTACTGGAAGGCTTAATCGATTCGCTCATGATTGATCGCAAAGCGCGCCGATGTCTCCTGCTTGATTGGAAAACGAACAGGGTTTCGTTAGGTGAGACGGAAAGTTTTCGCTCACGTTACCGTCCGCAGTTGGCGGCTTATTGCAAAGCAGTGAGCGAGATCACGCACTTCGACGTGGAAGCCGGTTTGTTTTCGACCGCGCTTGGACGTTTGTTGCTCTGCACGGCAGACGAATTGCAGGAGGAATGGAATCGGCTGGAACAACTCCCGCCCGCGAAGTTCGACGAAAAAATGCGGCCGGATGCGTCGGACGATTTTTAGTGCAAGATGAACGCCGCGGAGAAAATAGGCGGAATCCGTCTCGCCGCGATTAGACTGCTCAGCGGTCGCGCTCGCCGCGGATGAATTGCTCGACGCAGCGATACGCCTCGTCGTCAGTCATTTGCACCGGCGGATGCTTGGAGAAAAAGGCGGATGCAGAATGCAACACTCCACCGATCCCGCGATCGAGCGCCAGTTTGCAGCAACGGATCGCGTCAATCGCTACGCCGGCCGAGTTGGGCGAATCTTCGACGGAAAGTTTGATATCGATCTCCATCGCCACGTCGCCAAAAAGCCGGCCTTCCGCTCGGATAAAGGCAATCTTGTTATCGAGCTGCCAGGGAACATAATCGCTTGGGCCGATGTGGATATTTTCGTCGGCAAGACGTTCGCCAATCACCGACTGGACAGCTTCGGTCTTCGACGTCTTTTTCGAGGCGAGCCGACTGCGATTCAGCATGTTTAAAAAATCGGTGTTGCCGCCTGTGTTCAACTGATAAGTGCGCTCGAGTTTTACGCCGCGTTTGCGAAAAAGATCGACAATCATACGATGCAAAATCGTCGCGCCCAATTGGGCTTTGATGTCGTCACCGATCACGGGCAGATTTTTGTCGGCGAAGCGTTTGGCCCAGGTCGGATCGCTGGCGATGAAAACCGGAATGTTGTTGACGAAACCCAGCCCGGCCTCGAGCGCACAACCGGCGTAGAAACGGGTCGCCTCTTCCGAACCGACTGGAAGATAATTGACCATGAGTTCCGCGCTGGAGTTTTTCAATTCGTCGATGATTTGTTCGCGGGTGGATTCTTTTTCCAATGGCAAGAATGTGCGCAGCGGATCCTGATCGCGCATGTGAGGGGCATAGCTATCCAGGACACAGCCCATCTTCACGATCGCGCCGGTAAGGCTGATTTTTTCGGAAAAGATTTTTGTGCAATTCGGTGGCGCGAAAATGGCCCTGCTCACATCAAGGCCAACTTTGCGCCGGTCGATATCGAACGCGGCAACGACTTCAATATCGTCCGGCTGATACGAGCCGATCTGGCGATGCATCAGTCCGTTACCCGACCCGTTGGCCGACGAGCGGTGATAAAAATTTATTCCCTGGACGAGTGAGCTGGCGCAATTACCAACCCCGACAATGGCGATTCTTATTTTTCTCATGCGAATGACAAAAGGCTTGGCCGCGTTGACTAAGTTACCGTCTTAACCCCTTTTCGCAGCGGCTCCAGTTACTAACTATAAAGCACCGAATGTGTCCGAGGTCGCGCGGACTTGCAAGGGCTGATATAAGAACACAATCCAGAGGGATTTTTGTTGAAAAGAATGCCCTGGCGAGGAGATAGACCAAATGCGTTTGGAGTTTTCGGCCGCTGCGCTGTTGCTCACCTTTGGCTTGCCGGCTCCATCGTGGGCCGCCGTGCCCGCTTACACTATTGATGAAGGAGTCGCGCTTGCCCAAGCGCAGAATCCAGAAATCGCGATCGCGCGAAAAAAAGTGCAAGGAGCGCGCGGGGGCTGGATTGAAGCGCGCTCGGGATATATTCCGTCGTTAACCTCGAGCGGGCTATACGATAAGCGACAGCAACAGAGCGAAACGCGACTCCGGGAGGAAGATTACAATGCAAGGCTGCAGGTCGAGCAGAATCTTTACACTGGCGGAGCCGTAACCAGCCAGGTGGCCATCGCCCAGTTGAACATCGATAAGGCAAATTACGAGCTTCAGGAAATTGTCAGTCGCGTGACGCTGGATGTGAGAATCGCTTTCAACGAACTTCTTCTGAATCGGGCGAAGGTCCGTGTGCGCCAACATTCGGTGCGCGTCTTGGACGAGGAACTGAAGAGCCAGCAGCAGAGTTTCAGCGCCGGCATTGTTGGCAAATTGAACGTGCAACGGGCTGAAGTGGCCTTGGCCAACGAGCAGCCAGAGCTTTTCAACGCGGATACGCAATTGAGAAATTCCTACCTCCGGCTCAGCGAGCTTTTTGGCATGGACGCACCTTCGGGAACGGCGGTAGCACCCTTTGAGGTTTCTGGGGAACTTCAATATCAACCAAATCATCCGGATCTAAACGACTGCCTAGCCCGGGCCGATGCAAATCGGGCGGTAATCAAAGCCCGGCAGAAGGATATCGAGATCGAAGATCGACAATATATTCTTGACCGGAGCGGGTTGCGCCCGCATGTCCGGGCTTTTTCCGGGTACGAGGTTTATAGCGAGCGCGATCCGGAAGTCGGACAGGAGTTTAATTATGGCTATGTAGTGGGGATAAACGCGACTTGGAACATCTTCGATGGGTTCGCCACCAAAGGGCGGATGCAGGCCACGCACGCCCGCCGCGAAGCGGCCGTGCAGGCTCTGGCAGCAGCTCACCGCTCTGTCGCCTCGGAAGTGCGCGGTGCATTTTTCGATCTCGAACAAGCTGAACGCGTGCTCGAAACAGAGACAAGAAATGTTCAGACGGCAGATGAGGCTCTTGAGATTGCCAAAGGCAATTTCGCCGCTGGATTGGGAACGCAACTCGACACCCTGCAAGCCGCATCCGATGTCACTCGGACTCGCACGACTCGATTAAGTGCAATTTACTTGCATAACGTGGCTCTCGCTCGTCTCGCACATGCCTGCGCGAGCCCTGCGGAAGCGCTCGATTTCGCATCAAAAATCAAGAATGCCAGAAACGAAAATCAGAACGCAGCGCAAGCAGCCGATGTGGCGCGCCCGCCCGCAAAATTAAGCCAGCGATGAAGCAGCGATTTCTGTCTGTGGGGAGCACAGGCCGCCAGCCTGTAGTTCGCGGCAGCCTACCGCGAACAGGTTACCCCGCCTCGCGTGCTTGTGCTTACGTTGTGTGGCATTCGGACAGCGACCGAATGCCACAGGCTGGCAGCCTCTGCTCCCCAGAATGCAGGAGGCGGCGCTTGTGGGATCTCGCAACGCCAAGGTTCTTCATCACGATTTTGATGGCTTGTTTGGCGCATCCAGCCGACGCGGTCACATTGGAGACCGTTCTACAAACCACGCTTGAAAAAAACCCGGCCATCCAGGAAGCGAAATCAGGTCTCGAGCAAGCGACTGGCCAGCGGCTCGTTTTTCGCGCCATTGTCTGGCCTCGCGTTGAACTGGGCGTTCCGGCCGGTGTCCAGGGCGGTCATCGTTCTGGTGAGGGCGGAGTAAAAGGCTTTGCCCTGGGACGGGGGTCCCTGACACAGACCTTGTTCAATATGGATGTGCCGCCATCGCTTCGGCGTGGTGACATCGAAGTCTTGATTGCGCAACAGCAATTGAATGTTGCCGTCGTGGACCAGCTACACGCGGCACGGCTGGCTTTTTACACAGCGCTCTATAATCGCTCGCTGGAATCCATCCGGAACGAACAACGGCGAAGACTGCAGGAGAATGTGTCTACTCAGAAAACCCGTTACGAAGCCGGGCTGGCCGATCGGAGCGCGTTCACCAGCGCCAGTGTCCAGGCCTCTGAGCTGGATCCACAAATTGAAAGCGCGCGTCGAGCCTATCTGGGCGCGCAATTGCAATTGGCCGAAGCGATGGCGATCGATCCCGCAAAGTCATCGTTGCCTGAGCCCGAAGGCAAGCTGCAGTTTGTCTCGCTGCGCGTCGATCTTGACTCCGAAACAGCGGCGGCTCTGCAAAGAAGGGCGGATCTCAAGCTCGCGCGTTTGTTCGTCCGCGCCGCCAACGAAGATCAACGAATCATCGCAGCGGACTATTATCCCGGTGTGACCGGAAGGATTTCCGGTGAGTACATCCCGGTCACAGGAATTCATCGCGAAGGCTCAACAAGCAGGACGCAGGATTTTATTTCCTCGGAAATTCGCGAGGGAGCGGCGTACACGTGGCGGGTCGTCGATAACGGCAAAGTAGGTGGCGCAGTTCTACGAGCTCGCTCGGCGAGGGAGATAAACGAACTGACCTGCCATAAGTTGGAAGCGAATATCCCCCGCGACCTCTCGCATATCGCGAACTATCTTAAGACGACCGAGGTTCGCGAAAGATCGCTCGCCACGGCTTCTGGGGCCGCGGAGGAAAGCGCACAAGTGGTGCAGCAAAATCTGGCCAACGGTCTGTCGTCGCCGCTCGAATATCGCACTACTCAAAACGCCTTTCTGGAGACCAGAAGCGGATTGCTGGATGCCATCTATCAGCACAATCTGGCAGTGGCGGAATGGGACCGCGCCACGGGGCGTTACTTTCAATTTTCAGACGACATCGCGCAAAACGTGCATTAGTTCCTGCAATTGAAATTGCCGGAATCAAAAAGGGTTCTCTGGGGTGCTGGGGCGGCGCTTGTAGTCGTGTTGGCAGCGGCCTACTATTTCTTTTTGCCGGTGGCGGAGGTGGCCAAAGTCCAGCGCGGGACCGCCATCGCTGCCGTGTATGGCACGGTTCGCATTGAACCTGCGTTTTCCCCGCATGTCCGCGCTCAAAATTCCGGATTCATCCAGTTGGCAGTGCCCTTCGCAGCCGGACG
>Ga0209473_1002141_pt1 | contig 10880 bp, 10 predicted proteins | sample GraSoiAngelo_133_FD_185890 | JGI IMG/M metagenome (GOLD analysis project Ga0209473, IMG submission 185890) | Grasslands soil microbial communities from the Angelo Coastal Reserve, California, USA - 14_0929_05_20cm (SPAdes) (version 2) | ecosystem: Environmental > Terrestrial > Soil > Grasslands ...
AGGGCGGGCTCCCCCATCAGCTCCTCGTGCTCGCCGATGTGAGCCGCGCGCTGAGCGAGGAGGAGCGCCAGGCCTGGCAGCGCCTCATCCGCGTGCTGAGCCACGAGCTCAACAACTCGCTCGCCCCGATCAAGTCGATCGCGCAGAGCCTCGTGGACCTGGTGCGCCGGGACCCGGTGCCAGCCGACTGGCGCGAGGACCTGGGCAAGGGGTTGGGGGTGATCGGCGGCCGCGCCGAATCGCTCAGCCGGCTGATGGCCGCGTATGCGCGGCTGGCGCGCCTGCCCCCTCCCCGTCTCGAAGCGCTGTCGGTCGCCGAGTGGGTGCAGCGGGTCGCGGCCCTGGAGACGCGCGTGGCCGTAACCGTCTGCCCCGGTCCCGACGTGACGATCGAGGCGGATGGCGGGCAGCTCGACCAGCTGTTGATCAATCTGGTTCGCAATGCCGTCGATGCGACGGTCGAGTCGGGCGGCCACGTCGACGTGGAGTGGGCGGCGCGCAACGGCCGGCTGGACGTGTGGGTGAGAGATGATGGCCCCGGCCTCGCGGACACGGTCAACCTGTTCGTGCCGTTCTACACGACCAAGGCGGAGGGGTCGGGGATTGGCCTCGCGCTCTCGCGCCAGATCGCCGAGGCGCACGGGGGGACGCTCACACTCGCCAACCGCGCGGACGGGCGGGGGTGCGAGGCTCGGCTCTCGCTGCCGGTTGCGGGAGGCCTGAAGAACGCACCGTAGGGCGCGACCTTAGCGCGGCCCGACGGACGACTGCCCAATCCAGGAGGTTCTGGAAGACGATGACGACATCGGTCACTAGGACGGCACTGGCCGCGACAGGGGCTGTTGTCGCCGCCGTGGTTTCAACCCTCTGCTGCGCTGGGCCCCTGGTCGCCGTCGCGCTTGGCCTGAGCGGCGCCGGGCTGGCGGCGACATTCGAACCGCTACGACCCTACTTCATCGCGGGTACTGTGCTGGCGCTTGCCTTCGGTTTTGTGGAGCTGCGGCGTGAGGAGAAGCGGGCGTGTGAGCCTGGCACCTTGTGTGCCTCGCCGATCGCCCGCCGTCGGATGAAGTGGGCGCTGTGGGTCGCCACCATCGTCGCGATCCCGCTGGTCACGTTCCCGTGGTGGTCGAAACTCGTGCTGGGTTAGGAGGTTCACGATGCTGTCATTATTGAAGGTCACGTTGCTGTTCGCGTCCGTCGCCGTCCAGGCTCCGGACACGGCCAAAGTCCGGCTGCACATTTCCAAGATGACGTGCGGGAGCTGTCCCACGACCGCGCGACTCGCCCTGAAGCGGCTCACTGGCGTCTACAGCGCCAACGTGACACTGGACGACAGCCTCGGTGTGGTGCGCTACAATCCGCGGCAAGTCACGCCCGCCCAGATCGCTGCTCATCTGACTCGGCTCACCGGTTTCGGCGCGACGATTCTTCCCGGTCAATGAACCCTGTTACGATCTCGAACCTCGCTTGCCCGGTCTGTGGCCATCGGGAGGCTGTGCGCATGCCGACGGACGCGTGCCAGTTCTTCCATGCGTGCTCGGCTTGTCATCAGGTACTCCGGCCGAAGCCCGGCGATTGCTGCGTATTCTGCTCGTACGGCGACGTTCGGTGTCCCCCACGCCAAACGACGGCGTGAGGGCCTGTTCTGCCTCCTATGGTAGGGTCGCCACGACGGCAGGCGCTTACTCGGTCTGCGGCACACGCGCGCGATGCACCCAACCCAGCAGCGCCCCATAGAGCGTGAACTGCACAACGCCCGCCCCTAGCTCGACCGCGATCCACGACCCTATCCCTGGCACGCTATACTTCGCCGCCTCGGCGAGCGCCTCGTAGCTCACAAGAATGCCGCCGACAAGCCAGGCGAAGACGACCGCATCCACGGCGCATGCCAGGGAGGCCTTCGAGGGACCCCGTGAAGTCCTGGTCGCGCTGGCCGACGCCGTGCGCGTGACCGGCTCGTGAAGGAAGTGCAGAGTTGGTGCCTCAGTCTGGACGTTCCATTTGTGGGGAAGATGACGATGAGGGTAAACGGCACGACGCTCCCAAGAAGCAGACCACCGAGGGGCGGCTTGAAGACCATCGTATAGAGCGTCTCTATCGCCTATACCACTAGAGCTCTCCGAGTCTTATACTCCTGTCCGGCGCCACACAGCGGTTATCCTAGGCACCGTCCTGACATCCGCCCCGCAGTCCCTGCATCACGTCTCGCCTCGGAGCCGAACATGTCATCGGATACGAACATCGTGCAGGTGCACGGCGCGCGCTCTGCGCGCCGCACGCTTCCCAGTCTTGTCGGCCTCCTTGCGCTCGCCGCCCCGCTCGTCGGTCAAGCGAGACGAGGCCACGTCTATCACGTCAATTTCTATCAGGTCCGGCCCGGCGAGGAGAAGGCATACGATTCGGCGCTCGTCAGTGTCGTGACTCCGGTATTCGACGAGTTGGTGAAGCGCAAGGCGGTGGTGTCGTATCTGTTGCTCACCAAGACTGCTGGCTCCGGGGAGTACACGAATGTCGTCATTGTGGAGGTCGCAACACCGTCGGCCGCGGAGGGCACTTTCCAACGGGAACTTGAGGCAGCCACGCAGGCGGTGCTCCACAAGTCTTGGAGTGACGCGACGGTGCGGTTCTCCGAGCTGCGCCGATTCATGCACGCCGAGCAGTACACGGCAGCTGGCCAACGGCCCTAGCGGCGCGTAAGAGGCGCCGATGGATCTTGATTGACCTGTTGCTAGCCGTGCTGCGCCGTTCGCCGTCGCCGCAAGAACTCGGTCACCGAGGTCGCGCGCAAGAACAGCAGCGCCCCCAGCGCGGCCCGGGCGACCTCTCCCGAGAGCGATACGAGCGTGGCCGCGCTGTCACCACGACCGGCGCGCGACAGCAGCGCGAGGCTCGCGGGCACGAGCGCGGGCAGGGAGGCGGCAAACAGCACGGCACCGGCCACGGCCACCGCGAGTGCTCCGAGTCGGACGACCGTCTCGCGATCGTTCCGGTCGTCCTCGTCGGCGGGCAGCGCGGCGTCCGTTGCTCGCCACAGGTCCGCGATCGTCCCTGGGTTGGACATGAGGAACACGCCGAGGAGCAGTTGCGCGAGACCGCCGGAAAGTGACTTGAGCGAGAGGGCTCCGGTCGCTTCCGCTTGCGCGACGGTCCGCCACACGAGGTCCGGCAGCGCGTGGGCGAGCACGATGATCCCGGCGGCCGCAAACGCAACGTTCGCCACGTCTGCGCTGATCTGGACGTCGTCGGCGCCTACGCCCCGGGGCCACACCAGGCCGGCCGCCTTGGCAGGATGCGCCAGGAGCAGGACCCCCGACGCGAGCAGGACTCCATACGGGAACAGCACAAGGAACGGGATCAGGCCACCTCGACCATCGCGGGCGAGCACCATGCCTCCGGCTGCGAGGCGCGGAAACGAGGCGAGCGCTGCGATCAGCGCGTACACCCCGACTAGCCTGAGGCCGATCATCCCGAGCCATTGTCGCTTCATCAAACCTCCTTCTCCTCGTGAGGCTTTCTCTATGGCTTCACGAACGCAAACAACTTCCCGGGGCGCAGCACTCGACTCACTGTCGCGCGCTACAGGACGTGGAGCCTTAATAACTCGGGCATCGTGGAAGGCCGCTGAACTGAGGTCGACAGGCAGAGGTCCGCAAACGGCCTCTGCCTTTGTCCCTACTCGGCCAGTACCTGGTGCACCGTCGCGATCGCGATCGAGCCCTCGCCCACGGCGGAAGCGACCCGCTTCGTGCTGCCGCTGCGGACATCGCCGACCGCGAGCACGCCGGGAATGCTGGTTTCGAGTAGGTAGGGCTGTCGGCGCAGGGGCCACTTGGCGGCGACCAGCTCATCCACGGTCAGCGCGGCGCCCGTCTTGACGAACCCCTTCCCGTCCAGCGCCAGACACCCCGCCAGCCACGCCGTGCTCGGCTCGGCGCCCGTCATGGTGAACACGTGTCGAATGTTCTGCGTCTCAACGGGTCCACCCGGCCCCGTTCGCCAGGACACGCGCTCGAGATGCCCATTTCCCTCGAGGCCGACAATCTCGGTCCGGGTATGCTGCTCGATACGAGGGTGCGCGTCGATGCGACTGATCAAGTACCGGGACATGGTGCTCGAGAGGGCGTCCGACCGAATCAGCACGTGCACCCGTTTCGCGTTTTCCGCGAGGAACACGGCGGCCTGGCCGGCGGAGTTGGCGCCGCCGACGACGGCTACCTCCTCGTCGGCGCACATGCGCCGCTCCATCTGCGTCGCGGCGTAATACACACCCGCGTTTTCGAACCGGTGCAGGTTGTCCATCGCCAGCTTCCGATATTCGACACCGGTGGCGATGATGACGGCGCGTGCGAGCAGCGCGTCACCGTCCCCGCCATCGAGCAGCACGTGGAAGGGCTTGCGGTCGCAACCGAGTCGTATCGCGCGCTTCGCGATCAACACGCGGGCGCCGAATTTCTGCGCCTGATCGTAGGCACGCGATGCCAGCTCCTGACCCGAGATGCCGAGCGGGAAGCCGAGGTAGTTCTCGATCCTGGAGCTGGTGCCGGCTTGCCCGCCCGGCGCGCTCGCTTCGATGATGACGGCGTTCAGTCCTTCCGACGCCGCGTACACGGCCGCCCCCAGGCCCGCTGGGCCGGCGCCGATAATCACGACGTCCCAGATTTGGGTGCGATCGAGGGTGGGGTTCAGTCCCAGGCAATCGGCGAGCTGCTGGATCGTCGGATTCTTGAGCACCGTCTTCCCGCGGCAGATCACCACCGGGACGTCGTCCGTCGTCAGGTGGAATCGGTCCAGCAGCTCCTGGCTCTCCGCATCGGTATCCAGGTCGCGCTGGGTGTAGGGATGTCCATTGCGGGTGAGGAACTCGCGGATGTGCAGCGTCCCCGAGCAATGCTCGGATCCCAGCACGACCACGTCACCGTAGCCGCGGTCGATCAATTGCAGGCGGCGCAAGATGAACGCGCGGAGAAAGATGTCACTCAGCTCGGTATCGGTCTGGATCAGCTTGAGCAGCTCGTCGCGCTCGACTTCGATCACGTCACTGGGCACGGTGGCCGAAATCCGGCCGAGAAAGCGGCCGCCCGTCAGGATCGAGCGCTCGCCGGTGAACATGCCCGGCGTGAACCTCGGCATGGATGAGGTTGACGTCTGGAGCGGAGTGACGGCGTCGAGCTGCCCCGAGAGGACCACGAAGATCTTCGTCACCGGCTGGCCCGGCTCGCCGACGACCTCGCCTTGCGCAAGCCAGCGGCGATGTCCGTGAGGCTCGATGCGGGCGAGCTGTTCGGGCGTCAGCTGGGGAAACGCGTCGTTGGTCCGAGATTCGCTCTCGACCTCGGACGCGGCGGGAACTGTCGTGGTGGCCATGGGATTCCTTGTCGCTTGAATGTAGCGCCCTTGTGAAGGGCCACCCGGGGTCGAGGAATTGGCGGCTCTCACAGGCGAGGTTGAGCAACTTCGTCGCGACCAAGGTGACGTTCAGGAACGCCTCGATTTCACCGAGCGCCTGCTCGCGCAGCAGCGTCAGTCGCTCCCGCCGCGTGCTTTCGGTATCCACACCCCCACTCACCAGATCGCGCACCCGCCGATCGTCCTTCTTGACATGCGGTTAGCGCCGTTCGATCGCTACACGAAGGGGGTGGGGACCAAGTGTGGCGGCAACGCCACTTGGTACGCGATTGCGAGTCCAGCGCTCGGCGCCTAAGGTGTCCAGTAGGACCTGAACACGGAGGACCCCATGCGCTTTGGTACCATCTCCCTTGCCTTGCTTCTGGTGCCGTATCTCGCTGGCGCCCAGCAGCCCGGTCCCCAGGGCTACGTACCTCCCCACGGCTTCGTGCCGGATTCGGCCACGGCAGTCCGCATTGCTATCGCCGCGTGGATTCCGATCTACGGCGAGAACATGATCACGGCCGAGAAACCGTTTGCTGCGACGTTGCAGGACAGCGTGTGGACTGTCAGGGGGAGCTCTCCGAACTGCATCGTGTTCACCACTCCCCAACCGTCGCCGCCCAACCGCCTGGTAATTCTACGCCACAGCACCGGCGCGCTCGGGCCATGTCCGGTAATCGTTCTTGACGGCACCTCTTTCGACTTGGCCGCGCGCGACGGAGTGGCGGTTGCGAAGATCGCCCAGCGTGACGCACGCATCCTCTTCGTGACGCATGATATGTGAAGCGTCGGGTGGTACTTGTTCCCCGCGCTCAGGTGATCATCGGGCGCTCAATGAGCGAGTGATCACCTGATCCAGGGCCCTTCGGCTAGGCGCAGCAATCCGGCCCCTGCGATACGGACCATGAACGCCAGGGCAAGCGGCAACGCCAGCCAACGGCCGGCTCCCTTCACCGAATCCCCTGTCCTTCTTCTTGCTGCTAAACGTAAACCGCCAATCCTGTTGCGATCGTTAGGCAATCGCAGCCCCGCGCGTTGTCGGCCGAGGGCGGGTGATCGGGATCACGACGCGTTCGCCCTGGGGGTGCTATCAAGCAAGTCGCAAAAGGGACGGGCGTTGCTGCATTCTGGGCATGGTCGCGACAGGACTCCAACCTGTGACCTCTGGCATGTGAGAGTCGTAGTTCTCGTGATGCCAAGAAACAAAGTGGAGGCAAACCATGGCATACCAGGCCGAAATCAGTCGTAAGAACCCGGGTTGTTTCTTGTTTTTGGTGGACCAGTCAGAGTCGATGGAAGACCCGTTTGGCGGCGGAGAGGCTGGCAGACAGAAGGCCGAGGAGCTCGCGACGATACTCAACAAGCTCATTCATAATTTGTGCATCCGTTGCTCCAAGTCGGACTCCATCTACGACTACTTTCACGTCGGTGTGCTGGGCTACAGCGAAGACAGCTGTAAACCAGCGCTCGGCGGTGAACTGAGCGGGCGCTCGTTGGTACCGATCAGTGAATTGGCGAATAAGCCGTTGCGCATCGAAGACAGGGTAAAGAAATCGGACGATGGCGCCGGCGGAGTGATGGACCAAACCGTCAAGTTTCCAGTCTGGTTCGATCCATATTCGAAGGGCGGCACTCCCATGTGCGCCGCGCTCAAGGAGGCAACGAAGATTACCCAGGCGTGGTGTCAGGAGCATCCCAACGGATTTCCCCCGATCGTCATTAACATCACCGACGGCGAGGCTACGGATGGAGATCTTGTTGCCGAGGCGCGTAACTTAGCGGCGGTCAGCGGCGAAGACGGTTCGGTGTTGCTCTTCAACATCCATCTTTCTTCGACGGCCGGACCATCGATCGAATTACCGGGCAACGGCAACAAACTGCCGGATCAACATGCCAAACAGCTGTTTGAAGCCTCATCGAGGCTCACTCCGTTCATGGTTGCACGCGCGACGGAGCTGGGTATGCCGGCCGAGGAAAACTCGCGAGGATTCATCTTTAACGCGCAACCGTTGCACGTAATCCATTTTCTCGATATCGGCACGCGACCGGCTAACGTGCATCTGCGGTGAGTACCACTGCAGTGGGCACCTCCTGCGGTGAAGCACGCCACGCGGCCAGCGAGTGCGACATAAAGGTCTTCTGCTGCCCAAAGCTGGGCAACAGCCTTGAGGAGTACGAGGATGCCTGGGCGCATCGGCAAACTCGCACCCCAGTCGGCATCCGCGTGGCGGTGGCTGACGGCGCCACCGAAAGCAGTTTTGCCAAGTTATGGGCCGTGCTGTTGGCCGAGAGCTATGTGCGAAGTGAGCTCGCCGGGCCAGAGTTTTTTACGCGGTTGCAGCCAGCGCGCCGCCTGTGGCAGCGAAGATTAGCGGGCCGACCGCTCCCCTGGTTCGCTAGCGAAAAGGCCGAGCAGGGTGCCTTTGCGGCGTTTCTCGGTGTCGAGGTTGACGCTCACCAGAACCGTTGGACGGCGCTGGCCGTTGGCGACTGTTGCCTTATGCATGTCGATGACGTCGGTAAAGGGATGCGTGCGGTCGAAACGTTTCCCTTGCAGAGATCTTCGCAATTCACGATGAGCCCTTATCTGATCGGCTCCAGGTCGGACGGCGAATCACTGAAGGATCGAATACAAGTCAGCAAGGGCAGCCTCCGCGATGGAGACATGCTGCTGCTCGCCACGGATGCGATGGCGGCCTGGCTGCTTAAACGGCATGAAGAGGGCCGACCATTATGGAAGTGGCTTTACCGCAAGCTCGGTACGCCTGAGAGCTTTACCGCGATGGTCGCGTACGGCCGCAAAAATGGATTGCGCAATGACGACTTCACCCTTGTCCGTGTCATTCATCACGATTCACGGGTTAAAGCGAAGGAGCGCTAGCGATGGGTGCATGGCCAGACCTGACTGAATACCATGAGGCGGTTCAGCACCCGCCCAAGGCTTTTGCCGACCCAGGATTAAAGGCGGTCACCCTCGAGCTCGATCGGTTCGGTATGCCCAAGCCGGCGACCGGCGCCAACGCCGTGGTCTACAAGGCCAACGAACGGGGCGGGCTTTTGACATTCAAAAAGACCTGGGCAATTCGCTGCTTCCTGCGCCCGATCAGCGACCATGCCGAACGTTACGAGGCAATCTCCAAACAGCTTCGCAGGGTGCGCCTGCCCTATGATGTCAATTTTCAGTTTCTCAAGCAGGGCATTCAAATCCGGTCCAACTGGTTCCCTATCGTCAAAATGCAATGGGCCAAGGGCGACCTTCTGCACAGTCACATTGAGAAGCATCTAGGCTATCCGGCCGCGCTCGCGGCATTGCGGGCAAAATGGGCGATACTCGTTCGCCACCTCGAAGCCGCCCAGGTTGCGCACGGCGATTTACAGCACGGGAATATCCTGGTGCGCGGCGGATCGATCCAGTTGGTGGACTACGACGGCATGTGGGTGCCGGGGTTAAGGGGCCGCCACGCCACGGAAATCGGCCACCGTGCCTACCAACATCCCGAACGTAGCGAGCAAGACTACGGCCAAGAGATTGATCGTTTTTCAGCTCTCGTCATTTATCTATCGCTGGCGGCGCTGGAGAGGGATGTCACCCTGTGGGAACGTTTTCATACCGGCGACAATCTGATCTTCGTGCGCGAAGATTTCCAGCAGTTGGGTCGATCGCCGATTTGGCAACACTTACGTCGTATCGGATCGCGGGAAATCGATCAACTCGCCGCTGCCCTGGCGGCCATGGTACAGCAGCAGCCGATGAAGGTCGGCAGTCTCGATAGCGTTCTCAAGAATCCGGCGAGCTATCCGGCGAGCTCCAAAGGCCCTACCTCGATTCCGGCCCCGACTCCGGCCCAGCGAGTCGCTCCCAAGCCGGCGCGCGTGCCGACGCCGCCAGTGCCGAGCTGGATGAAAAAGAGCGGTTATCGAGATCAATCGGATGACTGAGGATTCGACCGCTACAACATCATCAATCAGGACCGGCTTGCGGCGGCCGTGGCCAAGCGGTTCAGTGGCACAGTTGCGGCACAGTCCGAGGGTTCTCCAGCGGCCCCTGACCTTGTAAGTTCAAGCCCTGAATAGCCCGGCGCCGTAGCCAAGTGGTAAGGCAGAGGTCTGCAAAACCTCTATTCGTCGGTTCGATTCCGACCGGCGCCTCTCTCGCCCAGCAAGCCGCCCCAACCTTCAGTCATCCGGCGTTTGACCACTCGCCTTCCGCGGCCGGGTGCCCAGGACGCTCGGCCCCAACCTTAGGCGCCCCTGCAAGGCGATTTGGAACGGCACGATGATCCCGCCGCCGGCGCTCGCGACCGAGCCGAACCGGCCGTTCACGGTGTAGCGGAACGCTCGGGTCGCCGGGTCGAAACCGCGCACGTACAGCAACACGGGGTCCGGCGTCGTGGCATACCCCCAGCCGAGGCGGTGCGCCGCGCCGTGCCACCATTCGTCCAGGCCGCCGAGCAGGTTGACCGTGAGGATCGAGACCGTCAGCGGGCGGTCATCGCCGAACCAGGCGGGATGCCAGTTGATCTGGAGATCGAGCGACGGCTGCCACGGGCCGGTGCAGGAGTTGCGCCCGGCCACCCGGCCCAGCTGGCGCTCGAGGCAGCCCCGCACCCCTGACGACGCGCTCGCGAGCAGGGCCCGCATGCCGCTCGCCACCGCCGTATCACTCGCCGTCACCGGATCGAACAGGAACGCGCGGTCGTTGCGCGCGCCGTCGCCGTTCACATCGGATCCGACGAGTGGCGTGAACGGCGTCCCCGAGAGGAGCCGTCCGATCACGCCGATCTCGAGCGCATCGCTCACTGGAAAGTTCAACGTCGTGAGCACGGCGTGGCGTCGCTCCAGGTCGCTCGTCGCCCATTCGGGCACGTTGGGATCGCCGGCGGTGGTGGGGGCCGCGAACCCCTGCGCCGCGGAGCAGCACGCGAACGACGACTGATCCATGGAGCGCGTGAGCGTGTACGACACCCGCACCGTTGCCCCCCGCTTCGTGCTGCCCGCGAGCGCGACGGTCAGCTGCTTGGTGTCGGATTCCAAGTCGGAGCGAATCAACATGACGCGCCCGAATTCGGGATGCGCGCGCGACGCCGTGAGGCTCACGGCTCCGGTGGACGGAACGATCGAGTCGGCGGGAACGTAGACGGGACGATCAGCTTCGTTCGAGAGCGTGAACCCCGGCGCCCCCACCAGGTTCAGGTCGCGGAATCCGTATTGGCTCTTGCCGCGGGCATAGCTTGCGTCCATCGTCAAAGAGAAGTCGCCCAGCCGCCGCATCACGCCGAGCGACGCCCGCCAGGCGTGGGGCGCCGTAAACCGGGGATCGAACGTGGAAACGTCGGGCCGGGCGGCGGCGGGGGCACCATTCGTCGAGTCGGCGCAGTGCGCCGGGATGGCGGCCGGGCTCGCCTCGTAGGCCGCCCAGTCGGGCGTCGGGACGCCCGCACCCACGCACGCGAGCTGCGTCTCCGCAGTGATCGTTCCGGGCGCCTTGA
>Ga0209473_1002145_pt1 | contig 10871 bp, 10 predicted proteins | sample GraSoiAngelo_133_FD_185890 | JGI IMG/M metagenome (GOLD analysis project Ga0209473, IMG submission 185890) | Grasslands soil microbial communities from the Angelo Coastal Reserve, California, USA - 14_0929_05_20cm (SPAdes) (version 2) | ecosystem: Environmental > Terrestrial > Soil > Grasslands ...
TTGCCTTTCTAAATTTTCTTCTCCGCCGTCCGCCGGGTTAAAAATAAATTTGTTTACTCTTAACGAAAATGCCTTTTGCCACGAATCGCCGTAAAGCGCAAGAAAAAAATTTCAAGCGCCTCCGCGCTTCCTGTAGCGGCGGTCTATGACCGCCGATCGTCTTCACTCGAGACCCGCTCCATCGCCCTTCTGCGCCAGAGACGGCGCCAGCTACAACGAAACATGCGAGATTGCGCGTAGCCCGAAGGATTCCTGACTTTGATCCACCGCGGTTCCGCAGAGCGTCGCCCTACCAAAGATCATCCGACGCGGGAGATCGGTAGGGCGAGACTCCGTCGAGCCGCAGGTCGCTAAGGAATCGGCTCCAAATCCGCCGCCTCTTGAATTATTTGATCTCGACCTTTGCCCCTGCCGCCTCGATTTTCTTTTTCGTCTCTTCGGCTTCGGCTTTGGTCACGCCTTCCTTGATCGTTTTTGGCGCGCCTTCTACAAGCGCTTTTGCTTCAGCCAAGCCAAGGCCCGGCACCGCGCTGCGCACTTCCTTGATCACGCCGATCTTATTGCTACCCATCTCCTTCAAGATCACCTCGAAAGTTGTTTTCTCTTCGGCCGCCGGGGCCGCTGCGCCACCGCCACCAGCTGCTGGCGCCGCCGCCATCGCCACGGGAGCCGCTGCGCTCACGCCCCATTTTTCTTCGAGCTGTTTCACCAATCCAGCAATCTCAAGGACGGTCAGTCCGCTGAGTTGCTCCACAATTTTATCTGTATCTGCCATTGTATTTTCCTCGGTTCGCCGCTTCCGAAAGCCTTCGGAAAATTAAAGCCGATAGCTATCAGCCCGGACAATTTCGTTTCTTTTCTTTCTGTCACCGTGCACGCGTCTCATAGAGGCGCGGCTACAAATCTCCTATGCGCTAGCCTCCGCTGATCTCCCTTCCTTCTGTGCTTTCGCGTTCAATAATCTAGCCAACGACGCGCCCGGCTCGTTTAACAACCGCACCAACTTTGTCGCCGGTGACATCAGCAACCCAAGCAATTGCGCCAACAAGACTTCGCGCGAGGGCAAATCTGCCAGCGCCTCAATTTCCTGCGCCGATAAAATCGATTTGTCGATCACTCCGATTTTCAGCGCCGCGACCTTGAATTCCGCCGCGAACGTTTTCAGAATTTTAGCGACTGGCGCGACATCTTTTTGGCCCATCACGATCGCGGTCTGACCACTGAGTTTATCAGCGACATCAGGCAAACCGGAATCACTCATCGCACGTTTCAAGAAACTGTTTTTCACTACCCGCACTTCTGCGCCCGCCGGCGCGAGCCGGTTCCGCAAATCGCCGAATTGATCGACCTTCATCCGCTGATAATCGGTCACAAGGACGAATGGCGACCGATTCAACTTCTCGGCGAGATCGGAAACGATGCTGGCTTTTTCAGGTCTCATAAAAATTTATACGCTCAAATAGGGCGATGGATCAATATGCACGCCGGGCGACATCGTTGCACTCAACGTCATCGCTTCCAGATAACGTCCCTTCGCCGTCGCAGGTCGCGCCCGCACCACTGCCTCGATCACCGCATTGCCATTCTCCACCAGCGCACTCTCGGCAAAAGAAAATTTTCCCACGGGCACCGCGACATTCCCATTCTTGTCGAGTTTGAACTCAACGCGGCCAGCCTTCACCTCCTGCACCGCTTTCGCCGTGTCATCCGTCACCGTTCCGATCTTTGGATTCGGCATCAGGCCGCGCGGTCCCAAAACCTTTCCCAGTTTGCGCACTTCCGCCATTGCCGCCGGTGTCGCGACCGCCACGTCAAAATCCTGAAAACCCTCCTGCACTTTTTGAATCAAATCCTTGAAGCCGATAAATTCCGCGCCTGCCTGCTTCGCATCATCCGCCGCTTTGCCTTCGGCAAAAACAAGGACCCGCACTTTTTTCCCGCTGCCGTGTGGGAGCGGACAAGTTCCGCGGACCATTTGATCGGACTGTTTCGGGTCAACTCCAAGTCGGAATGAAACCGTCACCGTTTGATCGAACTTGGTCGGCTGAAATTTTTTCAATGCCGCTACCGCATCATTCAAGCTATAGGCTTTCTTCCGATCCACCTGCTCGGCGGAAGCGCGATAACGTTTGCTGCGATTTTGTTGCATGATTTTTGTGCAGTCCCAACGAGCCGAAACTCTCCTGCTAAATTTTCCCCTGTAGCAACGGTCTACGACCACCGAAACGGGCGACCAAGCTAACGGCTATGCGCCCATTGTCAAAAGCCCCCTTCCCGTCATCCCGAGCGCTAGTCGAGGGATCCCGATGCGCTAGGTTAAACCTTCCATAGCAGGATTCCTCGACTTCACTCGGGAAGACTTCAGAAATCCATTCCACCGTTATTGCCCGAGCAGTTTCGCCTTATCGCAAGGAAACTTTCGCTTCTGGGTCAGCGTCATGCACCCGCTGAAAAACCACGAACTGGCTATCGAACTCCAGCCAGCCGCGCCCAGGCAAAAAGGGAATAGCCCGCAATTCGCGCGCATGATCGATCACCTTGGCGACACGATAATGCGCGCGCATATTTACGTCCGTGATCCCCTGCTGCTCGACCTCTAGTGGGCGAAGAATGAGCCAGTCGGGTTTGAGTCGGGCAATGAGCTCGGGATAAGTCGTCGCACCCTCACGAATGGCAGTAACGACTTCCCGTGAACTGAGTCCGGGATAGTCGTAAGCCTTAAGCTGGGAATAATATCCAATGTAGCCGAGCGGCTCAAGAAAGACGCGGTCGCCAGGCGCGGCGTTGCCGCGCAACCATTCCCCGATGATTTTTCGTCCGCCATCTTCGATCATGCGCTGTTGCACGCGCATTTCCCACGTTACGCAAGCGAGCAGCATGGCTTCAAAGGCAACAGTGGTGACGCAAATTGTCATCAGGGCCGGTCGCGCCCAGCGCGACGTTGCGTTCGCTGCCCGCGCCCAGGCCCAGTCCGCCCAAAAGGCGAGAGAAATGGATGCCAGCGCGGTCCAGGGAGCGAGGTACCACGGATAAACATAAATCGCACACAGATAAAGAGCGCCTACGAACAAGGCTAACGAAACCCGCCGGCCAGCAGCTGGGAGTTGGAGAAAAACCCAGGCAAAAACGGCCGGCAGCGCGAGCGCGTGGCCGAAATTTACCACGCAAACCATCCAGCCGCCGAACTGCCAGTAGGAAGGAAAAAGACACCATCGAGGTGCGAAGCCGGACCCAGCAGAGTCAAAGGCAGGAGCAACAGATCAAGCACATTGCGCGGCGCGTTGATGGCGGCTTGGCTATGATCGTATTGGGAATGGGAGAACCGTAGTACCACCAGGCCCAGGCAAACCACGGCAAATACAGCATCCCGCCAAAAAATCCGCCACGTAGTAGGACCGCCCGGCGCAGGCCGTCGGCCCCGCGATTAAGCCACAAGTGCGGAAGTAAGATTGCGCCTGCCAGAACAAAGGCGTCGGGACGCGTCCACATCAATCCGCCTAACGCCACCGCCAGCCAGCGGGCGCGCGGTCCGTCCGGCGCTTCCAATTCGCTCCACAACAATACCGCAAAGAAGACAAGTATCGCCGCTTCCTGCCCGTTCGTGGAAAAATCGATCAGCTTCGGATCCAGGAATAACACGCCGAGAAGAACGAACCGCCCGACCGGTCCGAGTTTCAGAGTCTGTGACCGTTGCCACAGAAGAGCGGCGGTCGCGGCGAGCAGTGTCGCGTTGAACACGCGAAAGATCCACAAGGCCGCCAGTTCATGATCCGGGCCCGCCAACCACGTGCACAGTGCGGGGATCAGGACACCAAGCGGAGAGGTAAAGGTGTGCAGCCGCTCCCCCGCATTATAAACAAGGCCATTCCCCTGCAGGAGATTCCGGCTCCTGCGGAGGGTAATGAAGTAATCCTCCCAGGCGTGGTTTGTAAGCAGGGCGAACGCGACCGGGATGGCGAACGCCACGGCCGCGATCGGCCAATTGAGGTTTCTCCGTTGCATACCGCCAAAGGCGGTAGCATGAGCGGTGCCGACCTTCGCCTAGTCGACGTTACTAAAAACCGCTCCCATAGCGTGTCATCCCGAGCGCTAGTCGAGGAATCCCGCCATGAAAGCTTTAGGCTAACGCATCGGGATCCCTCGACTCACGCTCGGGATGACGACTTCAGAAATCCGCCACCACCTCGTCCATTTCATTTTGCTGCGCCGTCTTCGCCGGTGCGGGCGTCGCTGGACCATTCCGAATAATTTTCCCTTCCTTCATCACAAAGGAAACGCGTTCCGTCGCAGTGATGTCCTGCGTCGGATCACCCGGCATCGCGATGACATCGGCCAGTTTTCCTTTTTCCAATGTTCCGAGTTTTTGCGCGACCCCCAGCAACTCGGCATCGTTCGCCGTCGCGCTCTTCAGAGCATCGATTGGCGCCATTCCCAGATCGGTCATCAACTTAAATTCCTTTGCGTTCTGTCCGTGCGGAAAAACCGCCGCATCCGTCCCGAATGAGATTTTCACTCCGATCTTAAGCGCGTTCCGGAACATCTCCGAGCGGGCGTTATAGGCGGCAAGCGCCTTGGCCTGCAAAGCGGGCGGATAACCGTCAAGTTTGCCCTTTATATATTCCGCTGCCATCAGCGTCGGCGTCAGGAACGTCCCCTTATTTTTCATCAAGGTCAGCGTCTCCGGTTTGAAAAACGAACCGTGCTCAATTGAATCGACCCCAGCCTCGATCGCTTCACGCCCCGCCTGATCGCCATGACAATGCACTGCCACTTTCTTGCGTAATCGATGCGATTCATCCACCAGCGCTGTCATCTCTGCGGGCGTGAATTGCGGTGTGTCCACCTCATCCGTTAGCGAAAGCACACCACCCGAGACTGCTGCCTTGATTACATCCGCCCCGATTCTAACCTCGAAACGAACAGCTTTGCGCACGGCATCGGGTCCGTCGGCAATTCCATCGGCCACATCCGGTTCCGGTCCGAAAAGTCCGTCGCGGAATCCGGCCCCTTCGTCAAAATGGCCGCCGGTCGCGCCGATGCCATAGGTAGCGACAAACACGCGCGGCCCAACCACAATTCCTTTTGCGATGGCATCGCGTAGCGAAACATCAATACAATCGTGCGAGCGGTAGGTCCGTGCGCCGACATCCCGCACGGTGGTGAATCCGGCTTCCACGGTCGCGCGCGCGGCCGGAATCACGCTGTAGGCCTTGGCCGAGGTCGAGATTTGCAGTTCTCTCAAACGCGTTGCCTGATAGTTCGTATAATCGAGCGTGATGTGCGTATGCGCATCCATGAAACCAGGCGACAACGTCCCATCGCCGAGATCGATTACTTGCGCATCCGGTGGAACCGCGACATTCGCGCCTGCATCGACAATCTTGTCGCCCTGGACAAGCACCACTCCGTTCTGAATCAGCGCGCGAGATTTTCCATCGAACAATCGGGCTGCTTTTAGGGCGATGGTTTGATCCGCAGCCATCGCCGATCCGACCAGCAAGGGCAAGGTGACTGTGAGCATGCGTACGAAACGAGTGAAATTCATGCTCGCGCTTATCAGATTGGCTTGGCGCACTCAAGCTGTTCCGGGACGCAGCCGAAAAGATCGTCATCCCGAGCGGAGTCGAGGGATCCCGTTGCGCTACCTTTAAGCTTTCCTGGCGGGATCCCTCGACTTCGCTCGGGATGGCGGTAATCTTTTTCCATGGTCAAAGTTTCCATTGATTATACCGGCAATCTTCACTGCGATGCCACCCACGGCCCGTCGCGATCGAAGATCGCGACTGACGCGCCGGCGGACAACAAAGGTAAAGGGGAAGCATTCTCACCCACCGACCTAGTCGCGACTGCTCTTGGCACGTGTATTAGCACGACCATGGGAATAAAGGCGAAAGAACTGGACGTCGATCTTCGCGGCATGACGGTCTCGGTGCAGAAAGAAATGTCGAAAGACGCACCCCGCCGGATCGTCGCGCTCCCGTCAGAAGTTCACATTCCCTTGCCGGCGGATTCACCGCACCGCGCGGTCTTGGAACAAACCGCGCTCAACTGCCCGGTACACAAAAGTCTGCCGCCAGAAATCAATCGCCCGACGAAATTTTTCTGGGAAGGCTAGTGCCAACTGCCGTCATTGAAAATACGAAAAGCCATCGAGGCAGATCTTCCGCAACTCCTGCCGTTGATGCGCGAACTGGCAGAGTTCGAAAAATACGCCGAGGCCTTTGCAATTACCGAGGAAATTCTACGCGAACAGGGGTTCCGGCGATCGCCCCCAGACTTTTATTGTCTGGTTGCGGACGAAAGCGGGAAGTTAGCTGGGTTGCTTGTCTATTACTTTGTCGCCTTCACTTATCGGGCAAAACCGAACCTCGTGGTGAAAGAGCTCTATGTTGCCGACGGGCATCGCAGCAAAGGGGCCGGCAAACTCTTAATGAAAGCTGTCGCCCAAGAAGCTGAGCGCACCGGCTGCGGAATGATCAAGTGGTGGGTCGCTAAATGGAATGCGCGCGGTATCGAGTTTTATCAGCGACTCGGTGCGAAAATCGATCCTGACTGGCACGAATTCCAGATGTCTGAGGGAGCGTTTCGCAGACTAGCGGAGTCCTAGCCGTCATCCCGAGTCCCGCGCCTGCGGGATCGAAGGACCCCGCCGCGAAAGCTTAAAAGGTAACTTCATTGCTCCCTTGACTCCGCTCGGGATGACCGATGAATTATCGCGCACCCGCCAATTCACGTTTTTCCGCCGGCCCCGCTTCCGTTGCCGGCTGATCGAGCAGCTTAGTATAATGGCGAGCTTTGCGATTCCTCCACGACCCCTTGTGATAGGCGTAGCCGGCAATCAGCGGCAGCGCGATCGTCGCTTCCGCGTAAACCATCTGCTCGGCGCCCTGATCCACTTTGCCCCACGAGTTCGCCTCCTTTAGCGTGGAACCGCTGAGGGCGCCGTCACGCACGTCCGCCACCGTGATTTGCACAGCGTATTTGTGCATCCCGACGTCGAAACCGAGATAATCGCCGGCCACTACCGTGTCCTGCGCGAAATTTTTCGGGACGCCCCCACCGATCATGAACAACCCACTTTGCTTCGACGCGATTTTAATTTTTGTTAGCTCAAGAAAATCTTTGGCCGAATCGATACTGAGGTGTCTGTCCGGATTTTCGTATTGATGATGAATCAAGCCGAACCCAGCGCTGCAATCGCTGAAAGCTGGGCAAAAGATCGGCACCTCCTTCTCGAATGCGGTCAGCACCACCGACTCGTGATTTTTTCCATTTCTCGTTAGATATCGGCCCATCTCGCGAATAAATTCGCGGGAAGAATATGGCCGCGGCTCGAGCGAGTCTGCAATCTCGCCGCAAGTGGTATCGCAAACCCGCAGCTGATCTTCGTCAATGTAGGTATCGTAAATTCGATCAATCGCGAGACGGCGCAGAACGTCGTCGTTCATGAAAATGTCGCCCTTGTAATGCTTGAACCCGAGAGCTTCGAAAAAATCCTGATCGACGATAATGGCTCCGGTGGAAACGATCGCGTCCACCATGTTATTGCGTACCAGATCGACAATGACGTTTTTTAAGCCGGCGGAAATAAGCGACCCGGCCAGGCACAAAATGATGGCGCAGTCTTCTTCCCGCAGCATCGCGTCGTAAATGTCGGCCGCGCGCGCCAGATCGCGGGCCGAGAAGGCCATCTTCGACATCGCCTCCACCAACCGCACGACGTTGTGTTTTTTGACGTCGATGTGCTCAATCGCATCGACCAGCAGATCGGACTTTGTTGGGTTCATATTTTTTGCTCTGTCATCCCGCGCGGAGTCGAGGGATCCCGATGACGTTACCTTAAAGTTTCCGCGGCGGGATCCCTCGACTTACGCTCGGGATGACGCTACGACGGATATAGCCATTTCATATAATCGGCCACCCCCGCTTCAAGTGGAAATTGCGGCGCGTAACCGAGCGCGCTGCGCGCGTTGGTCAAATCCGCCTGGGTGAAATTTTGGTAATGGGCGTGCGGATTATCGAAGTAATCCGGCTGAAGATTGGTCTGCAAGGTGCGATTCAAAATAAAGATGAGCTCGTTAAAAGACCGGGCCTGGCCGCTGCCGAGATTGCAAATTCCGCTGGCGCTGGCATCGAGCGCGCGAATTGTTCCGTCCACCACATCCTTCACATAAACGAAATCGCGGCGCTGTTCGCCGTGTTTGAAAATGCGCGGGCGCTGGCCGGCGCGCATTTGCTGTGACAAATGATAAATCATGCTCGCCGGCACACCCTTATGCGCTTCGCGCGGACCATAAACATTGAAGCAACGCACACCGATGATGATCCAATCCGTATTCTCCTGCGCGAATCGCGTCGCGAGATTATCCATGATCGCTTTGGAAAAGGCGTAAATGTTTGCCGGAGCAGCCACGGTTGATTCCGCGCTTGCCTCCGTGGTCGCACCGTAAATCGAAGCCGAGGATGCAAAAATCACCCGCGTTCGGTTCGGCCGCGCGAATTCCAGCAATCGCCGGAAGCTCTCCACGTTGTCGTGCGTCTGCTCAAACTGATCGTGATTGGTCGTATCAGTGATGGAAGCGAGATGAAAAATCGCGTCGAACTTTTCGTTGCCAAATTGTTCCCGCCAATTCAGCTTCGCCAGATCGGCTGCAACAAAATCGCCACGATAGCCCCCGAGATTCTTGAAATCGCCCGAGCGAAAGTCGTCAATCGCGCTTAATCGCGAATTTGGGAATCGCTCCTGTAATTCCAGAACCAGATTAGACCCGATGAAGCCGGCGGCGCCGGTCACGAGCAGGTTCAATTTTGCGTCAATTGCTGGCACAGGAAAAATGCACGCGGAAAACGCGCCTGACTAAATAAATCTTGAACGCGGAAGCGCAAGCCGCTATTGCTCGAACAGTTCTTTGCGAGTTTGAAACAGTGGATCGGCGCGAGAAATCCGGTGTGAAGCCGGAGCAGTTGCGCTGCTGTAACTGGATACGATTTCCCACGAGCCAATCGTTGTAATTGCGGAGCATAGACTTGTAGTCTGTCCGCCCAGCGGAGTTCCGCTCCGCTGGATCGAAAAGGCGGATATAATGTCCGCTTGGCGCACAGGCAGAATGCCGGCGTTCCGAACAACGGTGAAGGCGGGGAAAAGGTGAGTCCGAAAGACCTTCGGGCCGCAAGCCAGGAGCCAGAATATTCGAACCGGTCCGCCTCATTCGCCAGCGTGACGCCGAACCCAAATTGGGTCTGCGTTCGCTGTAGACCGATTCCGGAATCCGCCAGTCCGGCTCGATCGCGAAAAAACTTCTTCGCAAAAAAGAAGAATGAGAGTCGCGGGTAGCCGCTATTTCGGTTTCCTCTGCCTCTCTCTAATTGGAGGAAACGTAATGTCAGAAGTAGCAGTCGATCGCAGCTCGGTTTGTCCGGGTAGCGCACGCGTCCCGCGTGCTGGCGATGGCATCTCGCCATCGCGAACTTTTCCAAAGATTGTTTCGGCGAGACGCGCGCGGTACCCAGAGTTGTTGCGCGCTAGATCTACGGTAGCGCTGATCGCATTTTTATCCGTTACCGCGATCTGCTACGCCCAGGATCCATCGCCGACGCCTGCGCCGGAATCAGAGGTAATCGTAATCACTGGAACACGCACCGAGATTCCGCTGGACCAATCCCCGGCCAGCGTGAGCGTCGTGACTTCGCAAGATTCTGAGGAAAAACAAATCGAGCGTGTGGCTGATGCGCTGCGCGAAGTCCCGGGGCTCTCCGTCGTGCAAAGCGGCGCACCTGGTCAGCTCACTTCCATTTTCACCCGCGGATTGCGTAGCGAACACACCCAGGTTCTGCTCGATGGAATTCCCATCAATCAAGGATTGGCCGGACTAATGAATTTTGCCGACTTCACCGTCGATGACGTTGATCGAATCGAAATCGTGCGCGGACCACAGAGTACGCTCTACGGCCCGCGTGCGTTGGCGGGCGCGATCCAAATTTTTACCAAACGCGGCGAGGGCAATCCGACGTTCACGCTTACTCAAGAAGGTGGATCCTATGGGACCTTTCGCGAAGCATTCGAAAGCGAAGGGAAGTTTGGACAACTGGATTACTCTGTCGGGCTCAGCCGGCTCGACACTGACAATGCGCGCCCGAATAATCAATATCGATTGACCAGCGCGATCGCGGACATCGGCTGGTCGCCGGACGCGACTTTACGGATTGGGAGTTTGATCACCTACTCGCTCGCTGACACCGGAAATCCGAACACGATTTTTGATCCAAAACCGCTCGATAATTTTCTGACTGAACGCTGGTTGATCGGGCCGCATGTTGATTGGCAGCCGGTCGAATGGTGGGACCACCACCTGATCGTCGGCTACGATCACGAGCGGCAACTGAACGATCCGAACCAGGATGGATTTGTCGGACCAACCCGTGCGCTGTTCGAGCGAACGCAGGTTGATTATCAGAACGATTTGCGCCCGACTTCATGGCTCACGATCACCAGCGGCTTTTTTTACAGTCGTCTCAATGCCGGCCAGGAACGACCATTCATCTCGCAAGACTTTGGACCACAGGCACGTCTCGTCAGCGATCACACTCAGGAAACCGGCGTCTTCGCACAACTGACACTAACCCCACGCGAAAATTTAATTTTCGTTAGCGGTGGCCGATTCGATCACTTCAATCAATTCGGAGATGTCTGGACCTGGCGGGAGGCGGCCAGTTATCTCATCCGCCAAACCGACACTACTCTGCATGCCAGCGTGGCGACCGGATTTTCACCGCCGAGCAGTCAGGACAAGATTTTCGGAATGAATTTCGGACTCGAGCCGGAACGCGATCTAGGCTGGGACGCGGGAATTGAGCAACGACTTTGGAACAAA
>Ga0209473_1002146_pt1 | contig 10866 bp, 8 predicted proteins | sample GraSoiAngelo_133_FD_185890 | JGI IMG/M metagenome (GOLD analysis project Ga0209473, IMG submission 185890) | Grasslands soil microbial communities from the Angelo Coastal Reserve, California, USA - 14_0929_05_20cm (SPAdes) (version 2) | ecosystem: Environmental > Terrestrial > Soil > Grasslands ...
GGACGTGCTCATCCACAATTTTTGGTCCAACGGTGAGATCGCCCCACTTTGCGGTGTCGGAAATCAGGTCGCGCATCCCTGCGATTCCGGCTTCGTGGATCATATCGACAATGAATTTCAATTCGTGCAGGCATTCGAAGTAGGCCAGTTCCGGCGCGTAACCGGCGCGAACCAAGGTCTCGAACGCGGCCCGAATAAGCCCGGTTGTTCCGCCGCATAATACCGCCTGCTCCCCGAAAAGATCGGTCTCCGTTTCTTCCCGAAAAGTTGTTTCGATGACGCCGGCCCGGGCACACCCGATCGCTTTTGCCCATGCGAATGCAACGGCGCGTGCCTGACCGCTAAAATCGTTTTCCACTGCGAGCAAGGCCGGCACCCCGCGGCCTGCTCTAAACTCGCGCCGCACCATTTGTCCTAATCCCTTCGGCGCTACCATCACGACGTCCACATTGCGCGGAGGGACGACGGTTTGGTAAACGACGGTGAACCCGTGAGCAAAGAGAAGTGTTTGTCCACGGCGTAAATACGGCGCGATTTCTTTCGCAAAAATCTTCGGCATCTTGGTATCTGGTAGGGCGAGAAAAACGATGTCGCTTCGCCGAACCGCTTCCGATGTTTCCATAACAGTTAGTTTTTGAGCTCGCGCTCTCGGACGCGACTTGCTACCGCGGCGCAATCCAACCACGACTTCGAATCCGTTGTCGCGGAGATTTAGGGCGTGGGCATGACCCTGCGAGCCAAACCCGATCACGCCGCAAATTTTGCCACGCAGAACGTCTAGTCTGATCTGTTTGTCGCGATAAATTCGCACCCGCATCGCCGGACAAGAGTGGCCGATGCGCGCCGTCCCGCCAAATTCAATTTAATTGGCTGCTATCCGTGGCGACGTTGCGATCGCCTTTAGTCGCGTGGCTTCGGCGCGCGCATTCTGTGCCTCCGAGAAGCGTCCCATTTTGTCTAGGATCTCGGCGAGCATGAGGTATTGCCGGGGCTGATTTGGTTCGCGTGCGATGGCGCGGCGTTGGGTAGCGCATGCTTGCTCGAGCTTATTTTGGCGAAGCGAAATTGCAGCGAGTAAATTCAAGGCCTGGACGTCGTGGACATCGAGTAAAGCAGCATAGCGGAGGGCACGGGTGGATTGAGCAGTATCATTGTTCTCTGCAAATAGCCGGCCTTCTGCCAGCCAGGCGGCGTGATGCCACCAGTTTTGACGCGTGTAATTTTCAATTAGACGCAAGGCCGGGAGCGGACCTTGTGTTCGACGCAGCAATTCTGATTCAAGACTGATCAGCTCCCATACTTGGGGATAATCAGCGCGCGCTCGCTCGAGCACCGCAATCGCTCCGGTATCGTTTTTCGCTCCCGACCGCATTTGCGCAAGATTTAGGACCGCGAGCCAGGTGCGAGGATACTGAACGCTCGCTTCTTTGGCGTGTTGAGCATCCCGCGCAAACAGGCTTTCTGCCTCGGCAGTTTTTCCCTCATGCACCAGAACATTAGCGAGATTATTGCGCGCGATCGGGTAGTCTGGGTTGGTTTCGAGAATGTGGCGGAACATTTTTTCCGCTATCGCATATTCGCCACGGTTCGCGTAAATCTGTCCCAGGTTTACGCCGACGCGGCAGCTTGTGCCACCCGCAGCCAGTGTGCGCTTGTAGAATTTCTCTTCGTTACTCCAGTCACTGCTACGGATCGTGCTGCGAAGGCTTAAGGCGAGGATTGCGATCGCTGCAATGACAGTCAAACCGGCCCCGAACCTCCGTGGCAAGTCCAACGCGCAGCCGCCGAGGAAAAGCAAGAAGCCGACGCTTGGCAGGTAAAGCCAATGCTCCGCCACGGTCGCGTTAAGTTGCACGATATTTGAGATCGGAAGATAGGCGGCAAAAAACCAGACTGTGCCCATCATACGCGCTCGCTGACCTATCCCAGGTCTCACGCAGCCGTAGATGAACGCCGCGAGCACAACCAGACCGAGAATCGAGAGGTATTCCGAGGCAGCTGTCTTCCGCCAGCTCTCGCGGCTTAGGTAATTGTCGGGATCGAAAATCGTGCGCTCCATGTGCAGGTTCCCCGGAAAGACCATCAGCCGCCCGTAGTCACCCAGCGCGCGCAGCATCAGCGTGCCCCGAACGGCCGCCGACCAGTTTTCGGTGAAAGGCTTCTCCGCTCGCGCAACCGGAAGCCGGCGTAATTCAGCATATGCGCCAAGCACCAACGCGCAGCAAAGAATCGTCGCGATCTTTACTTTTTTGCTGATGTCCCCGGCGAAGATAAGGGTGTGGACCAGAAAAATGAGTATCCAAATACAAGCGATTTCACGGGAGCAAAGTGCCAGCACTCCAGCCAGCGTCGCCAGAGGATAAAGAATGCCTTTTAGCCAACGCGTCTTGGCGATCCGGGCGCGCAAAACCAGTAGCCATGCGCCCGCTGAGAAAACAAAAGCGAGGCTGTCGGCCCGTCCGGAAATGTAATCGATCGCGGCGGAATGGACCGGATGCACCATCCAGATGGCGGAAATAATGAAAGCGGCAAGGGTACCCGCGCGCGCCGAGCCCGGGTCGTCACTATTCCAAAGGCCGGCCCCCGTTCCAAGCAGATGCGTGAGTAACCGATAAAGCAGCAGGCCAGCGCCCACGTGCAGGAGAATATTGCTGAGATGAAAACCGGCTGGATCCATGTTCCAAAAAAAGTAATCGAACATGTAGGAGAGATTCTGCACCGGCCGGTAGTGACCCGAGAATGAATCGGGAAAGAGATAATGGCGGAAGGTTTCGAGAACGAGGAGCGGGCTTTTTATGAAGGGATTGTCTCGGGTGAGGCAAATGTCGTCCCAGATGAGTTGACCCTGGATCGCGGGTAATCGGATGATGAAGCCGATGGCTCCGAGAAAAAAATAACGCGGCCATTGCTTGCCGCAAAAAGCGATAAGGCGCGCGCGAAAACCGAGGCCAGGCGGGAACTTAGTCGGAATCTGACTCATGAGCAGGATTGCGAGAGAGAAGCTGCCTCCTTAAACAAACGAGCGTCCTCCCGATTTGCACGAGAGGACGCCCGAAGTTTAGAACTCCTATACCCTGTTAGGGGCCGTAAGGCGACCAGAAGCCCGTGCTGGCGACGTCCGACAAAACGGCGTAGTCAGCCGATTGCACCTGAGGAATGGTATCGACCGTTTGAGCACCGTAAGCGGTGCCGAAGAGGTTCGCACCTGTGTTATACAGGATGCTGTCCTTCTTGACGTACTTGGTCCAATCTTGAGTTCCAACCACGTTACCGGTGGTCCGATTGGTTTCAATTGCGTACTGGTCGACAGCAGCGTCGATCATACGCAGATCGTTAAGGATCTTGGAAGCCTGAGAGCGTTTGCGCGCGCGCAAGAATCCAGGAACGGCTATCGCGGCCAGCAATGCGATGATTGCGACCACGATCATGATTTCTACCAGCGTGAAGCCGGCATGTTTTCGATTCAATTTCGTTAACATTATCTTTTATTGCGTTGGTTTATTGTTTGTTTGTGTTTGGGTTGCGATAGCGCGGCTTCCGGCTGCGATCTCACAACTCATTCCCTGCCACTCCCTTTGCGGGGAATGGCAGGCGAATGAATCGTCAGAATTGGATTACGGTCCGTAAGGCGACCAAAAACCGGTGCTGGCGACGTCCGACAAAACGTTGTAGTCGGTGCTTGGCACTCTTGGAATGGTGTCAACCGTCTGAATACCGTAGGCACTTCCCAGAAGGCTGGAGCCGGTATTATACAGTGACGAATTCTTCTTTAAGTAGTTCGTCCAGTCCTGCGTATTAACCACATTCCCGGTGCTGCGGTTAGTTTCGATGGCGTATTGGTCAACAGCGGCGTCGATCATACGCAGGTCATTGAGGATTCGGCTGGCTTGGGAACGTTTACGGGCACGGAGGAAGCCGGGCACCGCGATCGCGGCCAGCAATGCGATGATTGCGACCACGATCATGATTTCCACGAGGGTGAAGCCCGCGCGGCGTTTATTAAGTTTGTTCAACATTGCTAACTTGCTTTCTGTTCTCTATTGTTTGTTTTGATTGCGCTCCGAAGCACCCGCCTCGGAATAGCCGCCTTAAAAGCACTCTCGATGCCAAGGAGCGAGCGTTTTAGAATTTCTAGAAAGCGAGTTGTCTCCTTCGGAGCCCGAAGGCCCGAGTTCAGGCGTGATTCTCGCTTTGCAAACGCTACGGTAGCCGACACTTACTGATGGAGCCAATATCGTGACCCTGCGTAAGCTCCTCAGCCCGTTTCATCTCCAGTCGGCGCACTACGTTTTCGCGGGCGTTCTTCTCATCCGTGTCGTTGTCCTCGCCCGACTGACCATTTCGCCGTACCTCCTGCCGACTCACGGAGACATGCATTTTTACGATGATTGGGGGCAGCGGCTTCTTAGCGGGCAACTCACTGATCACCAGGCCTTTTACGGCCTGCCGGGGTACGCTTACCTCCTAGCGGCTCTCTACAAGCTTGCCGGCTACAGTCCATTTGTTCCGGCCCTCTTGCAGACATTGCTTGATGCTGGGACGGCGATGCTGATCTATAAGGTTTCGATTGGCATTTTTCCCGGAACCGCCAAGCGCCACGCCCAAATCGCAGGCTTGGTCGCAGCGGCTGGCTGGGCCCTTTTCGTCCCGGCACAAACCTACGCCGCCATTCTCATGCCCACGGCCTGGGTCGTCTTTATCTTTTGGCTCATCGTTTGGCGGATCATCAGCCGCAAAAACGCACCAGAAGTATGGGAGGCATTGACCCTTGGGCTGCTGGTCGGCCTCACCGCGACAGCGATCGCAACCATCCTTTTCCTGATCCCATTCTTAATCGGCGCTATCTTGCTCAAGCCAGCGATTTCCACTCATTCCCAGCTCCGCACTCGAATCAGCGCCCTCGTCCTGCTTTTTCTTGGCGCTGCTGTCGGTACTTCGCCGTGTTGGGTGCACAATCGTCTGATTGCGCACGACCATGTTTTTCTGTCCGCCCACGGCGGTATTAATTTCTGGATTGGAAATAATCCCAGCGCGAATGGTTATCCGCGTTTTCCGCCCGGTCTTCGCGCCGGCCAGGCCGCGATGTTGCAGGATTCAATAGACGCGGCCGAATCTGCCGCCGGGCATTCGCTCAAACGTGGCGAGGTCTCGCACTATTGGTCCGCCAAAGCGCGTGACTACATCGAGGGCGATCCGGCGGCCTGGCTACGATTACTTGCGCTCAAATTGCGCACGTTCTGGAGCGCATTCCAGTACGACGATCTCAGCATCATTACCATCCTGCGGGAACAGAGAGTGACGTTCCCTGGGATTTATTTCGGACTGGTCGCCGCCTTCGCCTTACCGGCGATGATCCTTGGATGGAAAACCGCACCGGCCGGGCGCTGGGTCACCCTTGCGATCGCTCTGCAGATGCTGGCGTTGTTGCCGGTTTTCACGACGGAGCGCTATCGATTGCCTGTTGTTCCCGGCCTTCTTGTTTTCGCCGCCTTCGGTTTGGTCATGTTTTTCAGCAACCTGGCTGCTGGCAAATTTCGGCCGGCGCTCTCCTACATCGTGCTCCTGACAGTTTCCACCGTCTTTATCTCCTGGCCACAACGCGACCCGTCGCTCTGGGCGCTCGACGCCTACAACAGCGGCTGGCAAGCGCTCGAATCAAACAATTTGGCACTCGCGGAAAAGAAATTGGATGTTGCCTATGCGTATGTGCCGGATAATTCCGAGACAGTTTTCGCGCTCGGAAATCTGCGTCTGGCCCAGCAAAAGACTGACGATGCATTAGCATTTTATTGGGCCGTCCTTTCGATCGATCCGAAGCATAAAGGGGCCCTTAACAATCTCGGCGTTATCGCCCTGGATTCTCGCGACTATGCCAACGCTGAAACCTGGTTTCGGAGGGCAGCACAAATCGATCCCGCCAATGCGAAGACCCACTTTCTTCTGGCGAAAACATTCCTTGGGCAAGGCCATCGCGAAGCCGCGCAAACTGAGATCGACGCAGCTCTTCGGCTCAAACCTGACCAGCCGGAATTCAGGACTTTAAGTGAACAAATCAAAGTCGGACCTCCCTAGGCCCGGGACCACCCGGTACCGAAGCTGCTGAACCTTACGCGTCGTGAAATTCCGGCGCCTCAACCGCACATTTTGTCGGCCGTTGGTCGCTGACCTATCGGCGCGTCGTTGCAGTCTTGGCTGGTCTGGTCACAAGTCATGACATCGATTGCGGCGACCTCTTCACAAAAATGGAGCAGCCGGTGGAACGCGTTTCTTCGAACTGGGCATGCTTCATTTACCGCAGATCTGTCAAACCAGGTAGGGCGAACGACGCACCAAGGCGAAGCGTCGACAAAGGAATCGGACCTACTTACCAAGGCTGAATGGCTGGTCGGCCTTTTGTTAACGGCGACTATCCTCTCGTTGCTTGTGGTTCGGGGCTTCTATGCGGACGCACTCTCGCGAGACGAATGCGCCGTCGTGCAATTGGCCGGAATGCCGTCGCTCTCTGAACTTCTAGGCAACTTCCAGCACGAAGCTTTTCCACCATTGTTTCCGTTCATTGTTCGCATTTACACAACCTTATTCGGCTCGAGCGATACCGTCTTACGTGTTTTCGGTTTTTGTGTCGGTTGCTTACTAATGGGGGCATTTTGGATTAACTCACGGTTGTTTCGCAGTGGCGTTCCACTGGTCGGACTCGGGTTGCTGAGTTTAAACACAACCTTTTTCGTATGGGGGACAACTATTCGAGGTTACGGCTTGGGCAGTGCGTTGATCGTACTGATGTTTGGCTGTGTCGGCAGCCTCCTTCTGGCTTCGACTCCCAGGCGCAGCGTCACCGCGATGTTAGTTTGTTTCTTGGGTGTTCAAGTTCTCCTTTACGACAGCATTCTATTAGTGGCCATCGTTGCGTCGGCTGCGGTAGTCTTCCTCTTCCGCCGTTGTTTAAAACATGTCCTCGCGATCTCGACCCTCTGCGCGGTCGTCTTAAGTTCTCTTCTAGCTTATGTCCCGGCCTACTCGCGCGCCCGAGATTGGAGCATTCTAGTGCGCGGCGCACCAACCCCTTACTCATTGTGGAAGCACTTGGAAGTCGCCCTTGGCAATCCGGATTATAGTATCCCGGCTCTTTGGTACTCGATCGCGATTGGCTTAATCGGAATCCTCGTTTTTCGAATCTATAAAAACGGGGCCAACCAGCCCGTTTCAAACCTAGGGCTTATTTGGTTTGGCTTGATCGTCTCGGGATTAAGTATTACAGGCTGTTACCTGTTTCTTCGAGTCCTTAGCTATACTACAAGAGCTTGGTATTATCTTGCTTTGATCTGCCTGCTTGCAGCCGCATTGGATTTAATTGCATCGAGTCTTTGTACGGCCGCGTGGTTACGATTGGTTCGGCTCGGATTGGGATTGGCGGCATTGATCGCGGCGCCTTTTGCCGATTGGTCAGCTATCACGGAACGCCAAACCAACATCGACGTTGCCGCGCGGACGGTTACAGACCGAGCTGTACCAGGTGATTTGATTGTTGTCACTCCATGGCAGTTTGGCATCCCGTTTCAACATTATTACCGCGGCACCGCGCCTTGGATGACAATTCCCAGCATCGCTGATCATCGGATTCATCGCTATGATCTGATGAAAGCGAAAATGATCTCCGCACATCCGATCGACGATCTCGGGCAGGCCGTTCGCGCCACGTTGCTCTCAGGAAGGTGTGTTTGGTTTGTCGGCGGACTCAATCTTCCGTCTCCGGAAAATGGTCCAATGGTTTTGCCACCAGCTCCCGCTTCCCGATTTATATGGGATAACAGGGCCTATACAGCCTCCTGGTGGCAGCAACTAAGTGTCTTTGCAGTTTCGCACGCGAACAAGGTAGAGGCGGTGCCCTTGTCGCTGCCTCAATCCGCTCGGATCAACGAGCTGGAGGAGACTTCGCTGGCGGTGGTTCAGGGATGGCACTGATCGAACTCGTAGGCGTACAAGCCGGCCCAATCCTGGGAACCCGCAAAGCACGAGCAACAATCACTTCTCGGATGAAGGAGTTTCGGCCCTGATGGGATTGGAATTTGCCCACAACCCTCAAAACCGCTACATCTTCGCTGCTTATGGCCCGATAGAATGTCTGCTCATCGTTTGCTTAATCCACGATTCATCGCGCTGTCGATCATTCTGCTAATCGGCATTTTTCTCCGCCTCCCGCCTGGGCTTTTTCAGAAACCGGACGGGCCGCTTCGCAATCTCGTTGTCCTTCATCCGCAACCGGCGAGTCAGCAGCTGGGCTTCGACGAAGGCCTTTATCGCGACTACACCGATAAGCTTATTCGCTTTGGGTTGATCTCGTATCCAGAGATCATCGAGCGCTATCGGGAGAAGCAGCAAACATTAACGGGTTCAATTCTGCCACCGGTCCGCTTCCTCTACATTTTCTTTGCCTATCTATGGCATGAGCTTTTTGGATCGGAAACACTAAGGTGCCTTAAGAACGTGTCGGCTGTCTTCGGCATGTTTACTCTTCTCTTGGCCGCGATTTTTGGCGCGCGACTCGGCGGGCCTAGCTATGCAATTGGGGTTGGAGCGCTAATGGCCTTTGCCCCTACCCAATTGCATATGTCGCAGCATGCCTTGGTGGATGGATTCTTCACTTTTTGGGCGATGCTGGTGCTTTGGTCGCTGTGGGAAAACCTGCGTGCACCGCAGAATTGGCGGTGGCTCGTTCTTTACACCATTGCCTTGACCGCGACGGTTCTCACAAAAGAAAACGCTTTCTTCGTCTGGGTCGCTGTCGTTGCCATTCTCATGGCCAATCATTGGCTGAAGTTTGGCACGGTCACGCGAGAACTACTTTTAGCTACCGTCATCGGGCCCGCTCTCGGGGTCGTTCTGTTAGGGATGCTGGCTGGAGGAGTAGCTTCCTTAGTTGCGACCTATCACGTGTCGGTTAGTAAGAACTACGAACTCAGGTACGCGATTCTCACTGGAGATGGTCCATGGTATCGCTACCTGGTCGATCTAATGTTAGTTAGTCCAATCGTCCTGCTGCTGGCAATCGGATCCGCTTTCAACCTCCGGCGAGCAAAGAAGCAAGAATGGTTCTGTTTTCTCTTCGTTGCCGCGAGTTACCTTGTCATGTGCAATATCAAATACGGAATGAACCTGCGTTACGCAAATATGTGGGACTTGCCATTGCGTGTCCTCGCCTTCAGCCAAATACTGGTCCTGATTGGGTTCGTCGCACAACGATGGCGCAGCATCGCGCTATTTGCCGCTGTCGGCCTAACCTGCGCGTTCGAGATGCGTAATTACGTCGTCATGGCCGTGGAATATCCGCTCTACGAACTGGTCAGTCCCGAACTCATGCGTGGCTTGAAGATTCTAAAATCGCCGGCGGATCTAAAGTGAGCGGAACTGGTTGACTGTTCGGCCGCTGATCGGCGTTTTGCTGGCGTCGCGTTGGTGAAGCCGCCAAAGGGCACTCAAGCTGCTCGAATTTTTGGGGATGAACCCCAAACGCGATCTGCGCATGGTCTGTATTGTCGCGGTTGCGCTCGTTGCGCTGACCCTGAAACTCGCGATTGCCTACAACACCATCGGCACGAATGACGCCGTGTTCTTTTATGGATTCGCAAAGGTCCTGAGCCAACATGGCCTCGAATTTACATATCAGCACAGCCGCTACTTTAACCACCCGCCGTTGACCGCTTATTATTTGCGCGGCATCTTAGCATTGACCGAGCAACCCTGGTGTCAGGCCGCCGGCATTCATTTCCCCTTTCTCCTTCGCTTGCCTGGAATCGTCGCTGACTTCTTGGTCGTCCTCATCTTGCTCAAAATGGCAAAGACGGCTGTGTTCATTCCAACCTGGGCGTTGGCCCTTTTCGCAATCAGCCCGGTTTCGTTGATGGTCTCCGGCTTTCACGGCAACACCGACCCGGTAATGGTGTTGTTTCTGATTTGCGCGGCGTTTATGTGCCTGCGAGGAAAAGCCGCGCTGTGCGGATTATTTTTCGCGCTTAGTTGCCAGATCAAAGTAATCCCACTTTTATTGTTGCCCGTCTTTCTTTTTTTCTGGATCGCGCGCGGGAATGGTCTGCGATTCAGCACCGTCTTTGCAACGTGCTGCGTCGTACTTTGGGCCCAACCCATTTTTCAATTCCCGATTCTGTTTACTAAAAACGTTTTGTTATATGGAAGCTATTGGGGCGAATGGGGGATCACGTATTGCCTTCGCCTCACGCATTGGCGGCCCTTCAACGGCAGGGGAACTTTCGATTTGCCGGTGCCTGCCGCCGCTACCGCGCTACTACTCAAAGTAGCAATTGTTGCTGCTGTATTTGCAATCGCCTTTCGTCGCCGGAACCTGAATGGTCGTGGTTTGATTGATTCCATTGCTTACGCTTGGATTATTTTTTTCCTCCTATCGCCAGGCGTATGCATCCAATACATGGTCTGGCTTGCACCGTTCATCCTTGTTCTCTCGAGCTCGCTTTATTTGTGGCTCACCATCAGTAGTTCGATTTTCGTGTTTGTCGTCTATACTGCAATTGCTCGCGGATTTCCCTGGTTTGTTGCCATGTCCAATGGGAAAGATCCCACCTTGGCAACATGGTCGCTTTTGCCCTGGATGGTGCTCGTCGGCGGCTCGATTATGCTTTGGAAGAAAGCGACTGAGCGCAAATTGCGTTTTGACGCCGTGCATCTCGAAACATTGCGAGCCGAAAGCGCGTAAACTCGTGCGTGCGTAACATCCAAGAACATCCGGTAGACCTCCCGTAACGGAAATGTCTAGAAATACGCCATTTTGGTGGGCCGTTCTGGCGCGAATTTCGGTCCGATTTTGCGGTGGAACAAAAGATAATTTCCGAATTC